>Ga0302137_1000598_pt1 | contig 15858 bp, 15 predicted proteins | sample CBN3_SCM_MG_FD_203127 | JGI IMG/M metagenome (GOLD analysis project Ga0302137, IMG submission 203127) | Marine microbial communities from Western Arctic Ocean, Canada - CBN3_SCM | ecosystem: Environmental > Aquatic > Marine > Oceanic | place: Canada: Western Arctic Ocean | collected 2017-09-15 | reverse complement strand
GTTCTCGAAGAAGGGCTTGAATTCGCGCAGCCCGAAAAGCGATTCGCAGGACGCAATCGGTGTAGCCACCCGCTCGCGGATGCCGGCTAGTGCCACCGGATCATAAAGGTCAATCTCGACCCAAGTCAGACCGAGATCATCCAGTCCGGTAGTGATCTGGCGATAGCCCTCGGGCTTGAAGTTGAAATTGAGATCTAGGCGAATGCCTACATCAGGGCCCGCGCCCTCGGCCATGGCTGTGAGCTGATCGCGCAGCTGACCGACCAGTCGGTGCGGGGTGTTGAGTTCTGGCCAACCGGGACCGCGGGCAAAGCCCGGCATGTGACGTCCGACCTTTCCGTCCTTGTCGAAGGTAATCATGTTGGTCTTGAGGCCGGAATAGCCCGCCTCGCGCACCCGCCGGCCAAGAGCCACCAGGTCATCTGGCGAGCGAATCGGTTCCTGTTCGCATTGCGCTGCAATCTCTGGGTCCAGAAGATAGGTTCCGCAATGGCTCCAATAAACCGGTATTTCCTGGCGGATTGCGCCGCCGAGCAAGTCATATACCGGTACGTTTAACGCTTGGCCCTTGATGTCGAGCAGCGCGTTTTCGATGGTGGCAATCGCCTGTTGATTGACCCCTCCTGGCGCTTGACGAGTCATGGCGTAAAGGCACTGGTGAACCCGTTCATGGGCTAGCGCGTCCATGCCGGTCACGCGCTCGACCAGCCGGCGGATTACGGTGGAAAGGCCGGGGCTACCATAGCATTCATTATACTCGGCGAGGCCGGTGATCCCGTCGTCGGTGGTTAGCTTAAGGAAGCTGAAATCACGCCAGCCTGCGTTGCAATGCCGGATCTCGCAGCCTGTAATGCGCATCGGGTATCTCCTGCAATCGGTTCCGGGCCGCAGCTTAGTCGCGAGGCATTGTCTCGCCAAGACGACGGGGCGCGAGCGCGTTGAGAAAGCGGCTTGAACTCTTCAGTGATGCTGCATTCATCCAGGATGTGGCGTCTTGGAGCTTCCGAAATGGCGCTGACCCGACTAATCTTCGCTTTGCGGGTCGGCGAATGCCGCGTTTGAGGAGGTAATTATGACCACTGTCACGCCCCTAGACTCGACGCTTGGCGCTCGGGTCACCGACATAAACCTTGCTGAAATTAGCACCGCCGACTGGGTCTCTGTCGAGTCTGCCTTCCACGCGCATGGGGCGTTGGTGTTTCCCGACCAGCACATTACCGACACCGACCAGATCGCCTTTGGTGAGCGCTTCGGCGATATCGAAATTCTGCGTGAGGGCCAAAAAGCAGTGCCAATCAGCAATCAAAAGGTCGATGGCGGCATCATGAAGCCGGAAGAGAAACGCTATCAGTCGCTGCGCGGTAACGAGGGCTGGCACACCGACAGCTCCTATATGCCACTGGCGGCCAAAGCCTCGATCTTGTCGGCGCAAGTCGTTCCGGCAACCGGCGGCGAGACCGAGTTGGCGGATATGCGCACGGCCTATGACGCTCTTGATGAAGATCTCAAGGAGAAAATCGCCGATCTTTCGGCTTATCACTCTCTATACGCATCGCAGGCCAAGGTTGGTTATGTCTTCAAAACCGGTGAGTCCTATGGCTATCACGCCAAGGGTGCGCCGCTGCGCCCATTGGTGAAAATTCACCCGATCACTGGCCGCAAATCCCTCTATATCGGCCGTCATGCCTACAGCATTCCCGGCATGGAGGATGCTGAGGCCCAGGACTTGCTGGACCGGCTGCTGGATCATGCTTGTCAGGCTCCCCGCATTTATGCTCATCGCTGGCAACCGGGCGATGTGGTGATCTGGGACAACCGTTGTGTCCTTCACCGAGCCAGCCCCTACGACTATAACGAGGCTCGGGTGATGCGGCATGTCCGGGTCGCCGGCGACCCAGCAAGCGAGTTGGTGGCGACCGGGCGAGATCAACGCGCCGACGCCTTCGTGCCCAGCAATAGTAATCGTTGAGTTAGGCTATTCGTCGGGGAAAAGGGGGCGGGCGTGTTCGTTGAGCCGCGTACGGTCGACGTGCATATCAGGCGGCTACGCGTGGCTCTTAACACCCAAGGTGGTGGCGACCTTATCCGCACCGTGCATAGTGCCGGCTACGCCCTCGACGAAAGAACATACTAAAGTGGCTTTAGGAGATAACAAGGGCTGACCTTCAGTCCTGATTTTCCTCGGTACACTAGCGTTTAGGTGCGGTCTGGCCTTGCAAAGTGGACAGTCAATCTGCCTTCGACGCCGCCTTGGTGGCTAATGCGCCGAAGCCTTTGAGCAGATCATGCATGCCATACTCGGTCACCGGGCTGTCGGCCAGTGGGTACCTGCTCTTGGCCTCGCCTTGGCGTTGGACCAGCAGCACGAAATGCTTACTGCCGTCCTGAGAGCCAAACTTCATCGACTTAACAGGCGTTATGGCCGCCGCGCCGTTATTCGTGGCGGGGATCGAAGGCGCGGTCCTTCTTCGGGATTAGTGTGTAGGGGTGGTCATAACCTGGCATCGTGGTGATCCGCTCCGACCAGGCCTTGAGGTTCGGCCAGCGGTCGATTTCTAGGCCGCCCTCGGCCATGAAGACCATGCGGGCCCAGCAGCCTAGATCGGCGATCGTGCAATGGTCGCCGACCAGCCATTCACGGCCGATGAGGGCGGCGTCGACGACATCCAGTGAAGTCTCAGCAAGGGGTTTAAAATACGCCATCACTGCCGGGTCGACCTCTCGAAATCGGTGGTAATGCCGAACCTTGGCGACATTGGTGATGGCATCGGACTCCCAGGACAGCCATTCGCGGGCATGCCAGCGGTCCTGTTCACTTTCTGGTTCGAAGTGACCGGTGGTCCGCGCCAGATAGTCGAGGATACTGTTTGATTGCACGATTACTAGACCGCGATGGGCCAGAGCCGGAACCTGGCCATAGCGGTTTATCGCTAGGTACCAGTCTTCTTTCTGAGCTCCGAATTTTAGATTAACAGTGCGGAATGAGAACGGGAGCTTGGCCAGGGTCAGGTACAGCATCGGCTTGAAGCTGGAACTGGAGGTAAAGCTGCCATACAGGGTAAGCCGGTCAGGGTTGTCGGTCATCGGAGCTTCCGGGCAAGAGAGAGGTTTTGGATACAGGCAGGGACGGCGCATCGTTGCCCAATCCGGCGCGCTTGGCTAGGGTGGGCCTCGACCGAAAGTGATCGGACCTGCCGGTTCAGCGTATACCGGCGACAGGGTGAGGGGTAATGGCTTGGAACATCGAGTGGTGGCTTGCGGCGCCGGGTTTGCCGGTGACCGCACCGAACCAGCGGTGGCGCTCGCAGCGTCCGGACTGGTCGATGCGGTAGGGCTTGAATGTTTGGCCGAACGTACCTTGGTGCCGGGCTTGAGGGCGCGCCGAACCGATGGCGATGCTGGTGCTGATCCGCGCCTGGAGCGCCGGCTTCGGCCGTTGCTTCCTGTGGCCCGGGAAAACGACTGCCGGATCATCTCCAACCTTGGAGCTGCGAATCCATTGTCTGCTGGGCGCCAAATCGCACGCCTAGCTAGCGAGATTGGCTGTTCTGGATTGCGGGTAGCGTCGGTGATCGGTGATGACGTCATGGCGCTCGCCAAGCACATCGAGTGGCAGGAGCCTATTGTTGGGGAAATGCTCGGTGCGCATGCCTATCTCGGTGCTGATGCGTTGCGAGAGGCGGTGGATGACGGCGCTCAGGTTATCGTCACCGGCCGGGTTGCTGATTCAGCGCTGTTCTCCGCCGAGGTTCTACCGATCCTGGACGACAATCTTGACGCCCTGGCTGGCGCCACGACGATTGGTCACTTGCTTGAGTGTTCTGGACAGCTGACGGGCGGCAATTTTGAGATGCCGAACGGCGATAGCCTGACGGCAGAGGACTTCGCCGCGCTTGGTTTTCCTCTAGCCCATGTCTGGTCCGACGGCAGCGCGGATCTTATGCTTCTCGACGGCGCTCCGGGGCGGATCGATATTCTCACCTGCACCTTGCAGCTGCTATACGAGGTGCACGACCCAAGGGCCTATATAACTCCCGACGCAATCCTTGATCTCACCGGCATAAGCTTCGAGGAGATCGGCCCAAACCGGGTCCGAGTGAGCGGCGCCCGAGCGCGGGGCCGCCCAACACGCCTCAAGGTGTCGGGCTTCGTCGAGCAACCCGGGTTCGTCGCCGATATTGAGATCGGTTACGCGGGAACTCACGCGCTGCAACGTGGCAAGGTTGCCGCCGACGCGCTACGCATGCGGCTTGATGATCTGCCGCAAAAGGACCTGCGGATCGATCTCGTTGGTGTAGACTCGACACTTGGCTCGGCCTCCCTGTCGCCGCCAAACCGCGTGCCGGAGGTTCGCGTGCATGTTTCGGCACGCTGCAGTGATGCTCAAATGGCCCAGATCGTCGAGGATGAGGTCTATTCTCTGACACTTTCCGGTCCAGCCGGCGGTGGCAGTGTGCGCAGCGAACGTCGGCCAAGCCTGGCAGTGGTGGATGGTTTCATCGACCGTGATCTGGTCAAGACCGAGACCGTCTGGGAGCGCGCGTCATGAGGGTCGGTTCGATAAGCGTCGGTCGCTCGGGCGATAAGGGTGGGACCCTCGATCTCACACTGGTGGCGTTGGATGACCAGGGCTATCGCTGGCTTGAGTCACGGTTGACCGAAGCGGAGGCGCAGGCGGCGATCTCCCGAGTCATGCCTGGTGTCCTGCGGCGCTATCCGGTTCCAGGTTTGCGGGCGCTAAAATTCGTCATCGACGATGCATTACCCGGCGGTGTCTATGCAACATTGCACGCCGGGCTGCATTGGCAAAAAGCGGCAATCTGGGTGTTGCTCGACCTGGAACTCAACTAGGTAGCATTCCAGAGGGGGAAAAAGCGCGGCATTTAAGGGGGTAGCGGTAATTTCACGCCCTGCCCGAAGGATTCACCGTCCTTTGCAAGGAATTCACGTTCTTGGGCACTGGTTTGTCGAGCCAGCACGGCGTTGCGATGTGGGAAGCGTCCGAAGCGGGCGACGATGTCCCGATGCCGGGTCCAGCCGGTGATGCGGCGTTGGATATAGGGCTGCCACCCAGGAGACGCGCCGTTCTTAACCGCCGCCAGCAAGCCCAGCCCTCTGTTCTGATCCTCGATCCGCTCGGCATGATGGAACGGGTGATATAACCAGATCTGGCAAACCGGGTGGAGTTCCCGATCGAGTTTGCGGTCGATCGCCTGGTTCAGGATTTCCATGGCTAGGGGATCGCCGGAATAGGCATCGACCGTGTTTCGGTGGATGTTGCGGGTGAACTGGTCGAGCAGTAGGATCAGCGCTAGGTTTCCGTTCGATGTCTCGCGCCAGTCTGGCAGCCCGCCGTCGCGGGCCTGGGCCACCAAAGACCCAAAGCGTGCCTGGATTTCAGCGTCTACAGATACCCCACCCTTGTACCACCAGTCGTGGCGGGCGACAGCGGCCTCTGGACTGTCGAGACAGTCATTCAGCCAGAAATCGCCAATTTCGGTAATCCTTGCTGCCGAGGTTTCGGTGCTTGAGCTCATCGGATTTCTCGCTGGACGATAGTGGCGCCGCCAACTAGCGCCTTGAGCTTGCCGAAGGCGACATCGCGCGGCAGGTGTTTCATGCCGCAAACTGGTGGGGCAATCAGGCGGTCGGCGGAAATATGACGCAACGCGCCACGCAACCGCTGGGCCACGGTCTCGGCGGTCTCGACCTCCTCGGTGCCCAGATCGATGGCGCCAAATAAGATCTTCTTGCTCGGCAGTCGTTCGAGGGTCAGCGGATCGAGCTTCGGCTGCGCCGCCTCGATGGAAATAGCCGAGGCGCAACAAGTATCAAATTCTGGCAGGAAGGAATAGTCGGAAGCTTTTTCCTGCACGACATAGGCGTAACCGAAGCAGACATGCACGACGGTTGGCCCCTCGATGCCGTCAAGCGCCTCGTCGATCGCCACGATGCCAAACTGGCTGGCCTCGATCGGGTGCGCTTGCCTATGCGGCTCATCGATCTGAATCACATCAGCGCCAGCGTCCTTCATCTCGTGAACTTCCTGGTTGAGCACGGCAGCATAGGCTATGATTAGGGCTTCAAGGTCGCCGTAATATTCATTCTTAGCCATCTTCGCTATGGTGAAGGCGCCGGGAATGGTGACCTTGATCGGCTTGTCGGTATGGGCTCTGAGGAAGGTGACATCGCGCGCTTGGACAGGCCTGATGCGTTGGACCGGGCTGATTACCCAGGGTGCCAGGGTTGGTTTGCCACTGCGTCCCGGCACGACCCCTGGTTCGTCTAAGTCAATGCCGCCCAAGGCGTTGGCGAAATGTTTGAAATAGCTTTCCCGGCTGACCTCATCGTCGGTCACGATGTCGATGCCGGCACGCTCCTGATCATGCAAGGCGACCAGGGTGGCGTCATCCTGGTCTTCTTCCAGTAAGGCGTCCTTAGGGCGCCAGACCTCACGCATCCGTACCCGAGGTGGTCCGCTACCAAGCAGAACATTCTTGTTAACGAGCCAGCTAGGCTGAGGATAGCTGCCTACCAGTGTGGTCGGGATCAGTTGGTCGAACATGCTTCCCTCCGATGCCAATACTGAACTAGGGGATCTATTTCAATCGGCGCTCCCACAGATCGAATACTCGCGCCCAAGTGGCTTCCGAGGCTTCCGGCGCATAGGCCTGGCGTTCGGAGAAACAGAACCCGTGGGCGGTTCCCCCGAATACCTCGACCCGGTGCGCGGCGCCGGCCGTGTCAAGCGCTTCGCGCAGCGCTGGAACCACGTGATCGGGGACATGCTGGTCGACCTCGGCGAAGCCATAATACAGCTCGCCTTGAATTTGATCGAGCAACAGATGGGGCGAATCAGATGCATCTGTGATGATGCCGACACCATAGAGCGAAGCCGCCGCCTTGATCCGGGTGCCGAAGCGCGCCGCCACGGTGGTGATGTAACGCCCGCTCATGCAATGGCCGACGCAGCCGACTGGGCCAGCCTTGGCCTTGGCCTGGGCGTCAATCCAAGCCAGCATGCAGCCGGTATCGTCAACCACCATTTCGTTGGTGAGATGATCCATCGCCGCGAAGATCACCTTGGTCATCGCGGCGTTCCGGTTCAACAGATCGAACCGGAGGGTGCCGATCCGGTAGTACATGTCCGGCAGCACGCAGAAATACCCGGCCTTGGCGATGCGCCGGGCCATGTTGCGGAGCTCTTCGCGATAGCCGGGGGCGTCCATGTAGAAGATCACCGGGGGAAACGGTCCACCCTCGGCCGGCGCCGCAGTGAAACCCGGCATGTGTCCAGCCTTGGTGTCGATGACAAAATCCTGTTCCCAGAGCTCCATGGCTTTATTCTCTTTCGTGTTCAGCCCCTTGCTGGGCCGGTTTTGGGGCCGAAACTGCTGGTCAAAGTGGGTTTATTTTGAATTATTGAAGGAGTGTGCCAGCGTGGGAACATTAAAAAAATTTGTTGGGTTAGGGGGGGAGTGTCAACTTGAGGCTTGGCCGGAGCAAGTGCTAAATTTTCTTTTCAAGCTTCTCCGCGTTCCCCCGGTTCGTCCGTTCCCGGTAGCGAAACAATGTGTAGTAACGCCAACATACAAAGCCAACAAACCTTATTGAAGTGCTCAAGACGGTAGCGTCACGCCGCCGGGGGCATTCGCGCTCGCCCCGTTCGGCGTCACCCACTTCGATGGTGCCGCGACACTGGCCAGAGTGTGAGCGGCGATGCGCGGCGGAGCTTGGTTAGGTAAAGGTACCGGCTTCCTGGTGGACGAAGGCCTTGACCAACTCGATCGCGTGTAGCGCCGCCGGAGCCGCCGGGTCCTTGCCGATGAAGGCGTGGGGTTGGCCTTCGAACTTTTCCAGAGCGATGCGGCCACCGGCGCGGCGATAGGCAACGGTGAAGAGGTCGGCCATGTCCGGCGTCAGGTTGTCGTCCGCGGTACCCTGCAACAGCAATACCGGTGGTCGCTCAAGACTGTCGCCTCGCTCGACGATCAACTGCGGATTGCCCTCGGCCATCGCGTCCTCGGAAGGCCAATAAGCGTGATGGGCGTCGACAAGGCGCTGGATGCCTTTCTCCCGCACCATCCGATAGCGGGCCAAGGGATCTAGCACTGACCAGCAGAGCGCCACGAAGGCGACTCTGGCATCCATGGGGGCATTAGCGGAGGCATCAGCCGGCGAGGCACTCAATGCCAGAGCGCCATAGGCGGGATCAAACGGGGCTAGCGCGCTGAGCATCGCCTGGTGGCCTCCGCTGGAGGTGCCGAGCATCCCGACAAGCTCCGGGCGCGTTGCAAAGTTTCCAGCATGAGCCTTCAGCCAACGTACCGCGAAATTAATATCGGTGATCGAGACTGGATACATCACTTCGGGCGGCATCCGAAAATCGATGGCCATGACCACCACCCCGCTCTCGGCGAGCGGTTGGTGAATCGACACATTGGCCAGCCGATCATTACTGCCCCAGGCGCCACCATGAACCTCAACGACGGCCGGAAACGGGCCGGCCCCTTGCGGGCGATAAAGCCGAGCCAATAGCGGCACCCCGTCCGGCTTGTTATATTCGATGTCCTGAATGTCGACGCTGAATTTTGTCGTATCAGGCTTAGTGGTCATGGCGCGCTCTCCTCGGCTGTCGCCAGCACCATTGCCGCCGCCTTTTCCCCGATCATGATCGAGGGTGCGTTGGTGTTCCCTGAGGTCAATGTTGGCATGATCGAGGCATCGGCGACCCGCAACCCTTCGATCCCATGAACCCTGAGCTGATTATCGACGACGGCCTTGGGATCGGAACCCATCTTACAGGTGCCGACCGGGTGGTAGGTGGTCTGGCCGACTGCCTTTACCCAATCTAGCAGCTCGTCATCGGTGGTTAGCTCGGCACCCGGCGCCACCTCCGAGATCAACAGCGCCTTCATCGCCGGCGCGGTCATTATGGCGCGAGCGATCCGGACCGCTGCGAGGGTAACTTCCACGTCCAGGGGATTAGACAGGAAGTTGAACCGTATCGCCGGCGGGGCATGCGGGTCCGCTGATGTGACATGGACGCTACCGGTGCTCTCCGGGCGCATTGCATGAGCATAGCAGGTGATACCGGATTCCTTCATTAATTTGTATTCTGGAGTGTTCCAAAGCGGTACCCAACCTAGCAGGATGTCCGGCCCTTCTAGGCCCTCGCGGGATCGCAGGAATGCCCGCATCGGCGCAGCGGGGATGCCCAACATGCCCTTTTGTGTAAAAACATAGCGCAGCGCTTGCCAGGCTAGTCCGAGGCCGCGTCCCTTGTCGTTATAGGTGACACCTGGCGCCGCGACCCGCCACCGGGTGCGTGGTGCATAATGGTCCCGAAGGTTCTCGCCCACACCTTGTAAGGCATGGCGCACTTCGATGCCGAGCTCGCGCAACCGGTCCGGTTGTCCAATGCCCGAGAGCTCCAGCAGTTGCGGAGAATTGATGGTACCGCCGCTGACGATCACCTCACGTGTCGCGCGGGCTTCTCGGGGTTGTCCGCCGACGGAATAGCGAACCCCGGTGCAGCGCTTCCCTTCAAGTACGACGTTCTCGGTCCAAGCGTCGGTCTGGATCTTCAGGTTCGAACGCGAACGGATTGGGTCGAGGTAACAATGCGCCGTGCTCATCCGCCGCCCGCCAGAGATCGTCGCCTGGCTCATGACAATGCCGTCTTGGGTGGCACCGTTGTAATCGCGGTTACGTGGGATGCCGACCTCTTCGGCGGCCTTGAATAGGGCGTCGTAGAGCGGCCCCTTTTCGTCGGGGTCGGTGACCTTGAGCGGCCCGTCACGACCGCGAAATTCGTCGTCACCACCTTCGTAGCTCTCCAGCTTCTTGAAGAACGGCAGGACATCATCATAGCTCCAGCCCTGGTTGCCCATTTGTGCCCAGGTATCGAAATCCCGAGCCTGCCCACGGACGAAAACCAACCCGTTGATCGAGCTGGATCCCCCCAACATCCGCCCACGCGGCACGAATAGCCGGCGCCCGTCGGTGGAGGCCTCGGGCTCGGAGGAGTACAGCCAATTGGCGGCCGGATCAGTGATCAGCTTCGCAAAACCAATCGGGAAGCGGGACCAGAAGCGAGTGGCCGGGCCGGCCTCAAGCAGTAGTACCCGGTATTTGGGGTTTTCGGAAAGACGATGCGCCACGGCCGCCCCGGCGGAGCCGGCGCCTACGACTATATAGTCGTAACTCTCAATGTTCCCGTCCTGCATCTCGACTTCCTCCATCCCCGTGCGCGTCTGCTGATAACTCGACTCACGGATGGCAGAGAAAACTGTAATTGACATGGTTGCAAGGATGCCAGGCCCCGTCGGGTCGCTACATCCGGTCCGGGATGATTGGACCGTGTCATCATTTGCCGGCGTATGAATCCGCCAACCGAGAAAGCAACCCTTGCACCGGCGATAAATTACCGTGTCAATACCAGTCGATGTTCTTTGAGAGAATTGAGAGGGGATCGCCGTGGTGACCGATGATCGTACAGTTTCTTTGGAAGACCGCCTCGCGGCGCTGGAAAAGCGGTTGGCGCCCTTGGAAGACGCGGAGTCTATCCGCAACTTGAAAGCTCGCTATGCCGCCTATTGCGACGATAATTACAACCCGGATGGGATTGCCTCCTTGTTTACTGAGGATGCGGTTTGGGAAAGTAAGGGGTTGGGACGTTATGAAGGGCGGGATGCGATCCGTGATTTCTTCAAGAGCGCATCAGGGATTTTCACCTTTGCCATCCACTACAGTCTCAACGCCGAAATTCACGTCGACGGGGATACCGCCCGGGCCCAATGGTACCTGTTCATGCCTTGCACTCTTGGCGCCGATAATCAGGCTATGTGGCGCGCCGGTATCGACAACGAACGCTATGTCCGGGTCGATGGGGTCTGGATGTTCAAGGAAAAAACCTCGGCGTCACTGTTTAACACCCCTTTCGATAAGGGCTGGGCCCAGCAACGGTATTCGTAATGCGAATACCGAAAGTCCGAGCCGGCATCGGGTAGCGGTCTGATCGAAACGGATTGTGCCCGGTCGGTATGGGGAATCAGTCCACTACCAGAGGAGGCGGAGCATGACACTCACCGAGAGGGCCTATGACGGCTGGATTATCACCACGGTCGCGGGAAATGGCCAGGAAGGCTTTTCCGGGGATGGCGGTTTGGCCACTGAGGCTGAATTAAATAACCCCTTTGATGTGGTTTTCGATCCCACTGGAAATTTGATCCTTACCGATACCTTCAACCATTGCATCCGTCGGGTACACGCACTTAGCGGTATCATCGAAACCATCGCTGGCACGGGCGAGGCGGGGTATAGCGGCGATGGCGGTCCGGGCAAGATGGCGCGCTTTGATCAGCCATATGGGTTGGCGGTCGACGCTGCCGGTGCGATTTACGTGGCCGACCGGCTTAATGCGGTAATCCGGCGCATTGACGGCGCGAGTGGGATCGTCACGACCGCCGTGGGGACAGGCAAGAAGGCCTTTAGCGGCGATGGCGGGCCGGCGACTAAGGGGGCGATGGTGGAGCCGAACGGCCTAGTGTTTTCGCAAGATTTCAAACGCCTATATATCGCCGACGTCGCCGATAACAGGGTTCGGGTCCTGGATATGGACAGTGGAATTTTGTCAACCTTCGCTGGAACCGGCGAGGCGAGCCATGATGGTGATGGTGGTCCCGCCGTGACGGCCGGGATTTTTGGCGCTCGGGCGGTTGGCGTCAGGCCAAGCGATGGCGGGGTGTACATTCTCGAACGCCAGGGCAGCAGTTTGAGGCTGGTGGAGCCGGCGGCAAACCGTGTTTCCACCGTCGCCAGCACTGGAGAGACTGGTTATGGCGGCGATAACGGTCCAATCAAGGCGGCGATTTTCGACCGCCCCAAGGAAATGACCCTAGATCGCAGCGGCAACGTGTTGGTCGTCGACACGGAAAATCACACCATTCGTCTGCTGGATTGGGTGATGGATCGGGTCAGTACCATTGCGGGTAACGGGGTTTCCGGATTTACTGGCGATGGTGTTGCTGCTGCACAATCGTCCCTGGCCCGGCCTCATGGCGTGGCGGTCGATGCTCACGGAGCCTTCTATATCGGCGACACGGAGAACCACCGCATTCGTAAGGTGTCGAGGGTTTAACCCCGGAATAGGTTAGTAAGCTGGGCATCTCAAATGCGCTGAGCGATAGACCGTAGAGTTTATTGGCCGGCTTATTGCGGTCTTGAAACCCCCGGGAACCCTGGTGAATATGGTTGGGCACGGGGCGTACGCCGGGGTTCTGCTGGATTGTGTCCTCGAACAGCAATCCCACCGTGCGTCGATTTAGGTATTTCGAACAGATCCCAACACGCGGCCGCTGGCTCGGCTGCCTGTGATTGCCGTCGCAATAGTGTGGCGCGGTCTGGGATAGCTTTGACAGCTCTGGCGATAAAACTGGACAATTTTCTTGGCCAGGGGCCGATTATTAAAGTTGTGGTAAACTTGGTGAAAATTAGCCGCGTCGACGTCGATTTCCGGGTGGGAGAACACCGCTTGTGCGGCTGCGTCCGAATCCAAAAAATCGCTGATCCGAGCCTGCACCATAGGCAGCCGGTATTAGGGTTCCAGATTGGTCGAGGACAGGCAAAGAATGCGTCGGTATCGAATCGTGCCAGGCCCCAAGTTACCGACTTCGTGGGCACTGGCTACTATGTGTAAAGGTTTGGTTTCGTAGACATTATTTCGTGAATCAGATTGCCTGGTCGGACCGTGAGAACGACGATGCCTTGTCTTCGTTCATGCTTTCAATAAGACTAGCCAACCACCAGCGCAGGGTTTTAGAGGGATACGGGTCATGCAGGCACGGGGATTGATCGTCGGTCAGGCGAGGCTGGCATGAGCACGCGTGCAGAACTCCGCCAATCCGGTGAAGGGATGCGCCAGAGTTTGTTCGGCGACGACGACGGTGCCCCGGCGATCATGCGTACGGTGAATGACGAGGCGGCTTATGCCGCCGTCTGGAGCCGGCCGGGGTTAGCCCTTCAAGACCGGATGATCTGCGCCCTTGCAGCGCTTGGCGGTGTACAACGTTTACGAAAGTTGCGGCGGCACGTGGCGGCGGCATTGGATCTTGGGCTATCGCCCCGATCGATCGTCGAGGTTTTCATTCAGGTGGGTATCTATGCCGGCTTTGCAGCCTCCGAAGAGTCGATCGAGGCGGCTGGTACGGTGTTCGTGGACCGCGGTATCGTAATGCCGCAGGAGACCGCCCGCGAGGACTCGTTGGAGGCCTTGAGCGAGCGTGGCCGCGATCTTATGCAGCAGTTGCACGGTGATCGCGCCACCCAAGGCTATGCAGCACCGGATAACGCGGTCGCTGGCGCGCTATACCCCTTGGCGATCCAGTATGGCTATGGCGAGATCTGGTTCCGTCCCGGTCTTGATTTTAGACAACGGGCGCTGGTCGCGGTGGCCGCCTTTACTGCGTTGAAACTGGATTCCCAAGTCGCCAAATTCAGTCAATCTGCGCTGAATATGGGACTGAGCCGGACCGAAGTGATCGAGGCGGTAATCCAGACTGCGCCGCTAAGCGGTTTTGCGCCGGCGCTAAATGCGCTTGGTGGGTTGAACGCTGCATTTGGTGACTGACGGGCTCTATCGCAGCGGGAAACCTAACGCCTGGATGACTTCCTTCAAGGTCTCGCGACCGTTCATTGAGGCAAGCTTGCCCATGCGGATCATTACCCGTTTCGACCAGGTGTCATGCGGCATCGCATGGCGATCGGAATACGCGGCCACCTCGGCATCATAGGCGGCCCGCAGCGCTGGCTCGTCGGGATTGCCATAGGTCCCGTGATACAGAACCGCCGGTTGCGGTAGCCTTGGCTTGACCTCGTTCGCCGCATCCGCCGCCGCATAGCCGACACAAAGCCCAAAAACCGCCATTGCCCCGGAAGGCAGGCCAAGCAATTCAGCGACCCTTTTGGGATTGTTGCGCATCGCTCCGATATAGACCGTCGACAGGCCCAGGGACTCTGCTGCAATCACTGCGTTTTGCGCCGCGAGTGCCGCATCGATAGCCGAGACCAGGAAAGTTTCCAGATAGGGCATGACCTCCATTTCGACGCCTTCCTCGGTCCCAAGACGTTGGTTGCGGGACAGGTCGGCCAACCAGATGAGGAACAGCGGACATTGGTTAATATGCTTTTGGCCGCCGGCGATTTCGGTTAATTCCGCCTTGATCGTCGGATCGGAGACGGAGACGACCGACCATACTTGGAGGTTGGAGCTGGAGGCAGCCGATTGCGCGGCGGCAATCAGGGTTTCCAGGGTTCCCGTGGGCAGTGCATCTGGCTTGTAGCCGCGCACTGAGCGGTGCGCTAGCAACAGCGACAGATGATTGTTCCAAGGCCCGGCGGGCGGTCGCGCCGTATCACCATAACGCGCTGAAAGCGCCTCGGGTTTCGACGTGGCGGGGAGTGTTGTGATGTTCATTGGGATATTCCTGGAGTTGTAACCAACGTCGATAAGCGAAAGACCGCCGGGGCCAGTTTGCCTGAGAAGACCGAACAGATGCAACGGCGTCTATTGAAGGATCCGCGAGGCAGCCTAGTCGCTGGGGGACTGGTTGGAGGGGGAGGGGCGGTCAAGCACCGCGCCACTGGCGATCAACGATTGGATGTCTTCGGCGGTGAAGCCAAGTTCGGCTAGGATCTCGCGGCTGTGTTCGCCCAATAGAGGGGCGGAGCGTGGTGGCCGGCCATCGCCGATTGGCATGCGTGTTTGTAGAATTTCGCCGATCGCGCTATCGATCGTTGGGGTAAGGACGCCCCGCGCCACGACATGTGGATCGTCGACAACGCCGTCGACGGCCAGAACTGGAGCACAGGGGACCTGCGCCGTCCGCAACCGGAACAACACGTCCTCGATCGGGCTCTCCGCCAGGACTGCTTCGATGATCTTGGTCAGCACCGGGCGATTGATCACCCGCGCCTGCATGTCCGCGAAACGTGGATCAACGGCTAGATCCCCCAACCCCAGCGCATCGCAGACCCGCAGCCAGAATTTTTGGGTGGAAGCTCCAATAAAAATCTGGCCGCCCTGGCCCTCGAATACCTGATACGGTGAGAACGTTGCCAACGCAGAGCCGGTACGAGGCGCAACCACGCCGGTTTGCGAGTATCTGGCGATACTTTGCGACATCCAGGAAAGAGCTGACTCTAGTAAATTGAAGTCCAGATAGGCTCCTTCGCCGGTCTGGTCTCGGGTTCGCAAGGCATCCATGACGCCGATCACCAGATAGCTGCCGGTTCCCATGTCAATCATCGAAGGGCCGACCCGCACTGGGGCTCGGTCCGGCTCTCCAGTGGCTGCCATGATCCCCGACATCGCTTGGGCCACGGCGTCATAGCCGCGCAATTCCCGATATGGGCCGGTCTGACCAAAGCCTGAGATCGAGGCATAGATGATTCCCGGTTTGCGCGCCCTTACCGCCTCGTAGCCATAGCCGAGGCGCTCGGCGGTGCCGGGGGTGAAATTCTCCACTAGAATATCGGCGCGCTCGATCAGCCGCTGCATGACGCCGGCGCTGTCGGGTTGCTTGAGATCGATGCGAATGCCGCGCTTGTTCCTGTTGACCACGGCGAAGGTGGCGCCGCCGTTGCTCGGGCGAAAATGGTCGCCGCCAGGGGGCTCGACCTTGATCACGTCGGCGCCAAGCTCGGCCAGCAACATGGTCCCGAACGGCCCGGACAGCGCGTGGGAAAGGTCTAGGACGGTCAGGCCTTGAAGCGAGCGGGACATGAGCGGGCGCCTTTTAGCAATCGGACCAGGGCCGAAGCGCTTGCTCGGACATGGGGGGGCAATTATACGTCTTT
>Ga0302137_1000595_pt1 | contig 15883 bp, 16 predicted proteins | sample CBN3_SCM_MG_FD_203127 | JGI IMG/M metagenome (GOLD analysis project Ga0302137, IMG submission 203127) | Marine microbial communities from Western Arctic Ocean, Canada - CBN3_SCM | ecosystem: Environmental > Aquatic > Marine > Oceanic | place: Canada: Western Arctic Ocean | collected 2017-09-15 | reverse complement strand
AGCCAGGGGGTTGTTAGATACTATAGCTTCTCCAGAAAACAACTCACTCACTCGGACTGGCAAGTCAAGGGATTGTTAGATGTCAAAAAATAATAAAAAAGATAAAACCCCTACTTTAGAGGTAGGTGTAAATGATAAGAATCTTGACAAGACCAAATCACCAGCCGATGATGATGGCGCTCAATGGGACATTGAGGATAAACAAAAACAAGATGTCATCTTAATTGGCATTGCAACAAAGCAGTGCAAGTTTTTCCATGACAGTCAGGGTGAGGTCTTTGCAAAAATATCGCTCAACAACCACACTGAAATATGGAATCTTACATCGATGGGGTTTCGGGATTGGATTTCACATCAGTTGTGGTCTCAGCATCAAGAGGGTCTATCCAATGCAAGCCTTGATTCTGCCTTAGCTACACTTCGAGGCATTGCTACCTTTGACTCACCAACAGAAGAAGTATATTTAAGGGTTGCACAAATTAATAATGAGCTATACATCGATCTGTGCAATGAAGACTGGCAAGTAATAAAGATTGATTCAATAAGATGGTCCGTAATCAAAAAATCACCAGTTTCATTTATTAGATCAAAAAATATGCGCGCCCTAAAGATTCCAAAAACTAAGGGAGATATCAACCTTCTCAAGAAACACATTAACATTAAAGAGAAAGATTTTGTTTTGGTTGTAGGCTGGCTATTAATGAGTATGCAGGCGGGTACTGGGGCTTACCCCATGCTTGTGTTTACAGGGTCAGCAGGATGCGGTAAAACGACGATTTCTCGCATGCTTAGAGAACTTGTAGACCCAAACGTCGCAACCTTGCTGTCAAAGCCAAAAACAGGCGATTTGAGAGTGGTGGGTGCCAATAATCATGTTCTTGCTTTTGATAATTTGTCGGGTATCGGCGCGAATCAGAGCGATGCTCTGTGCAAAATATCTACAGGTGATAATCAGACAGTAAGAAAGCTCTACACCACTAATGAAGAATTCACGATTTCCCTAAAGAAGCCTATCCTTCTTAATGGTATTGATGAAATTGCAAAACGAAGTGATATGGCTAGTCGAAGTATTAAGATTGAGTTATCTAAACTTCAAAACTATAGCTCCGAAACTTCAATTTGGAATGCTTTTATGATTGACGTTCCATCGATTCTGGGCGGATTACTTGATGGCTTAAGTGCTGCACTAAATCAGTATGAGAATACACGAATTAACAACCTACCCAGAATGGGTGATTTTAGCAAATGGGCAACCGCTGCTGGACCTACATATGGTTGGATGAAGGATGAGTTTATGATAGCTTACACAGAGAATTTGGAGCAATCCTACTTGGACTCTATAGAGTCGTCTGAGTTTGCATCTGCACTTGTTTTAATGTTTGACAACCTTCCTGAATTCAAGGGTAGCCCAATCGAGCTGCTTACTCAATTGGAGTTACTTGACATTAATGGCAACATTAAGAACGTAAGAACAGCAAAAGGCGTTACAGAGCAATTATCTCGCTATGATAACGCTCTAAACAAACTTGGAATATTTATTAAAAAATGTAGAGATCGAACCAACAAGACAGTTTTGATAATTACCAAAGATGTATCAACTTACAATCGAGTGGTCAAGACAAACTCTCAGAGCGACGAAGACTGGTTAAAGGATTATGATTTGAGTTAAATACTTTTTGATAAACAAGTCCTGCATGTTATGCACTTTGCATGACTTGCATGACTTAAAAAGCTAAAAGTTATTAATAAATTATTACTACCCTAGGTGGAGACAAATATTGCTTACTTAGAAAGAGTAGTTTCTTCATACTAGGATTGTATATTAACTTGAACTAAAGTCCAAATTTCGTTTTTTGTGTGAGGGGGTTTATTTAAACTTCTGAATTCCTTCAGCTATAAATTGACTTGTATCCTTCAGACCATTCAAAATTATCCAAATTCTCTTTGATGTGAGAAGGATGGTGTATTAGTAACTAATCGATTTAATTTAATAAATTAAATAGAGTATCACAAGAACTACAACAGCTCCGATAACGTACATATTCGTGCGATTCATAATTACTCCCAATTATATTGATATTTTTAATATACAACAATATTGAAATCTAGTATAAACCTAGTGAGATAAAAAGTCCAAATTTCGTTTTTTGTGTGAGGGAGATATTATTAATAGTTAGCCGAGTTCAATGAGCCTCTCCCCGTACCTTCAAAGTCAGTATATATATGCGAAGGATAGTAGATTTTTCTACCTAATGGAAATTGGTGTTCTCATTTTAAGCCCATTTCGCCGGGATCATCATCAAATGACTCGGTCGTTGCCGCCGTCAACCGGAATTTGTGCCCCTGTTGTCTTAGACAGCGTTCCATCAGCTAATGCAGCGACAGCAAATCCTACATCTCTCGATGTGATTTCCGATTTGAGCAGATTTCGAGTCTTGTATTCTGCAATGGTTAAACCATAGCGATCCGCCGATTTCTTCAGCGTCTCTTGGGTCCAGAGCCGTGTGTCAAAGACAGCATCGGGGTGGATTGCGTTGACCTTTATGCCCTCAGATGCCAGTTCAAGCGCAAGCACGCGCATCAGTTGGGTCAGACCCGCCTTGGACACAGAATAGGCCGAAGCGCCAGCGCCTGGTGCCTGTACATTTCGCGATCCCACGAAAATGATCGACGGATCAATGCCCTGCCGCAAATAGGGAATAGCATATTTCACCAGTTTACGGTGTGACGTCAGGTTCACCGCGAGTGTACTATCCCACACCTCGTCAGGCATAGTTTCGACGGTGTCTCCGGTTTTGAAAATCCCAGCATTCGAAACCAGAATATCCAAACCACCATAACGCTGCACTACCTCAGCCAAACTGTCTTTAACAAGCGCGTCGTCAGTCAGATCCAGAACAGAAGACGCAAAGTTTGGCTTGTTCATAAAGGTCGTAATCTCTGGGTTCACATCCAACCCGACCACAACCGCGCCCTTTTCATGCAAAATTTCAGCGCAGGCACGCCCGATGCCAGTCGCAGCGCCGCTTACCACCGCAATTTTCCCGGAAAGCACCGGATCATGGCCCTGCCGCTTCAACTTGGATTGTTCCAGTTCCCAATATTCCAGCGCAAAAAGATCCTCTGGGCTCAGACCCTGCCATCCGCCGATCTTCTGTGCTGTGCGCAGTGCATCCAGTGTGGCATTGACCACATCGCGTGAGATGCTGGCACGACGGAAGTTGGGGCCGAAACTGCGGGCGTGGCCACTTTCAAACAGCGCCCAATGCGGATACGGCGCGAGCATGGTCAGGCTGTCGTCATTTTCGGACTGAAAATAGGCTGTGTATCTTGCCACAAAGTCCGACAATGCGGCCTCGGGGTCATCGCGAAACACCGCCGGAAAAGGCTTGTTATGTATCACGTGTTCCGGTGTCAGCGTGCCATGGCAAGACATTTCTGAAAGCGTATCAATGTCGCCTGGTGGGAACGAACTGGCAGAGAGCGACAGAACCGCCCGACCAGCAGCTTTACTGACAGATTTGCGTGATTTGGCAACAAACTCTGGGTCTTGCCCAACATCCGGGCCGTTTTCGATTGGTCCGTAACGGTCGATCAGAAACTGCTCTGCCTGATCTACAACCGCAATCATCCGATCATAAGAGGCCTTGGCAGTGTCTGCAAATGTGAATACGCCGTGCTGTTCAAGGATGATTGCATCATACTTATCGAACTGCCCCTGTTCCAATGCGTCCCGAAATTGCACGGCAAGGTCGAACCCCGGTTTGACATAGGGCAAGACCAGAACACTATCGCCGAATATCTCGGTGAAAAGTTTGCGGCCATGGCCGGAATTGGACAATGTCAGAATGGCGTTGGCGTGCGAATGATCTACAAATTTGAAGGGCACAACAGCATGAACGATCGCCTCAATCGACGCGGCCGCGGCTTCTGCATTCAGACGTGCGCATTTAACTTCATTGACCATATCTGTGTCCGACAGGGTGTCGAGTTTTGAAAGTTTTACCAGTTGATCAAGTTTTAGCGCGGTAAAGCCGTCTGTCCACATTTGGCCCAGATCATACCCACTGGCCTTTACCCAGATGATGTCGTGCGCCGCGCCGAACCGATCAGTATGGCTGGATTTCACCGAAGTATTGCCGCCACCATGCAGCACCAGGGCCGGGTCCTGACCCATCAAGCGCGATGTATAGGCCCGCAGATCCAGATCGCTGTGATGGGTTGCTGCGTCGTAATTGCGCCAACGATTCTGCATGGTTTTACCTCGGATTACTAACGGTACATGCCCAACACAAGGCACGAAAAATGGAACTTTGGGGTGGCTCATGTGGCACGGTTGACGTTGCTATCCTGAAAAAGTTCAAATGCTTCGGCACCGGTTGCATCATTGTGTACGACTGCTTCAAGCGCCTTGAGCATCCCAACCGGGTTCTCGGACTGGAAAACATTCCGGCCCATGTCGACCCCAGCTGCCCCTTGATTAATCGCGCGATATGCCATCTCCAGCGCATCACGCTCGGGAAGTTTTTTGCCACCTGCAATGACGATCGGCACCGGACATCCAAGCGCGATTTTCTCAAAACCGTCTTCGACGAAATAGGATTTGACAAACTGAGAACCAATTTCCGCAGCGATACGCGTGGCAAGGCCAAAGTAGCGCGCGTCACGCACCATATCGGCGCCGACACCTGTCACGGCCATGGTCGGGATGCCATACCGCGTTCCGATATCAATCAGTTTGACCACATTGGCGATTGATTTGTGTTCAAATTCAGCGCCGATATAAACCTGCGCCGCCATGGCCGATGCACCCAAACGGATGGCATCATCAATTTCGACGCTGACCAGTTCGTTGGACAGTTCAGTCAAGATACTGTTGCCGGCACTGCAACGCAGAACGATTGGTTTTTTTACCTCTGGTTGGATAACCGACCGCAGTGCACCCCGCGTGCACATCAAGACATCTGTGTGCGGTGCCAGCGGCGCAATGGTCAGATCCATGCGCTCCAGCCCAGTGGTCGGGCCCTGAAAATAACCGTGGTCAAAGGCCAGCATGACCGTCCGGCCAGTCTCTGGTCGAAAAATATTGGCCAACCGCGCTTTCATTCCCCAATCATGATGGGCGCACCCTTTAAGGTAAAATTTACTGGTGTCGGCAGGGGTGTCTTCGCCCCAGTCTTTGCCGTCCTTGATATCGTCGAGATCTGCCATTCCTTATCCTTTTAAAATTGTGTGCTGCCCGGTGCGGGCGGCGACATATGTGTTCATCGCACCCAATATGAGCGCAACTGAGATAGCACCCGGATCCGGGTGCCCAATAGCACGTTCACCAAGCGACCGGGCCTTGCCGGTCGTGGCGATCATGGCTTTGCTGGCCTGGACGCCGTCGCTGGCGCCTCGCTCTGCTGCGGCAAAAACCATGGCCAAGTCGTTTGATTTCACCTCCGACACAGCGCGGGCCGCGGGTGCAATCGCATCAAGCATGGTCTTGGCTCCCTCGACGACGCCGCCGCGTTTTGATACTGCTGTGCTTGATAAAGTCAGGAATGCCGCAAAAGTCTCGGCATCAAGCCTGTCGTTGCCGGAAAAAGCCGCTGCACCACCACGAAAAAGCGTGCCGAAGACCGCGCCCGCAGCACCCCCGGTTTTGGACATAATTGCCATGCCGGTTTTCTTGAATACATCTTCTACCGAAAGTTCCGGCTGGGCGTGCAACACGTCAAGTACCGCTTCAAACCCACGTCGCATTCCGATACCGTGATCGCCGTCGCCTGTTGCAAGATCGGCATCGGTCAAAACATCGACGTTTTTGATTATTTCATGCGCAACCGCTTGTAGCATTGCGTTAGCTTCGGTGTTTGTCAGCTCTGTTTTCATCACGTCACCTCACATGTTGGACAGGCCAAGCGAGCGCGCTGGCAGGTCCAGATAATGTTTCAACTCATCGTCCAGTTTTATCAGTGTGATCGAAAAGCCGGCCATTTCCTGAACCGTCAAATAAGTGCCGATGTCGGTGCGGTGCACGTTTACGTTCTGCGCGGCCAAAATTTGACGCACGCGCCGGTTCACGATCAACATTTCCATCATCGTCGTCGCGCCGAGATTGTTGATCATCAGCGCAACGTCCTGCCCTGGCACCAATTCGATATCAGTCAATATCTTGCCCATTATCTGGTCGGCAACCTCATCAGCTGATGTAATCTTTTGCTTGGCGATCCCGGCTTCACCATGGGCACCCATACCGATTTCGATCTCGTCATCAGCCAGAATAAAAGTTGGCTTACCGGTTTCAGGAATTGAACCGGCGGAAACCGCAACACCCATCGATCTAATGTTGTTGACGGCTTTACGGGCTACACGTTCAACCTCGTCCAATGTGTCTAGTTCTTCTGCCGCGCCACCGGCAATCTTGATTGCATAGATATCGCCCGCAATGCCGCGCCGATCTTTGGCGCGTTCCGGCGGTGCCGCCGCCACATCATCCGCAACGCGAACTGTGCGCACCACTATGCCCTCCTCGGCAAGTATTTCGGCTGCTATGTCGAAATTCATATTGTCGCCGGCATAATTCCCATAAAGAAACAACACGCCTTTGCCGCGATGAACTGCATGGGCAGCGTCCATGATGATATCGGGTGAAGGTGCGGCAAAGACCTGCCCACATGCCGCCGCATCGCCCATGTTCTTGCCCAGAAAGCCGTGAAAAATAGGCTCGTGGCCGCTACCACCGCCGATCAGCAAAGCGACTTTATCTTCTGGTAAATCGGTGCGGATCAGCACGTCTTTGCCAGGCAACCGCTCAACGGTACCATCATAGGCCAGCGCCAGCCCATCCAGCATTTCATCAACGACATTGCGCGGATTGTTCAGTATCTTTTTTGGCGTCGGGGCCATATCAAGCCTCCTCTTCTGAGACGGGTTTGGGGTGGATGTGATCAAGGATCAAGAACATCACAACGCCGACCATCAGGACAGGAAAACCCCACGAAAACAATATCCCTAAAAACGGTTGGCAAAGCATCACAAAACCACCCAGGATCAGCGTGGTCGCGACGCGATACAATAGTGCTAGAATGCTTGCAGATGCCATATTCAAATCCCTCTTTCTGCATGTGACACACGATTGCCGCTTGCTTTGTCAAACAAGAATCCGGCCCCTTTGGGCAATCGGAAACCGCAATGTTCGCCCTGCTGCAACGTCATTCCGTCGGCCAGAACCTTGCGGAACACGCCACCGGGAAACTGAATTTGCGCGGCGGATTCGTACCCACGATTGTCTACAGCATAGACAGACGCCGGGTTCGAACCGGCATCAGAAGTGTTGACCAGTTCAATGTCTTCCGGCCAGACACCAAGTTCAATTTCGGTTCCGTGCGCTGCAACCTTGTCAAACTGGGCAATGGGAAGTCGCTGGTCGCACCCCTTGATGGCAAGCTCATCGCCATCAATACGGGCGTCGAAAAAGGCCATTGCAGGGCTGCCGATCAGCCGCCCGACAAATGCGTTGGCCGGGCGGGCGAAAATTTCTTCGATCGTGCCCGACTGCAAAATGCGACCATTGTTGATAATGCCAATGCGATCGGCGATGGATATCGCGCCATGATAATCATGCGTTGCATAGAGCATCGTAGAGTTTTGCTCCTGGTGGATTTGGCGCAGTTCCGACCGCAGACCTTCGCGCAGTTTCAGATCAAGTGATGAAAGCGGTTCGTCCAGCAGAAACATGCTGGGCTGTCGCACTAATGCACGCGCAATTGCCACCCGCTGCTTTTCTCCGCCAGACAAAGTGTCAACATCTCGGTCAAGGTGCTGGGATATCCGCAGTAACTCAGCCGTGTGTTGAACACGGCGGGTTATTTCCTGTTCGGTCTCGCGATACGTGGGCGAGCGCAATGCAAAGGCAATGTTGTCAAACACGTTGAGCATGGGAAGCAGGTTAAATCCCTCGAACACAATCGAAAGATCGCGCGAGGACGGGTCCAGCTCTGTCACATTATGCCCGTTGAGAAATACATCTCCCTCATCGATGTCAAGCAGGCCGGCGATTGCCTGAATGGTCGAACTTTTGCCCGCTCCGGTTGGCCCCAGAAGCGCGAAGATTTCGTTATGGCGCACCTCAAGGTCAAGACCGCGAAGGGCCGGTTTTCCTTTGTAGGCCTTTTTAAGTCCTTGCAGCCTAAGCATCGTATTGGTCATACATCCGTTCCTTTGCTGGCAATGCGGTTGCCGGTTTGGCTGTCGAAAAATACCAATCCTTCGGGCCGAATGGCGACATTTCGCCCTTGTCCTGTTGACGTGGAACGCACGTCGATCCCTTGCGCAATTTCATCGCCGACACGAAAGGAAAAATAACGTTCGCGGCCAACGGAAAAGACATCTTCGACCGCCACCTCAATACCGAACTCGGGAGGTTCATCAACAAGTTTTACATCACGCGGGCGCACACCCATGCGCACCGGAATTGCAGAGTTTCGCACGACGTCCGGCACGATTTTTTCCGGCAGAACGATACTGCTGTCACCAAGGCGAAAGCCGCCCGACACAGGTTTCAGATCCATCAGGTTCATGCTGGGCGATCCAATAAACTGGCCAGAAAATATTGAATTGGGATTGAAAAATAGGTTGTGGGGTTCATCAACCTGAACGATTTGGCTATCGTTCATTAACACGATCCGGTCTGCCAGAGACATGGCTTCGCGCTGATCGTGAGTGACATAAATCGTGGTGACACCGAGTTCGCGCTGAAGATGGCCAAGCTCCCACCGCATTTCTTCGCGAAATTGCTCGTCGATAGCCGATAACGGCTCGTCCAGCAAAAGAACCGCCGGGTCGCGGACGACCGCACGGGCCAATGCAACCTTTTGCTTGGTGCCTGGCGGCAAGGCCCCTGGAAAACGCTTCAACTCATCCCCGAGTTTAAATATTTCGGCGACCCAATCAAGTTTGCGGGCGATCTCGGCGCGTTTAAACCCGCGTGCTTTAAGCGGGAACACAATGTTTTCAGCGATGCTGAGATGCGGGTAGAGCGAGACGAACTGGAAGACCATTGCGATATTGCGTTCACTGGCGGTTTGATCGTTTATGCGCTGACCGTCAAAAAGGATGTCCCCTGACGTTGCCGTTTGCAGCCCTGCGACCGCACGCAATGTCGTTGTCTTGCCGCATCCAGACGGCCCAAGATAAACGACAAACTCGCCGTCGTTGACTGTCAGGTTTACATTGTTGACCGCTTTGAACGCGCCAAATTCGACAGACAGGTTTTTAAGTTCTACTTTTGCCATGATCAGTTCTTCTCACCCATGTTGTTAAGGTGCCGCACCAGGATCATCGACAGACCAATAATGATGAACAGCAGGATCACCGCCAGGGCCGAAGCTTCGCCGGTATAGAAATAGTTAAATGCCCGCTTTGCCACCGCAAACGAGACGGTTTCAGTGCTTGACCCCGGACCACCGCCCGTCAGCGCAAAAAACAGATCATACTGTTTGAAGCTATCGATCAACCTTAGAATCAGAGCAATAAAAAGGACCGGCGCCGACATCGGCAAAGTCACCCGAAAAAACACATAGGCAGGGCTGGCGCCATCAACCTCGGCCGCCTCGTAGATAGTGTCCGGTATGCCCCGAAAGGCAGCTGTCGCCAAAAGGATGATGAATGGTGTCCACATCCATGTATCTGCTGCCGCGGCGGCAAACAGTGCGGGCGTGGTCTGGCTAAGCCAGTTGACCTGGCCCAGGCCAACCAAAGACATCAGATAATTCACGATCCCCCATTCCGAGTTCAGCATGTAGCGCCACAAAAACCCGACTACGACCGGCGACAACATCATGGGCATCATCAACAGTGTGAAGATCAGGTCTCTGCCACGAAAGCTCCTTTGCAGGCGGTAGCCAACAAAGATACCGATGATCATCTGAATGCTGACGCAGACAAAGACAAACTTGCCGGTAAAGATAAACCGTTGCCATAGGTCGGCATCGCTTAGCAGGTAGGTATAGTTTTCAAGCCCGACATATTTGAACTCCTGATTGAGATTGAGCGCCGAAAACTGGTGAACGCTGTTCCAGATCAATGAAAAGATCGGATAGGCAACCATGAATAACAGGATCGCCAGCGTCGGTGACAGAAAGCCTAAGATCATAAGCCTGCCGCTGGACTTCTTCTTCAAAGGTACCAAGGGTTTATTTGTTTGGTTAAGTGTCAGTGTCATGCCTCAACTCCTGCCCAGGATTCCAAAGGTCATCCCCATCAACAGATGTTTGCGGATGAGATAAAAGAAGATCAAAACCGGGATAATAAGAACAACCCCTGCGGACATTATCTGCGTCCATTCAATGCCAGTGGCACCAGACGCCGCCGAAATCTTGACGGGCAGTGTCTTGGCCTGTGTCGTTGTCAAAATCGAGGCAAAAGCGAATTCGTTCCAGGCAAAGATGAAACAAAATCCGGCCGTGGCGGCTATCCCGCCGCGTACCATCGGCAGAACCAGATAGACGAAGGCGTACATCCGGCTATAGCCGCTGACGACTGCGATTTGCTCTACCTGTTTGGGAACGCCGTCGAAAAATCCCTTCATGATCCATGTAGCCAGGCCGACATTGGCAAAGATTGCAACGATGACCAGACCAGTCTTGGTGTCCGCCAGCCCAAGTCGGGCGAACATCAAATGATAGAAAACCAGGACAGCGACCGGCGGCAGCATCCGTGTCGAAAGGACAAAAAACAGAAAGTCACCCTTGCCGCGGAAGTCGAACCGTGAACAGACATATCCGCCCAGAGTGCCCAAAAGCACAGCAAGAAATGTTCCGCTACTCGAAACGATGACACTGTTGATCAGCGAGTCCGTCACGCCGTAGGCGGAGGCCGTTCCGCGCGCAGCGCCAACACCAAAGACACTTTCGTACCCTGTACTATCAATGTCAAATATCCATTTTGGCGGCATCGCAAACAGGTCGGCCCTGCTTTTCAAAGATGAAATGATGATCCAAAAGATCGGTCCGAGATTAAAGAATATGTACGTACCGAAAAGTGCCAACAGAAACGCTCGGTAAAAATTGGGCGTGCCGCCTAGTTTTGCATCCTGCATGACTTCTCCAAAGTTAAATGTATTCAGCCAAAGTACCGAACGCTCTGGCAGTAAAGGAATTGTACTTGTTTTTTAAAGGCCTGCGTGAACCGATTTACGGGAGAACCCGACGGTCACGCAGATCTTTGGGCGAGGTGTCAGTTCACAGCGACGACGCTGTTCACACCGACCGGAGAAATCATCTGATCGGGCACATCAGGCGAGCTATCTCCGCGCTTAATTTCGTACCCTGCCCGCTCAAGTGTTCGCTCGTGCTTTATAGCTGCATCGGTCAGCGCTTCTTCCACTGTTTTAGTCCCAGTGATCGCGTTGCTGATTTCCTCCTGCAATTTATCCAGCAGAATCGGATATTCCGGAAGGTGCCAGTAGTCGTTCAGATATTGCAGCGCTGTCGAAAACTGCGTGTTGTAGCTGTTCAAACCCTGCCAGTCGTCGCTTTCCAGAACGGATTTCAGACCGGTCTGACAAACTGCCGCATAGCGTTCCTGCTGCGCGGGTTGAAAGTACCATTCCATGAACTTTACGAGTTCCGGCAGCTTCTTGGAGTACTTATTGATCCCCATGCCTTGCCCACCAACCGAGAACTGGCGACGGAACAAGCCATCCTGCCCGATTGCGCCAGGCAGAATTCCAAACGCCGTGTCTTCTGCAAAGCGATTGACCGCTGGATCAGAGTTGGAGCCGTTGAAATAGAACCATTGCATCGCCATGGCCAACTGACCCTGCTGGAATGCCGCGTTTACTTCGTCATAGCCCCAGCTACCCGAGCCCGGAGGTCCATATTTGAACATATCGACAAAGGCCTGAACGCCGTCGATAGATGCCGGTGAATTCAGGTAGCCCTGCACTTCAAAAGTTTCAGGATTATAAAGTTCGCCGCCGAACGACCACATAAACGAGTTCGAGGCTGTTGTTGCGAAATCATACTCGCGGGCACCCATTTGACCCCAGCCATAAAGGCCTTCGTCCGGGCGCGTGAAGAATTCGGCGACTTGAGTCGCGTCCTGATAGGTCTCTGGAACAGCAAGATCCCGGCCATATTTTTCCTTAAAGGCCGCTTGCTCTGCTGGGTCTTCAAACAGGTCGCGACGATACATCATACCGTAGGCGTCCTGGTTAATCGGTAGCCCATAAAACTGGCCCGAATTATCAGGGTATTCACCGTATTGCGACAAGGATGCCGACGGAAACAAGCCAGCCGACAGAACATCTGACTGAGCGAACACGTCGTTCAGGCTAACAGCGTGGCCGCCGCCTGCAAACTCTGCGGTGGACTGGCTGTCCCACATTGCGAAATCAAACCCGTCGCCCTGAATTGCGAATTCCGATGCGATTTTATTGTGCCACTCCGGTCCGTAAGGAACCAATGCGGGAACGATCGTTACCGATTTGTCCGGGTAGTCCTTGCTGATGTCATGCAACGTATCTGCGCAAGTCCCTGCGTGCCAGACAAATGTCAATTCAGTTTGCGCTTGAGCCGGCGACATGCTAAAGGCCAGAACCGCAGTGGATACCGACAACAAAAGTTTAGATGATTTAAGTTTAGATAATTTCTTCATTGTTTTTCCCTCCCTTGGGTGCGGGACCCGAATTCCTTCTGGTTCAGTCATCCCTCAAATTTTATTATAACCTTATTTTTGTTATAAGAAACATTTTTTTTGTTAACGGCGAATTTTAATTTTTGTCCTTATATTACAATAGCTTACAATGTACCATTGCACAGCAGTTCAAAATACCCACTAAATTCCTTACTTGAGGTGATCAAATAGCTTCACTTTTGTTATAACCACCAGTATAATTGATTGAATATCAATTCACGTAACAACACTTTCTCAAAAAAATCCTCTTCATGACCAAGACTTTACACCCACCTACAGGCAGATCAAAAAGCGACATCCGCAAAAGTGAGATTCTTGAACTGCTGTTGGATGGCGGGCAAGTCTTGATCAAGGACCTAGCGACGCAGCTTGATGTCAGCCTGATGACCATTCATCGTGACCTGGCGGATATGGAAGCCAATGGTGCCATAACGCGGGTACGAGGTGCAGTATCGGCGGAAAAGTCGGTTTTGTTCGAAAGCAGCTATCTGTATCGCGAACATCAACATATCGCCGAAAAGCGACGGCTGGCCCAAGCGGCAGTCAAGCACATTGATCCAGGCATGGCGGTTATCTGGGACGACAGTACGACTGCCTTTCATGTGACCGAATTTATTCAAGAAATCACACCTGTTACGGTGTTGAGCAACAGCCTCCCTGTTATTGTCAGATTGGCGACCGAACCGGATGTTAAGATCATTGCCATAGGCGGAGGGTATCACCGCGGTTATAATGGCTTTTTCGGGTTGCAATGCGAACAGTTGATCAGAACCTATCACGTAGATGTCGCGTTGATGTCGTCGACCACGGTGCAAGGGACTTTCATTTATACACAAGACGAACAGGTGGTGCGCACTAAGCGGGCCATGTTGGAAGTTGCAAAAAAATCAATCGTGCTGATCGATTCAAGCAAATTCGAATACTCGGCCCTCAACAAGGTCGCTTGTCTGCGTGATTTCGATCACGTAATCGTCTCAAAAGACATCGACGAACGTAGGATCAATGAACTGATCCAGGCAGACGTGAAACTAGAGCTCGCTTAAACCCTTTGGAGTACAGTATGACATCACCAGGAAAATCACGGCGTCTACGCAAGATGTTCAACGCCGAAACTAACATAATGCTCTGCATTCCTATTGATCACGGGATGCAGGTCGGCCCGATTGACGGCCTTTCCGACCCCGACCGGTTAATCGGGGAAATTGCGGACGGTGGCGCAGATGCGGTCATAGTGAACCCCGGTCTGATGCGGCGTTTTTATAAACAACTGGAACGCATTCCAACAGTCATTCTGCGGATGGATCAGACAACAATGTGGCGTACCGGTGGCCCCTTTGGGTATGAAGCGACCTACACCCGGCGCGTGTCGGATGTTACCGCCGCGGTGGAAATGGGTGCTGAGGCAGTTATCACCTATCTTTTCACCTGCAACAAAGATCCGCTTGAAGAGACTAAGTGTTTTGAAATCAACCGTGATATTTCCAGACAATGCGATGAGTTTGGTATCGTCCATGTGATCGAGGCAATGGCGGCCAATGGCGGTTTCGCCAGGGCGGATGATCCGGAAGTTGTTTTGATGAACTGTCGTATCGCCAGCGAGCTTGGCGCCGATATCGTGAAAACCGACTGGTGCGGCGCTGAGGGAATGGCAAAAGCCGTTCAGAACACGCTGGCACCGATTGCAATTGCGGGGGGCGGCAAGGCGGGCAGCTTGGCAGAGTTGATGGATACCGTCCGTGCAGGGATCGCAAGCGGAGCGACCGGGTTCATGTTTGGGCGAAATACATTCCAGCGTGATGATGTCCGCAAAACGGTGCAAAGTCTGCGCGATACCATAACTGAAATGCGAAAATAGGGAGATGCAGAGGTATTCGGGTTCATCCCAACAAAGGTACCAAATCCACCACAGGATTTAACTATGCTTGAGGCGCAGCTGAGTGGTCAGGTCGCAGCACGCAGCACGCCACGTGGCAATTTTCTTTGGGTAAAGGCCGCGTTCGCGACAGTATTTAACTAGATCAGCCTCGTTTATCCCATTGGTTTCCAACACTGCCAAGAACTTGTCACGTGAAGACTAGCTATCAGGGTTTGTATCAATCTCGGGCAAAAATAGGTCCCTCAGGAATGTGTTGAAATTTCGCATACTGATCATAATCAAATCATATACAAAAAATAATTTATTATTTATGTTATTGTTACTAAACAATAATTACTGTGAGCTTTTTCCTATAATAGGGGTGTTTCGAATGCTAACAAAGGGCAACGTATCGATCGGCTTAAACTGGCGTTTTGGGCCTAATTGGCCTGGCCTGCCTGTCTCCTTCTGCTGCAGTAGCTTGGTCACAAAGTAATGACGCTGAGGCACAGGACATCGAACAACGCATCGCAAGCTTTATGAATGAGGCAATTGCTCCACTTTTAGATCGTGGCTTGCCAGGCTTCGTTTGTGATAAAGCAATGGCAACAGCAGGTGGGTGGGCTAAGATGAATCCACAGATGATGTGGCCCTATGAAGGAGTCACGGCAGACGAAATTACGCTAATTATCTCAGCAGCACGACGCCATATTCCCGAATTTACAAACACCATTCCGACTGATATTTGACCTAGTTAACGACCCTATCTGATCTGTGAGAGGTTAGTTACTGACCTAATTCCGCTGCCTGTTCCAGCTACTAACTTAATCACAGTTGGAGCAAGATTCTCAGGAGGACTAACCCATAACTCTTGTAACTTGAGACGAGGGTAGGTGTACTTAGCTATCTCTTTGTAACAGTTAATCCTTTGGTCAATGCTTGCCTCATCAGATTCGGCTATCTCAATTAGCTTTTGGATTGGATTGATGTCCAACTTAAGGAGTAAGTCATCAGCCCTAATAAGGGTAACTTTGTTAGGCGTACCCTTCTTTCTTCCACCTATTTTTGAGTGTCCTTCTTCAAACATAGTGAAACAATAGTAATAATTTAGTTAACCACTATTATACTAAAAATTTGTCCAATATTGTACCATGCTTGTACCAGAGTAGATTTTACAGAATTAAAAAAGGGCTTCCTTGACTGGAAACCCTTATGGTATATGGTGGGGCGTGAGCGACTTGAACGCTCGACCAGCGGATTAAAAGTCCGATGCTCTACCAACTGAGCTAACGCCCCATATAAAAACGAGAAATTATACTGAACTAATGTTCATTAATCAATCGT
>Ga0302137_1000584_pt1 | contig 16017 bp, 9 predicted proteins | sample CBN3_SCM_MG_FD_203127 | JGI IMG/M metagenome (GOLD analysis project Ga0302137, IMG submission 203127) | Marine microbial communities from Western Arctic Ocean, Canada - CBN3_SCM | ecosystem: Environmental > Aquatic > Marine > Oceanic | place: Canada: Western Arctic Ocean | collected 2017-09-15 | reverse complement strand
CGGCGACGGTCCCACATTGAAAGGTGGACGTGGCGGCATTCTTCGGGAAATAGATTGGGAAGGCAATATTCTTTGGGAACATATTAATTTTGACCAACATCACGATTGTCGCCGGTTAGCTAACGGGAACACCCTATTCCTTGGTTGGGAGATCATGCCAGGGGAGACAGCAAAGCGAGTTTTAGGTGGGCAATCGGGTACAGAACTCAACGGCATGATTTATAGTGACTACCTCCATGAAGTCACCCCGGCGGGTGATGTCGTCTGGGAATGGCACGCACACAGCGACATGGCATTAGAAAACTACCCGATGTGTGCGCGTTGCCAGCGCAACGAGTTCGCTCACGCCAACGCCTGCGCGCCGCTACCCAATGGTGATGTCATAATCAGCTTCCGCCGATTGAACATGATCGCCATCATTGATCGGAAAACCCGCAAATTCCGCTGGGAACATCGCGATGACAGTTGGGGTCATCAGCATGACTGCCAGATGCTCGACAACGGCAACATCATGCTGTTCGCCAACGGCATTCATGGTGCCGACATGCCGCATTCCCGTGTTATCGAACTGGACCCGAACACAAAAGAAGCTGTCTGGACCTACAAAGGGTCACCACACTACTCGTTCTTCAGCCCGCACATCAGCGGCGCGCAACGGCTCGACAGTGGCAATACATTGATCTGCGAAGGGCAATGGGGCCGCGTCTTCGAGGTAACGCCGGACGGCGATATTGTCTGGGAGTACGTGTCACCGTTTTTTGACCCAAACCCCGGCAGCAATGGTAATACGAACATGATGTTCCGCGCGTATCGCTACGCCGTGGAATCACCGCAAATTCGCGGTCGCGTGTCGATTTAACCCAGCCGTCAAGACGTGCTTTGACGCAATTTCGTGGGCACTAAGCTGACGGTTTCATCGGCCAGCAAGCGCGCATAACGGTCGTCGTCAACACCCGGCAACGCTTTCAACACGGCTTCGCTGTCGCCGCCCAGGAACGGAGCCAGACCGCGCATGGGGTAACGGCCACCATTGTAACGAAACGGTAATCCGGCCTGCCATTGACGCCCCACACAGGGCCGTTCTATGTCATAGAAGAAGTTGCGAGATTGCAGATGCGGGTCGGTCGCCACGTGGTCTGTCGCGTGAACAGGCGCGGCGGCGACGCCAAATTTTTGCAAACTCGCTGCAAGGGTTCCCGCCGTTTTCGCACGGGTCCATGCTGTAATTTCAACCTCGATTTCATCCTCCCGGTGCCGCCGCCCCGCACCTGTCGCAAAGGACGGGTCGGCCGCCCAGTCATCGCGACCCATGGCCTGGACAAGCCCGGCCCACGCGGTGTCATCCACAACAGCGATAGCGATCCAGTCGTCGTTTCCTGCGCATCTGAAGCAGCCGTGCGGTGCCATCACCGGATGCCGATTACCACGCCGCGTTGGTTCACGTCCGATCGCCTGACGAATCAGCAACGCCGGGGTGGTGAACGGTAACATCGATTCAATCTGGGTGTTGTTGATCCACTGCCCTTTACCAGTTTGGCGCTGGTGATATAGCGCGGTCAGCAACGACGCGGCACCATAGATGCCACCAATGGGGTCGCCATAAGCGATATGTGCCATGGTCGGCGGCCAGCCTTCCTTTCCAGCGAAACTGGGCAAGCCAGAGCCTTGCTCCAACACCGACCCATAAGCCCGCGTGTCAGACCACGCATTCCCGTCGCCAAAGGCCGACATCGACAGCATGATCAGATCCTCCCGTTGGCGAGATAGGTCCTCAAAACCAAGACCCAGCCGCGCCATCACACCGGCAGCCTGATTTTCAACCACGACGTCGCAGACGGCGACCAATGCTTTCGCCAGAGACATGCCGTCGGGTTGGGTCAAATCAAGGCTAATGCTTTTCTTCCCTCGGTTAAGTGCGCTGAAGTGCTTGCTTTCTTCATACTGCTTCCGACGCAACGCCTCGGGCGTCCACTCTACGCTGCGCCACCAGTCGGGATAACGTCCGGCTTCAATTTTGATCACCTCGGCGCCGAAATCCGCCAGCATCCGCGTCGCCAAAGGCCCTGCCCAACCCATGGAAAAGTCAGCAACGCGAAGGCCCGCCAGGGGCGATGCGCCGGATTCCACGCCGTCAAGAGGCCTCGCCGTCGCACTGTCACCGACCGCATCATGATTGGCAAGGGGCGGAGTCCCTTCCAACCGCAGCGGCGTCAGCGGCACCTTATAAACTTCATTACCGACAGCGAAGCTCGCCAAGGATCCGCGCGCATTAAAGATTGGGTGCTCCAGAATACCCATGGCGTCCGGCACGATGACCATCGGCACCTTGTGCCTACGCCCCAGCGCCGCCCATTCTGCCGCCGTCCGGTTCGGGAATTTTGTATCGAACGCCACCTCCATCCGCGCGGCATGCGGGTAACGTCCCCGGGGTGCTTGCAGCTCCGGATCATCGGCAAAGTCCGGCAAATCTAGCATCAGGCAAAACGCGCGCCATTGGGCCGGTGTAATCGGCGTAATGCCAATCCACCCTTCTTTGCAACGGTGAATACTGAGCGGGCAGGTCGGCAGATAGCGGTTGACGCCCAGACGCGGGACCGCTTCACCACGAACATCAGAATGGCACATCTGCAGCTCGGCCATGATGATGATGGACTCAAGGATACTTACCTCATAATGCGCAGTTTTGGCCGGAACACCGCCAATCAACGCCGCCACACCGGCGCAATACGCCGCCAAGCCACCGACCAGCGTGGATTGATGTTCGCCCATGAACAACGGCGGCCCCTCAGTCGGCCCTACCGGATGCACAAGGCCAGACAGCGCTTGGACCACCAAATCCGATCCCGCCCAATCCGCGTAATCGCCATCCGCGCCAAACCAGCTTATGTCGAGTGTCGCTATTTTGGGTGCTGGCAAGTCGTCAGCGAGGTTTCGGTCTTCGCCCACAATCAGAATATCACAGGATTGAGGAGACGCTCCCGCCAGTTTTCCTGCATTCAAATATTCAAAATACAACCCTTCGGTGGATGGTTCATCCGGGTCCAATCGTACGGTCCGCAATGGGTCACCGCTTTCCGGTTCCAGGCGCGTGACAGCGGCGCCCATATCGGCGAACAGCTTTCCACAATAGGCCCCTGCAACACCGCCAGCGGCTTCCAATACGGTTACGCCGGAGAGCGCCGTCTTACGTAATTTCCCATCGCCCATTTATTCGCCCTCTGATTCCAAATTTTCGAATGCACGTATTGCAAGTATGGACACCCAAACAAGGGATATCCATGGCCTACCCATAGGCATTACTGGTATAAAATTCATTGCTACAATAATCGCGAACGGGACGCGCCAAACCATGACAACGACGCATGACAGCCGAACTGATATCAAATGGGTCTCGCAAAACAACAAGCTTGTACCTTACGCCGATGCTAAAATCTCAATCATGGCGCCCGGCCTGACATTCGCCGCGTTGGTGTTTGAAGGATTCCGCGCCTATTGGAACGCGGAGCGTGAGGACTTGTTAATTTTCCGGATGGAGGATCACTTAAAGCGATTGGAATTTTCCATGGCGCTTTTGGAACTGGACGACCCGCCATCTCTGGAAACTTTCGCCAACGACATTTTGGAAACGATCACGGCAAATGATTTTCGCGACGACACATATATTCGCCTCCAAGTTTACGTCGATGAATGGGGCTCGATGAATTCGACCGGCCCTGTCGGCAGTTCGGTCATTTGCCGCCCACGCCCCCGCGTCGCGAATTTCCAGACCGGGCAAAAATTCATCGTCAGTTCCTGGCGGCGCAACGGTGAAAATGCCAGCCCATCGCGCATGAAAGCGTCCGGAAATTATCTGAACAGCAGGCTCGCCGGACTGGACGCCAAGCGTCAAGGCGCGGGCGGCGCCATTATGTTGAACGACGACGGCACGGTCGGCGAAGGTCCTGGCGGGTGCGTGTTTATTTTGCGCGACGGGGTTTTCATCACACCTGACGTCACCAGCAATATCTTGGAAAGCATCACGCGGAGAACCATTTTGGACATCGGCCCATCGGTTGGCATTCCGATGGTGGAGCGCAGGGTCGGGCGTACCGAATTATATCTGGCCGAGGAAGCCTTTTATTGCGGCACCGGCCAAGAAATCATGCCTATCACCGCGTTTGATGGCAAACCCGTCGGCGCGGGGGAACCCGGCCCCCTCACCCGTAAGTTACAGACCCGGTTCGACAATATCGTGCGCGGCATCACTGACGATCATTCGGACTGGCGTACGCCAGTCTATAAGAGTTAACCCACCATGCCCGACAAAACTTTAGATTCAATACAGCTCGGCCTGATCTGGCAGCGCTTGAACGGCATCGTCGATCAAGTTTCGGAGACTTTCATACGCGCTGCGTTTTCCACCGTTGTGCGTGAAAATTATGATATGGCGTTCAGTCTACTGGACGTTCGGGGCCGGCAATTCGCGCAGTCCAAGCGTAGCATTCCCAGCTTTATCGGTACCTTACCGCGTACCTTAGCGGCAGTCCTCAAAAAATTCCCCCTCAAAACTTTTAAACCTGGCGATGTTATCATCACTAATGACGCCTGGATTGGCACCGGCCATTTGAATGACATCTCGATGATATGCCCCATCTTCGTCAATGGAAGGCTTATCGCGTTCGCGGGCAGCACCGCGCACACCGTCGACATCGGCGGCGCTCCGTCGCCCACGGCGCAGGATTGTTTCGAAGAAGGACTGTGCATTCCCATCTGCAAGATTGTGGAGCAAGGCTCGGAAATTCCACTCGTCATTGACTTCCTGACGGAGAATTTACGCGCACCCGACGAAACGTTGGGTGACATTCGCGCGCAATTCGCCGCCTATCACGACTGCCAGCAAAAACTCGCCCATGTCCTGGAAGATGAGTGTCTGAACGACCTTGAAGACGTCATCGAGGAAATCATCTCCCGGTCGTCGAAGAGTATGCGCGACGTTATCGCGAGTTTGCCAGACGGGCGATATTGCGATGAATTTCAGGTTGATGGATTTGATGTTCCACTCACCATTAAATGCGCGGTGACGATCAAAGGCGACACAATAGACGTCGATTTCGCCGGATCATCCGCTCAAATAGACCGGCCGATCAACTGCGTTCTGAACTACACTTACGCCTATTCCTGCTTTGCCTTAAAATGCCTGCTGGACCCTGAGGTGCCCAACAATAGCGGGGCATTTGAAACCGTCACGGTCCGTGCGCCGGAAGGGTCACTGTTCAACGCGGCGCGTCCCGCGCCCGTCTGGGGCCGTCATCTGACTGGCCATTACGCGCCCCCGGCGATCTTCGGCGCGTTAAGCCAAATTCTACCGGGTAAGGTTATTGCGGAATCAGGATCGCCCTTGTGGAACGTATATTTTAAAGGCCATCAGGAAAAAGACGGCGCACCGTTCATCAAAATGTTTTTCATGAATGGTGGCCATGGTGCCCAATCGGCGAACGACGGCCCCGGTTGTCTGAGCTTTCCCAGTAATGTGTCCAATCAACCCGTCGAATTGTTCGAAAACCAGGCGCCGTTACTGATCACCGAAAAATGCTTTGTGCCCGACACTGCTGGTGCGGGGAAATTTCGCGGTGGTGATGCGCAACGAATTTCCTTTCGCTCCAACGCCTCCACCCCCATCACGATGACCATTCGCCACGAGCGCATCACTTATCCGCCGCGTGGCTTGCTGGGTGGTGGCAACGGCGCGCCGGGCAAGGATTTGATCAACGGCGAGACAATTCCCGCTAAGTCCCGTCAAGTTCTTGAACCAGGTGACCTAGCCACGTTCCAAATGCCCGGCGGTGGCGGCTTACATGACGCGCGAGAACGCCCGAAAGGCGCTGTTTCACGTGACATCAAACGCGGACTCCTAAGTCCCGAGCAAGCGCACCTTTCCTATGGGTATGATCATGAGTGACGCTATGAGCGGTTACAGGATCGGGGTCGATATTGGCGGCACCTTCACCGACGTCGTGTTGTGGAACATCGCCGGCGCCCACACAGAAAAAACCAAACTTCTTACCACACCGGACGAGCCATCCCGGGCGGTCATGGAGGGCGTCCGGCAAATCCTGTCCGACAACAACGTGGCGCCCCGTGAGGTTGACGCAGTCATTCACGGAACAACGCTGGTCGCCAACGCCTTGATTGAACGTAAAGGCGTCAAGACCGGGTTGATCACCACACGCGGGTTCAAGGATGTCTTGGAGATTGGCAGGGAGTGGCGATACGACCTGTTCAACCTCGACATTGAATTGCCGACCCCAATTGTCGATCGTCCCGACCGACACGAAATAACCGAGCGTGTGGATTCCGACGGAAATATTCTGACGCCTATCGAACTCAGCGAGCTTGACCAAATTTCGGAAAGCCTGGCTGCGGCGGGAATTGAGTCCGTCGGCGTATGTCTCCTGCACGCATATCGGAACGCCTCGCACGAATCAGCGATACGGGATTATTTAGCAAAAACTGCGCCAACACTTTCTGTGTCGCTGTCTTCCGATGTCAGTCCAGAAATGGGCGAATACGAGCGAAGTTCGACGACCGTCGCTAACGCCTATATACACCCAATTTTCAAGACCTATGTCGACCTACTGGTCGACGGTCTTTCGGCTCTTGGCTGTGAGAAAGACTTGTTGTTAGTCCTGTCGGATGGCCGAACGGTTCGCCAGGACACCGCGACGCAATTTCCCATCCGCCTAGTCCAATCCGGTCCGGCAGCAGGTGCCCAGGCGGCGAGTATATACGGTGCCATGTCCAATGAAGGCAATCTGCTGTGCTTTGACATGGGCGGCACAACCGCCAAAGCGTGTTTGATCGAAGGCGGTGAACCGGAACGGACCGCGAATTTTGAAGTCGCGCGGGTTTTCCGCTTCGCCGAAGGCAGTGGCTTGCCATTGCAAATTCCCGCCATCGACATGATCGAGATTGGCGCCGGCGGCGGCTCCATCGCGCGGATTGACCGTCTTGGATTGATCCAAGTAGGCCCAGACAGCGCCAGTTCCGTGCCCGGACCGGCGTGTTACGGCCTTGGCGGCGCGGATGCGACGGTGACCGACGCCGATTTGATCCTTGGTAATCTTGACCCAGAACATTTCCTGGGCGGTAAAATGAAGCTCAATAAGGCCGCTGCCAAGAAGGCGCTTCACACCGCCGTGGCCGCGCCACTGGGCATATCGGTGGAACAAGCAGCGTGGGGTATCCACGAGACCGTCACGGCGAACATGGCGCAAGCCGCCGCCGTCCACGCCATAGAAAAAGGCCTCAACGTCGCAAATTTCACGGTCGTGCCCATCGGCGGCGCAGGTCCTGTACATGCCTGCAGCCTGGCGCGAAAAATAGGCATCAACCGGATGATTTGTCCTGTTGGCGCAGGCGTTGCGTCGGCTATCGGTATGTTGGGATCGCCCATTTCTTTTGAACTTGCGCAGGCCAGCATGTCCCGGCTCGATTCGGTGGATTGGCCGGAAATCAGATCAATGGTGGAGACTATGGTCACGCGCGGCCAGGACTTGGTGCGCCACGCTGGCGTCGAAGACACGGAAATCACCGTCACCATCAGCGCGATGATGCGCTATGTCGGGCAGGGGTACGAAGTGGACGCTGCGGTAAATTTAAAGGCGCTGGAACATGGCGATGCTGGCGCCATCAACGACAGTTTTTCAGCCGCCTATCTAAAGCGATTTGGACGCAACGAGAAAATGCCGCCAGAAATCACCACATGGCGAGTCGTCGTCAGTGGCCCCAGGCCACCCTTGCTGGACGCCATTGGCGCTGGCGGCGCGCTACAGAGCAGCACCGCGACCCCACGAACAACGCGCCCAGTTTATTTTGGACCGGAGCCCGGGTTCGTCGAAACACCTGTGTTCGACCGCGATATTCTTGGCCCCAGCGCCGTTATCGATGGCCCCGCCGTCGTGGAAGAAGCCGAGTCCACACTGATTATTCCACCGGATTTCACAGGCGCGGTGGATGAAGGCCTAAATATCATCGTATCACGCAAGGATTAACTATTATGCCTCCCTCTAATGACAAACACACAACGGTGGCGGATTTATTGATCGCGCGGTTGAAGGAATGCGGGCTGCAACGGATATTTGGCGTCCCCGGCGGCGGCAGCAGTATGGACGTGATCGACGCAGCGCGGCGCGTCGGTGTTGAATTCGTCCTGACCCGACGTGAAGATTCAGGCCTGGTCATGGCGGCCGTCACGGCCTGGCTATCTGACGCGCCGGGGCTAGCGTTGGCGACCAAGGGACCCGGCGTTTCTTCCGCCGCAAATGGATTGGCGTCGGCGTATTTGGATCGCGCGCCAGTAATGTTTGTCTCGGATGGCTTCGAAGAAGACGAACTAACCTATGTCTCGCACCAACATTTCGACCAGGCCGCGTTATTAGGGCCCGTCACGAAAGGCTTCAGCTTGCTGGACGGCGATAACCCCGCCGCCCAAATTAATTCTTTGATTCAAGCCATGACAAGCGCGCCAAAGGGGCCGACCTATGTGGAAATGACAGGTGCGGCGGCACAGCGTGGGATTACCGTAGGACCAGATTCGCCCGCACCGACAATGGTTGAGGCGCCCAGCAACGACCAACTTGATAAGGCCAAAGCGTTGATCTCCGCCGCCAAACGACCCGTTGTGATCGCCGGATTGGAAGCGGCCACGGCGGAAAACGCCACCGCCATTCGCGACACGGTTAAAGCCTTGAACGCGCCCGCACTCGTCACTTATATGGCCAAGGGCGTCATACCTGATCGTGACGCTAATTTCGCCGGCATATTCACGGGCGGACAAGCCGAATTCGCCTGTGTTTCGGAGGCCGACCTCATCATCCTGGCTGGTCTCGATCCGGTTGAACTCATTCGCAAGCCCTGGACCTATTCAGCGCCCGTGATCGACATCAGCGAGTTTCAACACCCGAAACATTATATGATCCCGAATTGTGGACTCTATGGTCCAGTCGCTACAACTTTGGAACAACTGGCAGACTGTTGGACGCCATCCGAATGGACCACGCCGGAAATTACAGCGCATTTGGATCGCTTTCATCAGGCTATGTCATTTAAAGAACGGCCCAGCCTGACGCCGGTGGATATCGTCAAAATGGCGGCGACTGCATTTTGTGACAACCCCGATAAGGCGCCGCGTCTGGCGGTAGATGCGGGCGCTCATATGTTTTCTGCCATCGCCTTTTGGCCGGCAAGCCATGCGCTTGACGTGTTGATCTCCAACGGGTTGGCGACAATGGCGTTCGCGCTGCCCGCCGGATTGGCCGCAGCCCTGCATGACCCCCAACGCGGCGCGGTCGCCATGACCGGCGACGGCGGCCTTATGATGTGCATGGGCGAATTGGTCACCGCTGCACAGCAACAAGCAAATTTGACGGTCATCGTTTTCAACGACGGCTCGCTGTCACTTATCGATATCAAGCGCCAGGAAATACAGTTGCCGGATTTGGGCTTTAGTTGGAATCGTCCGGACTTCGCAGCGGCGGCGCGGGGTTTTGGCTGCACGGCGTGGCGGGTCACAGATGCGGCTGAACTTGAAGACGCACTCAACAATGCCGCAGCGACAAGCGGCCCGTGCCTCATTGACGTTCATCTTGATCCTGATGGGTATATTGAACAAATGCGAGCGTTGCGCGGTTAACGTGAAATGAGGGTTTCAAATATGTTTCAGGCAATCGATGACTGGGCGGAGACATTAGTCAGCGAACAAAAATTAGCGATGACCCAAACGACAATCTTCAAATCGGGCGCGACAATTCACACCCACCGCACCGGCGTTATGGATATCACCGGCGACACGCCTTTGCCCGAAGACGCAATTTTCCGCATCTATTCCATGACCAAACCAGTGACCGCCGTCGCCGTGATGATGTTGGTCGAAGAGGGGTTGTGCGCCATCAACGACCCGGTCGCCACATACATTCCATCCTTTGCGAATGGACGGGTCTATCTGTCCGGCGACGCGGACAATTACGAATCCGAACCCGCACGCAGCGACATCACCATTAAACATCTTCTGACACACACAGGCGGACTGATCTACGCCAATCAAGCGGCGCCAACAATTGCAACTCTTTATAAAAGGACCAAAGTCGATTTTTCTGCGCCGCATGACAGCTTCTCTAGCGCCGTCGATAGCATCGCGGGACTACCACTGGTGTCCCACCCAGGAGACGAGTGGCATTATAGTGTATCCCACGATATTTTGGGACGTCTGGTCGAAGTTCTTACTGGCCAACCCTTCGACAAATTTCTGCAAACGCGCATTTTCGACCCGCTTGGCATGATCGATAGCGGGTTCCAAATTGCGCCAAAAAATCACCATCGCCTGGTCGCCAATTACGGATACGATAAAAATACGGGAGACTTGAAAGACATCAGCGACTATTCCGCGAGCCGGTTCTTCAACGGCGGCACGTTGCTGTCCGGCGGCGGGGGGCTTGTCTCCACCTCGGCGGATTACTTGCGATTCGCGCGAATGATGTTGAATTGTGGGGAATTGGACGGCGTGCGTTTGCTGAAACCTGAAACGGTCGCCACAATGACCACGAATCAACTTAAAAATGATTTGCCCGATTCAGGTGAATTGATACATAGCGGGGCCAACATGACCGGCATCGGGTTCGGGTTGATCGGCGCCGTCATGGTTGATCCAGCGAGCGCTACATTCGCCGGATCCAAAGGCGATTATTGCTGGGGCGGGGCCGCGAGCACCTATTTCTGGATAGACCCGTCGGAAGCTATGATTGTCATATTTCTAACGCAGCTTATGCCGTCTTCCGCCATGCCGTTGCGCCAGGACCTTCGGCGGATGGTCTATAACGCCATCGCTAACTAAGCGGCAATGCGCGCCGTAACCGATTTATGCCTTCTTCGATGATTTCCAAGGATGTGGCGAAGGAGAGGCGCAAGTAATGGTCGCACGACGCGCCATACGCGCTGCCCGGCGTCAAGATAACCCCGCTCTCATTTAACAGTTTATCGGCGACGGCCTTGCTACCGCCCCACGCTCCGGGGATTTGCGCCAACGCGTAGAAGGTGCCTTCCGGTAGCGGACATATAACGCCTTCGATCTGATTAAGTCCCCGCGCGACGGCGTTGCGCCGTTCCATGTATTCATTGCGCATTTCCTCAACGAAAGGCAAACCATGCTCAAACGCGGCGACGGCGGCGTATTGAATTATGCTGGCCGCGCACCGGGTGGTGATGTGATTAATCTTCGTCAACACGGGTGCCAACGCCTCCGGCGCAATGCAGTACCCAAGCCGCCACCCGGTCATGGCGAAGGATTTCGACAGGCTGGTGGCGATGACGGTCCGCGACGCCGCATCCGGGCTGACCGACGAGATAGATATATGTTCCGAACCTTCATAAACCAACTCGCTATAGACCTCATCGGCGATGATCCAAAGGTCATGTTTTTCCGCAACGTCGGCAATGCCCACTAACTCATCACGATACAGAACCCGGCCTGTTGGGTTCCACGGGGTATTTACGATGATCGCGCGTGTCTTCGGCGTGACGGCAGCGGCAATGCGGTCTGCCTCCACAATGAACCTCCCCTCCACGGTAGGCATCGCAGCGGCAACAGGGACGCCGCCAGATAACTTAACCATCTGACGATACGGTCCCCAAAACGGTTCAATCACAATCACTTCGTCGCCAGGATCGAGAACAGCGCGCATGATTGTCGACAACGCGCCGTAGGACCCGTTCGTCACCACGATAGCGCTGGAATCCACCTTAATCCCATGACGCGTTCTTTCATAATCAACAATGGCGGCGCGGAGTTCCGGCAACCCCGCGGGGTCCACGTACTTGCCGTGGCCCTGTTGTATCGCCTGAATCGCCGCCTCGCTTACCGGCGGCGGCACGTCGAAATCTGGCTCACCGACGCCAAAATCAACAATTTTCATACCTTTGGCTTCCAACGCATCCGCTGCGCGGCGCATCGCGACGACGGTGGAACCACCAGTGGACTGGGCGAATTCAGATATTTTAGGGGACATGGTGCAACAAGCTCCGTTGGCTCATGGTTTGATTTAAGGTACTAAATTCGGCACATAATACTCGTCGCGCATGGGAACTCTAGGAACAATCCATTCGCGGCCTCAACATCGTACAAATTAATCAGATTGTCAGGATCATAACGAATATGTCTCAACCGTCTTGCCGTCTCTCCATCGATGTCGGCGGCACCTTCACCGATGTCGTATTACTAGATGAAGTTTCTGGCGAAATTCGCTTCGCCAAAGTGTCTAGCACCCCATCCGACCCGTCGGAGGGATCTCTAAACGCCGCCGAAACAATTCTTTTGGCGCATGGCGCAGCGGCGGAAAGCGTCTCCGACCTTATCCACGCAACAACAGTGGCCACCAACGCCGTGTTGGAAGCCGACGGCGCGTGTACTGGATTGATTACGACGCGAGGGTTTCGCGACACGCTCGAAATGCGTCGGGAAGGCCGGTATGACATCTATGACTTGAATATTCAGGCGCCGCCACCTTTGGTCCCGCGAGAGCGGCGGATGGAAATCGACGAACGGATCACGTTTGATGGTGAAGTTTTGACGCCGCTGAACGACGATCAGATTATAGCCGTCATTACCGACCTTGTGGACACTCACAAGATCGACGCGCTCGCCATTTGCCTGTTGCATGGTTACGCACACCCGGGACATGAAATGCGTGTAGCAGACATTGCAGCGCGCCATTTTCCTGATTTGACTGTCAGCGTGTCACATGACGTTGCGGGCGAAATTCGCGAATTTGAACGCGTATCGACGACCGTGGTCGACGCTTATGTCAAACCGCTGGCACAACGTTACATCACCCGCCTGGCGGGTGGCCTGCGCGAGATGAAAATGCCCCGCGACCCTGCTATCATGCTGTCCCATGGCGGCGTGGGTCCGGCGGAGGAAGTTGTCCAACGGTTCCCTGTACGTATGATCGAATCCGGCCCGGCCGCAGGCGCCATCGCGGCGGCCTATTTCGCGCGAAACGCGCTCAGCCAACCCCACGCCATCGCGTTCGACATGGGCGGCACAACGGCAAAAATGTCTGTTATTCAAGACGGCGAACCCACCGTCGCCAATGAATATGAAGTTGGCCATGCGCACCGATTTAAACCCGGCAGCGGCTATCCCTTACAAATTTCAGCCATTGAATTGCTTGAAATTGGCGCGGGCGGCGGCTCTATCGCCTATGTAAACGATCTGGGCCTTCTCAAGGTCGGCCCCCGATCTGCAGGCGCAGTCCCCGGTCCCGCCTGTTATGGCCGGGGCGGCGAGTTACCGACGGTCACCGACGCAGACCTTGTCCTTGGCTATCTCGACGCCGGTTATTTTCTGGGCGGTGATATGAACTTGGATGTTGATTTGGCGCGCCAGGCAATCCAGACACATTTAGCCGAACCTCTGAATATGTCCGTTGAACAAGCCGCCCATGGTGTTCACGAAGTGGTCAATGAACATATGGCGGCCGCAACGCGGGCCCACGCAGCGGAAAAAGGCATCGATCTTCGTCATTTCGCCATGATCGCGTTTGGCGGTGCTGGTCCCGTGCACGCCGACGGGTTGGTGCGGACATTGGGTCTGTCACAAGTTCTTTACCCGTTTGGCGCCGGGGTTGCGTCGGCCATCGGTTGCCTGAGCGCGCCTGCGGCAGTCGATTTGGTTGGCCCTTATTTTTCACCCCTCGGCAGCGTCAATTGGCATTCTGTCAAAGATGAATTCGCACGAATGCATGCCAACGGTGAAGGAATTTTATCGTCCATCGCCGCGCCCGGCACCAACATCATGAAGCGATCCGCCGATATGCGTTGCAAAGGACAAGGATATTCTGTCACCGTCGCCATTCCCGACGACGCCGCGCTTGGTGACTCTCTCGTCGGTACATTGCGCGGCGCCTTCACCACGGCGTACGGGGCCGTCCATGGGCATAAGCCGCCCGATGTGCCTCTTGAAATTGTCGCGTTGCGCGCTCGCATTGAAAACCCCAGACCAGATAATGACCTGTTGCTGAAGAACGCCCCCACCGAAGCAGGGAATGCGTTAAAGGGCAAACGGAGAATGTATTTCAACGCAACTGAAGGTTATATCGACACGCCGGTCTATGATCGCTACGCGTTAACTAACGGCGCTGAATTCAATGGCCCAGCTATTATTGAAGAACGTGAAACCAGCATTCTCATTGGTCCTGATATGCAGTTTTGGGTAGATGAATTCGCCAATGTCATTGCAGAATCAACGAAAGGCAGAAGCGCATAACATGACCCAATTAACAACTGCCGCCCCCGCCAGCACCACACTCGACCCCATCACGACCGAAGTGCTGTGGACACGACTGATCTCCGTCGTTGATGAAGCGGCGTTGACACTGCATCGAGTGTCGTTTTCCACCGTTGTACGCGAGTCGCATGACTATTCATGCATGCTTCTAGACCCAAAAGGACAAGCGGTCGCGCAGGCGACACGGAGCATTCCGTCGTTTATCGGCACGTTGCCGATGTCAGTCCGCGCCTTTTTGAAACGTTATCCGGGGGGAACGCTCAAGCCCGGCGATGTGTTGATCAGCAACGACCCCTGGATCGGCACCGGACATTTGCCAGATTTAACCGTCGCGGCCCCAGTCTTTCACGATGGCGTCCTTGTTGGCATGGCGGGCGTGGTTGCGCATATGGCGGATATCGGCGGTCGTCGACGCGCGCCCGACAACCGAGACATCTATGAAGAAGGCCTGCAAATACCAATCCTCAAACTGTACGAGGCCGGTCAACCCAACGAAACGCTGTTCAGCATTATCCGTCAAAACGTCCGCGTCGCCGATGAAGTCACGGGCGACATTCACGCCATGGTCGGCGCATGCGAGCGAATTCAAACCGGCGTCGACAGACTGTTGAACGAATATGGAATGTCAGACATTTCCGATATCACAACCGCGATTGTCGGCCTGACCGAACAAGGGATGCGGCGCGCTATCACGGCCATTCCCGATGGCGTTTACAAAAGTGTGACGCATATTGACACCTTTGACACCAACCGACCGCTCACCATCGTCTGCGAGATTACGATTGACGGAGAGCAGCTTTTTGTCGACTTCGATGGCAGTTCGCCACAAAACGATTTCCCACTGAATTCCGTTCTTGGCTATACGCAGGCCTATTCCATCTACGCCATTAAATGTCTGCTGCAACCTGATATCGCCAATAATGAGGGCGGATCGATACCAATCACCATAACGGCCCCGGACGGTAGCTTTTTAAACCCGCGCTACCCCGCCGCCGTCGAAGCCCGCGCCTCTGTCGGGCATTACTGCACCAGCGCCATATTCAACACGCTCGCTAAAGCAATCCCGGACAGGGTGCCCGCCGAATCTGGCATTCCCTTGCATGGCTTCGCATTATCAGGACGTCAGGACGGGCGGCCGTTTTCAACCATTTTCTTTTTCAATGGCGGCCAAGGTGCCCGACCAACTTCGGACGGGTTATCGACCCTGAGTTTCCCGACGAATGTTTCCACAACGCCCATTGAGCTTCTGGAACGCACCTTACCCATCCGCATCACCGAAAAATCATACCTGCCGGATTCCAGCGGCGCCGGCCAGTTCAAGGGGGGCATGGGTCAGCGTGTTGCACTCGAAGTCACCGGCAATGATCCGGTGTACGCGGTATTGCTGTCGCAGCGCTTGAAGTACCCGCCTCTTGGACGCCAAGGAGGCGAAAACGGCAGCCTCGAACAGATCATCCTGAATGGTGAAAATGTCGAAGCGAACAAGCCATTTCGTTTGACGCCCGGCGATGTGCTTATCCTTGATTTGCCCGGCGGCGGCGGTTACGGCTCACCCGCGATCTCTTAGTCAAACGACGGAAATGACTTATGTCCAGCGACTCGATTATTCCTCATCACTATCCACAATCTCCCGTCAGCGAAAAGTACGGGTTGTCCTCGGCATAAAGAAATCACCCTGGAAACCCTTGGAGACTCTGCGC
>Ga0302137_1000580_pt1 | contig 16067 bp, 9 predicted proteins | sample CBN3_SCM_MG_FD_203127 | JGI IMG/M metagenome (GOLD analysis project Ga0302137, IMG submission 203127) | Marine microbial communities from Western Arctic Ocean, Canada - CBN3_SCM | ecosystem: Environmental > Aquatic > Marine > Oceanic | place: Canada: Western Arctic Ocean | collected 2017-09-15 | reverse complement strand
TTTTCGCTGTTGCTGTTATTATTTGCATCTTTCGGCATCGCATTCGCGCCGTCCTCGGTCGATTTCTGGTTCTTTTTCGAATTCGAGTTTGAAGCGCCTTTCGTTCCGTTCTCCGCCGCTGCTGCTCTCAATAACTCGCTCTCTGCGCCAGTAGGCACCGCGGTTTCATCTCCTAATGACGGCCACACCACAGTTTCCGCGACCGCTGCAGTCGGACTCGACCCGGGCGTCCCTCCCCCGAGTTTCGCTCCTCCCCACGCCGGTTTTGAAGGGGCTTCCGCCGGCACTAAGTTCACTGGTTTCTCCTTCTTATCTCCGCCTTCTTTCTTGTTATCGGACGAGTCTTTATTATTAGCGCTATTGCTATCGTTGCTATTTTTATTCTTCTTCTTTTTGCACGAAGATTTATTGTTATTGTTATTGTTCGAACCCGAGGAAGCTTTGTTGTTGTTGTTGTTATTGTTGTTGTCTTGTTGCGAGGACGTTGTTTCAATCGTATCATTTAACGTATCCTCAACTTTCTTCTTCCCGCCGCCGAACAAGGACGCGAACGATGTCACGGCCGCAGCCGCCATGCTCCCAACAGTCGTCGCGGTCGATTGGCCTTCGTTCGAACCCGATTCTTTTGTCTTCTCTTCCTCTGGTTTCCTTTCCGCGCCACCCAGCGGAACGGCCCCTCTTTCGATGTTATCATCTTTCTCTTTTTTCGTCCCTTGCTGCTCTTGGTGTTTTGTTGTTTGAGCGGAATTTTGAGCAGCTTGTCCCGAATTCTTTTTCTCGTCTCCTGCAGCTGCCGGCGAGCCGGAGGACTGCTTGAGCACGTTAGCCCACGGGGCGGACATTTTTCTATATCGCTCGAACACTTTGTCGCGAGAATCCACCTTTTCTCGATGCGTTTCTCCGTCGCTTCGAGGCGCTTTCCTCGTTTGGATTTACGTTTTCTGTTACGCGAATTTGCAAAAACACCGGGAACAAAATTTTGTCTGTGTTGTGTGTTTGCAATTTGCGCTCTCTCTCTCTCTTCGCGAAAAGGAGAGAAAAAAAAAATGAAACTCTCTTTTCTGCCTAAACGGGCGTCTCGCGAACCGTCTTCCTTCGATAACTTTACTCAAACGCGTTCGAAAGTATTCAACGTCTGCGTTTTAGAGAGAGGTACTCGGGATATTTCTACGCGCTCAGCACAAAAGCACCCCGATAAAAGTAAAGAAATGTATTTGTTCAAGGAACGAGGGAGGAAGAGAAAAAAGTTGCTTCGAGCTTTTTGTTTTTTTTTCTTATTTTCCTTTTTGGATTCGGTGTGGATGTCATGGATGTGCAAGAAGAACAATACGAGTAAAACAACAAAACAATTCAAACTATTCAATATTTCCTTTTACTCTTTCTCTTCCTCCTCGATCGCTTCGCTCTTTTTCATCTTTTTCATCTTCGTCGCGTCTGCTGCTGCTACTGCGTCGTTCTCTTTGGACGGAACGACTCTTTTTACGCGCTTGACGACTTTTCGAGCCTTGGGAGAACCGCCCTCGTCGGTTGGCGCTTCGACTTTTCGAGAGCCCAACTTTTCGGCTAAGCGTTTAGATTCTGCATCGGAAAGTGATGACGCATTCTTTGTCACTGATGATGCGACTCTTCGAGGGGACTTTGCAGACACTCGGCGAGTACCTGGAGCGACTGGTTGTATCACTCGAGAGGAGGAGGAGGAGGAGGAAGAGGAGGGGGAGGAGGAAGAAGTAGACGGTTTCTTGATACGACCACTCGTCGTCGCACGAAGGGCGCCTGTTGGATCACTTTTCTTCCGTTCCGGAGCCGAAGACGCCAAAGAACGCGAGAAAGATGGAGGAGAAGAAGGAGAAGAAGGTCTCTCGAAATCCATACCATACGGGCTGAACGTAGTTGACGACGGCTTTGTGTCAGGGGTGTTGAGTTCTGACATGAAAACGTCCGCTCCCAAATCTCTCAGAGACGCTTGTTCTCGCGCTCCAGCAGTCAACTGCTTCATGGTTAAACCAGCGTGCTCGTAGAGAAGATTCGCTATGTACTCGCGTCTATCTCTTTCTGGTGCCGTCTGCCAAGTGAACCACGGTATTTGAATGACCGTCCATCCTTGCTTTGTCAAGATAGCCTCTCTCAAGTTATCGCCACCGATCCGAACAGTTGGACGGTTTATCGAGTAATGGGTCGGTCCATCGGCTTCGATACAAATTTTACGACCTTTCAACGCAATATCTAACGAATACAAGCCACCTTCGGTGAGGAATTCGAGCTCGTGAGGGACACCCATTTCCGACAGTGTCGAAGAGACTTCTTGATGAAACCCAGAAATCGTCACGCACGTTCTCGTGACTTCCATCCAACTCTTCTTCGCCTCGCTTTCCAACTCCGGGTATGTTAATTTCCCGAACGGGGAAAGGATCTCGTACGCAAAATGAGCCTGATAAATTTGATTCAAGGACATTTCCCCCTTGCTCGCTCCTCCCGTCACGAAACGATAAGGATGATCCTTATCGGGATATTTTTTAAACTGTTCAATGTCAATCGTCGCTATCTTTTTACGAAACACATCAAAGATATTTTTTTCCTCGATAAATCCCATATTTGCAACTGCCCAAATACAAGTCGTTAATGATTGGGTGGTGGCTTGATCAACCTGCCGTATCATCGCTTGCACGAGTGCATACACCACGTCTTGCGGAATATTTAAACCTAAAATCGACCACGACCATAACATTTGCGAGATCCCCTGGGCTGTAAATTGGTCATTTTCGGCTTCCATTTTTGCTCTTTTACTCATTATTTCCACGAAATCATCGTTTGGTAAATACGTTAAGAGCGCCAAGCTTCGCATGTAATTGACGATTGGTTGCGTGCAATTTTTATTGTTCTGGTATGGATCGTACGTCACTTTAAGCCATTCGGTCATTTCGCTCAACACGTGTTCGAAGTATCTTCCTTTGTCGTTCGGATAGGCACCAATTTCCGCCATTCCGTAGAATGTATTCACGAATACCATGATCGTAAGCGTATCCTCTGTGTATTCATTTTTGAATTTCGTGGACTCGGATGTATCGTCTGCGTTCCACTTTTCTTTTACCATAATACATCGCGTTTGTAGTCCCGCGAGATAATCCACAAATTTCTGACTCGGTCGAAAATTTCTAAACTTTGTGTACGCCCAGAATGCGTTGCAATTTTCCACCGTCGAGCGGTTATGTAAATCATCGTCCCATCTGCTAGTCATTCGTCGTAAAAATTCGTGGTCTGGTTCGTATTCCAAGCAAGCGTAGGCCCAAAGAGTATTTGAAATGCCTTGAATAAACATCGTCTCAATTTTTGGTTCGATCATATCTTCGATTCGCTTGAGTAGACCGTGCGGTAGTGTGTAAACTTCACCGAGGCCTTGCTCTCTTAACGTTGCGAGAGCCCAGAGTATATTCGTGAGCGACTGAACCGACCACACTCTTGGATCGTTGAATAGGTTCTCTGTCATGCTGTGAAGGAACATGCTCGCAAGATCTTTTCCCATGTCAAATCTGAGTTGCGCACACGCCCACAAAATATTGGAAGTTTCTTGGGTCTTAAAGTTTCCAGCACCAAAACCATACGCTGAAGTCGTGCGAGGTTGCCCTAAATGCATCGCTATACCTTTTCTAAACGCTGCTTCAGATTCCGGCCGAAGCTTATAACCAAGTGTGCCATACGACCACAGACAGTTGGCGACACCTTGGGGAACGTAGCCTTCCATGACGTTCAAGTTCAATCTTTCGGTGGCATCCAAAAACTCAGCTCTGATACTCTGCGGAACTTGCTCCGGAGGAATACCCGAAAACAAGTCTTCCACGTTATGATCATCGCGTTCAAAATAAAGTACGTTTTCATCGTCGACAGAATCTTCGTATTTACCCGAAGCGCTCATGATTGTGAATGCCCAAAGCACGTTCGAAACGTTTTGTGCGGCAAATTTCGCGTAATTGTTCTCTCTTGCGCAGTTTATGTACTGTCGAAGCAAAAGTGTGGTGAATTCGTTTGCCTGCAACCGAGTTTGCACGCCGCAGTGCGCTAGCCCCCAAAGTAGATTCGAGTATTCGCGGCTCGAAGGCGTTCCGTAATCGAGTGCAAGTTCTCTCAAGTCGTTTGGATCGTTCGATCTCGGTAGCAACTCTTCAATACGCCGAATCAACCTTTGAAAGTGTTTGTTCGCCAAAATGTTCTGGCACGTGTAGATGAGGGTTTCGTTCGTTGCAAACTCGTCCTCGCCTTCGTCGCCACCTTTCTCCACTAAACTTCTCGAGTTTGGATTTACTTCTGTTAACGAAATCGGTTTTTTGTCGCTAGATCTTCGAAGATATTTGCTATCGCGAACAAAAGTCCCACATTTGTGAACAGCCGTCGAGCAGTTCACCACGCTAAATAATTCAACGTTACCATTGATGAAATTCAGCAACGCTTTCACGTTTGGTTTCAGTTTTAGCTTCTCGTTTTTATCTATTATAAGTCTTTTCGTTTCTTTTTTGTTATTCAGTCTGCCAACTTTTCTTCTTTTCTCGTTTATTTCGTCACGAGTGTCCGCGACTTTTTTATTCGGCGGTGGTTGACTTGAGCTTTTCTTCTGAGTGGACGACGACGACGACGACGACGATGATGGCGAAATTTTCCGCGGCAATCGCTCGTTCGAAATATCCCCGTACGCCCCGCTCGATTCTACTCGTCGCTGCACGTACCTTCTCGCGCTGACCTCCTTCTCTTTCTCTGCGTACGGTTTTCTTCTTCCTCCTCGTGGACTCTCGTCGTTGCTATTTTCACTCGTTTTTCTCTTCTTCTCATCTCCTTCTTCTGTACTACCACCACCGGAAGAGGAGGAATCGCGTATCGCGCGCGTCCTAAACGCTCCCAGGAGATGGCAACGCGTTGCTCTCAAATCCAACGATGCGTTCCTTCCTTTTCTCCCGTCATCGACAAAGTCTTCTGCGCCTAAAACAAACCGGAAACGACGCAGACGATGATGATGGTGACTCACGCATCCTCCCCCAACCTGGGTACGTCTTGCAGGTAGAAAATGAGACGACGACGACGACGACGAAGCGTGCGAAGAGGACATCGCCCTCGTGTTCTGGTTTCTTTCCGTTCTTTTCGTGAGCCCTGTGTTATTATTACTCGATGATGATCTCGTTATTGTTCTCGAAGACGAAGACGAAGACACCCCGACGAGCAAACAAGCGTTCTTCGTTTGAGAAGACCGAGAGAAGAGGACCGAGGACGCGTTTTGATGTTGAGACGACGACGACGACGACGACGACGACGACGTCGTTGCCGCCGCCGACGTACCGCGCAGCAGCAGCGCCGAATGAAACATCTCTCTGTCCGAGAAAAGAAGAGCAGAGAGAGAGAAAAGAGACTCTCACCAAACGCGCTCGTCTCTTTCTCTTGATGATGTCTTTTTTATGCCGTTAAGAAAGCAAGCTACGGCAGATTTTAAAGAAAGAAGAAGTGATGATATGTGCGCGTATTTACTTCAGAAGCGCACGAAGTCAATCAATTCAATCAATACGTTTTGATGTTTTGGACAATTTTCATTTATAACAAAGCTTTATATATATCTTTCGAAACTCTCTCTCTCTATCTCTCTCTTCCCATCTCTTTCTCTTTTACTCTCCTCTCGCGGAGCGCGTTCTTATCTCTTCTGTCAAAAACGCGCTCTCTTTCTCACCTCTTTCTGTTAATCTCCACGCATATACGCGCGCGCTTCTTTTCCTCTCTCTCTCCCTCTCTCACTTTTAGCTATTCTATTTGTTGTTTTTGATGACAATGCAATGATGTTTTTCGCGCAGCAACACTTATTATTATTCTCTTCTTCTTCTTAATAACTTTCGTCTCTGTCCAAACGACCGAGATAGTATTGCAACGTGTTCACCACCAACTGCTCCATATTGTCGTTCAACGCCTTTCCGTGGTACGTGCACAACATGGTATCCACAGCCGCGGCACCAATCGTGTCGATTTCCGCTTGGACGACGTTCAAATTCAAATCCTTCAGCACGCGAACAATCTCAGACAACAACCCCGGTCTGTCCGTAGTTTCAATCAACAACTTGGACTTGGTCCCGTTGGAGACGGAGGTCACCGTGATTCTCGTCGGCACAATTTGTCTCTTCTTCTTCGTCGGAGTCACGTATTCGGTTTCCGCATCGTCTGCCACTTCGTACGGCTTTGAGTTTCTTGCCGTTTGCTGCACAAACTCTTGCGCTTCAGGGTGATAATAGCACATAGTCGTCAACACCGTTTGTCTCAAATCCTCCAATCTCGCCGACGCCGTAATCTTCTCCGAACTTTGGTGGTCCGTCACGTAGAAGCGGTTTTGGTTGCTTTCCGTAATTTCCGCTCGGGAAATATCCAAACCCAAATTTCTAATCGCTTCGCAGGTATCCGCGAGCTCCCCGAGTTTGTCTCCAAACTCAATCTCGAGGATAGTCGCCAACGGGTCCGACAAGTTATCGATGATAACTTTCGGGACGACTTTCTTCGCCTCGTCCGTCGCCGAAGCGCGCGTGACGACAAAGCTCGCTCTGCGGGTCGTTTTCGACGTCGATGTCGTTCTGTTTGTTATTATTGTTGGGGAGATTAAAAAAGAAGGCGATCGATGATGTCAGTATGAGCTGTTGTTGGTATTTTTTTTTTCTCCTTCCTTCAGCTGTTAGGGCCCTCTCTCTCTCTTTCTTTTCGTCTTATCTCAAAGAAAGAGGCACCTCTTTTTCTCTCTCGAGCGTTCGACACGTCGAAAAAATCGAACATTTTCAGGCGAGAAAGAGAACAATTTTTTTTTTGACGAGGAAACGACACGAGACACGACCCCTTTAACTCTCTCTTTCTCTCTCTCTGTTCCTCCTCTTTGAAGATCGTACCACCACATAATCGATATCGACGATCGATCGGGCGGGTGACCCACCCAATGCGAAGATCTTTCGCGTTTTTCGAGCGACGACGATCATCATCGTCGAGATCGACAACGACGAGAGAGAATAAGAGAGAGAGGAAAGAAAAAAAACATTCGGAAGCGACGCGAGACGTGACGAAGGGGTCCAAAAACTCGTGAGTCAGACACATTTTCTTCTCTTTCGTGAAATTTTTCGAAGCGCACAAACGAAAACGTACCTCGCGCATAACCCAACAACCGGGGCGCGCGCGCGTGCGGTAGCAGCGTGCATGGTGTGTGTGTAGATGTGAAAATAGAACCCGTGAAGGTTGCGTGTGTCGTCGAGTGTGTCTTTATAATAAAAAGCGTCTCTTTGGAAATTTTCTGGCGATAACTCTTTCTCGTGTTGGAAAAAATCTCATCTCGTCATCTCGAACGAGCAGAGAAGACACACAAAAGAGAGATGGATTTGTGACTGAAGTCTCTCTTATACAACAACAAATTTCTAAAACGAGTACTAAAAAAATACAAACTCTTCTCTCTTGTTTGACGGAAAACTAATACTCATCATCATCATCATCATCGTCGTCGTCCCAGGCAGATGAAGTGTTCCTGTTCGTTTTACCACCACCATGACTACTACTACTCCTACTACTACCACTACTGTTGTTACTGCTATTATTAGTATCCTCGTCCTCGTCCTCGTTCATGCTCACCGCGAACGAGGACAAGTTCTCGACGTCGGCTTCGTCGGCGTCGGACATTATTTCGTCGTCTTCTTGAGATAAACGCATGTATTCCACTCGTGCAAATCGATCCCACTCGGTTAAGTGTTTCTCTTCTCGCTCTTGACGAATCGTAAACGGATCTCGGGTTTCGAATAAGATGAATTTGTTCAGATTGAACAAGACGTTGAACGTGTTCCCACTCATGGGCAACGAGTGCACCATGTCCTCTAAAGTGATGAAACCTTCAATCTTTGGTTTTATCATATCCGTCAATTGGCACACGATATCCTCGAAGAACACTGGTTCTTGAGCCAAGCACTCCATTCGTTGCAATTGCTCCTCGTAAAAATACGCTAAATCACCGCTAGATAAGAACCCATCGTTATCGATGTCCACGCACTTGAACCAATATTTAATGGACAAGTCTTGAGATTTGTACTCTTCGGATAGGACGAACCAAACGAAATCTTCGTATCCCATTTTACCAGGAACGCCGGAAGTGAACGGCTTCACGCTTTCCGATAAAACGCGATCGACGATTTTATACGTCAAAGCGTGGTTCCCGTATCGCAACAAATCGTCTCGGTCGATTAAGAAATCGTGGTCGGTATCGAGCTCCCAGAATTTGCAATAAATCACGTAAAAGTGCTCGTAGCTGAAAAATCTCAAGACTTTGTTGATATCCTCTTCGACTTCGCACTGTTTAAACGCGCTGATCAAATCGGATTTCTTCAACTCTCTCAACGTCATTCGACCGTTCCAATCTTTATTTACCGTGTAAAAGATTCTATATATGACGGTTTCTAAATATCGATCTTGAAACTCCGCCGTGTGCTTCAAAAACTCTAATCCCGGATGAGTATCGAGCAACGCTCGAATGACTGATCTGAAATCGTTTTGCGAGACAAAATCGCCTTTTTGCTTCGGATCTTTCAAGATGTTGTAAATCATTTCCGTCTCGTCGTTATATCTCGACAACGTTTTCTTCCAAAAGCGCAAGAAGTCATCTCTTTTGATTTGAGTCACGTCTTCCGAATCCTCTTCTCCAAAGTCATCTTCAAAATCCTTCATTTCCGTCGTATTCGCTGATTTTGTAGACGATACCGACGATGTCGGAACATCCTCTACTTTACTACTGCACATATCCGTCGCGCGTTTGATAATCAACGGGCCAAAATAACTCGGAATGCCGATGCATTCTCTCACCAAACTCGAAAACGCTTCTTTGCTCAAAACGCCCGGCGTTTCGTTATGCAAGACGTCGTTGAACTTTTGCGTAAATTTTTCCATAATCTTTGCCGATTTGATCTCTGGAATCCACTTCTTGTTCGGGAAGAAGAACTGAGGAATCAAATAGTTCGGCGAAGGCGAAATCGCGGACGATAATGACGACGAGGATGCAGACGAATGAGAACTCAACGCGCCGTTTCTTTGTCCACCTCGGCTTGGACTCAAACCTTGTTGCTGTTTTGCAAACGGCGTCTTATTCTCCAAAATTAACGGTGAGGACTTTTGATGTTGCTGTTGCTTCTCCACTACGTTCTCCTTCTCTGCCTCCAAAGCTAACTGTTGCACGGAACTCGTGATTGTTCTCACGCTAAAATCTTCGCTATCGTCGCTCTCCGGGATATCAAGAATCGGCAGCTCCAAGTCGTTCCTCTTCTCCTCGTCGCGCGAAGAAAACGACGACGTCGATAAACCCTCACCAAACTTTAACTGCTTCTTTTTACTCTCTCTCGTCGGTGACAACATCGACCCGGGCGATTTAATCGGCGACTTTGGCGGTGACGCTGCCGTAACGCTCGACTTGGTATAAAAACTACTCCTCGTCGGCGACTTCGGCGGCGCGACGTTGGTATTGTTTTTATTTCGAACCGGCGAACCAAACGGAATCGACGACGACGACGTCGCATTCGCCGCTTCTTCCTCCTCGCGAAGAAACGCGTTCGATATCTGCATCACAGAAAAAACAGAGAAGAAGAAGAGAAGAAATGTGAGACGTTGTTGAAATATTGAAAGCGTTTTTGAAAAATATCAAGGCGAAGAAAACGAGAGTCGTCTCGATCCGATGAGACGATTTTTAAAAACGACCCGAAAGGAGACTAAAGGCAAAGAAGAGAGAAGCAAATCGTACCGCGATCCGATTGTTCGCCTCGTGGACCCAGTGTAAGAAATATTCTTCCATCTTTAACTTTGAGTTCGGGCGCAACGGCGTTTGAAGCATCATTTCGACATCAGTTTCTGTTTTAATAACGAGAGAAAAGTCAGCGATGGGGAGAAAAGTCAAATGTGTCGAAGTTTTTAAAATCAGCGATGAGATTTACTACTAATGCTCTCAAACTCAGAAGAGAGAGAGAGAAGAAAAAGAGACGCGTACCTTTCAAAAGACTGGCGGCGGTCGAAACCGTCGTCGTCCCGCTCGTGGTTCTCTTTCTGCTCTCTTTGTCCTCGCTTGTCCTCGTCGTCGTCGTCACGGACATCTTTTTTTTTTGCTCTAGATTTCAAACAGCCGTCGTCTCTCTTCTTCTTCTCTCACTGGATGCCACCACACACACGTTTATAATAATAAAAGTTTTCGCCTGGCCTCCTCGTGCGCGTTGTATATTATCCGTTTAATAATAACACGCGCCTTGCGCTCAACAGTAGTAGTAGCAAGAGTAGTAGTAATGCTCTCTATTTCCACGCGCCACGGGGAGGAGTGGTGGTTCAACTTGTGAGGAGGAGCAGTCTCCAAGTTGGCGGGCTTTTTGTTTCTGTAGTTTAGGGTTTTTGTTTAGGTAACAAAATTGCAAAAGAAAAAATATCGCAAATTGACCAACCTGCAACTGTAATCTTAATTTTCTCTATAAAACACACACACACTGCGCTTTTCATACACAAACGCGAAGAGAAATACGCGCATTTCTCGCTCGAAAAGGACGGAAGAATACTTTCTGCCTTTGTTTTTTTTGGTGTATTATCAATAATACTCGATACGCTTTGCTTCTTTAGCGCGCGCGTTTAGCGCACTTTTCGGAACGACGAAAGAATTTACGGACCGTGCCCTCACAAAAGCAAAGAAGTGACTGTACATTTGTTATACTGAAACGGAGAAGAAGAATGATAATAACGAACATTTCCAACGCGATTTTGCGAAACACGCAAAACTTGGCCAAAGTGTCCATTTTTGGCGGGTTTGCGTACGGGTTTATCCAAACCATGAAGAGTGGAGAGAGCGCGCTCGTGCCCACCTCGAGATGGGTGTCCAGTCACGTTTTATCGTCCAGTCAGCACAAAGGAGGGAAGGAGGAGCAGAATACTGCGGGAGAAGAAAAAGCCGAGGAGGCGACGACAGTTTTACGACGCCACCACCAAAACGATGGACCGAGCAGCAGCGCGAACTCCGGAGTGGAATCTTCGGATATCGAGCGGCGGAGAGTGAACGCGTCCGTGGCGTGGAGCAGCATGAGATGAGATACAAAACTATCTCTTGCGTGTGTAATTATACGCTTGTATTTTCATAAAAAAAAGGAAAGAGAGAGAAGGGCATGATGAATATATGTTGAATATGTGATGAATATGATGCTGTTTTCTGCGGAGCTTACTTTCTAGATTTGTACATTATACTACCTAATATACTACTACTCACTACTACTGCTAGTAAATACCTTTTCTTCTTCTTCTTCTTAATTGTTTTTCTTCCATATCTTCATCCCGTTTGATATGCCGTAAACTTTCGCCAACGATACGACGAACAAGACTCCACCTAAGACAATCCATAAAAGCCACCATAATTCATCCGCGGCGATTGCGGCAACAGACACGACTAACTGTACGAGTTGCATCGGGAAACCAAAATTTAAGAAATCTTTAAACACGTATCCTCCAGGGCCGTAGACCATCAAGTTCGTCTGGTACCCAAACGGCGACATGAACGACGCCGAGGCGCCGAGCATGAGAAGGTAGGACATTTTGAGTAACGATATGTTGGCTTCTGCAGCTGCTTCGGCGGCAATGGGAAACATTAAAGCCGCGGCGGCGTTATTCGTGACGACGTTGGATATCAAAAACGTCGCCAGGTAGACGCCAACGAATAAGCCAATCTCTCCAGTATTTGTCGCCGTGCCCAACTTCACGAGCTGTTCAGCCATAAAACTTGCCACGCCGGAATTTTGCAGCGCTTTAGATAAACCAAACGCGGCGGCGATGGTGATAATGACGTCCCATTTGATGGCATCTCGCGCTTCTTGTTGAGACAGCGCGCCCGAGGCAATCATGACACCAGAAGCGAAAATTGCGGCGACTAGTAAACTCATCACGCCAAATGTATATAAAGCAATCATCGCCACCGCGCAGGATAGGGCTGGTACTAACAGAGAGAGCCGCGGAGGTGCTGAATCCTCTAAAATGGAAACCAAAGCAAATCCTTCTCGAACTAAATCTGGGCCTGCGTCTAATAGTAACACATCTCCAGCGTGCAACACAACCTCACCCATTTTGGCATGGACTCTTTGGCCTTCACGATGAACTGCTAAAACGACTGCGTTGTAACGCGTACGAAACTTCATATCTCTGATACTTTTCCCAACTAAAGGCCCGTTTTTAGCGACGACGGCTTGAACAAGTCTTCGGTCCTGATTTGAAGACGATAGTTTGGATGCTTGGTCAGAGCCGAGCGTCGTCAAGCCTGGGATTTTTCGAAGGGAAGAAACTGCGACCGCCGCTCCCGCGTACCAAAGGATGTCACCGGGCTGTAATTGCTCCGTAACATCGATGGTCAACTCTTCTTGTAACACATTGCTAGCATCATATACGCCGCGCTCGATAGAGACGAGGAAAAGTTTCGGCAATGTTCTCAATCCGGCTTCAATCGCGCTCTTTCCAATGAATTGCCTCGCTGTGTCTTCAATTTGTACGCCGATCAAAAACTCTTTGGCGTCCTCGCCCAACTGCGCGACATCTTCCCAGGGAATATCAAAATCAACTTTACATCTATCTAAGCCGGTTAAATCCTCGACGTTCATCTCCATGTTGGCAACCGCGATGAGCTCGTTCCTCAACGCTTCGTTGTATTCGGCGTCCTCGTTTTCCTCATTTCCGCGTTCGACATCTAAAACCGCCGTCATTGTCGTCGGTAAGTCGCTCGAGCTCCGGTTTCGTCCCGCAGAGTTGAGTAAGTTATCGTGGCTATTTCTTCGACTATTTGAACCGCTTCCTCGCCCTCCGTCTTGCTTTGCCTTCAAAGCTGCGTTTCTGGCTATTTGTTGCAAGGTCACCAAAGGCGAATCTGGTCTGACCTGCACGACTAAACCGTCGTTTGCTTCTAATCGAACGTCTCGTAACTTTCCACTCGTTGCGCGTCCGTTCCTTTGAACAGCAACGATGGCACCACCGTATGTCGCGCGAAAGTCGACGTCTTTTACGAACTTATCCACCAACGTCGATCCATTTTTCACCTTGCATCTCATAACCATTTGGCCTCGTTCCTTTTGCGCTTGGGCGCCAGTGGGCGCCAGCATCGCTTGCACCACAGCTCGAATCTCTTCCCTCTTCGTATCAGGATCCAGCGCTACTATTCTCCATATAGAGACAGAGCGTCCACCAACCGCGCTTGCTTCGCTGTGTAAACATTGCACTTTGAGACGATTGAGACTCTTGGAGATGTCGTGTAATAAACCAGGTCTATCGGCTGCGCTGATTCCAAGTACCATTCGCGTGTGATCGTCGTCGGATGCGTCCGGGTCTTTCTCCACGGAAACTAAAGCTGGGCCAAGTGCTACGTTCATCTCCGCAGCTGAAACGGAAGCTTCAGCGCCTCCTATGGTATCGGACGTATCGCGACCATCTCTGTATAGATGCGCGGCTTTGTCTCTCCCGTCAATAGCTTGGGACCGCGCCAATGCCTGTAAATCGAGAATTTCTCTCATCGCTTCCGAGGAAGCAGTCTTCGATATGGACACTACATTTTCACCAGCGGTCAAAACTTCCGATGACGATGAATCGTCGTGGTCGTCGTCTTCGTGCGTCATCGCAGTCAAACCGTGGTCGCTACATATGCTCCCAAGAGATTCAATCAATCCGGTAAAGTATAAAATGTCGCCTTGATTAATGATGAATTCGGGCCCAACCGCGCGAATCAAACTTCCACTTCGTCTCACCGAAACGAGGTATAAACCTGGCAAACCTCTCATTCCACTCGCTTCGATAGTTCTCCCTACCGCGTCTGACCATGGCGTCACTTTTGCGCCAACAATAACGTCCTCGTTATCGTTGTCTCCCTCAGCTCTATTTGCTTGCGAAGACGACCCGGTTCGTCTTCCTCTTTGCAGATTCCCACCCGGCAACAAATATCGAGAAAATATAAGCACATACACTATTCCGCTAAATGCTACCGGTACGCCATACTTTCCTAAATCAAAGAGGCCAATATCCACCTTCTCAGCGCCTACTTTGTCTTTGTTCTCTTTCGCCCACGTCTCTAACATCCCGGCGACGACCAAGTTTGTCGACGTCCCGATCAACGTGCACGTCCCGCCTAATATAGAAGAAAATGACAGAGGTATTAAAACTTGTTTCTTCGATATCCCATTATTCTCCGCCCACCGCTGGACGATAGGAATCATGACTGCCACCACCGGCGTGTTGTTCAAAAACGCCGATATTATGGCGATTGGAATCATTAACCGAATCTGCGCCGACGCAATCGTCTTTGGCTTGCCTAAAAAGCGGCCCATGTACCAATCTAAACCGCCCGTTTTTGATATGCCCTGCGCGACGACGAACAAAGCCGCCACGGTGAGTAATCCTTCGTTGGCAAATCCTTGTATGCCTTCTTCCACCGTGATTACTTTCCCGGTCATTAAAAGAGCGAGGGCGGCACAAAACAGTAAATCAGATTGCACGTAGTCTTTCACCAAACACACGAAAGAGATGGAGACGATGAAGACGGTGTACCACGGTTGAAAGTATCCATTGCCGCTCATTATTACGGTGTCGATCGTCGATGTTTCTTCTTTGCGTTCATTACGCGTGTGTTATGATGATTCTATGAGTGCGAACAAGCGCGTCACAAATAAGGAAGATAGATTTTTCACGCAAAATCTTTTAAAGGAACCGAATGGATACGTTTACACACAAAAAACCACTATTATCAAGGCGCAGTACAGCTCAGTTTTGTCTATTCTTCCGTGTTAAGTTCAAACTTACTATCTGCTCCCGGTTTCCCAGATAACTCTATACTCTCTTCTACAGGCTCGAGTTTATGATAGTGTCGCAAAGAAACTTTGGACAAAAAACTTTGACTCCATTTACTGAATCTTGAAAACTTCAAACAAAACAAACATAAAATAATTGGGATTATAACTCCACAGAAAGCTTTCACGAGCAGATTATCTTTACGCACGGAGAGATGCCCAGAACTTGCATTGTTCCTCCACACATTAATTGCATCATTCCTTTTTAGCAAAAATTCTGAGTGCAAAAAAGAAGCTGACTCACCACCCGAAGCCGTAATTTTAAAAACAACTTCATCAGCTTCACTCTCCGTCAATTGTGCTGCCACCCAAATGAGATGGTGCTCTTTCAGAGCGAGACGAACGTTATAACGACGAAAGTCACAGCCCGTCCCGGGGGAGCCCGCAAAGTCTCCATTCAAATACGCGCCTTGTTAAAAAAACGTGCCCAGAGAAGAAGTAACCAAGAACTGCACACCTTTCACTTCATGCTCTATTGAAACTACCATGCGGCAGCCACTACAATACTCGAGCGATGCCAATTTCAAATCAGAAGATATTTTTCTGTTGGGATCGTTTTCGCTTTCATTAATCACGTGCGAAGCGTTTCGATTTGCCCACGATACATATACTTTGGTATTCGTAGACTGAGGCGTACCGTGCCCGCCTCGCGCAGTTGAAGGATGTGCGTCCAAACCACACCCACTCATTTCAGTTGGCCACGATTCACCCTTACTTTGAAATGCCAATGATAGCGCACAAAAATACGTCACTATTTAGACACGAAGACTCCTCATTGTGCTTCTCTCCTCCTGAGAATTTTGAGAGTGAAGGAAGCGATCCAACGCCAGGCAGTCAGTCAAAGCGAAAGCGAATTACGAGTACTTAGAAGAATAAAATTGAAACTCGTTCACTGCAAATTTGCCAATTTGTTGGGGTTTAGGGTTAGAGAGGGTGTCGTGTGCCCTTTTTTTGTTGGCTTTGCACACATCGCAAATGAGTGCTCACAACTATTCGTACGTGCGTCCTTACCAAGCACGTTTTATCAGTATTTCCGGTTTCTGTTAAAAAAGAATTACATATACAAGAAAACGGCAGCAGTACATTACATTCGAATCCATATTAGTAATGCTTGGTCGAAACGCTTGTTTGCGCACCCGGCGGGCCGGGTTGTGCCTACTTTTTCTTATGGGCGTGTGCCTCCTTGATTTGGCACAAGCCACA
>Ga0302137_1000578_pt1 | contig 16101 bp, 6 predicted proteins | sample CBN3_SCM_MG_FD_203127 | JGI IMG/M metagenome (GOLD analysis project Ga0302137, IMG submission 203127) | Marine microbial communities from Western Arctic Ocean, Canada - CBN3_SCM | ecosystem: Environmental > Aquatic > Marine > Oceanic | place: Canada: Western Arctic Ocean | collected 2017-09-15 | reverse complement strand
CAAAAGAGCCTCGACGAACAAACTGCCAGCGGCGTGAGTTGTTTCATGGAATCGTTCAAAACGTACATCGAAGACGAACGCAATCTCGTGTTTCCAATCGAAGATAAGACGACATTTCTCGAAGAATTGTGGCGTTTTCGAGCAGATCCTCGGTTTTACGTTTTCAAAAACTCGATCGGTTTCTTATCGTACGATGAAACGAAACCAATCGTTTCCGGCGAGAACGAACTCGACATCTTCTTCGTCAAAGTGACCGTGCAAACCACGTTGAAGTACCCGACGACTGCGAAGGTTGCTCGACCCGTGTTTCGAGTCTGGGAGGCGTGGGTGAAAACAATGAACGAGGAAGCTCCGCCTGGAATGCAAAACGCCATACAAACCGCTTACACTACGTGGACGTGGATGGTCACGCAAGAAGCGTTGGTCCGCAACACTTTCCAAGGCGTCACCATCTGTTTCGTCATGGCATATCTCGTTCTCGTTCTTTCCACTATGAACTTTCTCACGGGCGCAATTGCAACCGTCACTATCGCCGGCGTCGTCGTTACCGTCATGGGCGTCGGCGTTCGAGGCTTCATGGGATGGGATTTAGGCATCGGCGAATCCATCGCCGCGGTGATTTTGATTGGCTTATCGGTCGATTATTGCGTGCATTTAGCCAACGCGTACACCGAGGCACCTAAGCTGTTTGCAAAAACTCGAGGCGAGAAAACGCGAAGAGCGTTGATGATTATGGGCGTCAGCGTCACGGCTTCGGCGTTGACTACCGTCATTTCCGGGTCGATGTTGTGGTTGTGCGTGTTGAAATTTTTCTCGAAGTTTGCGTTTTTAATCACCATGACGATTACGAGCAGTTATTTGTGGTCGATTTTGTTCTTGCCGGCGGCGTTGATTTGCTTCGGACCAGAAGGCGACAGATGGAGTTTAGAACCCGCGGTGAAGAAGTTGAAAAGATGTTGGTCGAGAAGAGTAAAGGGAGGAAACGTTCAGGCGATGGCGGCGTAGGCGTAAAATTTTTAGAGGAGGTTGAGGAGGAAATTAGAAAAAAAATAGAATCCATAGCGAAATCCATTCGGCAAAGTGCGCACGCAGAAGAGTAGACACAATGAAGAAAGCTTATGTTGAAGAGCTATTAGCGATTGTTATGTGTATGTTATTTAATATTAGATTAATATTACAAAGGTATAAATGAATGAATTAGTCGTATACAAGCGAGATTGTTTCGCAATTTACATCAACTCTCGATCGAGACTTCGCTTGGCAGCACCGAGTTGGTTTTCTTCCTCTTCTTCGCGATTTGTATTCGTGGTCGTCTCTTGCTGCTTGTTCGTTTCCACGTAAAAGCTTGAGTCGGGCGAAATGCCGTGAATTTCCACATTTGCCGCGTTCTCGCGAATATTTTCAGAAGGGTGTCGCTTATCTTCCGTCATCACGCCATCTCTTCCGCCGTCGTTTCGTTCCGACTTGTTGTCTTTATCTTCTTTCTCGCTGAGCGTTTGCAACGTCTCTTCGTTCGTTTTATCCGACTTTCCGTTGGACAGGCCGTGCGAATCGTCGTAACAGTTGTTGTTCACATCCTCTGAAGTCGTCTTTTTAGTGTCACCCGCCGCAGCGTTTGAATGCGACAAAGTCGCACCAATCTTCTTCTTCGCCGAACTCTTGTTGTTATTTTGTTCTTTCTCGTCGCTATCCTTATTCGTCGGTTGCGAAGAGAAATGCAAAGCTCTCTTTAACGTCGAGTTTTCCAACTCGGACGCTCTGAGCAATCGTTCTAAATCCGAAACGCGTCGTTCTAAGAGCGACATCTCGCCTCCTCCGCTATTCTTACCGCTTTCGTTGGTGTTCTCGTCCTTACTCTTCGCGTTGACAACGTTGTCATCGATCGCCGCTTTCTCGTTCGTAGCAAATAACATCTTTCTCGTCGTGTTTGCCGCGTTTTCTTCTCCCTCTTCTTCTTCTTTTTCTTCTCGTTGGTTCGCCTTTGACGAATGGGATACAAACTTCTTCTCCAACTGCTCTAATCTTTTCAACACCGCTTCGATGGAGGACGACGATCCTTGTTCTTTGTCACCGGTAATACTGTTCTTATTCGAACCATTCGAGGGATAATGGTGATGATGATGAATAATCGTCGTACCCGAAGTTGGAGCGCCAACGGCGTTCGCTTGAGTCGTCGCCGGCAAGTTGGACACCGCGGTGGCGATATCGTGCGCGTTGTTCGCTTGCTGCGCGTAGCTTTTGTTCTTGTTTGGCGGGGAGACGCCGACACCCAAGCCACTCGAGCGACGCTGGTGGTGCTGCTGATGTTGTTGCGGGGTGATGATTTCGTTGTTGTTGTTATTGTTCGTGTCTAAGTGATCGAGCGCCGCCCAGAGGGAAAGATCGTCGGTCCAATCGCCGCTTCCGTTGTTAGTACCTGCCTCTACAACAATATCAAACTGATGGGCGTCAATCATGCTGCTGTTCTTGTTCATCTTTTGCTTGTTGTTGTTAATGTCGTTCTCATGTTGGCGTTGCTGTCGTTTTCGTTTGGTTGGATTCGCATACATGGCGGCGTGATTCAAATCTTTGCCAAACGAAGGCAAAGGCCCGTTGTTGTCGTTGAACTCGTAACCGTGATTTCCTTCGCCCTCTTCGCCGTCGTCGTCTTCAAACTCGCCGCCCGAATCGTCCCCGTTGCGATCGTCGTTTTCCTCTTCTTCGTCTTCGTCGTCCTCTCCTTCTTCCTCCATGGCACCTCCGCTGTGATCCAACAATTCGTCCGCGTTCGTGTGCATCATCATTCGTTGCTGATCTCGCGCGTCCTCGTCCTCTTCATCCTCCTTTTCATCCTCCTCCGCGACACCCTCTCCAAAATCCGCCTCCTCCTTAGAAGAAGAAGAGTTCCTAAACCTCTCTTCCATCTCCTCCCTAACCTTCGTCCGTTCTTTCAACCCAACTCCTTCCAACTCCTCCCAATCGTCCTCTTCCAACCCGCACCCGACCGCTATCCTCTCGATCGGCTGCCCAAACGACACGTGTAAAGGAACGTTCGACTTGTGTTTATATCCGTACACCAACCGATCTAAACTATCGTTGATGTAATGCGACACCGCGACTGATTTCTGCCTGTTCGACGATCCACTGAAAATTTTCTCCGCGTCGAACAAACTCTCGTATTTAATGTACATCGAAGAAGCTTCCTCTCGTGTCTCCTCTTTTCCTTTAATCTCGTCGTTTACGTCGTTTACGTTTACGTCGTTCTTTGTCTTTGTTGTCTTCTCCGTTTTAAAACCATCCTCCTCTGTTTCCTCTTCCTCGTCTTTGTCTTCTTTGTCTTCCGCACCGTCGTCTTTGTCCGTTGTCTTCTTCTTTATCGTCGTTGTTACATTTTCTTCACCTCTCGTCGTCGTTGGGTTTTGAAAAGCTTCCTCGTCGATGATGTCTTCTCTCGCGTTGTATCTGCTGTTGTTGGAATCCCCGGGGCAGCCTTTGTCGTCGGTGGAGGCATTCGAGGTCGTCGACGCGGGTCCTCCTCTTTTTGCGATCATTGTCTTCGCGTTTTCGTCCTCTCTTCTTTGTTGTTGTTCTTCGCGCGTTAAAGTCGTCTCCGAGACCATCGTTTCGCTTCCTCAAAGGCGCTCGACCCTCAGCCAAAACGACGGACGATGGGGAAAGATTTTTACGCGCTGCAAAAGTAAACACCACTCTCTCTCTTTCTCTTTCGCGCGCTCTTCTTTACGCGCAGACTTCTCTCTCTGGAGATGATGATATAGTAGCACGCGCGTGTTTGTGTGTGTGTATATCTCCTCAGCTCTTCTTCTCTTCAAACGTATTAGTATTCTGAAGAAGAAGACAACGAAGAAGATGAACCGAAAGAACACAAACCGCTTTTTCAATGTTTTGTTCGTTTGCCCTCAAAAGTGCCTGCTGCTCTCTTGGAATTCCTAGTCGAGAACGGATTCGCGGTTCAAATTTATTCTCAGATGTGAGTATTTCGACTGAAAAAAACTGCCAGACGCGAACAAAATTTGGTTGTTGTTGTTGTTGAATTTTTTTGTTTTTTTTTGTGTCTTGTGTTTTTTTGTGTGTCTTGCCAAAAAAAACAGACAGAGAAAGAAAAAAAAAGAGCCGCCACTTTTAACAAGACTACGAACAAACGAATACTACTCATCGAGATGGGAGGCGGGAAAAAGAACAAAGTCAACGGCACCGGGAAAGTCCTGGCGAAATCAAAACTGAAGATGAAAAAAGGCAACCTGGGAAAAAGCCACGCGTCGAACGCATCGCGATACGTGACCAGGAACGAAGCTTTGAACAAACTGCAGCTGAAATTGAGCGATTTTCGACGGCTGTGCATCCTCAAAGGAATACATCCCAGAGAACCGAAGAAGAAAGTCAAAGGACAAGGGAAGACGTATTATCACGCGAAAGATATCGCGTTTTTACTCCACGAACCTTTGATGAAAACCTTTCGAGAGTTACGCGCGCACGAGAGGAAAATTAAGAAAGCGAAGGCGAAGAAACACTTCAACCAAGTGGACCGGTTGCGAGAGCATAAACCAACGTACGCGTTGGATCATTTAGTGAAGGAACGGTATCCGACGTTTCTTGACGCCTTGAGAGACTTGGACGATTGTTTAACGTTAGTGCACTTGTTTGCGTTGTTACCCGCGGCGAAAAGGCACGGGATTCCGCAAGATATCGTCGCGAAATCGAGAGCGTTGAGCTTGGAGTTTCAATCGTACGTGACGAGAAAACGCGCGCTGAGGAAAGTTTTCATTTCCGTGAAGGGCATTTATTACGAAGCTGAAATTCGAGGCGAACCGGTCGTGTGGTTAGTGTCGCACAACATGCAGCAAACGTTACCGGAAGACGTGGATTATCGCGTGATGTTGACGTTTTTGGAGTTTTACATCTCGATGACGACGTTCGTCAATCATCAGTTGTACCACGAGGACAATTTGAGATACCCGCCAGTCTTGGACGTGGCTTTAGAGGATGCCGCGACTGGTGCGGTAGCAATCGTGCACGAACTGAAGAAAAAGATAGAAAACGCCGCGCTCGTCGCGCAGGCGAGGGAAAACGCCGCAAAAGCGAAAGCAGACGACGACGTAAACAACGACGAAGAGAAACCGAAAAAGAGAAAGAAAACGTTAGCGGAGAAACTGAAAGAAATCGCGCAGTTTGAAGACGGCGAAGATGAGGACGATATCGCGGAAAGAGAAGCGGCTGAGCGCGAGCGCGAGCGCGAAAACGAACAGTTACGAATGGAGGAAAACATCGAGATGATGACCACCGGCGACGAAGCCGACGCGCAAATGGCGACGACCATCACGGACGAAGAACGAAACGCAAACTTGTCCGATCGCGAGTTGTTAATTTTAGACCGAAAACGACGCGCGAATTTGTTCAACGGTTTGACTTTTCTCATCAAACGCGAGTGTCCTCGCGAAGCGATGGTGTTCATCGTAAAGTCCTTCGGCGGCGAAGTGTGTTGGGAAGGCGAAGGCTCGCCCATCGACGTCGACGAGGAGAAGGACAAAATCACGCACGTCATCATGGACCGTCCGTTGCCGAACGACCAAAAGCCAGCCGCGGAAATCTCTCGCGAGTTTGTCGTTCCGCAGTGGGTGTGCGATTGCGCCAACTATAGAATCTTAATCCCTACGGAAAAATATTTCCCTGGGAAGAAACCGCCGCCGCACTTATCGCCGTTCGTCGACCCGGAAGAGGAAGGGTATTACCCGGAATACTTGCTCGAGTTGATGAAGTTGCAACACGACTTTGGCGTTCCAGGGAGGAAGAAGTTACCGTCCTCGGCGTCCACGGACAACAAGAAAAAGCCGAAGAAAACCGAAGAAGAGGAAGAAGAAGAGACGCACAGAAAAGAACTCGAGAAGGAAATCAAAGGCGTGCCGTATTCAAAGTCGTTGGAGAACGAGAAGATCGACGACGATTCGGACGACGACGATTCGGATTCGGACTCCTACCCGGGCGAGGAAGGCGAATCGGAAGATTCCGACCCGGACGAGTCTTCTTCCGACGAAGATGACGACGACGAGACTGGCGAAAAAAGAGTAAAATCGAAACTCACGCCGGAAATGGCCATGAGAGAAAAGGACAAGATTGTTCGCGAACGCGTCCAAAAAGGCGGCGAAGAAGCCGAGTTGGACCACTTGAGATCTGCTTTACTTCCGAGAAAGAAGAGAGAATTGTATAAAGCCATGCAAATTGGTCTCGCGAAGAAAGAGAAACGAGCGGAAGAGTTGAGGAAACGCGCGGCAGAGTTGAAACAAATGGCGAGAGATAAAGGCGGAAACAAACGAGTCAAAACGACCAAAGGCGCCGGAGCCGCCGGCGGCGCGAAGAAAAAACAAAAGAAGAAGTAAACGATGATGATGCGTGTTACTCTTTTAATTAATTAGTATGTAATGAGGTATAATATATATACATATCAACTTATGTATGTGTGTGTTCTAATAATAACTTTTTTATACGAGCTTTATCACCCCCATCTCCGCCGAGTCTCCTCTTCTCTTCAACGTTCTCACGATTCTAGTGTACCCGCCGTTTCTATCGCCGTATCTCGCAGGCGCTTTTTCAAACAACGCATCCACAACTTCCTTATCGTAAATGTACCCCAACGCGGCTCTCTTCTTGTGTTCGCCGCCGTCTTTCGCCAACTGAATCATGTGTTCGATTGGTTTTCTCGCCGCTTTCGCTCTCGCCATGGTGCACGTCACCGAACCGTGTCGCAGAACTTCCGTGGTTAAGTTTCGGAGCAACGCTTTACGTTGGTCCGCCGGGAGGTTCAATTTTGGTGATCTCTTGCCGTGACGCATCATGAAAACGACCGAACCGTTGGTCGTTTTGAACAAATCGTTTTGGTTGCCTGTCGTCATCAAAGAGGTTATTTATTAGTCGTATTTTAAGGGAAAAGAGGTATACGAGGTTTCAGATAGGGCCGGCGACAGGCGAGGTGAAGCAAAAGCGCGCGCATGAATACCACTCTCATCTCTCGTTTATCATCGACGAACGAGCAAACGATGGGTAGGTATTCTCCTGGGCACGACTCTGTTCCGTGCAAAATATCTCTCCGATGTGCCTCTCGATTTTCGCGTTTCAAAGTAAAAGACACGTTTCCGCGCGCGCTTTATTAAATCTCTCCTCAATCGCTCGTCCATCATTTCTAACGAAAATGCGAAGAGAAAAAACACATCATCACGAGTAGAAAACGTACCGCTACTGGAGGAACCAAACATGGTTCGCGCGTTCGCCAAAGACGAACTCGTGCACAAAAAGCTCGCGCTCATAATTTATGTACTATTTATGTCTATAAAATGTCGCAACAACACGCTGTTGTTGTTGTTGTTGTTTGTCTTGTGCGTTCTCACAGCTAAATTTGTGCCCTCTTTTCAGTTTTTTTGCGCAACGTTTCGCCCCCAAAAAAGATAAGAAAAACGCATAAGAGAGATGACGATGAATTTGTCTCGAACGACGACAACGACAACGAGTTCGGCGTCGTCCTCGTTTTCGAAAACCAGACATCAAGACCGAGGAAGAGGAGCAGCTTCGCTGTTAGTATCATCACGTCGTCGTCATCAAAAATTGAACCGGAAACGTAGTGATATACTACTAAAAGCGGCGATAATGGATAACGAGAACGACGTCGTCACTCGAAACACATCAGACGACGATTCAAAGAAGAAGAACAAAAATAAAGCCATCGTGGTTGGCGCAGGCGTTGGAGGTCTCGGCGTGGCCTCTCGTCTCGCTTTTAACGGGTATAAAGTGACGATTTTGGAGCAAAACGATTCCGTCGGCGGCCGAATGCGATCCGAACAGTTTGACTCGGAGTATAGATTCGATACCGGACCGTCTCTGTTGCTCTTGCCGGATCGATATCGCGAGCAGTTTACCGCGGTCGGGGAGACGTTTGAAACGCACGTATCGATTGAACGGTGCGACCCGGCGTACAGAGCACACTTTGGGGATCACACGACGTTGGATTTATTATACGACGCGGAAAAAATGAGGAAACAGTTAGACGACGTGGAGGAAGGCGCCGGCGGCGCGTATTTAGATTGGTTGGGAAGAGCGCGAGCGAGTTTAGATTACGGAGTCGCCGCGTTTATCGATAAAGACGTGAATTCGGTGTTAGATTTCGTAAATCCAGGGAGAGTGGTGCCGTTGGCAATGAGGGTGAACCCGGTGGATTTGTTGTTGAGTCAACACCGGCAAATGTCCTCGTACTTTAAGGATAAAAGGTTGAGAGCGTTGTTTACGTACCAGAATTTGTACGTCGGGTTGTCGCCGTATAACGCGCCCGGGGTGTTTTCGTTGTTAGCGGCGACCGAGTTGACCGATGGGGTCTGGTACCCCATGGGTGGGTTTAAAAACGTAGGGAACGCGTTGCAAACGCTGTGCGATAAGTTTGGCGTGGAGACGAGATTGAACTCAAAAGTCACGGAGATTTGCACGCAGGAAGACGCTTCCGTGGACGAGAAGTTTAGCTCCACCGGGAGGAAAGTAACCGGGGTGAAACTCGAAGACGGTACGGTTTTAGACGCGGACGTGGTCGTCGCGAACCCGGACATTCCGAGAGTGTTTGATGATTTATTAGAGTCCGTCCCTGAAGCAGCCGCTGAAGCTTCTCGACAAGAACAAATGGATTACTCTTGTTCCATCATCGAGTTTAACTGGTGCCTGAAGAAACAGATCCCGGATTTGTTACATCACAACGTCTTTTTATCCGGCGAATACGAAACCGGATGGAACCGACCGGCGACTCCGGAAGATTTCGCCGCACCAAAACAGCACAACTTTTATTGCTGCAACCCGGTGTACACGGACAAATCGTGCGCGCCGGATGGTTGCGCGGCGTTGATGATTGAGTTCCCGGTTGCGAACATCCAAGAACAAATCGACATCTGCAAAAAAAGAGGCGTTCCGGTGCCGACGGAAAAGGAAATGGTCGACGCCGCTCGCGAAGCGTTGTTTCGACGTTTTCGCGAAGCTGGACACGGTGAATTGTCCGAGATTATTGAAAAAGAGGACGTTCGCACGCCCGCGGAGTGGAGGGACATGTATAACATTAAAAACGGCGCCGTGTTTGGCTTATCGCACGGACTGTTGCAATTAGCCGCGTTTAGACCGCCCACGCGAACTGGAATTAAAAGTTTGGACACGCCGAGCGTATCTGGATTACACTTTGTCGGCGCGAGTACGAGACCCGGGAACGGCGTTCCGTTGGTCTTGATGGGAGTCAAAGTCGTCGCCGAGGCGATTCTGAAGCAACACGGGAGCTTCAAAAAGTAGTAAAAATATTATTTACTAGTAAGCATACTGCTAAATGTACACGTAAAGGCGGCGCGCAAACGCTTTACAACATTTCATTATTATACATCCACCTTTCCTAAATCGTCTAACATCACCACCTTACCTTCGCCGTCGTTTTCTTTGAACGCCGGCTGTCCTAAATACGGACACCCGGCGCATCGAAACGCGTCTCCCAACGCGCAGTTCCCGCACGCGCTTTTAAACGTCCGGTCGTTCGGGTCGTTCTCTAAATCCATCTTCACGACAGAGCTCGTCGCCTTCGTCGCTGGAGTTGCGTTTTCCTTCATCTCCTCTTCCTCTTTCCTTCCGCAGGTGCAATCTTTGCACGGTTTCCTCGTCGGCGTACATCCAACTCCGTCTTCCGCAGTTGGTTTCGCTTTGTCCTTTTCCGTGAGCAACGCATCCTCGTCGATCATTTCCTCGTCGTCTTCTTCCCACGCCAAGGCCGAGACTGATGATGATTCTTCTCCCTTCTTCGTTTCTTTGTCCTTTGTCTTTTTCTCCAAGCGAAACTTTACGCCTCGCACCCACTCCGGTTTCCTCCCGGAAACCATCGTCGCGTCGACGACGACGTCCTCGAATCCTTCCAACACCAACGCCTTCGAGACTTCTGATTGCATCATCGCAGACGACGATTTCGGCGAACCTTCTTCTTTAAAGATAACGTCTAACCGTCCTCGAGGTTGCAACGCGTCGAAGAACGCGCGCAGCGTTTTAGGAGAGAGATGATCGGACGACGACGACGAGTCGTGTGTCGAGCGTAAAGTCGCCTCGATCGATTCCATGTTTCTTATGTACAAGTCTCTGAAGTCTTTCGTTCGCGTCTGTCTGAAGTTGTGTGAAGGAGTTGTGTGCGCTGAAAAAGAGTACCCTTTACGCACTGAGAAACGAAAAAAAGAGTACCCTTTAAGCACTGAGAACCTGCTTTTTGAGTCCCCTTTAAGCACTGAGAAACGAAAAAAGAGTACCCTTTACGCACTTAGATATTTTAATGTTTAGGGTTTCAGATGCCGAGGGGTGAAGCAGCTTTGGTCCAAAGGAAACAAGAGCAGAGAAGAGAAGACGAGAAATCGCGCACAAATGTACACGCGCATAAGCTTGTATTAGCAGCACAAATAAACGCGCTTCGTTGTTTAAGAAGAATAAAGCAAATAACGCGATTATTGAATATATAGAGCGTATTGATTGTTGTTGTGTGTTATTTACTTTAATACATATATACTGCGCAAAAGAAGGAGCGCGTGCAAAGAATTTTTTCCTCTTTACGATGAAAATGAAAGCGCGGCCCCGAGAGTAACGCAGAGAGACGAAGACTACGCATATGGGTTGGTTCGGTTTTGTCTCCGACGATGACGATGACATCGACGAAAACAACATCGACCAGTACCCGGACGACGCGCACTTGCAAATGTACGAAGAACAACCGAGAGTGATCCCCGGCGGCCATTACGTCGTCGTCGCGAGAGTCATCGAGGCGAAAGATTTACCGTCGATTAAAAGTTTTGATTTGTGGCAAACGGTGACGAGTTTCTCCTTAAAACAAGCGACGGAGAACTCCGACGCGCTTCCGAACGTGACGACAAAAGTGAAGTTATCCAGAGCCGGGTTCCCGCAACAAAAGAGGAAAACAATCGTGGAGAAAGAAACGTCGCAGCCGCTTTGGAACCAGTGTTTTTATTTCGAAGGGATGGACTTGGCCAACGGCGAGTTGGACGGGTGCGCGGTGAACTTCGAGGTGTCGGACAGGAGGAAGTTTGGGAAAGACGCGACGATTGGTCTCGTGGAATTGGAGTGTTCGAAAGTGTTCGAAGAGAATGAGCACAAGGTTTGGCACAGGTGGTACCATTTGACAGATCCGAGCGGGAAGAGGCAAGGGAGTCAAGGACAGGTGAAGATTTGCGTGCAAGTTTTATGGAGAGGCGACGAAGAGGCGACGATGGCGAATATGGACCCCGAAGTTTCGGATTCAGATTCAGATTCAGATTCAGATTCAGACGACGATGAAGAGAAGAACGACAAAGCGAAGAACAAACTGGCGAAGAAGTCGTTCTTAGCCTCTTTGATGGAAAAAGAAACGGATACCCCGGCGGAGGAAGGCGAAATCGAGATTTGGGCGATTAAAGCGAACGTGTACATCGGGAAAGATTTACCGAGAATGGATTGGCCGAATTTAGGTGGCGCCGGAATTGATGCGTACGTGAAGTTGTCTTGCGGGTCGAGCGCAGTTCCGGCAAATTCGAAAGTTCGTCGATCGAAAAATCCAGAGTGGAACCAAGAGGTCATCATGCGAGCGCGAGTGGCTGGAGGGAAGTTTGGTGGCGTCGGCGCGTTGCCGCCGCTGCGCTTATCCGTGATGGATTACGATTTAACCGGCGACGACGACCACGTCGCGTCTACTTCGGTGTTGATCAGAGATATCATCGCGCAACCAAAGGCGCACGCGAAACCGAAATGGTACTGCTTTTACGGCGGCACGAGAAACTTAGAGTCCTCGTTTCGAGGCCACGTCTCAAAATTAGCGAAAAGAATGAACGCTGGGTATTTAGAAGGCTCGGCGTATAGAGGAAGGGTGTTGATGTCCTTCGAGGCGACTCGAGAGGAAACCGGGAAAAGAGCAAGTCGCGCCAAAACTCGGATACCCAAAGTGAGCGATAAACTGAGCCGAGAGTGGCCGTGTATTTTACACTCGGAAGTGTTAGACGTCGAGTTGTTTCAAACCAACTCGAAAGGGAAAAAGTGTTACGTGGAAGTCGAGATGGGATTATCCAAACGCACGTCTCCAAAAGCGACGTTGAAATCCGAGCGAGATCCTTTGGTGAGAGAATGTTACGCCGAAATCAACTCCGCGTTGGCGCCGTTGCAAGTGAACTTACCGATGCCTTTCGATGGCCCACACGCCGGAGAAGGTGCACCGGATGTGTTTATTCGCGTATGCGTCTCGGGGAAGTCGATCGGATTTGCCCGAGTTCCCGCGAAAAGGTTAACTCCGGTGGACGAAACCATGGGCCCTTTGCAACCGCCGGATGAGAAAAACTTACCAAACGGATGGAACGTTCAAGGGTGGTTTCAGTTACAAGCGGACGCGTTGACGAATCACAAGAAGGGCCAATCGCGATCTCTCGAGCACGTTAAACCAATAGGACAAGTCTTGATTCGAATGATCATACGAGGTAATCCAAACTTGAGACGCCAAGCGAAACTGGACGCCGAGGAAGGCGCGGAGGAAGACGGCGACGCCGAAGCGTTAGCGTTGAACGAAGAGTACAAAAATTTAGATCCAGCCGATAAAAAACAGAAAGAAGAATTAGAAAAACGAAGGAAGAAAATGGAGAGGAAAATGAGAGGCGCGGTGGACGAGCTGGAAGCGAAACCGTTGAAACCGATGGAGAAGCGGAAGTTTATGCTACACGTGGAAGCGTATCAGGCGATGAACTTACCGGCGGCGGATCCGAACGGTGCGAGCGATCCCGTCGCGGTCGTTCGGTGTGGTCGAGCAGTTGTTCAAACGCAAACGCTCAAAAGTACCGTCTCGCCGTCTTGGTTTCGGGACTTGTTCGTGGAGATTGAGTTGCCGCTGTTGCCACCGACGGCGATTGATCCCACCAGATCGGATTCCGATTCAGACTCGGATTCAGACTCGGATTCGGACGACGACGACGACGATTCCTCCTCGGACGAAGACAAGCTTGAATCCAAATTGCTCAAGAAACGAATGAAAGACTATCGGAAAATGAACAAAGCCAACAAATCCGGAGGAGGTAGAAAAGGCGGGGGATTACAAGGTCTCGAAGGCATCGCGTGGTGGGCAGCGCCCGCGATGACCATCTTAGTTTTCGACGAAGACGAAGAGACGCTCATCTCAGGCGCCGATATCGATCCGTTATCGGTTTTGATGGTACCGTTGTTACACCCGTCCGAAATGCGCGCGAAAAACGCTGGATCTTTAGGCGGCTATTCCGGTCTAGCGTCCTCGGTGTCCTTCTTTAGCGACTTTTCGCTCGATCCCAACAAACCCGATCGATACGATGAAGTCTTGGAACACGTGCACCACGCAGCAGAAGATAAACATCCTTCTCCGGAATGGTACGAAATGGTGAAACTGAACCCGAACAGCTCTGATTTGAATGCTAACGGTGGTGAGTTGCTCATGCACTACGAGGTGTTGCCGTTGCCAATCATGGGCGTGGCGAACTTCGTTTTAGGTCCGCAAATCAAAGTCCAGTGGGAAAATGTGAAACCGCGACTCGAACACGTAGCCACGAGACAAATCAAAGATTATTTTGGTTTCGAAGCGGTGGAAGTGAGCGTGTGCTTGATGGGCGTCAGAGGTTTGTTGCCGTATAAGCAATTTGCAGCGCACATGCCCAAGGTTGAATTTGAGTTGACCGGATGCGTTCCGTTGTTCGAAGGTTCCACGGAACACGTGAAATCGAGCGCGTTCAGGAATTTACCGAACGGTCCGAACGCAAACTTCAACGGGCAAACGTTAACGTTGAGAGGTTTAGTACCGAGACTGACGAAGATTTATACCTCGTTATCCATTCGAGTCATCGACGCTCGCCCGATAAAACGCTTAATCGGAACTGGCGAGCAACAAGTTTTCCTGCGACGAGACGAGCTCGCGTTACTCGAGAAGAAAGGCTCGAACTTAGTCTCGGTCAAGCGAAAAGGTACCACCGCAGACGAACGGGAAAAGTTGCTGGAAATCCTCAGAGACGAAACAATCTCGGACTACTCGTTCGACATCGACGATGGCACTGCGACGCTGGTTTCGCAATCAAATACGATGACAGATGCGTCCTCGGATTACGTCGCGAGAGCTAGAGAAGAAGTTTTACGGGAACGTTTGAGACATAACGAAGAGGTGAGAAGTTCAGCTGGGAAATCAGTCCTTTCCAAGTTTTTAGGCGGCGTCGGCGTCGGCGGCTCCTCCGGTCCGCCGGCGGCGTCGGCAAGACAGCAGCAGCAATTCGATATCGAGAGCGGTTACGGCGGTACCAATCGCACGAATCCAACTACGGCGACTAAATTTTTATCCTCGAAGCAGAAGCGAAAAGCGTTGAGTCGATCCATCTCGCAACGGTACGAAGCCGAGCACGTCTCGGCGAATGCGACGAACGTTGAGGAATCGAGGAGCGAAGGCAAATCTTTACGTCAAATGCGCAAATCGCGAAAAGCAGACTTCAAAAAACGCAAAGAAGAAACTCGTCGACAACGCCAAATGTTGCGCGATGGTGTATATTCGTATAAAACGCAGTCACAATACGCTAACGCTCAACACGAAATTGATGACATGATGTCGAGGTTTACGAAATCAAAATCGAGACGGATGAAAACGCTCACGGAAGGAAGAGAGTACGGAGAATCGTCGTCCTCAGATCAGGGCTCATCGGATTCGGGAACTTTGGATGGCTCCGGTGCAGCCACAGACAGCGAACCAGAGTCTGTCGATGGCGATATGAACGCTGTGGATGAGAACGAGTTGAACAAGCGCTCGCAAGAAGAGCAGGAGAAGGTCGAAGAACAGGAGACCGCGGCGGCGGCGGCGGCGCTCGAGGCAAAAGCTAGTAACGAAGACGATGAAGAATTGAACCGATCTAAGAAGAAGCAGAAGAAAGTGGCCACTTTCGACGACGGTTCCGGTAACGTTCCAGAGTGGATGAACGACCGCATGCTCTTACCAATCGGTACTTTAGAGGAAGAGCTCGGCGACGTGGCGATGACCAACGTTCCGATCTACCGCGCCGAAGGTTTCGAAGATAACTCGTCGAAGCGAGAGGTCGGAGGTTACGTCAAGTTTTGCTACTCGGTGTCGGAACTGAGACGAAAGTATTTCGGCTCTTCCGAAGAAGAGCACGAGTACATTCACGGCCCACCAGAGATTCTCAAACTCGATTACCTCGGTAACCCGAAGAAAGATAAGCCGGCGGTGGCGGCGAAGAAAGCCAAAAATGCCGCCATCATGCAAAACACTCTCTGGACGCCGGACAAGACCACGGCGACAATAAGCGAAGAAGAGTTTCTCAAAATCCAAAAGCAAGCCGGCGGTTATCTCAACGACAACCAACCGATGATGGGCGAACAACCGCGACCGGTAACCGTGAGAGCGTACGTCATCAGAGGGAAAGATTTACGACCAATAGATCAATCCGGCTTGTGCGATCCGTACTTAGTGGTTTCCGTCCCAGGTACGAATATTAAGTTTGGTAATTCGAAGGAGAGAATCGATCGCACGTGCACGCCGTGGTTTTACAAAACCTTCGAGTACAAAACGGAATTACCCGGCAACGGTCTTTTGAAATTTGACGTCTTCGATTACGAAAAGTATTCCTCGGATGTTTTTCTGGGACAATGTTTGGTCGACGTGGAAGCGCGATTACTCTCTGAGCGATGGAACACGGAGATGGGCGATAGGCCTCCCCTGGAAATCAAACAACTCTTGGACAAACACGGCAACGCCGGTTTTGGCGAGCTCGAAATCATCGTCGAAATCCACGACGGTCACGACAACATTCCGAAAGCGTTGGTGATTCAACCGCCACCCGTGGTTGAAGTCGAAATGCGCGTCTGTGTGTTTAAAGCGCGAAATATGGTGAACAAAGACGTCGGTGGAAAGAACGATTTGTATTTCAAGTTGAATGTTATCGGTCTCGATCGAACTTCTTCTCGATTCACAGAAACGCAATCCACGGACATTCACTGGTTTGCCAGAGATGGCGTCGGTTCGTTCAATTACAGAAACATTTTCCAGTTGACTTTACCGTGTAATCGCATTGCCTT
>Ga0302137_1000569_pt1 | contig 16164 bp, 14 predicted proteins | sample CBN3_SCM_MG_FD_203127 | JGI IMG/M metagenome (GOLD analysis project Ga0302137, IMG submission 203127) | Marine microbial communities from Western Arctic Ocean, Canada - CBN3_SCM | ecosystem: Environmental > Aquatic > Marine > Oceanic | place: Canada: Western Arctic Ocean | collected 2017-09-15 | reverse complement strand
CAATGGCACACCCTGCTCTTCACCCGCCACAATAAAGCTGGCGAGAACCGGCAACACCGCGCCGTTCATCGTCATCGACACTGACATCTTGTCCAACGGAATACCGTCGAACAGAATTTTCATGTCTTCAACGCTGTCGATGGCGACACCCGCCTTGCCGACATCACCTACCACGCGCGGATGATCGCTGTCATAACCGCGATGGGTCGCCAAATCGAATGCAATCGACAACCCCATCTGTCCTGCCGCAAGGTTCTTCCTATAAAAGGCGTTGGAGTCTTCTGCAGTGGAAAAGCCCGAATATTGTCTAACCGTCCAGGGCCGCGCCGCATACATTGTCGCCCGCGGCCCGCGAACGAACGGCGGCATGCCGGGCAACGTATTTAGATGTTCCAGGCCCTCAAGGTCCGCAGCTGTGTAGACCGGCTTCGTCTTGATGCCTTCCAGCGTCATCCAATCCAGGGATTCCAACGGACGGCCGCGCAGCTCCCGCGCCGCCAGTTCCTCCCATTCCGCGAGTGAACCTTTTGGAAAATCAGCCATGCAATCCTACCTCGTAATACACATAGAGTATCTTATATCGGGCCTTGGGGCGCGCTGTCCATCACGGCCGAATCGGGCGAATTTGAATAGGCGGCCTCTTCGGCCCTATTGACGGGATCTTTGGCGCGCGGTCTTAGGCGTCTTCAAAGCTTAAAAGCGTGGCTCAACACACAATTTCATGTCAGACCAGTTGTAAATTTTCTGCAGCGTTCCGCCCATGAGGTCTGCGCGTTCACCATCTGACAAGCGGTCGGTCATGTGGAAGGACGCAACGCCCTGTTCATAGGTCACCATATTTATCGCTCGTGTCCAGTCCGTGCCCCACATACAGCGATCGAAACCGAAAGCGTCATAAACACGGCTTAACGGGTCCCAGAGATCATTGAACGGAAACGATTCATGAGACAACGTGCAGGCGCCGCTGATCTTTACGGCGACGTTGTTGTATCGCGCTAAATTCAGCAAGGCCGGAAGTTCAGCGAAAGGTTCAGCTGGAACTGGTGGGTGATGGGGCTGCGTCAGGCCAAGGTGATCCACCACCAGTCGCGTCTGCGGGTTCCTAGCGGCGAGTTCAGCGACAAGACCCAGCCGTCCCTTGCACGAGAGATTGACGGGGAGCCCATAGTGCGCAGCGGCGGTGAGAACCCGGCTAACTCCAGGATCATTGGGGTCGCCGGACACGCCCCGGCTCAACATAATACGAATTCCTACCACGCCGTCTCTTGGTGCCCAGTCCGCGATCGTTTCCGCGACGCCGGGGTTGGTTGGATCCACAGGTTTAACCAATCGAAATCTTTCCGGATGCGCCGCGTAAACCGCAACGGCGTAACTTTCATCGTAGCGATACATCGTCCACGGCGACACGAGGATGGCCCCGTCAACGCCAACGGAGTCCATCGCCACAACCATATCGTCACCGGTCACTTCTGGTGGTCCTGCGAGAACATCAAACCACGGTCGTTCCTCGTGATCGCATTCATAAGCGTGGACTTGCGCGTCAATCGTCAGCATTTCTTAAATCCTTTTACACAAAATACGACATGCAATTTATTGTATGGGGAATCAACATGCTAGGCCATTTAGAAGATGACATCAGCATTTCACACGGCCGACAAATCCAGACTCGACTCACACTCCACCGTCACGCATGTTTACAAACAATTCATTAGCGGGGAACACGCCATGACGCGGGGACTTATCGACACGAACGGTCTTGACCGGGAGGATATCGCAGCGCTGCGTGCGGTGACGCCGCCAGAGAATTTACCGTTCACAATCGGCAAGATCAGCCATGTCGTTATGAAGGTTGCCGACATTAAGCGCTCAGTTGCATTTTATACCCAGCTTCTTGGCTTTCGCGTGTCCGACGCCTATCCGGAATCCATGATGCCCCACCGCATGGTGTTTTTGCGCTACAACTCGGATCATCATGGCATTGCCTTAATCGGCGGCGCAGGCGGGCCGTCTACTGGCGCCGAGTTGCATCATGTTGCGTATGAGGTTGGCACGCTCGACGAAGTGTTCCTAGCGCGCGCGCATTTGGAAAACTACGGCGTCGAAATTATCTTCGAAGGGCGGCGCCGCGCAGGTCAGCAGATCGCCATCGAATTCAAGGACCCTGACGATCACATGGTCGAAATCTGTTGGTGCATGGACCAAATCGCACCGCATGAAATATCTCGCCCACCGGAAGATTGGCGCGCGGCGGCAAGCCTGGAAGATGCAGTGAATGATCCGCCACCCGGACAAGACATCACATTGCTCGAGCCGTCACTGTTGCGCCGTTAACGCCCACACACCCAGCGAGAAAATTTACCATGACCGTTACTGACACCTATTTTTTTAGGAAGGCAATGCCCGCGATTACGGGACCGAGCTGGTGACTGCATATGATGAGGACATCGCGGTGACGTAGCACGCACGGTGCCGGCGATCCGTTGTTGGTGCATACCGAAGGGCTACCCTACGGAGTTTACACAGTGCTCATTCCCTGCGATGGCACGCGATTGACCCATAGCAGAATCGCCGCTGCCGGGCGTCCATGACCACGCGAACGCGACGGGTGTTCGTTTCCCAACTGTGCGCTGGCATTCTCCAAAATTTGGACGAAAATTCGTTAACTTGGCAACGTCACCGTGACTCAGGTGCCTTCACCAAGAAGGCTTTAAATGGTGAGGTCGCCTTGGTAAAGATCCACCAATGGACCCCACAGCGGCGGTGCCATAAAGATTAGCAGCGGCGTGGTTGGCGAAAACGACGCCGTTGGTGTCATCGGCAACGAACATCGCCACGGTGACACATCGATCATTAATCCGTAGCGGTCATCAGTACTAATTTTATTTTCTCCATCGCACTGGATTAAGTCACAGTGAAAATAATTATATCCACCAGGCCAAAAGAAAACCAAAGTTTACTATAATTCTTTGTACTGTAAAAAGGTTAGTGAATTCCTAACCGCCAACCCCCAACCAGCTCAATCATTGTGCTCAAGGAAAACCCTGGTGATATACTATCCTATTATTCGACTTTTCGCTGCGTTTTCCTTAATGGCTATCGCTGGTTCGACAATGTACGCCAGTATCGTCGCATTGAATGATTATGCGGTAGAATTTGACGCGACACGCGCGGTGGCGTCAGCGCCTTATATGGCGTTTATGCTTGGATTTGGCGTTGGCGGGCTATTCATGGGGCGGGCAGCGGATCGCTTTGGCGTCATGGTGCCGAACATTGTGGGCGCATTCTGCGTTCCTGCGGGGTTCATCGCTGCTGCGTATTCGTCTGGAATTTGGCAACTCTGCCTTGCAACGGGCGTGTTGATGGGCATGTTCGGCGCCTCCGCGACGTTTGGACCGTTGGTCGCGGATATTTCATATTGGTTTACCCGGCGACGCGGCCTCGCCCTGGGTATTGTTATATCCGGCAGCTATATGGCCGGCGCAGTGTGGCCAACCATCATGCAACACTTCATCGATTTGCACGGCTGGCGAGACACCTTTATTAGATTTGGAATGTTTACCGCGTGCGCCATGCCGCCGCTCATCGCCGTTTTATACCGCAAGCCACCGCCTATCACCCCCACGCCATCAAGCAAAGTAACGCCTGGCTCAACTGTACGCGTACGACCTCTGGGTATGTCGGTGAATGGCGTGCAGTCGTTAATCTGCCTGGCGGGCATGGGATGTTGCATCGCCATGTCGATGCCACAAGTGCATATCGTCGCCTACGCAATCGATCTCGGGTTCACCGCCGCACACGGTGCGGAAATGCTGTCCCTCATGTTAACCTTCGGCATTGTCAGCCGCCTGACATCGGGATGGATATCGGATAGGATAGGCGGGTTTCGTACGTTAATATTGGGGTCGACTTTGCAAATGATAGTGTTGCCTACATTCCTGCTGGCCGACACGTTGAGCGCGCTTTATTTGGCCTCCGCCGCGTTCGGGCTGTCCCAAGGCGGCATTGTACCGTCCTACGCCTTAATTTCACGCGCCGTCTTTCCTGCAACCGATGCAGGATGGCGGATCAGCGCCGCACTCTTGTCCACCCTTGTGGGGATGGCTGTGGGTGGTTGGATGGCCGGGGCGCTTTATGATTTAACCGGGTCGTATACGATATCATTTTTAAACGGCGTCGTATTTAATATGATTAACCTCGCGATTGCCGTGACGCTGTATCGGCGCGCCCGCCGACACCCGGAAACATTACATGCCGTGGTGCCCGCTTAACTTCTGACGAATTTGCAGTCCTTTGTTTTCAAGGGCAAGATAGCCGCTTTAAATGACTAAGGAGGCGAGAATGACCGGAACCGGCGCGCTGATTTTAACCGAAAAAGCCGATGGGATCGGTCGCATGACATTCAATCGTCCAGAGCGGTTGAACGCCTTCAACAATGAGTTAATGCGTGACTCGATGGCCACTGTGGACGCGCTCAATGCCGATGACGAGGTAAATGTCATTGTTGTGTCAGGCGCGGGACGGGCGTTTTCCCCGGGGTTTGACTTAAAAGCATCCGCAGAGCGCAAACTTAGCGGCGTAGATCAAGTCCGCGCGCAAATGACGCTGCAATTCGACTTTATCATGAAATTCTGGAACTCCCCGAAACCAACTATCGCCGTCGTACATGGATACTGCATCGCGGGCGCTTTCGAGGTCTCACTGGCCTGTGACATGACCATTTCATCGACTAGCGCGCGATTTGGCGAACCCGAAGTACGTTTTGGCACAGGCACGGTGGCAATGTTGTTTCCCTGGGTGACCGGACCGAAACAGGCGAAGGAAATTCTATTCACCGGCGAAGACCGCATTAGCGCCGAAGACGCCCTGCGCATGGGGTTGGTCAACCGTGTGGTTCCCGATGGCGAGGAAATGGACGAGGCGCTACGTCTGGCGCGCAAAATTTCCCGCGCATCGTCGGTATCGGTCCTCGGTGCCAAAAAAGCGATCAACCGTAGCTATGAAGCGATGGGAATGCGCCAGGCGCTGGCGACCGGGTTGGATATTGATGTGGAAATCAATTCGACGCCATCCTGGGAAAAAACAGAATTCGCCCGCATCCGCAAGGAGCAAAGTCTGCAAGCGGCGATCGCGTGGCGCGACGCGCGCTTCGCCGAGGACTAAAGACAAAAATAAGGACCGAACGCCATGACCGAGACGCTGATCACCATGATGGGGCACGCCTCCTTCGGCTTAACCGCCGTTTCCTTTTGCGTACGCGATATGATCGTGTTGCGAGGGCTGGCGATTGCCTCATGCTTTACTGGCATCATCTACAATTACAGCATTTTAGCAGGCCCATTGTGGCTGGTAATTTTCTGGCTATCGGTTTTCATCGCCATCAATAGCGCGCGCATCGCTGGACTTTTTCTGGAGCGGCGCTCGGTCAACTTTTCTGAAGAGGAAACTGAGTTGTACGATACTGTCTTCCAAAATTTTTCGCCGGTAGAATTCATGAAATTGATGCGCATAGGTCAGTGGTGTAACGGTGCCGTCGGTGACCGCTTAGCCGAACAGGGCCAAAGAATTGGTGACTTGAAATTACTATATAACGGTGAAATCATCGTGGAACGCGACGGTGAGGAAATTGGTCGCGCCAAGGACGGGGCAATGATTGGCGAAATTTCTTTTATCCAGGGCGGCGGTGCCACGGCGACTGTCACCGTCGACCGGCCCAGCCGTTACATCACCTGGCCAGAAACCGACCTCCGCAAACTTCTACACCGCAATCCCGCCATGGACGTCGCCATGAAACACGCCTTCAGTATCGACCTCATGAGAAAACTAGCGACTTGATCACCGTTGCGCCAAACCCAACCCTAACATAAGCTTTTTCCATGCGTCAGTAGCTCGCTTAAATTGGCCCCGTCATTTATCCCAACGAATTATTGTTACGAATAGAAACCCCACTGGTGAAGCAATCCACCTTCGCGTTGCTACGCGCGAAGCCTACCAATGGCGATGATTGTAGCCTCGAACGGTACAGCGAGCGCGACGACCCCAGTCTTATTCGCAACATTCATCCAGCCTAGAATGACAGTGATTTAAAAAATACTGCCGAGCAGTCCAGCAGGGGCATGTTTTACGTCCATGTATGCGCATCAACGTCCCACGGAATTTCACTATACAATTGCACCTTTTTCGCCGCGGCAATTAGCTGTTTATGCACAATGGTGAAATTCCCGGACATGACGGCATTCACCACTACATCAATGACCTCATCGCATCAGCCTTGTACCGCCAATGTCACAGAGCAACCAATAGCGAAGCATTCTTTCTAATTTTGCAATCGAACGGGTTAATCAAAAATCCGAAGGTGGCGTTTGAAAAGTCCGTAGTGACAGTGAAAACATTATGACAGCTGTGGATCCCGACACGCTCTTGCGCCTGACCGCAACTGCCACTAATAGCGACGTTATTTTCGCTATCCGTCACGCCGGCGACGGCCATGCGCCCAGCCTGCATATCGGAATCTCTACGCACAAGAACGAATTCTACGGCGCGGTTTCGTTAACCATTCTGTCCGAACCATTGGCGTCGGCAAAAGACAATTAGCGCTAAGTCCCACAATCCCATTTTGTCATCTCCGGCGACCGCGCATTCACTGAAGAGCCCTTCACGCCACGTGATTAAGGCTTCCGGTCCAACGTCACAAAGCTATAGCCCAATGCGCCGTCTTCACCGGCAGGGTGGTCATCGCGCATGGTTTCGAGCCATTGCTTCCGGTCAAAATTGGGGAATTTAGCATCACCTTTAAATTCGTGGTCAATTTCGGTCAGGTAAAGGCGGTCCGCCGTATCCAGCGCCTGGGCGTAGATTTCCGCGCCCCCAATGACCATGATCTCACCGACGCCATTACGCCGGGCAATCTCTTCCGCCGCCCGAACAGCCGACCTAAACCCATGCATGATGAGACAATCTTTTGCTGCAAAAGTCATATCGCGGGTGATGATGATGTTGGCGCGCCCCGGTAAAGGCTTACCAAGCAGAGCGAGGATCGACTCGAAGGTCTTACGGCCCATTAAGACCGGTTTTCCCATCGTGACCGCCTTGAAATACTTTAAATCCGCTGAAAGCTGCCACGGTAGACCACCGTCGCGGCCAATCACGCGATTGCGGGCCAAGGCCACAATTAAAGCCAGACGCGGCGTACATTGAATCACACCGCGACCTTGCCTGCGATATGAGGGTGGGCTTGATAGTTTTCCAGCGTGAAGTCCTCAAACCGGAATGCGAATAAATCACTTACTGTTGGATTTAAGCGCATGACCGGCAACGAATATGGCGTCCGCGATAATTGTTCGAGGACCTGTTCGCCATGGTTCATGTAAATATGCGCATCGCCGAAAGTGTGAATGAAATCACCTGGCGCTAATCCACTCACCTGCGCCACCATCAGCGTCAGCAAGGCGTAGGACGCGATGTTGAACGGCACGCCAAGAAACATATCCGCACTGCGTTGGTAAAGTTGGCAGGACAGGCGACCATCGGCGACGTAAAACTGGAACATACAATGACATGGCGGCAGCGCCATTTGGTCCACCACAGCCACATTCCAGGCGCTAACGATGTGGCGTCTGGAGTCAGGATTGTCGCGTAGTTGCGCCAGAAGTTGGGTGATCTGGTCAATCTGGCGCCCATCCGGCGTTGGCCAAGACCGCCATTGCGCCCCATAAACCGGCCCTAAATCGCCCCCCTCATCGGCCCAATCGTCCCAGATACGCACGCCGTTTTCCTGCAGATAGCGTATATTGGTATCGCCCGACAGGAACCATAGAAGTTCATGCACAATTGACTTCAGGTGCAGCTTTTTTGTCGTCAACATCGGAAACCCTTTGGACAAATCAATGCGGATTTGATGCCCAAAGGAACTGACGGTCCCCACACCGGTGCGATCCTGTTTGTGAACGCCCGCATTGGAGATATGCTGAAGTAGGTCAAGATATTGCCGCATTTCCCCTTAATGTACCGTGATTCGCTCTCAGGCCAGCAAAATTTCGCCCACGCGCCAATTTTACAAATCCTAGGTCTTTCAATCCGCGCGCTAAGGGCTTATATCATCATTGTCGGGAAACCGACTATGACGTTACAGGGCCTTATGGAATAAGCGTTGCGGACCCGGGGGCGGTACCCGGCGCCTCCACCAAACTTTTCGTTGGCGACTTTGATCCAACGATTATTGGGGGCGAAATAGGATCGACGCGCGTGGTAAAGATTTGGTTTGCGTCCGGTATGGTACCGTCGTTATCGGGCCAAATTCGCTAATTGCGAACGATAACTTTGCGGGCGAAGCCCGTCTCGCTGCATAGCCTAGGCTAAGTAAGCGCGGTTCGGGGGGTGCCGGGCAACAGAAACCCCCCACTAATTTAGATGGCTTCGGCCATTTGGTGGTTTAGTTGGCTTCGGCCATTACGTAGTTGAAACGGGTTCGGGATATCGCTGGGGACTCATGACGCAAGATAGCATGCGATACGATGTGATGGTGGAGACCGCGCTTCGCAGCGTAGTCCAGGGTGCCTTGAAGCAAGCTGCATCTGAAGGTCTGCCTGGCGAACATCATCTTTATATTACATTTTTAACGCAGGATACCGGGGTCGAAATACCAGGTCATTTACGTGAAAAATTCCCTGAAGAAATGACCATTGTCGTGCAGCATCAATTCTGGGATTTAAAAACCAGCGACACTGCGTTTTCCATCAAACTCAGCTTCAACGACATCACCGAACAATTGCGCATTCCATTTGCGTCAATCACCGCATTCGCCGATCCATCGGTCAATTTTGGATTACAGTTCAAATTCAATCAATCTGATGTGAAAGAATCAACAGAACTCGCGCCGCGTTCCGCCACGGCCACGGCATTAATGCCGTTGGCCCCCTCCAAAGAGGAAGACGACGACGATTCGAAGTCAAGCGACCAGGAAACCGGGCAAGTAACAACGTCCACACAGAATGACGACGACGAAACAGTGGAAACCGTGTCGGATGAGAATAGCCCAGGCGACAACAACGTCGTCGCCCTTGATACATTCCGTAAAAAATAATTCGCAGCCCGACCTAAATTTATTTAGGGAAAAAAGGCCCTAAATTTCCACTTTTCATCCGTATGAGTGATGTCGGTACGGCTCCTGCCGGACCTAATTCGCATACTGACTTTATCGAGTCATGGGGACGGATCATGGAAAACACTTAACCCGTAATATCGACAATTGTTGATGCTATTATCTCCGGTTTTCGTAAAGTTCCCATTGCTTATTGCGAATGACGCCGCAAAGGCGCACGGGACTACAAGGCGTTGCTGGCGAAAATCCATGCCTACCAACACATCCGAACCTTGCTGCGCACAACGCCACCTATGCCGTGTCACAGTTAAGGCAAAATGTGGGCCGCAGCGCTCTCCTCTAACGGGGTTTAAGCATAACTAAATGGCAACAGAGGCGAGACCGTAGCGTTTCATCACACAACCGGATAAAATAACCACATCGTCACGCTGTGAACCTACGTGACGACTTCCAAGCAACAAAGGGAGGCCAATCGTGCCCGACGATACACATTACACTATGTTCCCACTGGGCGCCGATGAGACGCCTTATCGCAAAATTTCCAGTGATTTCATCACCACGGACTCCTTTGACGGTCAGACAATTTTAAAGGTCGATCCCGAAGCGCTTACGGTCTTGGCCAACGAAGCCTTTGGCGACATCAACCATCTTTTGCGACCGGGTCATTTAGCGCAATTGGCGAAAATCCTGGACGATCCAGAAGCTTCCGACAACGATAAATTCGTCGCCTACGACCTTTTGAAAAACGCGAACATCGCCGCAGGCGGCGCACTGCCCATGTGCCAGGATACCGGCACCGCCATTATCATGGGCAAAAAGGGGCAGAATGTCTGGACGGGTGGCAACGATGAAGCGGCGTTGGCGAAAGGTGTTCTAAAAACCTATACGGAACGCAACCTTCGATACAGTCAGGTCTCCCCTAAATCCATGTTCGAAGAAGTGAACACCCACAATAACTTGCCCGGACAAATCGAAATTTACGCCGAACCCGGCGACGCCTATAAATTTCTGTTCATGGCCAAGGGCGGCGGATCCGCCAACAAAACATTCTTGTTTCAGGAAACCCCCGCTCTGTTAACCCCCGACCGGTTGTTACCGTTCCTTGAAGAAAAAATGAAATCGCTGGGAACAGCCGCGTGTCCTCCCTATCACCTCGCTGTTGTCATTGGCGGTACGTCCGCCGAATTGAATTTAAAAACGGTGAAACTGGCCAGCACCCGCTACCTTGACGGGCTGCCGACAACCGGTGGTGATCGTGGCCAGGCCTATCGCGATATCGAACTGGAAGCCCAGCTCTTCGACGTGAGCCAAACTCTCGGTATCGGCGCGCAATTTGGCGGCAAATATTTTTGCCATGACGTGCGCGTCATCCGACTGCCCCGGCACGGCGCGAGTATGCCCATTGGCATCGGCGTATCATGTTCCGCAGACCGTCAGGCGCTCGGAAAGATCACCACAGATGGCGTATTTCTGGAACAATTGGAAACCAATCCAGCGCGGTTCCTGCCCGACACGATTAGCGATAATTTAGGCGGCGACGTCGTTAGTATCGACCTGTCTCAACCGATGAGCGATATTCTCGGAACGTTGACGCAACACCCCATCAAAACGCGACTGGCGCTCAATGGCACCATCATTGTTGCGCGGGATAGCGCGCATGCCCGATTGCGGGCAAAGCTGGAAGCCGGCGAACCGTTGCCACAATACTTTAAGGACCATCCCATCTATTACGCCGGGCCTGCGAAAACGCCCGACGGCATGGCCTCGGGCTCATTCGGCCCCACGACCGCCGGACGAATGGATTCATTTGTGGACCAATTCCAGGATGCAGGCGGCAGCATGATAATGCTGGCCAAGGGCAACCGGTCAGACATTGTCCGTCAGGCCTGCCAGAAACACGGCGGGTTTTATCTGGGCTCCATTGGCGGTCCCGCCGCACGACTGGCGCAAGACTGCATCAGAAAGGTCGAAGTGCTCGACTTCGAAGATTTGGGCATGGAAGCGATCTGGCGGATCGAAGTCGAAAATTTCCCAGCCTTTATCGTTGTTGACGACAAAGGTAATGATTTCTTCAAAGCCCTATAACGACGAAACCGATACGGATTCACCCTATCCGTATCGGTTAATGACCTCGCTTGGGTGCTAAATTTTAAACCGTCTTAATAATTTAATAAATCGTCGCGGGCGGTGGCCGCTAATGTCATTACTTCACCGATAATGTCAGCGAGCACTGAAAGGTCCTTCAAGGTCGCATGAAGATGTCCTGCGATTTTTTCGAAATGACTTCTATTGAGACCTTTTATCGACAAACGGTTTGTGCGCTTCAACACAACTGGCGAGGTTTTCATTAACCGTTCAGCGTCAAGCACCCGGTCGACATCGAGTACGACCAACAAATCTAGATCCAGGCGGTAAACACCCGCCGAAAGTTGTCGAACATTTCCCGCCATCGTCGCCGGCACCTGTTCGAAATCTCGGTGATGTAAATTTTGAACATTGCCGATTGTGTCCACAAGCAACGTATATAAGTCGTTATTGTATTCCACCGTCTCACCCAACGATTACGCGTCTTCAAATTTTTGATCCAACCCAAGATATTTACGCAAATAAATCATCGCTACAATTCGACCCCGCAGGTTCATGACACCGCCAATTGCCACCGGCGTCAACGGGACTGGGGTTATTTGACGCGCTTTACCAATACCCTAAACCATCAAAATGGGGTATTCTAAAGGTTTGCCCATCTAACCTCATCGTGACGAATTGTTCTTCGTCGGTGCGCTGCCCGTCATCCTGGGTCACAATTGCTAAGTCATTCATTTTGATTTCCTCACCTCGAAATCGCACCGATAGGCAGATGCAGCGTTGCATAACTAATAACTACCCGGTAACGATTATTCGAATAAAGCTAACAGAGCATTTACATCCTCTTTATTTGTTGGATTGCAAATATCTCGCCATGCCAAACTCGCACCCTCTTTTACACCTTCCCAAACTGTTGTTTGATGGTCCGATAGATGCTGCCCTTACGATTGCGCTCGCCCATGGCGCGGGTCTGTCCAAGGACGCCCCTTTCATGACACAAGTCGCGTCGGGATTAGCGGAGCGAGGCCTTCGTGTCGCACGTTTTAATTTTCCCTATATGGATAAAATTGAAGAAACAGGGAAGCGACGTCCACCAGATCGACCGCCAATACTTATGCAGACTTGGCGAAATGTTATTGCCGAAATTGGTGCCAAAACACTGATAATTAGTGGAAAATCCCTGGGTGGCCGCATCGCAAGTCTGGTCGCAGATGAAGCAGGTGTGTTGGGATTGAGTGCTCTGGGCTATCCATTCCATCCGGCGGGAAAACCGGGAAAAACCAGAACTGCACATCTTGCAACTTTACAAACACCGACCTTGATTTGCCAAGGAACAAGAGATCCTTTTGGAACCCTCGCCGATGTCTCGACCTACAATTTATCTCCCGCCATTCGCCTGCATTGGCTGGAGGATGGCGATCATGGATTCAAACCCCGGAAAGTGTCCGGACGCACAGAAATACAAAATGTCGACGACGCCATCGCTGCTTTGACTATTTTTGCTAAAGAGCTGGAAACCATGGCATCCGGTTAGGAGTCCGCTTTTTAACCGATAAATAGTCAGCATTTGTGCTGCCATCGGCACCTGTATTTTCTTGAATTCGCTTCAACGGCGTGATGTGCTAATTACTGAGCCCGTCGAGCAGGACAAATTTTTTCTCCGTAGGGAGGTAATTTTCACCGTGCAAGCATCGCACAACCACGAAACTCCGTCGCCACGAACCATGAACCACAGTGAGGCGTCAGAAGATGTTCCGGGCGAAATGCGGAAACGATCCGTCGTGATCGCAGGGCATCGTACTAGCGTTTCTCTGGAAAACGCCTTTTGGGAAGCATTAAAGCAGGAAGCCGCCGCACGTGGTCAAACCATCAATCAAATCATCACCGGCATCGACAAGCAACGCTATGGCAATTTATCAAGCGCAATTCGTCTGTTCATTCTGAAAAATATTCGAAGTGCCGTTAAACAAACGCAACCGAAACCCCCGGCTTGATTGCGACTCTTATCCGCCAAGTCCTTTTAGAAGGTCTCTAATCAGGTCCTTCGCTTTCGGTTTTCCCTGCCCGTCCAATATCACCGGCAATCTTTGACGCAATGGATTTGATTGCGTTGAGGCCGCTGCTGGCGCGCGGCGCAGAAGAATATCACCTCCCGGCGTAACGCTGGGCGTATCCAACGAGCCTTTTACATCGAGATAGATTAAGGGAGCGCCACCGCTATTTTGAAGCATTGACGTCCGTGAATCGACACGCCACGCCGGCAAATCAACCGCACCCACTATAGAAGCATAAGCGCCAACGCCGTTAAGTCGCCCGTTTTGCGTAGAGACAACGCCTTTGTGAATCGACAAATCGCCGCTCAACTTTGAGGGGCTTTTCCCAAAGGCGTCAAACAACACATTGGAGGCGCCGCCAGCAAGACCTATTTCCTTAACCTTTTTACCAAATAACGCCGCCGCAATGTTCAAAGCTGTGGCGGCCAACCGCTCTTGCTTATTTATATGCACCTGCACCCGGCCACCAAGACGAGCAGACCCATTAAAGCCTTCGACTAACTCGGCCTCGCTGACGCCTGACGTTGAACCAGAAAATTCAAGCGAAATGGGACCGGACAACCGGCCGGGAACATCCGCCATCGCCATAAGGTCGCGACTTTCCACGTCGCGCACATGCAATGCTGCGGTGACCGCCGGCGGCTTAACACGTGAATCAACGCTACCTGTGCCGGACACAGAACCGCCCCACACGCCGGCGTTAAATTTTTCGAAACTCAAGCGGCCGTCTTTCAACCTAAATTGGATGTGCGTTTTTTTAAGCGCGATCCGGTCCAGAATCAAACCCGCCATGATCAAGGTTACATCTGCGTCTACACCGTTCAGACCCGACAGGTCCAACAATTCCCGAGACCATCGGCCATTGGCGCCATCGGCCCCCAAACCACTCAATACAGCGCCGGTTTGTGATAAACCATGCACTTTACGCTGCCGATTCCGAGCGGTATCGGCGGATTTTCGGGGCGCCAGAAATAAGTCCGCCAGAACTTCACCTGTTTCCAAGCGCGTCTTGATACGGGGAAGGTCCCCTGTCAGTCCCACGGACATGACGCCTTTCACCGCAACCGGACCTACCGATGCATCGATACTGGTTATGTCCAGATTTGTCGCCGTTCCCGTCATGCGGAACGCTGCCACCAGCGCGCCTAAGTTTGTCGCAGCGGGCTTAAAATCTGGTATGAACATACGAACCGCCTTCGTTAAATCCTGATGATGAAGGCGGATTTCTGTAACAATTTTGGGGGCGACTTGGATATTCGTCAACGCGCCATCCACCGCATATTCGCCACCCATAGCGACCCCCGACGCCTTAAAAGAAATGGCATCAACGCTGCCGTCAATTTTTCCCTTGGCGGAAACCTTGGCTAATTGCCGGACGGTCAGAGGCGGCTTCACACCCAACCAGCGAAAGGTTCGTGCTAAATCCATTCCCACAACATCGAAATCCAAATCGACTTTAGGAGTCCCACCTAACCCGTGCAGCGTACCCTCTAATTTCCCGGAAACGCCCATCACATCAGCGACGCGCAGCGTCTTCAACGACATATCGCCGCCAACTAAAAGCCCTTCCGCCATCAGTTTTCGAAGGGTCGCACCCTGAAAGGTGAGCCGCTCCACGCGCATGTCAAAATTAGCATCAAACGTGTCAAGCAACGCCAGCCCGCCTGATCCTGACGCACTTGCTGACTTTTCCACTACGCCCAGTTTAATGCTCGACGTAGCGATGTTTCTCCGCGTTTTGGGCAGATAAGCGTCCAGATTAAAGCGGTCGATAGCGAGGCGTAGACCCAATCCCGGTCGTTCGCGGATCGCCAACGCCAACGCGCCTGTCATTATACTGGCGTCGAGACGAATATTGATGTCTTGAATTTCGACACTTTCCAGCGTCGCCTTAACCTTGCTGGCGTAAGAAAACCCGCGCAGTCGATCAGTTGAAACACCGTTTGTATCAATATTCAACCAATCAAGCACAGCGCGCAGATTATCTGACGCGGCGGCGACCTCTCCTTCAAACAAGGGGGCGTCATCGACCATCTGCAAAAACCCAAACGCCGAAACGTCTGATCCTCCCGGTAACAGCGCGGAGGCGCGATCTAGTGTTATCGACCCATTCGACATTGTCGCGCGCAATCCAGCCTGGCGCACGACGCCACGATTGTATTGCAAAACATCAACCGTCAAATCCAGAGAGGCATTAATATTTTCAGGCAGCGCAAACGCGGCGTCGTTTAACGCCACGACCTTCACAGGAATTGACCTAATTGTTTTACCGGTCATCTCCCTCGTCTTTTCAGCCGGCAAATATTTCTCGAGTTCAATTTTATTCACCGATAACGCCACATCAAGATCAATGGCCGCGCCTAGGTTTAAATTTATGGCACCATTGGCGGTAGCGTCGCCAAGCCGCATCGCCATATCGTTCAACGCAGTCAATTTGCCATCGGTAGAAACAACGCCAACAATCGAAAAGGGCTGCGCCAGAACGGCTGGTGCGACGCTTCCGGTTAGGCGTTGGAACGCACTGGCGGCATTTTCGCCCTCGACTGTCAATTTACCCTTCAGCAACGCCGCAGGACCCGGATCAACCAGCTTACCCGAAAACAACACACGCGATTTAAGGCCTGTGATGGCGACTGCCGAATTTATGCCAATCGGTTGATTGGATCGAACGGTATTCGTGCGCAGGGTCGCTTCTATTGGCACCCCACGAACAAGTGCAGACAGTGTCGCCGTAAAAGGTCCGTCCAACGACCCTGCCGCGATTTCCGCATTTATATTTTCAATATGCTCTAACTGCGCGCCATTCCGATAACTTACCACGCCTTTGGTGATGGTCAGGCTAGCTAATGAAATCGCAACGCCTGCATCGCCAGTACTTTTTAAACCGGATTTGGTATCATCACCGCCCAAATTTATGGCGAGATCCCA
>Ga0302137_1000558_pt1 | contig 16322 bp, 6 predicted proteins | sample CBN3_SCM_MG_FD_203127 | JGI IMG/M metagenome (GOLD analysis project Ga0302137, IMG submission 203127) | Marine microbial communities from Western Arctic Ocean, Canada - CBN3_SCM | ecosystem: Environmental > Aquatic > Marine > Oceanic | place: Canada: Western Arctic Ocean | collected 2017-09-15 | reverse complement strand
CGGCCACACGCCGCAGATGCCGCTGATCCCGTTTCCGCTGGCGGACAGTAGCCCGGCGCGGCTGCCGCATGTGGCCTTCAATTCCCGAGGGCAACTGGTTAAGCGTAACGGTTTCGGCAAGCTCGTCCCGGCGGGTCGGAACGAAATCATCCCGTTTGTCGAGGGCAGTTTGTTTCATGATCGGGACCGTTTTGGCAACTACCGCTCCGGCCGGCCAGATCTGCTGGCCACTGGCGGATTTGATGACGAGGCGCGACTTATTGAAGTTTGGAATGACATGACATCTGCTGAGAAACAGGGGATGACTTGGGATCTGTTCAGACGCAAAAACCGGTACCACTCCAAGATCGTGGTAAACCACATCACCGGTCGTGCTCGGGTGGAGACGGCAGCGGCGGCGACGGTCGATTCGAAATGAAACTGCGGAACAACAAAGCGGCATATCTTCGGGGCCGGGGCGGGTTCACAATGGTTGAGCTGGCGATCTGCCTCGGCATCATTGCCTTCGCGCTGGTTGCCATCATCGGCGTGCTGCCGATCGGCATCAACGTGCAAAAGGACAATCGCGAGGAAACCATCATTAACCAGGACGGCATGTACTGGATGGAGGCGATCCGGAGCGGTGCCACAGGCATGAACGAGCTCGCTGAGCACATTACGTTCATTGAGATACGAAGTTCCAGCTCACAGGTTTATCGATGGGAGCCGTTGCCGGCTGGGGCGGGAGACGGTCACATGGAGTTGCCAAGGGGCGTGCAGGGGGCGGCGATTGTCGGGTTGTTGAGTATGCCGGTGCAGGCCGACTTGGTGGGGCCGGTTACGGTCAGGAACTGGCCGCAGGTGGATACCCGATCCGGCGAGTACAACCTGATCCGGGCCAAGGTTCGCGCGATTAGCGGTAGCGCGGTGGACAAGGGCGAAGCCGCCAAGGAGATGGCTTTTTCCTATCGGCTGACTTCCGAGGTGAGGCCGATCCGCACGTCGGGGGACTGGGGGGATCTCACCGGCCGTGTGTGGGACAACATCGGTGACAAGCTCGAGCTTGATGCGAACCGGTTCAGCAAGCTGAATTTTTACGAGATCAAGCTGACATTCCAGTGGCCGGAATACAAATTTGGTGACGAGGAGCGGCCGGGGCCGAACAAAAAGGTTTTCCGCACCGTCGTTGCCGGCCGCCTGGTCAACCGCAACCTGAACCTGCTCAACCCGCTGGACATGGCGACGGGTCAGTTTCAGGAGGATGTCACTTCGCCGTTTTTCTTTTTTGAGCCAAACAAGTTCAGCGTCCCCAAGGTGGTCCGAAGTCAATGAACAGCAGACACGACAACGCCCGCTTGTGGGCCAGCAGCCGCCGGGCCTTCACCATCCTGGAGCTGCTGGTGGCCGTGTCGGTGATGACGCTCGTCATCTACGTGCTTTATGCGTTGTTCAACCAGACGCAAATGGCCCTGCGCAAGAATGCCTCCCAGGTGGACGTGAACGAGGGCGGGCGCGCCGCGATGGAGATGATTGTCCGCGAGCTGTCGCAAATGGAGGTCAGCGGTTACCCGGCCATCACCGATTTGCAGACGAAGCTCACCTACTCCGGCAGCAAGAGTTTCTTTTCACGCGTCACGCCGGGTGAAAGCGTTGCGCTGCGGATGGCGTACCAGTCTGATGCCATGCCGCCCGTGAGCGATGCCTGGGCCATTGAGCAGGGGTTCCGGACGAACATCCTGCAGGACTTCACCTTTACCAGCCGCGGCGATTCCGGGTTTCATGTCACTAGTTACCGGGTGATCGATGTGGACAGCGGCGTCGGCACGCTCGCCCGGTACCGCACCAACGGCACGCTGCGAGTCACCGCGCCTGGCCAAGCGCTGCTCAATAAGACCGGGATTTTCAACCGTTTTTACTTCGAGCCGGTCGCCAACACTTCCGCCGAAGCGTTTGAGCCGATCACCGACGGGGTGATCCACCTGCGCATCACGCCGTACGACCAGTTGGGGCGTCCGCTTGGCCACGGCCGAATCTTTTACGATCCACTTGGCCTGAATCTCGATAGGCGCGGTGCGGCTGGCCAAGCGCTGTTCCAGATGAATACTAACCGGCCCGTGGACGGGACGCTGATGCAGGACCGCTACGCCCAGAGCCAAGCCCAGTTTTATGGGGCGTTGCCGAGTTATTTCGACGTGGAAATGGCGGTGATTGCACCCCGGGTGCTCAAGCAGGTTAGGTCACTGCCACCGAATCCGGAGGTGCGCGCCAACTTCCTTGGTCGGCAGATTGGCAAAGTAACCCTGTTCCGGCAGCGGGTTCCCATCAGAGACACGAAGTGAATCGATTCAGGACACAACAAGGCGCGGCGCTGGTTATCACCCTGATCATGCTGGGGATGGTGACTGCGATGACGGTGGTGTTCCTCGGTATCAGCAGCCGGGAGCGGGCCTCGGTGACAGTGGTGTCTGACCAGATCAGCGCCAAACTCATGGCCGAGACTGCCGCCGCCAGCGCGTTGGCAAAAGTGGTTGGCCAGATGGTGGCTACGCAGGATCCCTTGGCCTACGACTTCTCGGTCTCGACAAACTATTACAACCGATTTGGATTCGTGCCCGGCAAAGTTTCGCCGACGAACGTCAGCTACGTGTACCCGAACGGCAGGTCGCTCACGCCGGATGACTTGCTGATCAATCTGGCCAACCTGCACGAGCTTGCGAGGCCGCCGGTGTATGTGGACACCAACGCGCTTGGCTGGCGGCCCAAGAACTACAGCGTGGCTGAGGACTTCCGGTTCTACCTCGACCTGAACCGCAACCGAGCCTATGAGCCGAGTGGGTTGCTTGGGGTGACCAACTGGCAGGGCCGCCCGCTGGTGGCCTCCGATGGCCGGTTTGCCACCGACCACTTCATCGGTGACCCCGAGTGGATCGGCCAGTTGGAAAGCCCCGCCTTCGCGCACGGTCCCACCAACCGCTTCATCGGGCGTTACGCCTACATGATCCTGCCGACTGGACGCTCGCTGGACATCAACCACATTCACAACCAGGCGCGTGAGCCGATGAACCCGAGGCTCGACACACCCGCGGGTCGGGGCAACCAGTACCTCTACATGCGCAACCAGGGGGTCGGCTCATGGGAATTGAACATGGCCGGATTTCTGCGGCAGTTGAATCCGATTCAGTGGCAATACTTCTACGACTGGATTTCGCGCCCAATCAATCCCAAGGGATTGGATTTTCCGAGAGCCGACCGCTGGTCCTTTTCCGACGCTCGGGATATCATGATGCACCGCTACTACGGATCTAGGCGCAACCTTGCCGGGATGATCCCCTCTCTTGGCCTACCATCAAGCGAGGCACCAAGGCTTGGCTACAATCTGGTGGACGACTACTCGGACGGTCCACTCGTTCTGAACAGCACCCCGACGTTGGACAGCGAGGATGGGTTGCGCGTCGACCCGGTCATTGCCCCTTGGCCCGGTGCTGAGAATCCGCGCCGCTTCACCGATGTGCAGCAGTTGCTATCTTTCCAGCCCTATGCCGAGCAACCTCAGCGGGCGAACAACTTCGTGTCGCGCTTGCGTCAGGCAATGAACGTCCAGCCCAAGTCGATTTACACGCGCAAGCGCCTCGACTCCTACGAACGCCGCACCTACTACCGGCTGTTGAGCCAGATGGGTGTGGACTCCGAGCCGGCGTTGCGTGGTAAGTTGAACATTAATTATGCCAATGACTGGTTCACGGGGCACAACACGCAGACCAACTGGACCGCTGACGAGTTCATTAACAGGGCCGCCCACGCGATGCTTAGGGCTAGCGTGGTTTCGCAAAGCGCAACCGATCCAGCCACCGGGAACACCGCCACCGGATATTTCATCGGCGGCAAGGTGGTGAACCCAGACATCGGCATCGCCGGGTTGCAGCATCCGCTGTTCCCGGTGCGGCAAAACCAGGGCGTGTTCAACCCGACTAACGGCGTATCGAGCGGCATCCAGCTTTTCCCGGCCAACGCCTACACGCCGGAGGTGCACCGGTTGCTGCAGGTTGCGGCAAATATTTACGACGCGACCACCAATCAACTGGTTTATCCCAACCCGCCGACGGTCATGCGGCCTGTGTTCCGCAAGTACGCCAACCCGGCCGGTGGCTCCGGCGTGTTCATTTCCCGTTACACGGAGGTGACCAATGACTGGCAGAGAATACGACGGCAGAGCTTCATGAAGCTCGCCAATGTGGTGCTTAGACCGCAGTTTCAGTTCGACACCGATCTACACATCAACATTCACGGCGTGCCGTGGATCGTCGGCGCGAAGAAGGGCCTGCCCAACTTCAACGAATACTCGGTGGAATCCATCGTGCAGGTGTCGCGCCGGCTCGAGGTCAACAAGGGCACCTTGGCCAACGCCCCCCCGGAAATGAGTCGCAACTGGCGGACGAACCAGATGTACACCCTTGGCATCACCAACGTGTTTGGCATCGAGGGCTGGAACTCCTATACGAACGACTACCCTCGCCGGCTTGCCATGGACATTCGGCATCAATACCAGATCGGGCTGTGGGACCACAGTGTCACGAACAAGTCAGGCGTCGCGTTACCAAGGTTGCTCACGAACCTGGTCTCCGCTCCGTTTAACAAATTTACCAGGCTGCAAAAAAAATGGCGCGGTCGCGAATTCAAGGTGCCGTTGAATGCGGCGGCGACCACCATTACCAACTCAATCTACAGCACCGACCTCAAGCGCTTCTTCCCGGCCAACCGCGCTTTCACCAACGTGTTCGAAGCAGGGTTCGCCGTGCCGGACTGGAAGCTGCACATCACCAACCGTGTCCAGTATTTCCTCGTCGATCTCGAATTGAACCGCGTGGTGGACGCGGTGAACCTCGATAATCTAGTCACCTCGATGGATATCACGCAGTTGACCACTGGCCAGACAGGTGCCGCGTCGAGCTTGTTCGGCAGTGGTAACCTGTCTGAGGGAGCTTTTTGGGAAACCAACCGGGTGGACTCCAGCGAGGGCAACCGTAGCCCGACCTTTGGAGTTATGAACCAGATTCAGGTAGCCCGTGGCCAAAAACCAGTGAGCACGGCGTTCTGGCGCAGCTACAACAGCGACCCCTATGCCGGCCGGAACAAGGCCAAGGCAATTCAGGATTTCGACGACTTTCTGCGTGGTCGGAACCGTCCGCGCCGCCCGTCCGACATGATTCGCAAGCAGGCGCCTTTCACCCCGACCCGTAAGATTTATAAGCGCGCCTCGTGGCAGGCCAACGACCCGCTCGTACACTACACGGTCAACGACCTGACCGACCCGATCATCACCGACCGGTTCAGCACGAACAACGTGGTTTATCTGCGGCCGCCTAACACACCGCTGCCCGGGAGCAACCTTGGGCTGATCAACGAGCGGTACCGGCCGTGGGGCGGGGGAGGGCAGTTGACCGATGTCAACGCCTACAACTTTTACGCCAAGGATCCGCTCATTGTGAACAGTGACGCGTGGCAGTTTCCCGATAACAAGTTCCCCGGTATCGGCTGGCTGGGGCGGGTGCACCGCGGCACGTCGTGGCAGACGATGTATCTCAAGTCAGGGGTGGCATCGCTCACAAATTGGTGGTCGTGGTCCGGCAGCTTCGGCACGCACAACCTGATGAAGGGCTTCGACCGCGACCGGGACGGCATGCCCGATTATTGGGAAACTCTTTACGGCCTCAATCCACAAAAACAGGATGCTTACCTCGATCCCGACATAGATGGCCTTGTTAACCTCCAGGAATACCGTGCTGGCACGCATCCGCTGTTGGCGACGTCGCTGCTTGGGCTGAGCACCACCCATCCGACGAACGACTGGCGGCTGCTGCAACTCTTCACCACCGCACCCAACGCCAGCGCCGCCACCGGGCTACTCTCCGTGAACCAGACCAACGCCGCCGCATGGTCGGCGGTGTTCAGCGGCTTGACCGTTTTGTCCAACTCCCTACCTGACAGTCCGACCCTCGCCGCGTACGTTGCGGAGGTGGGCACGGAGGAGGAGGCGCACCTCATACAGCCGACCTCACCTCAACTGGATTGGATCCTCAACGGTACGCACGGGCAGCAGACCATGTGGATCAATGGCCGCTCCAATGTCATTTACGGGATGAATCAGGCACGCCTGGCCAAGGGCGGGTTCCGTACGCTTGGCGATGTTTTGTCGACGCCTACGCTGACCGAGTTTTCGCCCTTCCTGAACATCAACCCGATGGAGATGGCATTGAAAGGTGTTCCGACCGAACAGCAGAAGTACGCCATCCACGAGAACGTGATGGAATGGATTCCGCAGCAAATATTGTCGCTCCTCAAGGAGGACGAGCCGAGGATCACCGTTTATGCGTTCGGCCAGGCGCTCAAGCCGGCGGAGAACTCGATTGTGACCCGCCCCGGACAGTACTATCAAATGTGCACCAACTACGCCGTTGTGGGTGAGGTATTCACTAAGACCACTTACAAACTCGAGGATCAATGGGAGGGCACCAATAAAGTGTTTCGCGCAGTGATCGAGGATTACCAAGTGTTGGCAGAGGAATAGCGTAGGATGAAAAACAGGCAAACACTCTCCGCGGTTTTGTTGACGGCACTCATTGCCGCGTTGGCCTACATTGGTATCAGCCGCGGACCGGTTGCCCGCGAGGCATCACCTGCCGGTCTGGCGCTTGGCCAGGCGCCAACGACCCAGTCCGCCCGCTTGGCCAGTCCGCCCGCAGTTGCGCTGCCGGTGCCGGTTGCCGCGAATGCCCCGTTCCCGTTCCGGCTCAAAAACACTGACGCGCCGATCGGCGAACTCGTCCGCAACGAGACGGCAGTGCTGCTGCGAAACGCCTTCATCGACACCGCGCTTGGCTCCAGGCTGGCAATCCCAGCTGAATTAAAAACTACCGGCGATCCGCTGACGTACATCGCACAGTCGCGCGGTCCGGCCACGGCGGCGTTCCGGCGGCACATCTCCGCGAGCGGCGGCAAAATCATTTCGTACATTCCCAATAACGCTTACCTCGTGCGGGTGGACGCCGTCGGCGCGGCGCGTCTGGCCAACTGGTCCGGCACGCAGTCGGTGCTGGCGTTCGAGCCATATTACAAGCTGGAGATGAAACTGCTTGAGATGGCGCTCACCGGCCAAGCGCTGCCGGAGAGGGCGTTGCTTAATGTGGTGCTGTTCCCGAACAGCGAGCCTGCCGCGGCCAAGCGCCTGGCCAAGCTAGGTGTCGAGGTATTGTCGCAGGATCGCACGCCGTTCGGGGCCAAACTCGTGGCTCGCGTGCCCGCCGACAAACTGGCCGCCTTGGCCCGTCTGACCGAGGTGCAGGGACTTGAGCGACATCGGCAACGTCGACTGGCCAACGACCTCACGCGGCCGCGTTTGGGTGTCGATGTTTTCAACGCTGAGACCAACGGCGATGGCGAAGTGACCAAGATGTGGAGCACGAATCACCTTGGCCTGACCGGCAATCGTATTTACGTCAACGTCAACGATACGGGTGTGGACGGGAGTCACTCCGCGTTTGGCAAGCGGATCAAGGGCCCGGGCGAGGGCAAGGATCCTGACGGTCACGGAACATTTGTGGCCGGCATCATTGCCGGGGACGGCGCCGGCTCGGACACGATCAAGACCAACCCGCCGCCCGGCTCGTTCGAGGATCCCGATTTCAAGGGCATGGCGATCAAGGCCAAGCTGCACGTGCTCAAGTATAGTGATAGCAACGTGAATAATCATGTATCTGATCGCTGGCTGCAGACCGAGTCGGCTGACTATCATTACATCCAAAGTCCCAAGCAAAAATACACGCTGGTTTCAAATAACAGTTGGGAATACGAGGATGAAAGCGATTACACGTGGGCGTCGGCCAGCTATGACGCTGCCACCCGAGACGCACTGCCGGAGGAGCCCGGCGATCAGCAGGTGATTTATGTGTTCCCGGCCGGCAACTCCGGTTCAGGCACCGACAACGGCCTCAACGCCAGCCCGAACACCATCACCGCGCCCGGCACTGCCAAGAACGTGATTACCGTCGGCGCGATCGAGTCGCTTCGCGAAATCTCCGCCGAGTCGTACACCAGCGTCACCAATACTGTCACCGAGACCGACGACGATGGCAACGAGGTCGAGAAGGAGGAAGTCACGACAACCACCAACACGCCGTTTGCCGGCATGTCGGATTCTGACAACCAGGTGGCTGCATTCTCGAGTCGGGGCAATGTGGGCATCGGCATCGAGGGGCAGTTTGGCCGATTCAAGCCGGACCTGGTCGCGCCCGGTACATTCATCATCTCCACCCGTTCCGGCGATTGGGAAAACACGATCACCTCAACCAACGTGCAGGCGGACGCAGATGCGCTGGAGAAACAAAATGACGAACTCGGCGACCAGTACCGGTATGAATCCGGCACCAGCGTGGCCGCCCCGGCGATCAGCGGCATGCTGGCCTTGATGGAAGAATTTTACCACCGCCGCCTCACTGGCCGCAACAAGCGGACCAACAGCCCGGCGTTGATGAAGGCCTTGCTGATCAACAGCGCGCAGTCGGTCGATGCCCGGTACGATCACAACGTCCGCGGCACGGTGAACCACCAAGGCTGGGGCCTCCCGAACCTTGGCCGCGCTGTGCCGGCCCTGGCTGATGAGAACCCCAACGACGAGGCCGCTTGGCCAATGCAATTCATCGACCAAAGCCTTACCAACTCTCTGGCTACCGGTGAGAGCCGATCGTGGGAGATTACCCTTGGCACCAACGCGATGCACTACCCGCTACGCTTTACGCTGGCGTGGACCGACCCGCCCGGGAACCCGAACGCTGCCGTCAAGCTCGTCAATGACCTCGATTTGATCGTTACGCCGATCTCGGATTCACCGCTTGGCCAAGGCGCCCCGCCGGATCCCGTCGACCCTGGCGACGAGCCGGCGGATACAACGGCCGACACCAACGAGGTCTATTACGGCAACAACATCGGCGCGTCCGTTTACAGTACGATGGGCGTGACCAACGACGTGATCAACAACGTTGAGAACGTCTTCATCGAGGAGCCAAGCGCGGAGAAATACCGCATCACCGTCTACGCGCGCCGGGTGAATGTCGATTCGCTTTCGGGGTTTTATGATGCCGACACACGTGCCGACCACGTTGACGTGGTGCAGGATTTCGCGCTCGTGATGTCCAGCGCCAACCCGGAGGTGAAGGACGCCTTCAAAATCAAGACAGACAAGCCGGAGGAGATCGAGCTGCCAGCCATCACTACCCTGACCAACGGCATGCCGATGCTTAACCAGCGTGTCGGCGCCAACTCTCCCCTGGCGAAGACGAACGACACAAGCCACACCGTGTTCGCCAACCGCCGGGGGATCACCAATCAATGGCATTTTTACACTTTCACTAACGCACCGCCGGAGACGACGAATCAATCAGGCTCCACGCCCGGCGTCCCGGCGACCGACGACGATGATGATGACAATAACCAGCCAAGCTTCGGCCGGCATGTGGCATTCATCACCTTCATGTCGCCGAATCTGTCCACGCCGCGTTACCGTGAGGCGGACATCGACCTGTACGTGTCGCGCGACTCGAACCTGACCAATCTCGAGCCGGCCGTGCTCGACGCCGCATTCCGCTCGACCGGGCGCGGTGGCACGGAGTACATCACCTTCGACGATGCCAAGGTGGGCAAGGACGAGGTGTTTTACATAGGCGTCAAGTCTGAGGACCAGATGGCGGCCGAGTTCGGTCTGGTCGGTTTGTCGACCGATAACGCAAACGGTTTCATGGACGAAGGGAACCTGTTGATGATGCCGATGCCGGCGATCATCCCGGACGGCTCGGCGGCCAACCCGGGAGGCGTTTCAGTGTTCGGCATCTACACAGGTATGCCGTACGACACCGTCCGCAAAGTGACGGCGACGAGCATAATACATCACGAGGAGGTTGGCGATTTGTGGGGTCAGCTAAGCCACGACCGTGACGGCGTCGTCCTGAATAACCACACTTTGGCCGAACTCGTCACGGGCAAGCCGTATCCCACCGATTTCGTGTTCATTTACGACGACGAACTCGTTCCCGCCAGCGTTATGCCGGGATCCATCCCGACAGATGGCCCGGGCAGCCTGAATGATTTCAAGTGGCAACCGGCCATGGGCGTATGGCAGTTCGACATCGTGGACAGTGCATTGTCCTTCACAGGCCTGGTGCAGCATCTCAATGTGAATGTGGATGCAATTCCAGATTTAAGCCTGATCGGAGATCGTGGCATTGATGTTCACCTTGACCCGGATGAAAGCAAGGATTTCTTGGTGGAAGTGCCGTTCAATGCCACCAACATGATCGTGCAGTTGACCGAGATGACCGGCCCGGTGGATGTTTACATCCGCAAGGACATCGAGCCGGATTTGGACAAAAAAGAGTACGACAAATCTACAGTAGATGCTGCAGTTTTACCTGGCCCGGACGGAGAGATTGGAACTGAAGACGATATCGTTGAATGGGACGGTAGCCCGCCACGGGGTGAGCTGCATTACGGGCTGAACGACTCGCCGAGGGGCATCGAGGGGCGCTGGTTCGTCACCATCGACAACCCGGAAATCACCGGCGTCGACTTTCGTCTCAAGGTCATTTTCGAGTACGACATCTCGCTGGACAATACGATCAATCTGGTCAGCGACGGGCCGGAGGCGATCGATGACGACATCGTCACCACCTCGCGGCTGACTGTGACCAACGATTTTTTAGTCGGCTCCGCCGAGATTGGTGTACGGATCGACCACCCGCGCCTTGCTGATCTGGATCTGCACCTTGTCAGCCCGCAGGGCACTCGACTATTGCTTGCCGAGAACCGTGGTCACACCAACATCGCCTACGGTATGATGCTCACCGAGGAGACCGGAACAGTTCCGGTTTTCGAGGACGGCTTCGAGTCTGCGGACAACGATTTCATCGACGACTCGGCGATGTTCCACTCTGGTTGGGAACTCGAAAGCGGTGAGGTGTACGCTTACCGCTCGGGCGAGGTAGCTGGCTTGAGGGCGCACTCAGGTGTCCAGTTTCTCGAGATGAACGGTCTCGAGCCTGGCACCATCTCGACCAATGCCCTGACAGAGGCGGACAAGACGTATCGCCTGCAGTTTGCCTACGCCAAGAATCCTGACGCCGATGAACCGCTGGAGATGAAGGTTTTCGTCGGTTCTGTGACCAACCTGACGGTCACCGCGTCGATCGAGGCGGCTAACAACACACTCTCATGGCAGATGCAGGACGTGGTGTTCACGGCCAAGTCGGCCAACACGCAAATCCGATTCCAGTCACTTGAGCCTGACGTATACGCGGTGATGCTCGATAGCGTGCGTTTAGACGAGGTCACACCGGCCAATCTTTACGCTGTGTTTTCCGAACTTGAGAACTTGGCCAAGGCGTCTATGAAGTTCGGCAACGCGCCGTACGCCAAGGAGGAGGAGCAGGTGCTCTTCAGCGGGTTCGAGGGTGAGACAGTCGGCTTGGTTAAGACGAATGACATCGTCGATGGCTGGACAGTAATCAACACAAAGGTGCGAGTCAGCCAGAGCATCGGGGCGCACAGTGGCAACTACTACGCGATGCTCTCCTACGACAGCGCTTCCGAGGCGAAGGAGGGGGGTGCCATCTGGCGCGATCTGCCCACTGCGGTTGGCCAGGACTACAGACTTAGTTTCGTTACCCACGCCGCCGGAGATGACGCCGAGTACTTGCTTGGCGGTGTGGTCACCAATCGTGTTGAGGGCGCGATCAGCCTGACCAACGCTATCCCGCAAAGCGCTGATTGGGTCACCAACACGGTGCGCTTCACCGCCGCGCGCTCTTCCACGCCGCTGACGATCCGCACCGAGAGTGCCGCTGTGCGGCTCGACACGGTCGAATTGATCGGGCCTGGGCCGCACAACCTTGCCGAGGAGGCGCTTGATGTCCTGAGCGGCGAACGCGCCATGGGTGACTGGGTGCTTGAAGTTCGGGATCGCCGGGTTGGCCTTGATGATACTGATACTGAGATCGAGCCGATGCTTATTAGTTGGTACATCAAAATTATGGGCAGTGAGGTGGAGGACACCGAGGTCACCCCCGAAGGTAGCAAGCCGTACACTCGTGACGACACAGCCGAGGCACTCAAGGAAGGTAAAAAAGTTCGTGGCAGGATTTATGACAACGAGACTCACTACTGGACCGTCGAGACGTGCAGCGACTCGAGCAAGCTGACTGTCGAGTTGTCCTCCGTGAAAAAGCGTAGAAACGCCAAGGTCTCCCTGCTTGCCAGCTACGGCGGCTTCCCATCCGGGGACACCAAAGCAGACGATTACATCCAGGTGGACATGAACGACTCCTATTTTGCCAATCTCGTCATCGGCGACACCGGCCATCTGCCGCTGCAACCGGGCGAGTTGCTCTACCTTACAGTTCAAAAAACAGATACCAACGTCACCGAGCGCGCCTTGTACGACATTGTGGCCAAGTGGGACGGCGACTGCGGCGGCGGTTCTCCACCGAATGCATCCGGCGACATCATACGATTGGCCAACGCTACCGGCAGCGAGTTATTCCAGGCCCAGCCGGGCACGCCTACACGCTTTTTGTGGAGCATCCCGGCCGGCACCCCGGCGGCGTTGCTCGAGGCCACCGGCCTCACTGCCGATGCTGACATCGAGTTGATCAGCACCGACGGCTTGCACTACCGCAACAGCATCCACCTTGGCCCGGCACCGGAGCAGATCGTTCTGCGCGAAGATGACAGCATCCCAAGCCTCGAGGGCGACTGGGTGGTGCAGGTCAACACCGTCGGCGACGCGCCAAGTGAGTTCACCCTGTACACTACTTTGGCTGACGAGCAGGATCACTTGATATCCCCGCTGCCGATCGAACTGGAGATCGAAAGCCAATTCTGGCCGCCGACTGTGCGCCTCGCTTGGCCAAGCGTGCCGGGCGAGCTTTACGTGCTCGAGTCGTCCAAAAACCTTATCGACTGGGTATCGGTGCACGAGAAAAGCGCCGGTTCGTCCGGGGTGGTCTTCCATGCGGAGCGGTCATGGTTTGGCGAGCGGTACTACCGAGTGAAACAGATCACCAACGGCCGCTGATCGATTCGGCCAGCCACTTGGCCAGACAGCGGTGGTGTCACCGATGAGAACACAAACCAACCGAATTCGACAAACGCTGGGGTGGTTGTTGAATTTCCCGGCGCTGCTATGTCTCGCCCTGGCCAGCGCCATCCTAATTTCGTGCACGACGACTCAATACGCTCCCGTGACCCTGGCCGCGCCGCCGCAGATTCCCGGGGCGAAGTTCGTCGGCAACAAGGCCTGCGCCGAGTGCCACGAGAAAATCCATGGCGACTTCCCCAGCAGTGCTCACGGCCGTTTTTATCGCGGCGACGACGCTCACTGGGCACAGGTGGCCGGTTGCGAATCGTGCCACGGCGCCGGCAGCAAACACGTTGAGACCGGCTTGGCGGCAGACATTGTGAATCCGCGCCACGACCCGCTGGCCTGCCTCAAGTGCCATATCTCGACCCATGGCGAGTTCACGATGCCGCATCATCACCGCGTACTCGAAGGGCGCATGACCTGTATCGATTGTCACGACCCGCACGGCCAAAAAATCCACCAGCCCGCCGGCGGGCTGGGGCTGCAACAGCGCGACGCCGTCTGCGTCCAGTGCCACAAGGAACAGTCTACGCCGCATGTATTTGAGCACGAGGCGCTACGCGAGGGTTGCATGAGTTGCCATAAGCCGCATGGCGCAATGAACCGCGGCCTGCTCATCCAGCGTGACGCCAACCTCTGCCTTCGTTGCCACGCGCAAATCCAAACCGGCGGTGCCGGGGTGTTCATTGGCAAGACGGATCACACCGGCTTTCTACGTGGAGGCACCTGCTGGTCTGCCGGTTGCCACTCGGCCGTGCACGGCTCCAACTTCAGCCCGCGCCTGTTGTACTGATGCGAACGCTGTTGGCTATCCTTTTGAGTGGCGTGGGCGCGGGGGCACAGGAGCCGATTGATATCAGCAAACTGCCGATGCCTGCCGAGCGCAAGGTCGATTTTGCCACTGACATCCTGCCGTTGCTGGAGCGTTCCTGCCTTAAGTGCCACGGCGACAATCGGCCCAAGAGCGACTACCGGATGACTAGCCGCGATTCGGCGCTCAAAGGCGGCGAACTCGGCGTGGCGATCCTCCCCGGTGACAGCGCCAACAGCTCGCTCGTCCATTACATCGCCGACTTGGTCGAGGACTTGGAGATGCCACCGGAAGGCAAGGCCCCTACCCTGAACCGCGACGAGATCAGCTTGATTCGCGGCTGGATCGACCAGGGCGTGGCGTGGTCAGAGCCGACTAAAACGGTTTTCACTGCTGCGCCTATGGCGCGCTACATCACGATCAGCGGCAGCGAGGAGTCGTTCCGCCTACACTGGGGAATGACCGGGGGACTCTCGCTCGGGCTTGGCCAAGTGACGGCCACCGGCCAGACCAAGAGCGGAGCAAACGTCGAGTTCGATGGCCGCTTCATTGGCGGCGATGAGGATCACCTGACGCGCCTTCGCATTGAACGCCCCGGTTTGGATTACGTGGAGGTCGGCTATGAGTCATGGCGCGAGTTCGGGCTCAGCTCCGGTGGCTGGCTCGACGGCATGGAGCACTCGCCGTTCAGCTTGGCCAATGCGCCGCACCTCGACCACGATCGTGTCTGGTTCGCCGCCGGATTGGCCAAGCTCGACGCGCCGAAACTCGATTTCACCTTCGAAAGCCTTGGCCGCAACGGCCGCTTGGCCACGCAGCAGTGGGGCGGCGTGCCGGTCGGCGAATTTGAGACGCGCGCCATTTATCCGGCGACCAAGTCCGTGAATGAGACGATTCATCGCCTGTCGCTCCGTGCCGAACATGAGTTCGGTGACACGCAGATCGAGGACGCGTTGACGATCGAGTTCGGTGAGTTGGAAATGGAGCGTGGACATGCCGAGTTTTTTAGTTTGCCGACGACCGGTGCCAATCCGGACTACCTCACGCAGATCGGCGAGGAGCGGGAGTTCGAGCGCGGCGCGAACTCGCTGCGGCTGACGCGGCAGTTGAAGGATTGGTGGCGTGTGTCGCTGGGTCACCACTTCACCAAGTTTGACGGTGCCGCGGGACTCGAGGTCGTTTCCCTGTCGCCGAACGACCCCGGCGAGGCGCCGTGGATGGGCGACCGCAGCAATGCCATTCGCACAAAGCAGCGTTCGCATCTCCTCAACGCGTCGACGCTGATGGGGCCGTGGCGTAACCTCACGCTGAGTGGCGGCGTGCAGGGCGAATCAACCCGGCGGGAGGGCATCGCCACCGGCTTGGCACTGGGGTCGTCGCCGGCGCGATTTGCGTCGGGACAAGATCGCACCGGCGTCGAGGGCAACGTGCAACTGAGCTACACCGGCCTGAAGCACACCGTACTCACGCTCGGCGCGCGCCTGCGACAGGAGAGCATCGACCTGCGCGAGGACGGGCACATCGACAGCGAGTGGGGCGCGGAGGGGTTCATGCGCGAGACCGACGAGATCGGCCGTCTGGCACAATATCGTGCCGGGTTCGCGTGGTCGCCGAGCACCGAGTGGCTCGTGCGCGGCAGCTATAAGTGGCGCGACTCGCGCAGCGATTATGAGCATCCGCTTGACACCGATCTGTCGGACGAATCCGGCAACGGCTATCCGGCGCACATTAACCGCCGCCGCGCCCGTGGTGACGTGATCGACCTTGGCTTCACTTGGCGGCGGTTCCCGAAATTCCTACCCGGCTTCCGGTGGGAGCGGCACCGCGCCGACTACGAGTTGGGCACGCAATCGTTCAACGAGCCATGGGGCGGCCCGAGCCGCGACGGTGGCCGTCATTGGGCAGGCAAATACGAGTCGGACGTCTTTAGTTTGTCGATCGTCTCAATCCCGCACTACCGCTTGGTTGCTACCACCAGTATCGGCTACACCGATACGTGGTCCGGCACGATCGAGTCGCCGGCGCTTGGCCTGCAGCCGTTCGAGGGCGACGTTTGGTTTTACGTCGATCATCTCAGCTACGAGCTTGGCCAGGCGACCGACCTGACATTGGTGCGCTCCTATTATCGGGTGGATTACGGCGGCTCGAATCTCCCCGGTGCGATCGCCTACGGGCTGGACGCCGAGCGCTACGGCATCGTACTTGGCATCCGGCATCGGCTAGGTCAGACGGCGATGTTCAACGTGCAGTACGGCTGGTTCAACAACGACGAACCCAGCGCCAACGGGGCGCACGACTACAACGCCAACATGATCCTCGCCACCCTGAGCATCGATTTGAATTGATCGG
>Ga0302137_1000556_pt1 | contig 16333 bp, 19 predicted proteins | sample CBN3_SCM_MG_FD_203127 | JGI IMG/M metagenome (GOLD analysis project Ga0302137, IMG submission 203127) | Marine microbial communities from Western Arctic Ocean, Canada - CBN3_SCM | ecosystem: Environmental > Aquatic > Marine > Oceanic | place: Canada: Western Arctic Ocean | collected 2017-09-15 | reverse complement strand
CCGAGCGCGGCTTCACCATAAGCGCTGGTGATTGCGGTTTAGTATTTCCCATAATTCACCTTGGTGAAGATTTTACGCCTGCCAACACAGTATATGGTCGATTATACTGCGAAATGGTGCCATAGAAGTCAGTCTGGAAAATAACCAAAAAGAACCCGTTTTTTATGCAGGACGCAATTAATGACCGATGTTGAAAAATCCGAGACCAAAAAATTTTCCGCGCAAGTAAAAGATTTCGCCGCTCGTTATCTTTTCCCGCACTTGAACGAAGCGAAAGAGCAAGGCGTCAGTCCGAATATTGCTGTCTTCGCCTTAATGGAATGTCTTCAGCTTATTATCTCGGGCAATATAAAAGATCGCGACGGGGCCATCGCCGAGTTTGAAGCTCTGACCACGGCCTATGTGAAAGACTGGAAGCAACGCGAGAATTAAGAGAGACTAACAACCAATTGCCACCTGCGGTACAATATCAAAATCATCGAGACAACAAGGGGTGGATCATGGACGAAGCGGGTTTCAGACAACAACTTGGCCAGGATGGCTTTGCCGAACCCAGCGTGGTGATGTGGGAGCCCAATGCGGTGAACCCAGACCACACGCATGATTTCACCGCGCGGGGGTTAATCCTGTCGGGTGGCTTCGTAATGGGCTGCAGCGATGGGGAGCAAGCCTTCAATCAGGGCGACGTGTTTGAGCATGCCGCCGGCACGCCGCACGAAGAAACCACCGGGCCCGACGGATGTCGCTTTCTGGTCGGGCGGAAATAGGCACCCTACTCCGTCTCGACCCCGGTTTGCCAGGTGGACGGGCGGCTGCCGAAATTAGCTTCGGCGCGTTTATCCAGGAAGTAACCATAGGGCAAGGGCATCATCGGAAACGGGTCTCCCACGCCAAGCTTTGCGGCGGCGTCCATGGGCCAGTTCGGGTTGTTCAGCATTTCGCGGCCAATGGCGACGAGATCGGCCTTACCTGATTACAGGGTGTCTTCTGCCTGATCCCCGTGGATGATGTGTCCGACCACCATGGTTTTAACGTCCGCCAATTTGCGCACCTGTTCGGCATAGGGCGTCTGGTAACTGTATTTTGCGGGGCGACCTTCGGTGACGGATCGGCCCGTCATGCCGCCGCTGCTGCAATCCACAAAATCGACGCTGCGCGCCTTGAGTTCACGCGCGAAGACGGCACTGTCCTCCACCGTCCATCCAGCTTCATCGACAGCAGAAATACGCACGAACAGCGGCTTGTCGTCAGGCCAACTTGCACGCACCCGTTCGATGACCTCCAGTCTGAAACGCATACGGTTTTCCATGGAACCGCCATACTTGTCGCTGCGCTGGTTGGAGGTCGACGACAGGAATTGATGAACCAGATAACCATCCGCAGCATGGATTTCCAAAACCTCGAACCCGGCCTTACTCCACCGCATGAAACCTGGACGAACCCGGCACATAAAGGTCGAGCAGGCTTTCACCCCTGCGTTTGCTGCGCGGGTCTTCGAGCCACAGCCGGACGAGATGGCGGCGGTGGTCTGCGTCGTCCTGGTATTCGGTGCGCGAATGCAAAACGACGAAGTTGTTGAAGAATTGCATATCACCCTTTTGAATTTGCAACTTAGCTTGCAGGTCCGGGCGGGCGACGATGGCGTCGAAATAGTCCAGAATTTCGACCTCTTTATCGCTCAGCGTCATGCCTTCCTTTTCCACCCAGTCGATGGGGTTACGGTTGTAGCAGCAGTGCAGATAGCCGTCATGGAAAGTGAAAACGGGAATGGGTGCGGCGGAGAGCGGGTTCTCGCCTTCGTCATGTTGGCGGCGGCGGTGATGGAAAAACCCCCGCTCCAACACATCCAGGTATTCCGGCTTTTCCGTCAAAATGGTGTTAAACACCGTCGTCGCGCTGACCAGCAAACTGCCGCCGCCACTGGTCGAACCGCCCAGACAAAGCAGCCCGGTCAGATTGGCGCCGTCGGTGTGGAATGGCAGGCGCTTGTTGCTGCGATATCCGCGCGACAAATGCGAATAAGCAACGTCCTCGTCTATCACATCGACCACCGACTGTCCTTCGTAGTTCTGCACCACAATATCACCAATATGGGCGGAAATGGCGCAATACGCCGCAACATTGTCCCGGTAGTCGAACTCATCCACCGGCCACCCGGCCAACACCGCAAAGGCCAACCCGTTATCCAGGTCATCATGCAGTTCGTTCAGGAATTCGGCCATCGACGGCAGCGGGATGTTTTCCGTCGTGATCTTCCGAAACGGCGTATCGCCCACCGCCTTCACCGCGCGCATAACCTCGTCGATCATCGCCGAGGTCAGGTTTCGCGTCCAACTTTCCCGTCCTTTCAAATCCGCAACTGTCCAGGCGTTGTTCTCGGTGATGGGTTCGCACAAAAATTCAGGCATGAAAGCGTCTCTCTTACAGATACAGCCGGATAATGGAAGCGAGGTCATTGGGCGTTGTCGGCGTTCGGATGACGCGGAGGAAGTCACCCTTGGCGTTAATCAGGAACAAATTAGCTGTATGGTCGTGGGGGCTAAAGGGGGTCGGCGGTTCTTTTTCCGTCGAGGTGCCAAAAGCGCGTGCGGCGGCGGCAATTTGCGACTTGGTCCCGGTAAGGGCGGCGAGGCTTGGATGGAACAATTTGCGATAACGAGCCAAAAGTGCTGGAGTGTCCACATCGGGATCAATGGTGACGAAGACCGGTTGCACCTTCGCCGCCATCGTCTCGCCTAATTGATCCAGGGCGCCGGATACCGCCGCTAGATCATAGGGGCACACATCGGTGCATTCGGTGTAGCCGAAATACACCAACAGCATCCGCCCCTGATAGGTTTGCTCCGTGACCGGTTGGCCTGTGTGATCGAACAGGCTAAAGGACGCGCGGCGTGGCGTCAGATACGGCTGCACCGCCTTTTGCAGCGCCACCGATTGCGAATGATCCCCCACCATATCATGCGCCCAGAACCACAACACCGTCCCCGTCAGGAGCACCGTCATCGCCACGCCAAATCCAAAGACGGCTTTTCTAATCATTTGTGTTCATTCATGGAGCGACGGCTCACGCGCCGAGATATTCGTGGAAGAACGCGATGGTGTCGCGCCAGGACCGTTCGGCAGCGGACTTGTCGTAGCTTTCCCGGTCTTCACAGAAAAATCCATGGCCGACGCCCGGAAACACCGTCATGGTAAATTGCTTGGCGGCGCTGCTCATCGCCTCGGCGATCCGGCCATGTTCCAGCGATGCAATCGATCCGTCTTCCGACCCGTACCACAACTGAACCGGCGCCTGCATTTCACCCACCCGATCCAGCAATGTCTTGCGGCCAGCAAAATCTTCCACAGGACCGATACCGCCGCCATAAAATCCCGCCGCCGCCTTAAACCGAGATGCGAGCGCGGCGTTCGCCAAGAACGCATAGCGGCCCCCCATGCAGAATCCTGTCACCGCGACTTTATCGCCATCGGCTTCGGGCCGGGCGTCCAAAAAGTCGAGCGCCTGTCCGGTTTGCGCCAGGACCGTATCGTCGTCCATACGTTTCAGATGACCGATGGCGTTGTCCATATCGGTATATTCATAAGTTGCACTGTCGTAGATATCCGGCGTGATCGCGGCAAACCCCGCATCGGCAAAACGTTCGGTGACGCTTTTGAAATGATCGTTGACGCCGAAAGCTTCGATGTAAATTACGACAGATGGATGCGGCCCCGCGCCCTCCGGCACCGCGTAATAACCGCGTAATCCACTGCCCAAATCAACCCATTCTCCACTCGCGCCCATAGCTTGATCCTCCCAATAAAATTTTATGCGCCGGAACGGCGCTCAGGCACATTGTATCCGCCTCGCCGTTTCGGTCAAAGCATCGCAGTCCAATTTGCCAAGTTAATTTTCAAGTAGGGGGGGGATGATGCCCGGATACGGTAGAATTATCCATTAACTAATTAATATTATAAACGAAATAATTTTCCGGAGATTGCGTTTATCTTAACTAATTTTCTGCTACATCGAAACCGAGAGTCCGCGCCATGGCCAATATTCCACAGAACCCAGCCTGCAACCTAAAACTCAACGCGTATCGCGCAGGGGCGAAAATCGCACGTCCAAAAAAATGATGGGGACAACAGCAACGGCACGAGCGCCACCCGAGAACGAGCATGTGTTTAAACACCTACGATCGAATGTACCTTGTCGCCCGAAGCGCGCCGCGCCACGAAAAACATCAGCCCTCCCGCCAGCGTTTCCACACCCCGCGATCCTGCTCTGAAATTGCGTCAGACCGAAACCCAGTTGTGCCAAGTGTTGGCCAAACTCGGTATGCCCATCTCCACAAGCGTCAAATTACAGATGTAGCACAGTGAATTTACAATCGAAACCAAGGACGACCAGGTCGCCTAATTGGAAGCCATATTAAATGAAAACGCCGCGTTGGAACTGCGCAACGGCTTGCCTCACGCCAACAGGAATCTCTGCAAATGCGCAAGGAGGGCCGCAATTCATTCCGTCATCGAAGATTGACAATGTCGCCCAACGCCTGGCGCTTGCGACTGGCAATTCCGACGTTGGTCAGGATGCTGAACAAAATGAAAGCCTCCGACCCCTAGGCGCACAACTCCAGTCGAACAATGTCCTCCATGGACTTCCTCTTCACTTTTGATCACTCAAAATTAGCCAGCGGGCAATTGGCGTCAATGTTTTACGCTAATAACCGCGCGTTCCTACCGTAGGTCTGGCACCAGCCTTGACACTCGCACCCATTTTAATTGGAATACAATACGCAGTTATTTCAATAAGGTGACGTATTATGGCGGTATCGGCGGCAGAAGAGCTCAGCGACCCTCTAATTTGGCCGGAAGAAGGCGTGGCGCGCGTACCTTACCGCGTATTCTTCGACGAAGACATATACGCGCTGGAACACGAAAAAATCTTTCGCGGACCAATTTGGAATTTCCTGTGCCTGGAAATTGATATTCCCAATCATGGCGATTACAAAACCACCTTTATCGGTGAAATCCCAGTTATCGTCACCCGCGATGAAGACGGTGCCGTTTATGCGATGGTGAACCGCTGTGCACATAAAGGTGCCCTCGTCTGTTTGAAGGAACATGGCAACGATAAGATGCTGACCTGCATCTACCATTCATGGACCTACGATATGCAAGGCAAGTTACGAGGCGTGGCGTTTCGCAACGGATCACGCGGCAAGGGCGGCATGCCGGAAGATTTCAATCCCGAACAACATCGGCTGGAGCCGATCCGGGTCGAAATTTTCTGCGGCATGGTGTTCGGAACCTTCAGTGAAAAGACGCCGCCGTTTGAAACTTATCTGGGCCCACGGATGTCGGGGTTCGTCAAGCGCTCAATGGGCCGACCGGTTAAACATCTGGGCATGCATAGCCAAATCATGCACCACAACTGGAAACTTTATGCAGAAAACCTGCGAGATTCCTATCATGCGACGCTGCTGCACACCTTCTACACGACCTTCAAGATCAATCGGTTGGATATGGATGGCGGCATTTTAATGTCCGACGACGGCATGCATCACATCAGCTACGCCAAACGCGACACTTTGAAGGAAGACGGCGAATACGCCGCTTCCGGCGTTCATTCCGCACAATACGATTCCCACTTGAACGCGCCAGAATTCATGGACATGTTTCCTGAAATCGACGATGGCATCACTCACGCCATCCAGACCATTTTTCCAACCTTGTGCGTTCAGTTGACCTTGAACTCTCTCGCGGTGCGGTTCTTCGTGCCCCGTGGCGTCGATAAGACGGAATTGTTCTGGTTCTACCTCGGCGGCGAAGATGACACCGAGGAAGAAACCCAGATGCGCACGATGCAAAGTAATTTGACCGGATCAGCGGGGTTTGTCTCGCTTGAAGACGGCTGCATCAACGAATTTGTCCAGCGCGGCACAACCGGCAGCCTCGACAAGGAATCGTTTTTGGAGATGGGCGGCCGCGACGTCGCTAACAGTGAAGGATCGCGCGCCACCGAAACCGCCATTCGCGGGTTCTGGAAAGGCTATCGCGAATTGATGGGCGTATAGACATGAGCGCTGTCGAAAGTACTGAAACCACAAAAGACGTCATGTCTGAAGTTGCCGACCCGTCCCTGCGTGTATTGATCGAAAATTTTCTTGTCGATTACGCCCACATGATTGACGATGGTCGCGTCGAGGAATGGCCAAATTATTTCACGCCGGACGCATTCTACCAGATCACCAACCGGGACAATTACGAAGCAGGACACCCCATCGGCATTATGCAGTGCAAAACCCAAGGCATGATGAAGGACAGGGTCAAGGCGATATTTGAAGCCAATGTCTTTGAACCCCACGTCTATTGCCATCTGCTCGGTCGTTCCCGCCTGCGGGAAGAAAAACCGGGGCGATATCACGCCCGCACGAATTTCCAGGTGGTTCGAACCATGCAAAACGGCGGTCAGGATATTATCGCCACTGGCAAATACATCGACGTCATCGCGTGTGATGGAAGCGCGCCAAAACTTCAAGACCGGCGCGTCGTGCTGGACTCTCGACGCATCGATATCCTGATTGTTTATCCGCTCTAAACCACCCCTTTTAAATTAGGAGACGCGCATGTCCAGCCCAGCGGTTCTATTGGACAACCTCACCTTTCCCGAAGGCCCACGATGGCGCGACGGCCGTTTGTGGTTTTCCGATTTCTACGCGCACGAAGTCGTCGCAGTGGACATGGACGGCAAGCGGGAGTCCATCGTCACGGTCCCAAACCAACCTTCCGGATTAGGCTGGACACCTAACGGAACCTTACTGATCGTATCCATGACCGACCGGACCTTAATGAAGCTGGAGAATGGTGTCTTAACGCCGGTCGCCGACATGTCTGAATTCGCAGCCTTTCACTGCAACGATATGGTCGTCGATGGCGATGGCCGCGCCTATGTCGGAAATTTTGGCTTCAACAGCCATGGCGGCGAAGAACAGCGCGACGCCAACCTCATCCGTGTTGACCCCGACGGATCGGTTCATTTGGCCGCCAGCGGGCTCGCCTTCCCCAACGGGTCAGTCGTCACACCCGACGGCAAGACGTTGATTATTGGTGAAACGCGCGCCCAACGGTTAAGCGCCTGGGACAAGGCCGCCGACGGTACACTGTCCAATCGCCGCGTGTGGGCCGATTTGGGAGGAAATTTCCCTGATGGAATTTGCTTGGATTCGGAAGGCGCGATCTGGGTCGCCGACCCCCGCAACAAGGAAACTATCCGCGTGCGCGAAGGCGGCGAGGTAACAAACAGGATCTCCACCGGCGACCGGGGCTCCTTCGCCTGCATGTTGGGCGGAGACGATCGGCGCACTTTGTTCATCTGCACCTGTAAAGCGTCCGGCCCCGACGTCGCCGCCCAGCGATCCGGACGGATTGAAACCATTGGCGTGGATGTGCCTGGCGCAGGGTGGCCGTAAACGCCGTTAGTCTGGCAGCCCAACCTCGTACAAGGCGTCAATAAACGTCGCCAAGGCTTCAGGAGTCCCGAACATTGGGTACCCTTGGAATTTTCACATGGCACATTCCGCGAATGCGCCAAGAGGTCTTTAATCGCCATCTGCACTTCTTCCTTTCGCTCCAGATATTAGACACTACGATTTGATGGGCGAACGTCAGGTATCGCGGGTTTCAGCTAAGACTCGCAGGCCCGCGCCCAATCAAACACCTCCTCGGCCGGTCCCGTCTAAAGCAAAGCCGAACTTAACATATAATGCACATAGGCGTCGTTGGGATTGAGCGCGATGGGTTCTTCAATCTTCGATAAGTCGACGTCAAAATGGCCGAGACAATCGCCGCTAAAATCTCTGCGAGCCTCCGCTTCGCACCCTTTCTCCAAAAATAGACAATTTGTGATTGATCGAATGCCACGGCACAACGGAGATAATAACCAGTAACGGAAATTCCATCATGGACTAACAATTCCACGGGTCTAATCTAAAACCTCATTTCCACAGTATCGGATCAAGATTGATGTCCCCCATTGAAATTGCGCTACTTTCCGGCGCGGCGTTTTGCACTTCGGCTTTGACCGCGGTTGTCGGTGCCGGGGGTGGCACGGCGTTAATCGCGATCATGCTGCAGCTTATGTCGCCCGCCGCGGCAATTCCCGTGCATGGCGTTGTCCAGCTGGCCTCCAATACGACGCGGGTGTGGTTGTTCTGGAAACACATGGCGTGGCCGATCATCTTCCGCTTCATCGCGTTGATGCCGTTTGGTGTCTGGCTGGGAATCGAGCTGTTTCAAGGTTTGCCGACCGAAGTCATCCAGATTCTAATCGGCTGTTTCGTACTGATTTCGCTGGGCACAAAACAACTCGGCGCTCTCCGCAACAAAGACGTGCCCTTGTGGGCGTATGTGCCCATCGGGTTTGTCACGGGAATCCTCAACATGATTGTCGGCGTCATTGCGCCAGTGCTGGGCGTGTTGATGATCCGCGATGATCTGTCCAAGGAACAGGTCGTCGGGTCACTCGGGTTCTTTGGCTTTATAGGTAATTTGCTCAAGATCGCCGGGTTCACCTTGATCGGGTTCAGCTTTGCGGAATACGGCCTGACCATGTTGTGCATGGTTCCAGCGGCGGTCATCGGCACGAGGGTCGGAAAAGCCGTGTTGAGCAATATGGACGAACGTTATTTCCTGATCGCCTTCCGCATCGTTCTGGTGGCGCTAGCGTTAAAGCTAATAGCCTGGGACGGGTTAGCGCATTTCTGGATATAAAGCAGGTTTGCAAGTCCAGCAGCCCTGCTTTTCGCTGCCCCTCAAGATCGACGTTGAATTTTCAATCGCCCGACAGGGTACAGCATCTGGAAAATTTCGATAGTCAAGCCGGGGTTAATCCACGGCGCTGCGCCAAACGCGGTTTTCATCACCCCTGGTTTTCACTATGCACCCACCAAAGGAAACAACTCTGGGATCAATTGAGCCGGGTCTAAGGGCGCGTTGCCGGGAAATCATACCCGCCTCATCGTGTTCTATGTGGCGGGAATAGCCAACCATATCGGCGGGAAATATCGTTGCCAGCAACCGTTCAACACGATTTGCAGTCACCGAAATGATATCTCAAGAATAGTGGTTGGAATATTACAACTCCACGAACGTATCTGTAGCATGTCCATAATTACAGTGATCGATTCGTTTGATTCCAAATCATTGGATGACTACGATGATAAACCGAATGCGGGTTGGCAAAAGTCCGCGAGAGGAAAATCCACATGTCCCAGTACGAACCACACGACGGTCCCAGCGTTTCCTGGCCCTCCAACAGCATTAGCGAAGTGCCATTTCAGGTCTACACCGACCAGGCTCAATATGACCGCGAGCAGAAATGTCTATTCCAGGGGCCGACGTGGAATTATCTCTGCCTAGAAGTGGAGCTGGATAAACCTGGCGATTTTGTCTCCACCACCGTAGGTGAAATCGCAGTAATCGCAGCGCGTGACACCGCGGGAGACATCAATGCTTTTGTCAATCGCTGTGTCCATCGCGGCAATCTTCTGTGTATGAAACGGCAAGGTAACGTAAAGAAATTTACCTGCGTATATCACGGTTGGACCTACGACTTGGAAGGCCAGCTGACAGGTGTCTCCTTCGAGAAAGGCATCCAAAACAACGGTGGCATGCCGCCGGAATTCCGCAAGGATGAACATGCACTGCGCCGGTTGCGGGTCGCTGTGTTGGGCGGCCTGGTCTTCGCCACCTTCAGCGACGAGGTGGCTGACTTAGAAGATTGGTTGGGACCCGATGTCACGCGGGGACTATTGCGGGTCATGAACCGCACGCCATATATATTAGGCCGCAACACCCAGATTCTGCCGAACAACTGGAAACTTTATATTGAAAACGTGAAGGACACCTATCACGCATCCATCCTACATTTGTTCCTGACGACATTCAAAGTCAACAAGCTGACCATGCCGGGCGGGGTTTATATCAACCCAGATGGCGGCAATCACTACACCTTCGCAAAACACGACTACACCGCAGAAGATACCGAATACAAAGACGCCGGCATGCGATCGGAAAGCGATTTACAGTTACAGGACAGTTCAGTCGTTGATTCCGTGGACGAATATGGCGACAGCGTGTCCGTGCAAATTCTGGTCGTCTTTCCGGGCATGGTGTTGCAGCAGGTGCGCAACACCATCGCGGTTCGTGTGATCCGTCCTCGGGGCGTTGATAAGTCCGAACTGGAATGGATCCATCTGGGCTTCGACACCGATGACGAAGCAATGACCGAGCGCCGGTTGCGTCAGGGCAATCTGATCGGCCCCGCCGGATACATCGCGATGGAGGACGGCTTCGTCGGTGGGTTCGTCCAACGCGCCCTGCATTACAACGATGACGGCGCCGGAATCGTCATGATGGGCGGACATGAGGCGGACTCACAACCGTTTAAAACAAGCGAGGCGTCAATCCGTGGTTTCTGGAAACATTACCGCATGTTGATGGGAAGTTAGAGATGGACGAGCAAGCCATCCGCCTGGGCATACAGGAATTGATCGGTGAATATGCCGAATGCATCGACGAAGACCGGCTGGAAGACTGGCCGGAATTATTCACCGACCCCTACAAATATCTTATCATTAGCCGTTCCAACCATGACGCCGGCATGCGGCAAGGCGTGATGTATGCCGCCACCAAGGGCATGATGCTGGACCGCGTCCTCACCATTCGGCAGGCCAATTTATTCGAGCCGCATGGCTACCGCCACGTCGTCGGACCGACCCGACTGAAATCTGTCGAGGACGATGTCGCCATTGTGCATTCACATTTCATCGTCGCGCGCATCATGCACAGTGGCGAAACAGTCTTATTCGCTACCGGTCGCTATTTAGATCGAATCGATGTCTCGACCCCTGACTATCGCTTCAAGGAGCGGATCGTGGTGCTGGACAGTGACCAGATCGATACACTACTGGCAATTCCGCTTTAATTTTTGAGGAAACCAAAATGACCAACGCGGCATATGAATTGATCGAAGACGACTCGCTTCAATGTACGGTTAGTGAGGCGGAATGGGATGCGCGCATAGAGCTCGCCGCCGCATTTCGTATTGCCGTGGCGCGCGGGTGGAATAAGTCGACCGCCAATCATATGACCGCGCGAGTCCCGGACCAGCCGGAATATTTTCTTATGAACGCCGCCAATTTCGCCTGGGATGAAATTACCGCGTCCAACCTGCTGAAGTTGGACATGGACGGCAACGTGGTCAGCAATACGGACCGCAAGCCCCGCCCTGCCGGGCTGAATTTCCATAGTGCCCTGCAACGTGAACGGCGCCATCTCAACTGCACCGTGCATATCCACCCCGGCCCCGGCGTAGTGGTGTCCTCTTGGGAAGAAAAACTGCAATTTTTCGATCAAGGGTCGTGCGGCGTGTATGGGCAGGTGACCTATCACAACTATGAGGGCCTTGCGAACGAAGCGGACGAGGCACCGCGCATTCTCTACGACCTTGGCGACAAATACACCATGATCATGCGCAATCACGGCTTGCTGTCCGTCGGGCGCACCGTTCCGGAAGCCATCGCCTATATGGACCGATTGGTACGCGCCTGTGAAACTCAAGAGCGCGTATTGGCAGCCTACCACGCAACGCCACGACCACTCCCCCAGAAAGTCTGCGAACACACTGCCGCCCAAATGGCCGCGCGGGCGGGAAACAAGCCACTCGGCGATATTGAATTTCAAGCCTCGTTCCGCCGTCAACTCCGCGCAGACCCGTCTTTTACCCATTAACGAATTGCGTTGTGTGGACGCGCTATTCCGGAAGCGGGAACGCGTCGAGATAGGGTTGGTAACTGTCCTCGACGTCAATCTCCAAGGTCGCCAGAAACCGCACCACTGCATTGTAAAACGAAATCGTAACGGTCAAATCCACGACGTGCTCCTTGGACATTTGATCATTTAACGCGGCGAAGGACTCCGCCGATGCCGCCCCATCATTGGTGATTTCTCGGGCGGCGCGCAACACCAGCCGGTCCAATCCCGGCAATCCGCTGTCTTCCCCATTGGATTCGGCGATCAAGGCGCCGATGTCATCATCGGTGACGCCGAAATCCTTGCCTATTTTGACATGGTGGCTCCATTCGTACGGGCTTTTGGCCAACCAGCCGACCTGCAGAATTGCTAATTCACGTAACCGCGCGTCCATGGTGGTTCCATGGCGGATATAACCGCCCAACGCGCCAAACGCCCGCGCGGCGCCTGGACTGTGCACCAAAATGCGGTGCAAATTTATGCCACGTGCCAAGAGCTCTTTGTCTTCTTCCTTCAGATCATCTTTGTCGAGATAAGAGAGCCGCGCCATGAATTGTGTCTCCTTGTTTGGGAATTAAAGAATGAAATTTTACTGGGTTTATTGGGCAAAAACTGTGGCACATCATTACGCAGGTTTTTTATTCCGGCAAAGGATACGTTTCCAAATAATGTTGATAGCTGTCCTCGACATCCATTCCCACACTCGCCAGGAACCGTACCACTGCGTTGTAGAACGAAATTGTCACCGTCAGGTCGACCACATGTTCGCTAGACATCTGCATCTTCAACGCGTCAAACGTCTCCAATGACGCGGCACCGTTATTAGTGATTTCCCGGGCGACGCGCAGGACCAGGCGGTCGAGTTCCGGCAACCCACTATCTTTGCCTTCAGTTTCAGTGGCCAAGGCACGAATATCATCGTCGGTCACACCGAAATTTTTGCTGATTTCAACGTGATGAACCCATTCATACGGGCTTTTCGCCAGCCAACCGACCTGCAGAATAGTAAGTTCCCGAAGTCGGGAATCCAATGTCGATTCAAATCGAATATATTTCGCCAGGGCGCCAAACGACCGCGCAGCGCCAGGGCTATGCGCCAGAATGCGGTGCAAATTCATATTTCGCGCAAGCAACTCTTTGTCTTCGTCCTTGAGAGCGTCTTTGTCGAGATAGGGAAGTCGCGCCATGAAATATGTCCTTACAAACAAATATACGACTGCTAGTCACCGGTAAGACCGTAGCGACGCTGCCTAACGCCGTCCAGCCGGGGCCGATCACAGTAATTTACACCGTACCTCGCTTACTGCGATAATAGTGGCGTTCTAAGAATAGAGGGAGCGCCCGTCATGAGTTTCGAATTATCGCCCACCCAACGCGACGCCTATGAACGCGACGGCTATGTTATTTTACGAAATTTATTCGACGCAGAGGAAATCGTGCTGCTCAGCCGCGCTATGGAGGAAGACCCCGCCATCAGCGGCAGCGCGTTGACCCGCCCGGACCAGGAGGGCTTTGGCACGCGCATCAGTCTATGGAACCGCGCGGGCGACAGCGTTTATGGACTGGCCGCGCGGGGCGACCGGTTGGCGGGCACGGCGGAGACGCTGATTGGCGAAGATGTGTACCATTTCCAATCCAAGCTGACTGCCAAGGACCCGCATGAAGGCGGAGCGTGGGAGTGGCATCAGGATTACGGTTACTGGTATCACAATGGCTGCCTGCGCCCGGACATGTTAAGCTGCATGATCGCGCTGGACCGCACCGACCGGAACAATGGCTGCCTACAACTGGTCAAGGGCTCGCACAAGCTGGGGCGCATCGACCATGTGCCGCTGACCGACAAACAGAACGAGGCCGACCCGGAACGCATGGTCCCCATTCTCGCCGCGCATGAAACCGTTTATACCGAACTTGACCCCGGCGACGTGCTGGTGTTTCACGCTAACATGCTACATCGCTCCGACAAGAACCTATCCGACAACCGGCGTTGGACCTTAATCATCTGTTACAATGCGGTCAGCAACGACACCTATAAGACCAACGACAACCGCGCCTTCGTACCGCTCGACCGCGTCGGCGATGACGCCATGAAGCAGGCCGGATTAAAATTTTCCACTGGCGATCAGGAACACTTCGCCAAGCAAGCCTATGTGCCCGATGTAACGGCAACCGGCGGCAACGACTAACCAAGGAATATTTATTCATGATATTAGTTCAAATATCCGACACGCATATCGATGCGCCGGACAAACTCGTCTACGGGCATTTCGACACCGCCGCGATGCTGACCCGCGCGGTTGGAGTCATCAACGCCATGGACCCGGCGCCTGATCTGGTTCTGCACACCGGCGATATCGCCTCCCACGGCGACGCCAACCAGTACGCCACGTTCAAGGATATCGCCGATAAATTGACCGCGCCACTGGTATTGATGCCTGGCAATCACGACAACCGGGACGCGCTGCGCACAGCCTTCGGCGGCACGCCCTGGCTGCCCCCCACTGGCGAATTCCTGCACTATATACTCGACGATTATGCGGTGCGAATTATTTGCTGCGATTCCGTCATCGCGGGAGAAACACCAGGCGAGCTCTGCCTCGATCGGTTGAATTGGCTGGACGAACAACTCTCGGCGGCGCCGGACCGCCCCACCATCGTCGCCCTGCACCACCCGCCGTTTTACACCGGTATGACCGGGACCAGCGCCAAAGGCCTGTCCCAAGGCGGCGCGGAACTCGACGCGCTGTTGCGCCGTCATTCGCAAGTCGTGCGGGTATTGGCGGGCCATGTGCACCGCCCCATCACCACCAGCTTCGGCGGAACGCTCGCCTTCGCAGGTCCCACCACGTGTTATCCGTTCGGGTTGGAAATCGGCCCGGCGCAAATTCTTAGCGCCGCCAACGAACCCCCCGCCATCGGTGTCCATCTGTGGCTGCCGGACGCAACCCCCACCGGTCCGGACCTCGTCTCCCACGTCCTGCCCATCGGCGACTGGGACCCGGCGATCACCATCAAAAAGGCCGATGTCCGGATGGTGCAGGCTTAGGGGATTATTTTAATTTCGTTTTCAAGAACATTAAACTTGGGATGATACATCCAAATTCAGCAGGCATACTAGCAGCTAACGACGCCACGAAAGCCGTGTTTCCAAACGATACAGCTGCAGTTGTGCCTTTTTTGAATTCCTCAACACCCCTTAAATTTTCCTTCCTTGCCGGCGATTTTGCGTCGCGGGCATAGTTCAGAAAAGGTGAAAGCATTCCAGACAATACATTGCCAACACTACGCAAGAGTTCACGTTCAACGATTTTGGGTGGTCTGTCTTCTGGGTTCGCCGCCACGGGCCGCTCCGCCACATCCGCGAGGCTATTGATGGGAATCGCGGTGTCATCAGAGATTAACTCCGGCGCGTTCGGCATAAGCAGTGGGACGAACTAGTTGACCTATGGTTAACCCAACCTCTTAATCTAACCGCACCACCTTGCCCTCCAACTTAGCGCTGGCGGCAGGAAAGTTTTTTATGATGAGCGGGTCATGGCCGGGGATGATGCGGTCCGGACTGTCCACCAGATTTTGCATGTCCCTAAACCCGTCCAGCATGGCGCGCATGTTGAACACCGCCGGATAGGGGTTTTGTTTGTTCATGTTGTCGTACATATGCACTGCGTCCGACGCCAACACCAACCAGCCACTGCGCGTCCAGACCCGCGCAATCTGGATGCCGTGAGTGTGTCCCCCGACCCGGTGTAATTCGATCCCCGGCGCAATGGTCTGGGTTCCGTCGAGATATTGCACCCGATCATCATACACTGCGCGTACAAAATCCACCGTGTACTCAATGAAATTGCCGTGCCGGAACGCCTTGTATTTCATGAAATGCCCCGTTGACATGGCCATTTCGTCTTCTTGAAGATACAGTCGCGCCCGGGGAAAATCTGGCAGGCTGCCCGCATGATCGTAGTGCATATGGCTGACGATCACCTCTTCCACCTGAGCGGCGTCGATGTCGAGAAATTTCAAGCCTTCCGCAGGCGTGCGCAGCAAATGTCGTTCACCACGCGCATACCGTCGGTCAAAGCCGAGATCAACTATGAATGTCTTGCCGCCACCGATGATCGCCCAGACAAAGTAATCCATCGGCATGGGACCGTCATGGATGTCCTTGAAGACAAAGGTCGTGTGATTGGACCCAAGACGTTCGGCGTATTTAACCGCATAGACTTCATATTCGGGAATAGCTTGGGTCACGATTCCCGCCAGACCTTGCTGAGATCACCAATGGGGTCGGCGTCCAATCGCACTGCAATTCCTTCCAGTTCTTTCGACGCGGCAGGAAACAACGACAGCACTTGTGGGTCGTGTCCGGGAATAACGTTATGAACATTCCCGCCCGCCATACCGCGCAACGTCTCATAACCGTCCAGCATGTGTCCCACATGGCAGACAATCGGAAACGGGTTGGGGATCGCCATGTTGTCATAGAAATGCGTCGCATCCGAGGCCACCACCAGCCAGCCCTTGCGCGTCCACACCCGCA
>Ga0302137_1000552_pt1 | contig 16368 bp, 14 predicted proteins | sample CBN3_SCM_MG_FD_203127 | JGI IMG/M metagenome (GOLD analysis project Ga0302137, IMG submission 203127) | Marine microbial communities from Western Arctic Ocean, Canada - CBN3_SCM | ecosystem: Environmental > Aquatic > Marine > Oceanic | place: Canada: Western Arctic Ocean | collected 2017-09-15 | reverse complement strand
GGCAACATCGTCGGTAGCAACATTGCCAATTCCCTGTTGATTTTAGGCATCGGCGCGTTGATCTGCCCGTTGTTCTGCGACCCGCGCGCGGTGCGCCGCGACGGCGCGGTCATGGTGTTGGCGATGACAGCGTTTTGTCTGATTAGTTTGACCGGGGAAATTCAACAATGGCAGGGCAGCGTGATGGTCGCGTCGCTAGTCGCCTTCATCGTGTGGAGTTATTTCCATGACAAGAAATTTCACGACCCCGCCGCCGCGTTGCACGAAGACTTTGCCAAAGAAACGCCAGGCGTGTCCACAAACAAGCTCCACATCACGCTCTACCTGATCGTCGGTCTTGCAGGGTTATCCGTCGGCGCGGATTTAATGGTCAACAGTGCGGTGCGCATCGCCGAACGCGCCGGGCTGCCGCAATCCATCATCGGGTTGACCATTGTCGCCTTCGGCACCTCCCTGCCAGAATTAGGCGCCACCGCGATTGCAGCGTGGCGGCGCCATGCGGACATTGCGGTGGCCAGTGTGCTAGGTAGCAATATTTTCAACATTCTGGGCGTGTTAGGCGTCGGCGCGTTGGTCACGCCGCTGTCCATCGCCCCTAATATCGCGAACCTTGATCAGTGGATAATGCTGGCGGCGACGATGTTACTGATGCCAGTGATCATTTCCGGGTGGCGTATCGACCGACGCGAAGGGTTCGTGCTATTTGCCTTATACCTCGCCTATGTCTCGTCGATGGCGTTCCGGGTGTAATTGAGGGCCGCATCGAAAATATCGAAGTTCCTTAGTCCCGAAGGTGCCAAATCAGGCGTCGGTTTGCTAATAATAAACGGCACGGTTTGTTCCGTCGGCCCACCATGACTGCGCAGCGGTTCGGTCAACCCGGACAAGTCATGATCCTGCGCCCGGCTGCCCAAGGTCATGTGCCGCTCCGACACGACGACGAGGTCGCCAACGCGTTCCGGGGGCAGTCCAAATTTGGCGCAGGCTGTGGCGTTGTCCATGACATCGGTGACGCCTGGTATCGCGCGCAGCCGGTCGGGGATATCACCCGCGTCGTCGGCATAGATGGTGGCGTAGGACCCCAGTGCACCATGGTGCACTACATAGGGGTCGGTAATCGGCAGGATAACCTTAGCGTGGCCTTCGCCATACCACGCATCCAATTGGTCCTGCAAATACACCACATTAGGGGCGCCGGTCGCCGGGTCATGCTTAGCGTTCATGCCATGATCAGCCGTCAACGCAAGAGTGCAACCCAGAGCGTCAAGCTGCGCCCAGTAGCCATCCATCATAGCGTAAAAAGCGTTGGCCTCCACCGTGCCCGGCGCGTGTTTGTGCTGCACGTAGTCGGTCGTCGATAGATACATGATGTCCGGCCGGTCCCGCGTCATAAGCTTGACCCCGGCGGCGAAAATGAATTCCGACAGCGCCGCGCTGTAGACCGACGGCACGGGCATATCAACCAGATCGACCACACCGTCCACACCGTTATCAGCTATCGTCGCCTCATCCGCCTTTTCTGACGAAAAACATACCCCCTTAAGTTCATGACCTAATTGGAGGCGCAGCTTGTCCTTCGCGGTGATCACGACCACCTTGGCGCCGGCATCGGCGAACGCCGCCAGGATGGTGCCGCAGCGCATAAATTTCGGATCGTTCATCATCACCTCCGATCCATCATCGGGGTCGAGGAAGAAATTGCCGGAAATGCCATGCACCGAAGGAGGCCTACCGGTGATAATGGAAATATTGTTCGGATTGGTGAAGCTGGGCACGACGCAATCGGCGGTCCGGTTGGTCCCGACTGCGCGCGCCTGCGCTAGCCACGGCATAACGCCCGCTGCGACAGCTTCATCCATATAAGCCGGTTCCGAGCCATCGATGCACACCACCACCAGCGGTTCTTCAGGCCAGGTATAAACCCGGCCATTGACCGTAATCAGTCGGTCCGCATTTGGGTCCGTCATGACGCCACCTTTTCGAATTGCATGCCCATTTCCACCAAGGTTTGGTCGACAGCCTTCAACGCGCCGTTCATTTCCAAAGCGCCGAGATGACCAATACATCCAATCCGAAAACTGTCTACTTTGGTCAGCTTGCCGGGATAGATGACATAACCTTTATCCTGAAGCTTGTCATAAAATTCGGTGAACACGAATTTCCGGTCCTCGGGCATGTGGAAGGTGACGATCGTCGGCGCTTGCAGAGTATCGTCCAGCAACGGCGTGAAGCCCCGGGCGCGCATGCCTGACACAAGTATATCGCAGTTTTCCCGATACCTCGCATAGCGTCCTGCGACACCGCCTTCGGCTTCGTGTTCCAGCAAGGCTTGTTCAAAGGCCGCAACCACATGGGTTGGCGGCGTGAACCGCCACTGGCCGGTCTTCTCCAGGGCCGCCCACTGGTCGGCCAAATCCAAACTCAGAGAATGCGAATTGCCCGCACACTCGCTCAGCACATCCGCACGACACAACACGAAGCCAATTCCCGGCACGCCTTCCAGGCATTTATTCGCCGACGCTGCCAACGCGTCAAAAGGAGTCTCCCGCGCGTCGATAGGCAGGGCGCCAAAGGCGCTCATCGCGTCGATCAACAGCCGTCGGCCCGCCGCCGCCGTCACCGCCGCGATGTCTTCAATGGGATTAAGAATGCCAGACGTCGTTTCGCACTGCACAACAATGACATGCGTAATCGCCAGGTCATCCGCCAATCGCGCCGCCACTATAGTAGGGTTGGGGGGAACATCCTCGTCGGTTTCATAGGTGCTGTAGGCCCGGCCCAGATAGTCGCAAATCGTCGCAATCCTGTGGCCATAGGCACCGTTGATCAGGATCAACGCTTTACCGTCACCCGGCAGGAACGTCGCGACCATCGCTTCGACCGCGAAGGTGCCACTGCCTTGCAAAGGCACCGCGACATGACTGCTTTGACCATCCGCGAGTTCAACCAGGCGGTCCAGCACCCGCCGGTTCATGGCGATGAACGCCGCGTCCCGTGACCCCCAGTCACGGAGCATCGCCGCCTTCGTTTCCGCCGATGTCGTCAGGGGACCCGGCGTCAATAGATACGGGTCACGGTTTGCTGAATTCACGTAATATGTTCCGTTCGTTTTGTTAAATTATCGGTTGGTCGGCATGGTGTATTGCACACCTTCCCGGATGCCGCTGGGCCAGCGCGACGATACCGTTTTCATCTTCGTAAAGAAGCGAATCGATTCAGGCCCGTGCATTTGCGTATCGCCGAACTTTGAACGTTTGGATCCGCCGAAATTGTGAAACGCCATGGGCACCGGAATTGGCACGTTGACGCCGATCATGCCGACATCAACCTTGTCCGTAAAGGTCCTCGCAGCATCTCCGTCGCGGGTGAAAATTGCGACGCCATTGGCGTATTCATTGCCGTTAATCATGGCCACTGCCGCATCGAAATCATTTGCCCTGGCGACCGACAACACAGGACCAAAAATCTCATCCTTGTAGATTGACATGTCGGTCGTCACTTTGTCGAACAATGTGCCACCCACGTAGAAGCCATTTTCATAGCCCTGCAAGCTTGCGCCGCGCCCATCTACAAGCAGGTCGGCACCAGAAGCGACACCTTGATTGATATAGTCCTCAACGCGCGCCTTGGCCTGGGCCGTAATCAATGGCCCCATATCCGCTTCGGGGTCATTATAGGGCCCCATCCGCAATCCGGCCACCTTCGGCACAAGACGTTCGTTAAGCGCCTCGGCAGTGCCTTCGCCCACGGGGACGACGACCGAAATCGCCATGCAGCGTTCCCCAGCAGATCCATAAGCGGCACCCATCAACGCATCCACCGCCTGATCCATATCAGCATCGGGCATCACGACCATATGGTTCTTCGCGCCGCAGAATGCCTGGACACGCTTATTCAAGGCCGTACCGGTTTGGTATACATGCTCGCCAACCAAGGTCGACCCGACAAAGCTGATGGCGGGCACGTCCGGATGCGTCACTAAAGCGTTGACCGCGTCCTTGTCGCCATTCACCACATTCCAGATGCCGTCCGGCAAGCCAGCTTCGCGCCAGAGTTCGGCCAAGAACATGGGCGCGGACGGATCGCGTTCGGAAGGTTTGTTGATGAAGGCGTTGCCGCACGCTACAGCCATGACACCCATCCAGCACGGGATCATGACCGGAAAATTGAACGGTGTAATGCCGCCAACAACGCCAATCGGTTCACGCATCGAAAAGGTGTCGATACCGCCACCAACATTGGGCGACAATTCGCCTTTCAACAAATGCGGGACGCCACAAGCGAATTCAGTCACGTCGATGCCGCGTTGGATGGACCCCTTCGCATCTTCAATGGTTTTGCCGTGTTCCCGGCCCACTATTTCCGCTAAGGTATCCATATTTTGGATGACCAGTTCGCGGAACTTGAACACCACTCCCGCACGGCGAGGCGCGGGCGTCGCCGCCCAGTCCGGAAACGCCGCCAAGGACGATTTTACGGCGGTGTCGACATCTTCCGCTGACGCGTAGGCCAACGAGGCGCTCACCTCCCCGGTTGCAGGGTTGTACACGTCGCCGAACCGGCCACTGCGACCTTCAACATGCCCGCCGTTGATAAAATGCTTAATCGTCTTGGCCATCACTTAAATTCCCCTTAAAGCATGCGTTCCACCGATCAGGCGCTATATTTTTACCCTTACAGCTTTGCGACAACGCCGCGAATGATGTCAAACATTTTGTCGATATCCGCCTTATCCGCAACGAAAGGCGGCGCGACTATGACCGTGTCACCGGTCATTTTCACCAGAACACCAGCGTTATAAAAATCCTTCACCGCCTGGCCCCCACGAACGCCCGGCGTTCCGTCCCTTGGTGCCATGTCGAACGCACCCAGAAGGCCTATGCCGCGAATGTCAGTCACGATATCGGCATCCCGCATGGCGAACAATTGATCAAGGAAGTAGTCCTCCATCTCGGCAGATTTTTTGAACAGCCCATCGTTCTCGTAAATGTCGAGTGTCGCAATGCCCGCCGCGCAGGCCGCCGGGTGGGCGGAGTAGGTATAACCGTGGAAGAATTCAATGCCGGTTTCCGGTGCGGCTTCGGTGATGGTCTTGTAAACCTTTTCACTCGCGACGACCCCACCCATGGGAATCGACCCGTTGGTCAAGGCCTTAGCGATCGTCATGATGTCGGGGGTGACGCCAAATCGTTGCCCGGCGAAATTTTCACCCATGCGGCCGAACCCGGTGATGACCTCATCAAAAATCAGCAAAATGCCCTGTTCGTCACAAATTTGCCGTAGGCGTTCCAGATAACCTTTCGGCGGCACATAGCACCCGATGGAACCCGCAACCGGCTCAACTATGCAGGCCGCAATCGTTTCTCCGCCATGAATGTCGCAGAAACGCTGTAGGTCATTCGCCAGCTCTGCACCGTTTTCCGGTTGGCCCCGCGAAAATCGGTTTTCCTCCAACCAAGTGTGACGCATATGCACGACACCCGGTAGTCCCAACCCGTACATTTCACGATTGCGCACTATTCCACCAATCGAGAACCCACCGAAGTTCACACCATGATACCCACGTTCCCGTCCCACTAAACGCTGTCGTTGCCCTTCGCCGCGCACCCGGTGGTAGAGAATGGCGATCTTGAGCGCCGTCTCAATGGCTTCCGATCCCGAATTGGCGAAGAAGACATAGTCCAAATCTTCTGGCGTCAGATTTTTGACCCGACGCGCCAATTCGAACGCGGCGGGGTGGCCGTGCTGGAATGATGGCATATAGGCCAATTCCTGCATCTGTTCATAGACGGCGTCAGCAATTTCCTGGCGGCTTTGCCCAGCAGGACAACAGAACAGGCCAGACACCGCGTCCATAATGTCATGGCCAGTGTGGCTTGTGTAATGCACGCCTTTACCTTCGACAACCAAGCGGGGATTTTTCTTGAAATCTCGATTCGCCGTAAACGGCATCCAGTGATTTTCCAAGTCGTTCGTCGGGTACCGCATGTCTTTCTCCTTAGTGGCGTAACCGAAACGGAGTTTCCCATCCCGTTCGATCAGTTACCCCACAAGATAAATAAGTTGGTGCGCTGATTAGCGAAATGCTTGGAAACCAAGCGTTTCGATCAAATTACGAGCGATGAAGCTTATTTCGATTTATTCAAATTCAATAATGTGACCAGCGACACGGCAAAAACAACCACTAAATTACATCGCCCTCAAACCAGAGCCGACCTTTGCGATCCTCAATCTCAACCACCCACAAATCAGGGTCTCGATCGGTCTGTCTGTTAATATAGTCATCAGCCTCGCGTTCCGGCGCCCGTTCGCCTTTAAGGGCGGCCAACCACGCCATGTTTCCATCAAGGTCACGAGTTTGAGTATAAACCAGGCAACCGTCGCCAAGCGTATTGATTTTCAGAATCAACAGCCCCCGATCATCGTCGCCGTGGCGCACGACAAAGGCAGGAACCCCCGCCGTCGCGCATTTCCGCAAATGGGCCTGGACCCAGTATTCTGATTTCAGTCGAACTTCACGCATAAGCCTATGATAAAGCGGTTTGCGTCAGTTGGTCAGCTTATTATTTCAGCGACATAAGGCGGCAACGCAAATGCCGCGCGATGCATCTCCGGCGTGTAATAGCGCGTTTCAATTCCTGCCACCGCAAAACGACGTTTCAATACCTCTTGTGACACAGCAAAAGGCGCGTCGTTGCCCGACACCATACAAAATGCCAGAAAACCACCATAATTCGCTGGTACAGGCGCCAGATAACATGCCGCCTCCGGAAATGAATCGGTTAAACGCAGATACGGTCGTGCCAACCATTCCGGTTCGGCGAAAGGCACGCCGAATTGCGACACCAAAACCCCATCCACCGCCAAACGGTCGCGACAATTTTGATAGAATGATGATTGGAATAACGCCTCGCCCGGCCCCACAGGGTCGGTGGAATCGATAAGAATGACGTCGTATTGATCATAGCTTGCCGCTACATGCGCCACGCCATCGCCAATGATGAGGTTGGTTCGAGGGTCTTCAAACGCCGTCCCGCAGATTGACGTCATATGCTCACGACAACAATCGACAACCGCCTTATCGATTTCAACCACGGTAACGGATACGACGCTGTCATGTTTCAAAACTTCTTCCAAAGCGCCGCCATCACCACCGCCGATGATAAGCACCCGGCGCGGCGCGGCATGCGCCAATAACGGTACATGCACAATCATTTCATGAAACACAAATTCGTCGCGTTCAGTGGTCTGTACAACGCCATCCAGCGCCAGCACTCGGCCAAACAACTTATTTTCGAACAGCAGAATATCGTAATGGTCGCCCCGTTGACGGGCCAGAACTTCATCCATTTTCAACTGAAGGCGCCACGCCCCGTACACGACGTCCAGCTCCTCCATCCATTCACTCATCTCGCGATGCTTTCAGGTTCGACCAGCCGTTCGATATAACGCGGCAGTGCAAAGGCACCCAAATGAACCCCGGGAGTATAGTAATTGGTTGCCAACATCGCCGCTGCGAAACGGTCCTGCAATACATCCAGCGGCGTTGCTCGTACGCCGGGGTCGTCACTCCCCCATCCGAACGCAATGCAGCCGCCAATGTAGGTCGGCACGGTCGCAGTATAACTACTGATGTCGGCAAATAACGTGCGTAACGCGCGCATTGTCTGACGAAGCTCATCACCTTGCATAAACGGCACACCGTTTTGCGTCACCAGTACGCCGCCGGGAGCAAGGCAACGGTGACAGGCCGCATAAAATTTTTCGGTGAACAAAATCTCTCCAGGTCCAATCGGGTCCGTTGAATCAATGAGGATAACGTCATAGCGCCGATCCGTTGTCATCGCGAATTCCGCGCCATCGGCGATAACGATCTCAACGCGCGGATCGTCGAAGGCGTCGCCACAGATCGACCGCAAATGTTGTTTGGAAAACGCGACCACGTCAGCATCAACTTCCACCAAAGTGACATGCTCGATACTTTGATGTTTGAGCACTTCCTCCATTAAGCCGCCGTCGCCGCCGCCAACGATCAAGACGTCACGCGCCGCGCCATGCGCCAGTATGGGCGTGTGCGCCAGCATTTCATGGTACACGAATTCATCACGTTCCGTAGTTTGAATGACGCCATTCAAGGTCAGAACATGACCGAAAATTTCATTCCTGAAGAGCCGTAAATGCTGCGAACCATTATTAGATTCATGCAGAATTTCATCGATGCCATATCGTGCGCCAAACCCGTTATACAGCGTCTCCTCAAACCATTCCGACCGGGGTCGGTCAGAAGGATCTTCCAGCATTACCGGCACCCTCGAAGATGTTCGCCAACATCGACCCGTTCCGGCTGAAACGCCTCCCGCAGCACCTGAATCGCGTTTTCCGGTTTCGCATCTCCGCACATGAAAATATCCATCGCCGCATAGCCATGTTCGGGCCATGTGTGGATGCTAATATGGGATTCCGCCAAAACCGCCACCCCAGAAACGCCTAAATTCAGTGTGAAATGATGTAAATGAATATGTAATAGCGTGGCTTTAGCTACTTCGACACACTTTTTCAACGTTGCTTCAATAAAATCAATATCATCCAACCGAGAAGCTCCCCAAAAATCGACAATCAAATGGGTGCCCGCAAAGGTGATGCCATCACGCTCTGTGAAAAAATCTTTCCGGCTCGAACCCGGCCGTGCGGGCACAGCATGTTCGCTCAAAGCTTCAAATTCGACATGTGAAACGTTCGAGATTGGGGCGCGAGCGCCCCCATCGCTACTGCTATTGGACATTCGAATCACTCCACACCGACGACAAATTCGGCGGTCTCAATCATTTTTAATTTCGTCGCAGGATATGAAAGCAGACAGACGAATTTGCAAGCGGTTTTTAAAACCCTGGCGACACATTAACCTATTACTTTGATGTGCGCGGGCCTTAAAATTTTGTATTCTCGGAAACTATCTTTCGGTTATCGCAGCGCGTACCTTCGTCACGGGCCACCACCTGCTTTTGCCCGCCATTTCCCATTTGGAATGCCACCGGTCAGGTTATTGACGGCACTTCCGTAATGTAACCGTGTTTCCGCAGACTATCGAAGGCTCAGGGCTTCGTCCACGCTTGTTGAGATTACGAAGAAGCCTTAGCTGTGGGTTCAACCTTGACGCATCACCGGCCAACACAGACATTCGGAGCCAATTCATTTTAACCTGACCTAACCTAGGAGAAGAGACATGAGTAACGACCTTCATCAAAAAGCCGACGCCATGCGTCGTGCCGTACTGGGTGACGCGCATGTGAATCGCTCGGCAGCGAACGCCGACGTAGACGCCTTGCCCCTACTGAACGTTATCACGGATTTCGCATGGGGAGATGTATGGACCCGCCCAGGTCTGGATAAAAAAACTCGCAGTTACATGAACCTCGCCATGCTGACCGCACTGAACCGTCCACGCGAGTTAAGGGTCCATATCCGAGGCGCGTTAAACAACGGGGTTACCCGCGATGAAATCCGGGAGGCGCTTTTACACACCTTCCCCTATTGCGGTGCACCCGCATCCCTGGACGCCTTTCATGTGGCCCGGGAGGTCTTCGACGAAATAGATTCGGAGGTTTAAACCACGTTATTCAACGGCTTGAAATATTTAATCTTCTTGTCCAGCAATGAATTTCTCGGCCTCCAACGCCGCCATGCATCCCATACCCGCCGCCGTAACCGCCTGGCGATACACCTTGTCGATAACGTCCCCGGCCGCATAAACACCGGGTATATTAGTCTCTGTGCTATCCGGCGCGTGCAGGATGTATCCCTCTTCGTCCATCTCCACATGGCCTTTGAACACCGCCGTAGCAGGGTCGTGTCCGATGGCGATGAAGACGCCAGAGACGGCCAAGTCGGTCATTTGTCCGGTTTTGACGTTGCGCACCCGCGCCCCGGTCACGCCCAGCGGGTCATCATCGCCCAACACATCCTCCAACACATGATCCCACATAATTTCAACCTTGGGATTGTTGAACAGACGGTCCTGCATGATTTTTTCAGCGCGAAACTGATCGCGCCGATGGATAACAGTAACCTTGCTGGCAAAGTTCGTCAGGAACAACGCTTCCTCCACGGCGGTATTGCCGCCGCCCACAATGACGATTTCCTGATCGCGGAAGAAGAACCCGTCGCAGGTCGCGCAGGCGGACACACCGAATCCCATGAATTTTTGCTCGGAGTCAATGCCTATCCAGCGAGCTTGCGCGCCCGTTGAGATGATGACCGCATCGGCGGTATAAACCGTCCCCGTGTCACCCACACAAACAAAAGGCCGCCTAGTGAAATCAACACTGTCTATGATGTCGCTCACCATCTTAGTGCCGACATGTTCAGCCTGTTTCTGCATTTGCTCAACAAGCCAGGGACCTTGTATGGCGTCAGCAAATCCCGGGTAGTTTTCCACATCCGTTGTGATTGTCAATTGTCCGCCCGGTTGCAAACCCGCTACCAGCGTTGGCGCCAGATTGGCGCGCGCCGCATAAATCGCCGCCGTGTAACCAGCCGGGCCCGATCCGATAATAAGAACCTTGCTATGGTGTTGTTCGCTCATATGTCCACGCCTTTTCCACGATCCCTTAAATAAAGACGTTTCCAATAACGCCCCCCCTGTCGCGACGCAAGTAAAATGCCCGTACGTAACGGCTCGACGCTGCGGGAAATATTTACTTGAGGGCGGCCTAAAACATGGCCAGCATGGTCACGTCACTTTAATATCAGGCACATACAATATTGCACGTCCGCAACGGGAAACCAATCATGACAGAATTCAAAAAAATCGGCTTTATCGGCACAGGCGTCATGGGCGGTCGGATGTGCCGCAACCTCGCCATTAACATTGGCGTCCCTGTCATCGCCTATGACATGAATTCGGATAACGTCGCCGCCCTGGCCGATGTTGGCGTCACAGCGGCGGCCAGCGTTGCAGAAGTCGCCGCCGCAACCGATCTCATCATCATGTGTCTGCCGGGCGAGCCACAAGTGCGCGCCGTTTGCCTTGGCGAAAACGACGGTGGCAACGACGGTTTGCTAGTCCATGTTCGCGCCGGGCAAACCATTGTTGATATGACAACAGCGACGGCCGCGGTCGCCCGCGAGGTATCGGCGAAATTCGAGGCGAAATTCGTCAATTTTGCTGATGCACCCATCGCGCGGGGTGTATCTTCAGCCCAGGACGGCACATTGAGCATTATGGTTGGGGGATCCGAAGAGGTCTTCAATCGCATCAAACCAGTCATGGAATGCATGGGAACTGAAATTACCCATTGCGGCGCCGTAGGGACCGGCCAGGTGATGAAATTGATGAATAACATGATCGTGTTCGCCAACACCGCCGCCCTGGCCGAAGCTCTAGCGATTGGCCGTCGTGCGGGCGTGGATGGTGAGGTCCTGTTCGAAACATTGTCGCGCGGATCGGCCGACAGTTTCGTTCTCCGCAAACACGGCATGGAGTACATGGTGAAGGATAATTTTCCCGATGATGTGTTCCCGGTCACATACTCGCTGAAAGACATAGGATATGCTTTAAAGTTGGCGGAGGAGACCGGCGTTGATGCCGCCAGCGCACGTGTCGCGCAAGACCGCTTGAAAGCCGCGGATGCGGCTGGGTACGGTAAATTATACGGCCCGGTGGTGTATAAGGTCATCGACAAGTGATGCGGTCCACCGCCATCGCGACTTCATTAACCGAATAAGCGAGATCCATGTCCAAGTCGATTCTGACACGCCTGAGTTCGAAATAAAGCGGTTGACCCACGACGGTCTGGACGAAATTTTGATTCGGCATTAAAAATTTGCGGATAACGTCGAAGATGTTCGACGGACCATGTTTAAAATAATGGATCTGTCCTAATTTGGATTTATCTAACCGAAATTTGCGTTCCGTCGACCTAACCGGAATAAAATTAAGAGACGCGGAATTGATCGGGCCCATTTTTGCATCCGCCACCCTGCACACCGCCGACTTTACCGAAGCCACGATGCAGCGCGCCATTCTTGACCGCAGCGATATGCGCGGTTCATCTCTACGAAAAGCCGGTTTGGCATCCGCGTCGATGATCGAGGCGGATTTACGCGGGCCGCGACCTGGCCCGCTGCCACTGCACGACACCATCGGACGAAATTAGTCTACAAATTTGGACAGCGTGCTACTTAATAGCGCCCAGATGCACGGTCCGGGTTTAACCTGCGCCGGCATGAACGAATGCGTCTTTGATAAAGACAATTTCGCAGATGCAGATTTAGAATACGCCGAGTTAGGAAATGGAGATTTAAACACCGCCAATCTTCTCGGCAACAATGGCGTTAAAATTGAAACTGACGCCGAATCCGAATAGGGACTTGTTGGACAGGGCAGCCCTACCGCCCTACCGCGTAGCCCTGCATGCCGCGCGGGTTGGAACCTGCTTTAAGCATGCCGTCTTCCTGCGCTGCGGCGCAGAGGCGGCCTTCGGACCAGTCTTCGCCGACTTCAACGTTGTGACCCCGACGCCGTAGTTCGTCCACCGTTTCTTTCGGAAAGCGGCCTTCAAGAACCAATTTTCCAGGGTGCGCCGGGCGCGGGAAGAATGAGTTGGGATGGTGGTCCGAATGCCAGGACGGCGCGTCGATGGCTTCCTGTAGGTTCATACCGAACTGGGTGTGGCGCAGAAAGAAGCTGGTCTGCCATTGGTCCTGTTGGTCGCCGCCAGGCGTACCGAACACCATGTAGGGCTCGCCATCTTTCAACGCCATGGACGGCGACAATGTGGTGCGCGGGCGTTTGCCGGGAGCCAGGGTCGCGGGGCGGTCTTCCTCCAACCAGAACATTTGTGCGCGACTGTTGAGGCAAAACCCAAGTTCTGGGATGGTCGGAGAACTTTGTAGCCAGCCACCGCTGGGCATGCACGCGACCATGTTGCCATGGCGGTCGATGACGTCCACATGACAGGTGTCGCCCTGTACCTGGCCCTGTTTGCCAACTGTTGGTTCGCCGATACCAAATTTGGCAAAATCCTGTGAACCCGCAGCAACATGGGCCGCATAATCGATTTTTCCACCATACCCTTCAATTGTACCGGGCCGCAAATCAAGCGACGCTTTGTCCATGTCGATCAGGCCCCGGCGCGCATTATTATACGTGTCGGACAGCAGTGTCTCTATAGGCGTGTCGACGAAATTTGGATCGCCATAAAACGCTTCCCGGTCAGCAAAGGCGAGCTTGGTTGCTTCAACGACGGCGTGAACAAAGTCGGGCCCCGCCGGGTCCATCGCCTTCAGACCGTACTCCTTCAACAACGCCAATGTCTGCAACAAGACCGGCCCTTGCCCCCAGGGTCCGGTTTTCATCACCGTATAGTCATGGAAATCATAGGTTTGCGGTTCATCGTAAGACGCACGCCATTTGGCCATGTCATCACCAGTCAACACGCCGGAATGACGACGTCCGCTGACATCCATCACTTCGTTTTCACGGCAGAACTTGTCCATCGCTTCGGCGACAAAGCCCTCGTACCAGGCGTTGCGCGCAGCATCGATCTGCGCGACGCGGTCGCCGCCCGCCGCCTTGCCTTCGGCAATCAGCCGTTGCCAGGTTTCCGCCATTTTGGGGTTGCAGAACAGACTTCCCGGCACAGGCGGTCGGCCGTTGGGTAGGAATAGCGCCGCCGATGTGGTCCATTCGGTTTCAAACAATTCACGCACCGTATTGATCGTGCCGGTGATGCGGGGAACCACGGGCACCCCGTTGATGGCGTAGCCAATCGCGGGTTCAAATATTTCCTCCAGGGTCATCGTGCCATGATCGCGTAACATTAGCATCCAGGCGTCGAATGCACCCGGCACCACGGTCGCCAACAAGCCACTGCCCGGCACCATATCGAGCCCCAGGCCCTTATAATGATTGATGGTCGCGCCCGCCGGTGCCACGCCTTGTCCACAGATGACCTGCGATTTGCGTTGATCGGCCCGATAAATCAATCCAGGCATATCGCCGCCGGGGCCATTGAGATGTGGTTCGCAGACCTGTAAGGTCATCCCGGCGGCGACGGCGGCGTCAAAGGCATTGCCGCCCGCTTCCAGCATTTTCATCGCCACGCTCGACGCTAACCAGTGCGTGGAGGACACCACGCCATAAGTACCAAGGATCTCCGGACGCGTCGTAAACATTTTCAATTTCTCCTGTAGGAGTCCACTAAGCCAAGAATATTGGCCTAACTGTACTCTTTCAAAACGCCGTAAACAAATTTTCCAGCGCCTTGACGCCATCGCGTCAGGGGCACATCTTCCGGTTCACACCTAATTCTAAGAGGCCCCTATGCCAATGCCCGTACCATTCGTTACAGAAATCGAGTTTGAATATGGCGAAGTGGATCAGGTTTCTCCCATGATCCGCCGTGTCATCGCCCAAAACCCCGGCCCGTTTACGTTTAAAGGCACCGGCACATACATCATTGGGCGCGGCAATGTCGCGATTATCGATCCGGGCCCTTTGGACGAGGCGCATATTGCCGCGACCTTGAAAGCGGTCGAAGGCGAAACGGTGACGCATATTCTGGTCACGCACACCCATAACGACCATTCACCCGCCGCCGCCCCGATAAAGGAAGCGACCGGAGCGCCGACATATGGCTATGGCCCGCATGGCGGCGACCGAAAGGGCGTGAAAGTCGAAGAAGGCGGCGACTTCAATTTCATGCCGGATCATGTCGTCAAGGACGGCGGCGTCATCGAAGGCGATGGCTGGACGTTCGACGCAGTACATACGCCGGGGCATACCTCCAACCATTTATGTTTCGCGTTGCGGGAAGAAAAAGCGCTGTTTTCCGGCGACCATGTCATGGGCTGGTCGACATCTATCATTTCTCCGCCAGATGGCGACATGGCGAGTTATATGGTGTCGCTGCGCAAGCTGTTGGACCGGGATGATTCTGTGTTCTGGCCGACCCACGGGCCGCCAATTCGCGACACCAAGCCGTTCGTCGAATCCTTTATCCAGCACCGACAACGGCGTGAAGATCAAATTATCGAATGCATCACCGACGGTCAGGACACTATTCCAGCCATGGTACCTATCATTTATATCAACGCCCGTCCGCAGCTCCACAAAGCAGCCCGCCGTTCGGTTTTGGCGCATCTGATCCATATGAAAGTCGAGGGCATGGTGACCTGTGATGGCGACGCAGGGCCGGATTCGGTTTACGCCGTGTCTGGTTAACGTTATGACGCGGTCATGACTGACTCGAAACCAAGCGAAATCCATCTGGCGGATTATATGCCGCCTCCCTATGTCACTGATGCCATCGACTTAGCCTTTTACTTGGGGGAGGATTTCACGACAGTCAGGTCCCGTCTGACGATACGCCGCCAGAAAGGCACGCCGGAAGGCGCAGCCCTAACCCTTGATGGACAGGGTTTAAAACTGGAATCGGTTCGAATGGATGGACAGGCGCTTGATGATCCCACTTATGCAGTGACGCCAGATTCGCTCATCATCGACAATCCGCCCGCCACCTTCGTCCTAGACATCGAAACCCGAATTGAACCGCAAAACAACACCGCGCTGGAAGGACTTTATAAATCCAGCGGTAATTTCGTCACCCAATGCGAAGCGGAAGGGTTTCGAAAAATCACCTATGCTCTCGATCGCCCTGACGTATTGGCGGTTTACAGTGTTGAAATTAATGCCGATAAATCCCTGTATCCCGTCCTGTTGTCCAACGGTAATTTAGGCGAACACGAAGATATGCCCGACGGACGGCACCGCGTGACATGGCGTGACCCACACCCCAAACCATCCTACCTGTTTGCACTGGTCGCAGGCGATCTGGCCTGTGTCGAAGATCAATTCACGACCCGGTCGGGTCGTGCGGTCACATTGCGTATTTACGTCGAGCACGGCAAGGAAGACCGTTGCGACTTCGCCATGGACTCGTTGAAGAAGGCGATGCTCTGGGACGAAGAGGTCTACGGCTTGGAATACGATCTGGATATTTTCATGATCGTGGCCGTCAGCGACTTCAATATGGGCGCAATGGAAAACAAAGGCCTGAACGTCTTCAACGATAAATACGTGTTGGCGCTACCCGACACCGCCACCGACGGTGACTATGCGAATATCGAAGCGATTATCGCGCATGAATATTTCCACAACTGGACCGGCAACCGGGTGACGTGCCGGGATTGGTTCCAGTTGAGCCTGAAGGAGGGGTTGACCGTCTTTCGGGATCAGGAATTCTCCTCCGATCAACGTTCGCGCCCAGTGCAGCGCATTGGCGATGTCCGGGCGTTGCGGGCGCGCCAATTCGCCGAGGATTCGGGTCCCCTATCCCATTCGGTTCAGCCCAAATCCTATATTGAGAT
>Ga0302137_1000550_pt1 | contig 16383 bp, 18 predicted proteins | sample CBN3_SCM_MG_FD_203127 | JGI IMG/M metagenome (GOLD analysis project Ga0302137, IMG submission 203127) | Marine microbial communities from Western Arctic Ocean, Canada - CBN3_SCM | ecosystem: Environmental > Aquatic > Marine > Oceanic | place: Canada: Western Arctic Ocean | collected 2017-09-15 | reverse complement strand
TGGGAGCGAAAGTTCGAAACCATAATCAGCAACCACGGTGGCGGTGTCTCGCCAATTTTCCACGATGACCGCGTGATCCTTGCGGGGGATGAGGAGAGCCATAGTTTCCTGACGGCCCTCGATGCTGCCAGCGGGAACGTGCTATGGAAGACCGACCGGGCCAATGTCAAGGCGGCCTTCTCGACGCCGTGCCGTTTCGTGGACCCTTCCGGCACCGAAGGACTTCTTTTCAATAGCATGGCTCACGGCATCACGTTCGTGGATCCGAGTAACGGCAAAACATTTTGGGAACAGGTTGACCTGTTTGACAAGCGGACCGTGAGTTCCTGCCTCGTCGCCGACGGCCTGGTCATTGGCACGTGTGGCAGCGGCGGCGGGGGCAATTACCTCGTGGGCCTCAAGCCTGGCAGTGCGGCCAAGGGGACGCCGCCGAGTTTGGCGTACAAGTTGCGCCGGTCGATCCCGTACGTGCCGACGAGCTTGGCCAAGGACGGGTTGCTGTTTCTTTGGGGCGACTCCGGCATCGTCACCTGCGTGCGCAGCAAGAGTGGCGAGATCGTCTGGCAGGAACGCGTCGAGGGCCGGTTTTTCGGGTCACCCGTCTGGGTGGAGGAGCGATTATTCTGCATTTCCACCACCGGCAAAGTCGTCGTGCTCGCCGCCACGGAAAAATTCCGGCAAATCGCCGTGAACGACTTAGGCGAGCCGACCCATTCGACTCCGGCTCTGGCCGAGGGGCGGTTGTTCCTCCGCACGCTTGGGCATCTCACCTGCGTTGCGGGCGGCTCGAAATGATCGGCTTGATTGTCATCGTGCCGTTGGCCCTATTCCTCGGCTGGATTCTGAAAAACAGCGTGACGCTCTATTGCGGCCGGGCTTGGCCAAGCGGGTGGGTGTTGCTGTTTTGGCTCTCGGCCGCGCTTGGCCTTGGCTTGGGTATCTGGTTTTGCGGCTACGCCGAGTGGAAGTCTATGCAGTTCAGGCGGTTGCCAATCCCCATCGCACGCTTCAACCCGGCAACCGAAGTGTGGCGTGAAATGGAGATGACCGCAGTGATGCGCCAAGTGGTGCTGTCGGTCGACTTTGTCGCCGGCTTGGCTCTGGCGATGTCCCCCATCACCGTGTCGATGCGCTTCGCCGAGTTCATGGACGAATCCCGACGGTTAGTTGCGGGGGAAACCGCTCAGGCAAAGCCCAGCGCAGACGATGCTCCCTGAAGCGCCGCGATCACTTCGGCGATGTGGTCGTTGAGTTCGGTCTCCATCAACTCTGCGCCCCCCACGATGTCCTCCCGCTTGACGGCTGCGGCGAAACCCTTGGCCTTCATTTTTTTGCGGACACTTTTCGGCGTCATGCCGACCAGCTTTTCCGGCCGCACGTAGGCTACCGCGATGATGAAGCCGCAAAGTTCATCGACAGCAAACAGCGCCTTGCGAATCGGCCGGTCGAGCGGGTAGTCGACTTGGTTCCATTCCGCGTGCGAGAGGATTGCCCCGACGGTCTCTTCATCCACGCTGCGCTCGCGTAGGATTTTAGCCCCCTCCTGCGTGTGATCGGGGATATCCGGCCAGCGCTCATAGTCGAAGTCATGCAGCAAACCGGTGACGCCCCACTTTTCGGCATCCTCGCCCAGTTTGGTCGCGTAATGCCACATCGCCGCCTCGACCGCGAGTGCGTGTTTCAGCAGCGACTCCGACTTTGTGTGCTCATTGAGTAACGCCCAAGCTTCGTCTCTATTCATGTGCGAAGTGTCGGCGGGTCTCCCTGGTAGAGCAAGCCCCGCTTGGTCAAGTGGAGTTGGTTAATCGGTTGAAAATTTGAACTGAGAACTTCAAACTCTCCCGCGCTTTGGTTATACTACGGCGCATGGCGAATTTAAAGGGCAAGTCGATCATTGGATTTCAGCCGGGAGGCGAGGGCGATCCGGCTGTTTTTGGCATCAACCCTGCAACAGGGGAGTCGCTGCAGCCCGGCTACGCGGCAGTGAGTGAGGCGGAACTAAACCGTGCCGTCGAGTTGGCGGCGGATGCGTTCGAGGTTTTCAGTAAAACCAGCGGAACAGACAAGGCGTCGTTCCTGCGGAAAATTGCCGACAATATCGAGGCGATTGGCGACGATTTGGCCCGACTCGCTCCGCAGGAAACCGGTTTGCCAGAAGGTCGTATCCGTATGGAGACCGGGCGCACTTGCGGGCAGTTGCGGTTGTTTGCCTCGGTCGCGGAGGAAGGCACGTGGGTGGATGCCCGCATCGACCTCGCTGATCCCGAGCGGGTTCCGGTGCCCAAGCCGGACGTTCGCTCGATGGAGCGGCCGCTAGGCCCGGTGGCGATTTTTTGCGCCAGCAATTTTCCACTGGCGTTCTCGGTGGCGGGCGGCGACACGGCATCGGCGCTTGCGGCCGGTTGCCCGATTGTCGTCAAGGCCCACCACTCGCACCCCGGCACGGCGGAACTCGTCGGCCAAGCAGTGTCGTCGGCGGTTCGTGATTGTGGTTTACCTGAGGGGACTTTTTCCCTTGTGTACGGGCCGGGCCGCGAAACCGGCTCGGCGTTGGTGCGGCACCCGGCGATCAAGGCTGCCGGCTTCACCGGTTCGCGCGCGGGTGGGCAGGCCCTGATGAAACTCGCCGCTGACCGGCCGGAACCGATTCCGTTTTACGCCGAGATGAGCAGTATCAACCCGGTGTTCATTTTGCCTGGGGCGCTGGCAGAACGCTCGGAGCAACTGGTCGCCGGGTTATACGGCTCGATGACGCTTGGAGTGGGGCAGTTTTGCACCAACCCCGGCCTGACAATTTTGGACAGCACCACTGACATCGAGCCGTTCGTGGCCAAGCTCGCTGAGTTGGTTGGTGGCAGTTCTGGAGCGACCATGCTTAACCCCGGTATCAGTGCCGCGTACGACTCGGGCGCGGGTGCGCTTCGTGGCAACGACGCTGTTGAGGCAGTCGCGCTTGGCCAAACGGGCGACGGTCAATGTCAGGCGGGTGTGGCATTGTTCCGGACGAGCGCTGAGGCGTTCCTCAGCGACGTGTCGCTTAGTGCGGAGTTATTCGGGCCCTCGACGCTGGTGGTGACGCATGATGGCCCCGACAAGATGCTAGCCCTGGCCAGATCGCTTGAAGGCCAGTTGACGGCGACTGTTCACGGCACCGCCGCCGATCTCGAGGCCAACTGCGAATTGCTCGACGTGCTCGAGACGAAGGTGGGCCGTGTGGTCGTCAACGGCTTCCCGACCGGTGTGGAGGTCTGCCACGCGATGGTGCACGGTGGGCCGTTTCCTGCTACATCCGATGGCCGCTCGACTTCGGTTGGAACCAGGGCGATTCATCGTTTCACCCGCTTGGTTTGCTACCAAGGCTTTCCCGATGCGCTGTTGCCGGCGGAGTTGCGGGTGAGCAATCCGCTGGGCATCCGCCGCTTGGTTGACGGCGAACCACACTGACATGTCGAACACGCTCATTATCCTTCCGACGTACAACGAGGCGGACAATCTGCGCCCGATGACGGAGCGTTTGCTGGCGATGAAGCCGGCGCTGGAAGTGCTGGTGGTGGACGACAATTCGCCCGACGGCACCGGCGACATCGCGGACAGCTTGGCCAAGGGCAGCGAGCGCGTCCATGTTCTGCACCGTCAAGAAAAAGACGGGCTTGGCCGAGCCTACTGCGCCGGGTTTGTGTGGGCGCTGGAGCGCGACTACGAGTTCATCTTTGAGATGGACTGCGACTTCTCCCACGACCCGGACGAGATCCCGCGCTTCATCAGGAAGTCGGACGCGGAGGACGCCGACTTGGTCTTGGGTTCACGTTACTGCGAGGGGATCCGCGTGATCAACTGGCCGATCGGCCGCATGCTGCTTAGCCTCGCTGCTGCGAAGTATGTGAAGATCATCACGGGCATGCCGTTCACCGACCCGACCGGGGGCTTCAAGTGTTTCCGGCAGCGCGCGCTGCAGTCGATCGACCTCGATCGCGTTCGGGCCAACGGCTACAGCTTTCAGGTCGAGTTGACGCACATCCTGTGGCGTACCGGCCACAAGGTCGCGGAGGTGCCGATCATTTTCACCGACCGCTTCATCGGCACATCGAAGATGAGCGGCAAGATTGTCCGCGAGGCGATCTGGATGGTGTGGCGCCTGTGGCTGCAAAACGGCTTGCGCCGTTGGCCGAAGATAAAAAAGTAGCTCCCCGCTAGGCCTGCAATTGGTCAGAGCGTGATGGTCTCGGTCGGATTGGCCTGTGTGGAGACGTCGATCCGGAGGCTATCGAAGCCAGCTTGGACAAGTTTTTTGGCGACGGCTTCTTTCGCAATTTCTGGCGTGTTGCAGTCGCGGCTCAAGTGGCCAAGCACGATGTTGCGCAGCGTGCCGTTAGCCAGGTTTTCGACCGCCTCGGCGGTGGAGGAGTTGGCCAGGTGGCCGTGCCGGCTCATGATGCGCTGCTTGATGGCCCACGGACGGCGTGTGTCTTCCCGAAGCAGGTTGAGGTCGTAGTTGGCCTCGATGAACAAGGCGCTCACTCCGCGAACGCGCTCGAGCACGAGCCGGGTGGCTTGGCCAAGGTCGGTCAGTACGCCGATGCCGCCATCCGGCGTCCGGACGTGAAAGCCAACGGGATCCTGCGCGTCGTGCGGCACGGAAAAATTCTCCACTGTCACGTCGCCGATCTCGAACGATTGGCCGGTGACGAACTGCCGGACGTCCAGCTTGGTATCCATCCTGAATCGCAACTCGTCGGCAGTAAGGCGGTTGCAGTATACCGGGATCTTGAGCTTGGCGCAAAGCGCCTTCAGTCCCTGCGTGTGGTCGGTGTGCTCGTGGGTGAGCAGGATGCCGTCGAGCGTCTCGGGCGAGCGTCCCACCTGGGCGAGGCGAAGGCGTATCTGGCGGCCACTCAAGCCGGCATCGATCAGGAGCCGGGTCTGGTCTGTCTCAAGCAAGGAGGCGTTCCCCGCGGAGCCGCTCCCTAAAACTGTAAACCGTGTAGGCACGCGGACACTGTAGGGGCTTGCGGATTGCGGGGCAACGGAGCGAAAAAAAAGTTGTTCACAAACTGGATAATAGGGGAGCGTTGGCACGCTAATTTTGAAGCAAATATTGTGCCTAATTCGACTTGAATGTGTTCGGAGGATTTTCTACTGTCGGCACATGGCGCAGCAGGGATTCCAAATGTCGCAGAAGATGTCGCTCAACCAAGTGTTGGCGCCGCAGCTTCAGCAATCCCTCAATCTATTGCAGGCCCCGATGATGGAACTCAAGGCCATGATCGATCAGGAGTTGCAGGCCAACCCCGTGCTCGAGGAACAGGCTGCCCTGGACATGGAGGCGCGTGAGCGGGGGGGCGACGAGGCCGAGGAGGCCAAGGTAGATCTGGCCGAGCCGCCGAGCGACACGCAGTACGATCCCACTGACGAGAGTAACGCCGGGGAGCCAGTTGACGATTTCCAGAAGGAGATCAATCAGTTGCTCGAGCTTGATCAGGAATGGCGTGATCATTTCTCCAGCAACAACATTCCGTCACGGAACTCGAAGGATGAGGACGAGAAGCGCCAGTTTATGCTGGACTCGGTGACGACCACCCAGTCGCTGCAGGACTTTTTGCTGGAGCAGGCGCGCTTGTCGGATTTGAGTGAAGCACAGTTCAAGATTGCCGAGTTAATCATTGGCAACATCGACGACACTGGTTTCCTGCAGTCGAATTTGGACGAACTGGTGTTTTCAAGTTCCTGCCCGAGTATTGAGATACAGTCTGTGCTGGATGTTGTGCAGGCGTTTCATCCGCCGGGAGTTGCTGCTCGTGATTTGCGCGAGTGCCTGATGCTGCAGCTTAAACGGGCAGAGCGCGCCGACTCGCTGGAATATCGTATCATACATGACTGCATGAATGAGCTTGGCCGCCGGCGCATTCGTGAGATTGCCAAGAAAACTGGTGAAACGGTTGATGCCGTGCAGTTCGCCCTGGAGCGCATCGGCCATCTTGAGCCCAAGCCGGGTCGTGAGTACATGCCCGAGATGGAGCAGTTCGTTGTGCCGGAGATATTTATTTCACGCGGTGATGATGGCGAGTGGAAGGTCACCTCAAACAACGAGCACATTCCCCGGTTGCGCATCAGCAACGCCTACAAGGATCTTATGGCACAGAGTGCCACCTCTAGCGATGTGCGGAACTACATTCGCGATAAAATTCGTTCCGGTAAGTTTCTACTCAAGAGCATTCATCAAAGGCAGTCCACCATCTTAAGCATCGCTATGGAAATTCTGAAGCGCCAAGGAGAATTTATGGAACACGGGGCGTCGCAATTACGTCCGATGACTATGTCACAGGTGGCAGACGTCGTGGGTGTGCACGAGACCACCGTCAGTCGGGCCGTCTCCGGTAAATACATCGAAACGCCTCACGGTGTTTTGGAGATGAAATATTTTTTTACTTCCGGGCTGTCTTCCAAAGACGGCACAAGCCTAGCCAACACCAGCGTGAAGGAGATGCTCGGCGAACTGGTCAAAAAGGAGGATGGCACCAAGCCACTCTCCGACGAGGACTTGGTAAAGATTTTTAACGTCAAGGGGATCAAGATCGCCCGCCGAACCGTGGCCAAGTATCGAGCCGAGTTAAACATCCTGCCATCCCATCTTCGCCGCGTCTATTGAGACTTAGCCAAAGCTACTTTTCAGTTGCCAATAATGATAAGCTCTGAAATAATCCTGCTTTGTACACACTTGAAATGAGGAAAACAATCACATTTATCATCTCCGTAGTCATCTTAGGCTTCAACGGGCGGGCGGAAAAAGTGGACTTTGCTAAATCGATTCAAGGCGTCTTCGAGGCGCGTTGCATCGATTGTCACGGCCCTAAAAAACAAAAAGGAGATCTCAGACTCGACAGTCAAGAGGCAGCGTTGGCTGAGGTTGTGAAACCTGGCAAGTCAGGCGAAAGCGAGCTCTACAAACATATCTCTTTACCTGCTGACCATGAGGATATAATGCCACCAAAGGGAGACCCGCTAACCAAGGGGCAGATTGCCGCTATTAAGCAATGGATCGATGAAGGTGCCAATTGGCCAAAGGAGTTGGTGTTGATCAGCGCCAAGGATCGTGCGGCCGCAGAGGCCGACGCCAACAAGCTGCCGGAGCCTGAAATCAAGGAGGCACCCGTTTCCGATGCCGAGAAGGCAGCCATCGCGATTTTGACTTCCGGAGAGGGGCTCGGTGAGAAGTTCAGCGCCCCGCTGGTGATGGCGCTGGCCCAGAACACCAAGCTGATCTATGCCAACTTTCGACTCGTCGGCAAGAACGTCAACGATGGCCACCTCGCTCCGCTGGCCGAGATTCAAAACCTCAGCGAACTCGACCTCGCCAACACACAAATCACAGCTGTCGGTTTGGGGCATATCAAGGGGAGCAAAAACCTCACGAAGCTCAGCCTTGCCAACACGTCCATTGACGACGCGGCGCTGAAACAGATCGAGGGACTCACCAATCTGATGTCGCTCAACCTCTACAACACCAAGGTGACCGACGCCGGCCTGACAAGCCTCAGGAACATGAAGTTCCTGCGCAAGGTTTACGCGTGGCAGAGCGGCATCACTGAGAAGGGCGCGGCTGAGTTGGAGAAGGCGTTGCCCAACGTGGAGGTCAACCTCGGTTTCAAACTCGCCAAGGTTGAACCGAAGAAGGAAGAGAAAAAAGAGCCCAAAAAGGAAACTTCAAAACCAGAAAAAGAAGAACCCAAGCCTGAAAAGAAGGAAGAAAAGAAAGCGGAAGTGAAGCAGGTCGCATTCAACAAGAAATGCCCGGTCAGCAGCAAGGACGTCGATCCGGCCAAGCTCTTCGCAATCAACTTCTGTTGCGGCAACTGTCTCGCCGATTTCACCAAGGCCCCGGCCAAGCACATCGCCAATGTGAAGGGGCCAGACAATGAAAAGTGTCCAATCAGCGGCAAAGACATCGACGCGTCTAAGCAATTCGTGATCGGCTTCTGCTGCGGCAACTGCCTCGCCGATTTCACCAAGGCCCCGGCCAAGCACATTGCCAAGGTGAAGAAATAAACGAGCGAACGATTTCCCTGGAGGCACGGATGGGTTTGGAAGCTCCCCAATTCCAATAGAACCGAAATTCTTCAACTATCGGCCAACGGTGTAAACTCATTGCAGCCACAGAGGCGCAATTCCCCGCATCCCGAATTTGTCTAGGGTTGTTTCTTGAACATAAACGACAATGGGAAGAATAATCAATCTGCATATATCGGCGATATCTGCGGACAAAAAATAAATCCAATCCGATGATTGAAGGATCAGCACAGCAAACTTTGGTCAAGCACTTGCCTCACTGCACCGAAGCCGTTAGCTTATAAGCGCTAGGTTACGATGGACGAGTTGCAGGAACAATTTGACGATGCCACGTTTGCCTTCAGCCAAGGCGACTTTGGTCAGGCGGCTGCCGGCTTTGAGACGATCCTCGCGGTGGATGAAAACCACTTCGATGCCCGCATGTCGCTCAGCATGGCGTTGTGCCGACTGGAGCAGAACGAGCGGGCGATCGAGGAAGGGCACAAGGCCGAGAAACTGCGCCCGAACGACCAGTTGGTGCATACGAACCTCTCGCTGTTTTACGTGAAAACCGGCAACAAGGATGCTGCGGAGCATCACGGGCTTCAGTCGAAAATCGCCTCGTGGAAACAGCCCGGCGCGACCGCGCCCTCAAGTGACGAAAGCGGTGACGAGTTGCAAATGGCCAAGCCGAAGGCGGAGTCGTTCAAACTGCCGGGCAAGTTCCCCGAGATGCCGTGGCGGAAGAATCGCAACAAAGGCCAAGCGGAGGGCGACGCTGATGAGTGACCGTTTTGTGCGGGTCGCCGCGTGCGACGAACTGCGGGAGGACGGCGGCATCCAGCGCACGGTCGGCGATCGCGAAGTCGGCCTGTTCAAACTTGGCGACGGGGTGTGCGCCATTGACGGCGTCTGCCCGCACGTCGGCGGTCCGCTGGGCGAGGGCTTTGTCGAGAACGGAAAAGTTTACTGCCCGATGCACGGTTGGCCGTTTGACCTGCGGACCGGCCAGTGCGAGACGAACCCAAACGCGAAGGTGGATTGCTTCGAAACCAAGGTGGAGGACGGCGAAGTGTTCGTTCGTCTCACCGAATAATTTAACGATGAAATCAGCATATGAACTGGCGATGGAACGATTGGAGAAGGAGTCTCCGACTAATGAGATAAGCGACGAGTTGAAGGCCAAGCTGGCCGAGATCAGCAAGGTATACGAGGCGAAGATCGCTGACCGCGAGGTGTTTCTCAACGGCGAAATCGCCAAGGCAGAATCGGCCGGCGAATTTGAGGCGATTGAGCAGTTTAACAAGCAACTGGCAAGCGACCGAAAGGTGCTCGAGGCCGAACTCGAGGAAAAGAAAAACGAGCTCCGCGCTTAGTCGGCGTTTTCCGCGATCTGAAATCGGAAGAGCGCGGCGACCATCAGCGAGTGGCCGATCGTGCCATTGTCGATCAGCTTCGGAATTTCCGCGAGCGGCACGAGTCGGGTGATCAAATCTTCCCCGGCGTCGAGTTCGGTATCGTGCTGTTTGGCGGCGTTGCGGATGACGACGGTGTGCACTTTGTTGTTCATGATCGCCGGGTTGGCATAAACGAATCCGCCGCCCTTTGGCGCATCTCCCGCGTAGCCGGTTTCCTCGCGTAATTCGCGCGCCGCCGTTTCCAGCGGACCTTCGCCGGGATCGATCATGCCGCCGGGCAGTTCCAATTCGACGAGGTTCGTTCCCTGCCGATATTGCTCAACCATCACCAGTCGATCGTCGGGTGTCAGTGCGATGATGTTGCACCAGTCCACCGACTCGATCACAAAAAACTCGTGCTCTTTGCCGGTGCGCGGCGAGGTGCGGAGGTCGGAGCGCACCTTGAAAATTTTGTAGTCGCCGGCGCTGCGGCTCTCCTTCAGCGGCCAGGGAGTCAGTTCCGGTTTTTTAATCGGCATCGTTTTGTTCCTTCGCGGCCCAGCCTTGTCGCATGAGGCTGAGCAGGTGTGCGGTGGCTTCCTCGCGCGGGATGTTTCGCTCGACGGCCAGTTGCCCGGAGCGCTTGGCCAACTGAGCCGCCATCTCGCCGGCCTTGGCCTCGGGGCACCCCATCGTGGTCAGCAGTTGGGCCAAGTCGGAGTTGTTCATCGGCTTGGCTCACGCGGCAGTGCAGCGCTTGGTTAAGTCAGGCCACGCGGATGGTGGTGACCTCGACGCGTTCCATTGGCTTGCTGTTCTCGCCGCTGCTGCTTGGGCCGACCGGTGTGTCGCCGATGTCGCCCAGTGCGTCGTCGCCACCGCTCAATTGGCCGAAGGCGGTGTATTGGCCGTTGAGGAAATCGGCGTCACCGAGACAGACGAAAAACTGGCTGCCGGCAGAGTCGGGATCAGCCGAGCGGGCCATTGAGATGACGCCGCGAACGTGAAGCCGGTCGTTGAACTCAGCTTTGATTTTGTAGCCGGGATCGCCGGTGCCCCAAAGGTTCTCGAGTGACTCGTCTTTGGTTTGCGGGTCGCCGCCCTGGATCATGAACCCGGCCATGATGCGGTGAAAGCAGGTGCCGTCGTAAAAGCCGTCGTTGGCGAGCTTGGTGAAGTTTTCCACCGTGCCAGGGGCGATATCGGCCCAAAGCTCGATGCTCATTTCCCCCTTAGTGGTTTTTATTGTTGCGGTAGGATTTGTGTTTTCGGACATGTCGAATTTAGTATCAGTCGGCCAGCGAGACGTGGTCTGCGCTCGGGAATTTTTTGGGCAGTGGCTGGGTGACTTTGCCGGTGGCGAGCCACTCGGCGGCGCGGTTGATCGTGGCGATGAAGCCGACGCATTGCAGCGCCTTGCCGTTCTCATGGCCCATCGGCGTATGGAAAATGATGCCTTTGCCGTAATTGATCGTCATCATCATCGGCTCGTGCCGCTTGCTCTTGGCGCTGTATGCGGTGGCCAGCACGTTCATGTTTTCGGCCGGGCCGCGGAGGGAGTCGTACAGTTCGTCCTGCGCGTGCATCCACTCGGCCGGCATGCTTTTGGTGACCGGGTGCGCGTCGTCGCGAACGACGATCTTGAAAGCGTGTTGCGGTCCGTGACTGCCGCCGCCGCCGGGCTGCGTGTTGCGGACGATTTTGCCGTCGTCGCCATAGTAAACGTACGGGCCGTGTTTCTCGTTGCGCCCGCCCCAACCGCCTAGGCCGATCATTTTGTTGTACTCAAGCCAGTTCGGAAACGAGTTGTCGGCGGCATGGACCACGATGAATCGCCCGCCGTTTTTCATGTATTTTTCAAACGCGCGCTGCACTGGCTTGGGCCACTCCTCGCCGTTGTAGTTGCTTACGATGACATCATATTCTTTGAACGCTGGCCTGAAGGCATCCCAACTGGCCTGAAACTCCACGCGGATTTTTTTGGCAGCCTCGGCCGCCTTGGCCTTCTGGCCCTCGCTCAGGTTTCGCGGCGCACGGGGGGCGCGCGGTGGGGAGGTGAGCACATCCACTTGGAACAATGCGGTTTTCTCCATCTGCACCTTCATATACGGCGTCATGGCTTTCCAGTTGTGGTTGTTCTGTCCATCGACGAACAGTACCGTGATTTTTTCAGCAAACGCCGGGCTTGCCACTGCGGCGAAGAGCAGCGCGGCGGCGATCCATTTTTGGGGAATGATTGCGCGAGGCATCGTGCCGCGGACGGTGACGGGAGCGCGGGCGGTTCGCAAGCCTAAAGCCAGGCGCTCGACTCAGCATTTGTAGTCGGGCAATCTCCCTGTGTTGATCGGGGCTAAACAACTTGGCCAAGCGCGTTGGCTGCTGGCGGTGATGGTGGGGTTGGCGTTGGCGCTGGCTTTCCCGGAGCCGCGCTGGCTTGGGCTGGCCTGGCTCGTGCCGGGCGCCTGGCTGGCGGTCGTTGCCGGGGAGCAGCGTTGGCGCTTGTTCGGCCTGGCCTTTGTTGCGGCGGTGGTCTTTCGTTTGGTTTCGCTGCGGTTCCTGCTGAACATGCCGCACACTGCCGGGGCGATTAGTGGCTGGCTGGCGCTCAGTTTTTATTCGGCGCTGTATCCCGCGGCCTGGGCGTGGATTTGCGGCGGCTGGCTGCGGGACGGCTTGTCCAAGCTGCAGTGGCCGTGGTTTCGGCGGCTTGGCTTTGGGCTGTTCGCAGCCGCAGCCTGGGTGGGATCGGAGATGTTGCAGGCGCGGATGCTCGGCGGGTATCCGTGGAACTTTCTTGGCGTCAGCCAGTTTGAAAACCTGCCGCTGATCCAAATCGCCTCGGTGGCCGGCGTGTACGGCGTGTCGTTTTTGGTGGTGTGGGCGTCGGTGAGCCTGCTGTTCGCCGTGCTTCAAATCCGCCGCTCGCCCGCCAACCCTTGGTCGTGGACGGCCGATGTGGCCCTGCCGTTGCTGGCGATTGGCTTGGTTTTTGGCTGGGGCTTTTTTCGTGTCGCCAAAGTGCCGCCGCCGGCGAACAAGCTGGCCGTCGCGCTGGTGCAGCCGAGCATCCCGCAGCAGTTGATTTGGCAAAGCGGCACCGGCGACGAGCGCTTGGCAAAGGTGCTAGAGCTGTCGCGGCTGGCGTTGGCCACCAAGCCGGATTTGCTGGTTTGGCCGGAGGCTTGCGTGTCAATTTCGCCGGAGCGATGGCCGGAAGTTTTTGGCATGGTGAAGTCGAGCGGCGTGACACTGCTCTTCGGCGCGGATGATATCGAGTCGGGTGCGGACGAAGTTCGCTATTTCAACAGCGCCGTTTTTCTGACGCCTGACGGCCCGCAGTTGCCGAGCTATCGCAAGCGGCGGCTGGTCATGTTTGGCGAGTACATCCCGTTCGAGAAGGCGCTGCCATTCATGAAATATTTATCGCCGATCGGCGGCAGTTTTTCCGCCGGGACGGAGCCGGTGCAGTTCACGCTGCCGGACGGCGAACACACGATCGCGCCTTTGATCTGTTTCGAGGACTCGTTCCCGCACGGCGGCCGCGAGCACGTGTCGCCGGAGACAGGCTTGCTGGTGAACCTGACCAACGACGGCTGGTTTGGTACCGGACCGGAGCAGTGGCAGCACGCGGCCAACGCCGTCTTTCGCGCGGTGGAGAACGGCGTGTCGCTGGTCCGCTGTGCCAACAACGGGTTGACGTGCTGGATCGGCCCGCTTGGCCAAGTGCGGCAGTTTTACGGGCAGGAGAGCGGCGATATTTACGGAGCTGGGTTTGTGTCGTTCGAGGTGCGGCTTGGCCAACCGCTTGGCCGGACGGTTTACAACCGGCACGGCGACGTTTTTGGCTGGGCCTGTTTTGCCTTGGCGCTGGGCGTCACCGGGGTTCGCCGCGTTCGCGTTAAGCGGAGGCTCCACACCGGCGGGCGAATCGGTTAAGATGCTGGCCGCGTTCGCGCCATTATGATCCCAAGGGAGATTCTCAAAAAAATCCGGCAAATCGAGATTCGCACCAAGCGTCTCGTCACCGAGACGTTGGCAGGGCAGTACCACAGCGCGTTCAAGGGGCAGGGGTTGCACTTCGAGGAGGTGCGCGAGTACACGCCTGGTGACGAGATCCGGTGGATCGACTGGAACGTCACCGCCCGGATGAACCAACCATTTGTTAAGGTGTACTCGGAGGAGCGCGAGCTGACGCTGATGCTTCTGGTGGATCTGAGCGGATCCGGCCTCTTTGGTTCGGTCGAGCAAACCAAGCGCGAGATCGCCGCCGAGCTGGCCTCGGTACTGGCTTTTTCCGCCATTCGTAACAACGACAAGGTGGGTCTGATCCTGTTTACAGACAAGGTCGAAAAATTTGTGCCGCCGAGGAAGGGTCGCTTTCACGTACTGCGAGTGATCCGCGAGATTCTTTTTTTCGAGCCGGAAAACCGTGGCACTAACCTGAACGGTGCGTTGGAATTTCTAGGTCGCGTGGTGCCGCGCAAGGCGATTACAGTCTGCGTGTCTGATTTTCTAGGGCAGACGAACCCGAGCCGGAGGTCGGTGGAGGCGCATCTTCGCCGGGAGGTCGTTCTCTCGGAGACCCTGGCGCAGACGTCGGCCACGGCGTTGCGGCAGGCCAACCGCCGGCACGACGTGGTGGCGGTGCAGGTCACCGATCCGCGCGAACTTGAATTGCCGGACGTTGGCTGGGTGGTGTTGCAGGATGCTGAGACGGGGCAGGTCGTCGAGATTAACACCGGCGACGATCGCCGCCGCGTGGCCTACGCCCAACGGCAGGCCGACGCGCAGGAGGAACTCGTGCGGTTGTTCCGCACCTCGGGTATCGACTCGATTCAGCTTCACACCGACAAGCCGTACATCACGGCGCTCGAGCAATTTTTTGAAATGCGCCTGAAACGCCGGCACCTCGCTGCCTGATGCCGACGACCTCCAGCACCAACTCCGCGGCCCCGTTTTTGCCCGATCCCGCCGCCGCGACGAACGTTGCAGCTACGCAGGAAATCCCGGACATCCGGGGGCTGAAGGACGTGATTGATATCCCCACCGGCAATGAGTGGGTCTTGTGGCTGTTCGTTGCGGTAGCGGCGCTGGTGGTCACCGGGGTCGCCGCTTGGTTTGTCCGCCGCCGCTTGGCCAGGCGCAGCGAAGAGCTTGCACCCCCGCCGCCCCCGCCGCCGCATGTCGTGGCGTGGGAGCGGCTGCAGCGGGCGCTTGGTCTGATCCACGAGGCCGAGCAGTTTTGCACGGAGGTATCGCAAATCATTCGCGTCTATCTTGAGGAGCGGTTCAACCTTCACGCGCCGGACCGAACGACCGAGGAGTTTCTGTTTGAACTGCAGTCGAGCCAGCGCCTGATCTGCGAACACAAGCAACTGCTCGCCGACTTCCTCGGCGAATGCGACATGGTGAAGTTCGCCAAGGCGGAGCCGCCGGAGCAGGAGTTGCGCAACCTCCACGAGGCCGCCAGCCGATTGGTCGGTGAAACTCAGCCGAGTTTGCGCGAGGAAACAGTGGGCGAGGAGGAGTCCCAAGTGGAAGAATGACTTTTGACGACCTGAGAATTGACAGCCCGTGGTGGCTTTTGTTGCTGGTGCTCCTGCCTTTGATCGGGTGGTCGCAGCGGCGATGGGCCCGCGGCCGACCGGCGCTGATGTTTTCTTCCGTGCAACTCGTGCGCGGCATCATGGGCTTGGCCAAGCCCAAGTCGGTGGCGCTCCTGGGGTTTCTGCGGTGGACGGCGCTGTTGCTGTTCGTGCTTGCCGTAGCAAGGCCGCAGTGGGGCGAGGGCACCGAGAAAATCAAGGCCAGCGGGATCGACATCGCTGTAGCGTTCGACCTGTCCGGCAGCATGCTGGCCGAGGATTTTCAATTGCAGGGTAAACGGGCCAACCGGGCCGCCGTGGCCAAGGAGGTGCTAAAGGGATTCGTCAACGACCGTCCGGCGGACCGGATCGGTTTGGTGGCCTTCGCCGGTCAGGCGTACATCGCCGCGCCGCTGACTCTCGATCACGACTTTCTTCTGGCCAACCTCGATCGGCTCGAGGCTGGGAGTGAGGACATTGAGGATGGCACCGCGATCGGCTCGGCGATCAGCGCTGGGCTGAACCGCCTGCGCGGCCTGGACTCGGAGAGCCGCATCATCATCCTGATGACCGATGGGCAAAACAACGCCGGTACTGTCGCACCCCTGACCGCCGCCGAGGCGGCCGAGTTGCTGGGCGTGAAGGTGTACACGATTGGCGTCGGCACGCGCGGTGTGGCGCCGATGCCGTACACCGATGTATTTAGCCGCCCGCGCTACCGTAACGTTGAGGTAAACATCGACGAGGATACGCTGCAAAAAATCGCCGAGCGAACTGGTGGTCAGTACTTCCGCGCCGATAGCCAGCGCAAGTTGCAGGAGATTTACGACAAGATCGACGAGATGGAAAAAACTGAGGTGGAGGTGGAGCGATATTTTAACTACGACGAGTTGTTTCCCTACCTCGTCATCGCCGGCTTGGCGTTGCTGCTGCTCGAGTTGATCCTCGCCAACACCGTCTGGCTCAAGCTGCCGTAGGCGTTTTGTTGGGACGTGTGCGGTGTGACTTGAAACTTCCCCCGATTGGTCCTATAAACAGCAGTTCCCTATCTTTGTTATACCATGAAAGTAAATCGACGCACTGCAATCAAGATCACCGCCGCCGGGGTAAGCTCTTTGGCCCTCACTCCGGATTTTTTTGCGGCCAGTGAAGCGGCTGTGCCGTTTGGCAAGAAGTACCCTCAACTTGACTCGTTGACCACTGGCGAATGGTGGAAGAAGGGCGCCGGAGCGGAAACCCAGCTGAAGGGCAGAGGTCGCAAGGCGGCCGCGCCGCCGATGGATGTGCCGCGTGACCAGGTGATGGCGTTTGCGGTCTACACCCACCAGGCCGGTGTGCTGAAAATGACGGCTCAACTT
>Ga0302137_1000547_pt1 | contig 16421 bp, 11 predicted proteins | sample CBN3_SCM_MG_FD_203127 | JGI IMG/M metagenome (GOLD analysis project Ga0302137, IMG submission 203127) | Marine microbial communities from Western Arctic Ocean, Canada - CBN3_SCM | ecosystem: Environmental > Aquatic > Marine > Oceanic | place: Canada: Western Arctic Ocean | collected 2017-09-15 | reverse complement strand
CCCATAACCCCCGATTTCATGCTTAAGCTCGGATGGGCTGCAGGAACCGTGTTTGCGAAGAAAGGCGGGGCGCGAAATAAGATAATCATCGGGAAAGACACGCGTATCTCCGGCTACATGTTTGAAGCGGCGCTAGAGGCAGGAGTGACTGCCGCAGGTGTCGATATCAATCTGCTTGGCCCCATGCCCACCCCAGCGGTTGCCTATTTAACGCGGACGTTACGCGCTCAAGCAGGCATAGTCATAAGTGCCTCGCATAATACTTATCAAGACAATGGGATTAAATTCTTTGCAGTCGATGGCACGAAGCTACCCGATGATGTTGAATTTGCCATCGAGGAGCAGCTCTCGAAACCCATCTCAACTGTATCCCCGCAGTTGTTAGGCAAAGCCTCCCGTGTTACCGATGCTGCGGGCAGATATATCGAATTTTGCAAAAGCCGAATTGATACAGATCTGAAATTTACCGGGCTTAAGATCGTGCTCGATTGTGCGCAAGGGGCCACCTATCACATTGCACCTAGTGTATTTGAAGAGCTCGGCGCAACGGTTATCTCGATAGGTGTCAGCCCAGATGGCTTGAATATAAACGAGAACAGCGGTTCCACGTCTCCGGAGCTGTTGGCAGAGACTGTGCTGAAAGAAGAGGCGGATATCGGCATCGCATTCGATGGTGATGGCGACCGTGTAGTCATGATTGATCACCTGGGAAATGTCGTCGATGGCGATGAGATACTGTATGTCATCGCACGCGACAGGCGTCGTCAGAATGTTGATTTCGGTGGAGTCGTTGGTACCTCAATGAGTAATTTGGGACTTGAGCAGGCGCTCGACATCCTTGATATACCTTTTGCCAGAAGCGCAGTAGGAGATCGCTACGTGATGCGAGAGCTACTCGAGCGCGGCTGGAGTCTTGGCGGTGAATCGTCTGGGCATATTATTTGTTTGGACAAGACCACGACAGGCGATGGCATAGTCTCAGCCCTGCAAGCGCTGTCTGCAATTTCGCGCACCGAGCGTTCGTTGGCGGAATTAACCAGTAAATTGAATAAGTACCCGCAATCCATGGTGAATGTGCGAATCACGGATTCTGCAGATATAGCCGGTAGCAGCAGAGTGCAAAAGGCAGTTGCCGATGTGGAATCAAAGCTAGGCTCAAAGGGCCGAGTACTGCTGCGACCTTCCGGTACAGAGCCTGTTATGCGGGTAATGGTGGAGGGAGAGGATGCTGCCGAGGTGCTCAAGCTTGCCATCGAGCTGGCAGAAGTCGTTGAAAAAGAAGTTGGAGCGGCAGCCTGAGACAGCGTTACTATGTTGCAAGACCTCGGTATCTTAGTTAGTATAAGCGCCCGTTTTAGCGGGCAGTTCTAGAATGCTCAATATCTCGCCCTTCTGGATTTGTAAGCATGCGTCAGAAATTGGTTGTTGGTAATTGGAAGATGCATGGCTCGACGGCCCAGGTACGGCAGTTGATAGAGGGTGTGGCTACGGGTAGTGCAGATCTTAAGAAGGTGGAGATAGCAGTTGGACCGACTCTTCTGCATATAGGCCTCGCTGCTGAATTATGCGCTAGCGATGCTGCTGGCCATTTGAAGTTGGCCGCACAGAACCTATTTGCTGAACCGGCAGGTGCTTTTACCGGTGAGGTTTCAGCGCCTATGCTGGCTGAATATGGAGTTAACTACGTTATAGTAGGGCACTCTGAGCGGCGTGAGATTTTTGCAGAAACAGATCAAGTAGTTGCTGCCAAATTCAAGGCGACTCAGGCAAGCGGATTGATTCCCATCCTGTGTGTGGGTGAGTCATTGGCGCAGCGAGAAGCCGGAATCAGCGCCGAGGTTGTATTGGCGCAGCTGAATGCTGTAATCGAGGCAGCGGGAATAGAAGCACTACAATCCACGGTCCTCGCATATGAGCCCTTATGGGCAATCGGCACAGGAAAGACGGCAAGCAAGGAGCACGCACAGGAAATTCATCGGGTGCTGCGGGAACACATTGCGAAGTCGGATACGACTGTCGCGAAAGGCATAAGGATTTTATACGGCGGCAGTGTTAATGCAGCCAATGCAACAGAGTTGTTTAGTCAGGCCGACATAGATGGTGGCCTGGTAGGTGGGGCCTCACTGAAGGTCGAAGCATTTGTATCCATTTGTAAAAGCGCGGATTAAGAATCATGGAAACCATAGTAGTTGTAGTTCATGTAATAGTTGCCATTGGAATAGTGGGCCTAGTTCTCTTGCAGCAAGGTAAGGGTGCTGACGCCGGCGCCTCTTTCGGCGCAGGCTCTTCCCAGACAGTGTTTGGCGCATCTGGTACTGGCAATTTCTTGGTGCGGGCCACAACCGTTGGTGCTACGATATTTTTCATAACCAGCCTTTCACTGGCTGTATTTGCGAAGAATCAGTCAAGCCTCGGTGGGGCGGCCAATTCGCCATTAGCGAACGAAGCATTACTGCAGGAAGCAGCAGCTCCGATAGTCTCGGATGTGCCTCAGCTAGATGAGGCGCCACTGCCATCTCTTGATGCGGATGATGTGCCGAGCCTATCAAACAGCGATAATTAGGATTATTGATAGAATTAGCCGAAGTGGTGAAATTGGTAGACACGCTACCTTGAGGGGGTAGTGACCTCTGGTCGTGCCGGTTCAAGTCCGGCCTTCGGCACCATATTTACGTAACCCTCTGTCCGATCACGGTTACGAATACCCTCTAAGACCCTCAGAATAAGCACCCTGTTGTAATACCCTGTCCTCTACCGTAAGCTACAATACTATATTTTATGGTAGGTAGGATGGTAGGTAGATGCCAGTATAAATACTAATACGAAAATTTCGGTCTGCTAGAGATTTTTAAAGCACCAAGAAACGATTCCTATTATAAATGCCGCTTACATTCTGCATCGAAGTGCGAAGCAATATCTTAATTATCGCCCGCTCTCACCTCAAGGCTTTTCAGTTGGCTCTAGTCAGCAACGCGGACGAATATAGGGTTAGAATAAAACCAGAGATCAGACCAGGGATCTTCTCCTAGCGCGTCTGACGTTGGCTCGAGTTCCTCTCCATTAGTACCCCGGAGGCGCAGATAGCCCGACACCTCGGCGATCAACTTTATCCGCACCTCACTCATGCCAGTTGCGGTTGAAAACTCTTGCGCAGATAATCGTTGCTGCACCCTCGCCGTGGGATTGGAATCGTTGCTACGGTCTTGCGCAACACCTGTCAGATCTCCACGAATAAGATCAACCCTTGCAACACTCGGATTTTCGCCGCGAGCATTATTTGAGTCTGAATCTAAAAAGCGAACGACCACTTCTATCTCGGCCCCCTTATCTACGACAAGCTCGTCACCAAGGCTTGCTGAAATGCCATTGGCATTCACCGAAAATTCTAATGCAGAAATGAGGTCGCCTGTGGTCACGAATACGCGGCCGTTTCGAATACCGTCGAGAATCGCATCGTGATTCTTTGCTGCCCAAACATGAGTTTTCGAATATTCTCCTGGCCAAAAATCTACGCCGCCTTCGCTGTAATGGACATGGGAATCAGAATTGGCGGTCACCCACCAGCGCCGCCCTTCGCCCAGCATAGAGTCCCAGAACCCACCAACTATCGCCGTAAACTGATCAAACCCGCCTAAGGTTTTCGCATTGCCGTAATAGCCTCTTGGGCGAGAATTACCCACGCTGCCATCTCTGTTTAGCGCCGCCGCTTGATGCCCCGGCGCCGCAGCCATCCCAACAGCGATAGTGGGCGCCGTATCGTTCCAGTCACGCAGCTCGGCGGGCGTGTATTGGCCATAAACACCAATGTCTTTGGCAGAGCGAGAGGGATGATTTGCGATCAGAATCGGTGCACGCTCCTGAGTAGTCATAAACTTTAGTGCTTCGAGCAATCGTGGTTCTGCATCCCAACTAGGGTCTGCCGGCCACGGCTCGCGTTTAGCAAAACGGGATTCAATAGCAAACAATTGCTGGCTCTCTTCATGGCTATGCGGAATGATCAAACTCGAGTGATCTGCACCCGGGGTGTCAAATTCCATTCCCCAAAATTGCACAACCTCGGGGACAACTAATCGCGACTGCTGCAACTCGGGATAAGCCTGCTCTAAGTTAACCTTGCTGTGATTAGGCCCACCATGGTCGGTCGCCACCATCCAGCCAAGCCCAAAATATTTCGCCATCAACGCGTTCATTTGTATTGGATAGATTGCATCGCCACCGACTATTGGCGCAGGCGGCTCTTGCTCACGGTCCCAGCCGGTGCTGTAACGACTATGGATGTGATGATCGCCTGCGATCCATTGCGGGGCTGAGTCGGCGGCAGTCAGGCTGTTAGAACAGACTACGCCACACCCCAACCCGATAATTGAAACGATCTGTCTAATTAAAGCGGTGATAAAGCGACTCCTTCAGAAAATACAGGTGAAATCTAACCCCAATGTAGCACCATCATATGAGGGTTTTCTAACATCAGGCCTTATATCTAGTCTCGAAACGTCTAGGAAAGCGATCTCCTAAGAGCGAAGCTGCATGAGACATTCAATATGGCCGTAAATAAGCAACAGACCGACTCTTTTTCTCTTTTTCTCTTTTGGCTTTTCTACTCGCTCGTCCACAATAGTATGTATAGGGATTAGATGGAACCGTTCTGACTTATCGGGGTGTGCCCCTAGGGTGAGGTGCTGGCTGGGCGGTTGCTAGGAAATAGGGGGTGGGTGAAAAAGGCAATCTGGATTGCGTTTATGGTAGGTAAGATGGTAGGTAGAATTCTATTAAATACATAACCTATTGATATAAATGGATTTTAAAGTCCGGCCTTCGGCACCATACTTACTTAACTCCGCATGACTTCCCAGTCTGCGCTGAACGCAAAAACACAATATTTATAGACTTTTCTTGAGTTTCATCGTGACTGTTCGTAACCTAAAATAACTTAGAGGTGCTTAAATGATAATTGATGTTGAGGTAGGCTGTTTTGCTTTACTTTGCTTACTGCTATGCGGATTTTCGGTTAGTGGTTTTATTCAAGCTGTCCGAACCAGTCAGTTTGTTTTGCTGGCAAGCTTAGTGTTACTTGGCCCGCTAAGTTACGGTCAGGAGACCGATAGTTTTGCATCGATTACCGATGCCATGTTACAGGATCCTGCTCCCAGTGACTGGCTCATGTGGCGTCGCACTCTCGACAGCTGGGGCTATAGCCCATTGGCTGAAGTTAATCGTGATAATGTGAATCAGCTGCAGATGGTGTGGACTCGGGACTTGGCTCCCGGTACTGGGGAAATTACTCCGCTGGCCTATGATGGCGTGCTCTACGTTCCGCAGGAAGCTGATTTGATAGAGGCCATCGATGCCCTCACTGGCGACCTGATTTGGGAATACCGGCGTAACCATCCGGAAGACGCCTATGCTTATGTAGGCGGTTCTGCCCGCAATAATCGCAACATAGCTATCTACGAAAATCTGATTATCAACACCAGTGACGACGGCTTCGTGTTTGCGCTGGATGCCCAAACCGGTGAAACCGTTTGGGAAACACAGGTTTTTGACTACAAGGTCAATACTGGCAACCATAGCTCGGGGCCGATTATTGCCGATGGTCGGGTAATTTCCGGTCGCGGTTGTCTATCGAAACCTGCTAACCCAGGCGGAGGGCCCAAAGCCTGCTTTATTGCCGCCCATGATGCCCGCACCGGCGTTGAGCTGTGGCGCCGCCACTTGATTCCAGCTCCGGGGGAGCCCGGTGACGAGACTTGGGGCGACGTGCCATACGAGCAGCGCCAACACGTAGGCTCATGGATGCCTGCCAGTTACGACCCGGAGCTGAAACTGATTATCCTGGGCACCTCGGTCACCTCACCGGCACCGAAAATCTTTCTAGATGGCGCTGATAAGAAGTATTTGTATCACAACAGCACCCTGGCGCTGGAGGTAGAGACCGGTGAGATACGCTGGTACTACCAACACCTCAATGATAACTGGGACATGGACCATCCTTTTGAACGACTATTGGTGGATACCGCAGTGACCCCTGACCCGGACGAAGTTGAGTGGATTAATCCAAATCTGAAGCCTGGTGAGGTTCGCAAAGTCATCACCGGCATTCCCGGCAAGACCGGCGTGGTGTACACGCTGGATAGAGAAACAGGCGAGTTCCTGTGGGCCACCCCTACCATATTTCAGAACGTCATCACGGACATTGACGGCGCCACTGGCGAGGTGACGGAAAACCCGGAGATGGTTTTTCGCGAAAACGGACAGGTTGTGTTTATCTGCCCGACCTGGGTAGGAGGAAAGGACTGGTGGGCCGGTGCCTACAGCCCACTCACCAATACCATGTACTATCCATTGCAGAATACTTGCGCGCAAATGATGGCCGCAGCCGATGTTAAAAGTGCTGCGGCAAGAGAGTTGAGCAAAGGTGATGGCATGGGAATGCCCTCCTACGCGCTGGTTGCCAAGCATCAGATAGCACCCCATACGACTTTTCAAGGTACCGTCAGAGCAATCAATGCAGAAACCGGTAAAACCGAATGGCTTTATGAAGAGCGTGCCGGCACAATGTCTTTAGTGGCCACTGGCGGCGGCCTGATATTCGGTGGCGATGTGAACGGCCGATTTCGAGCCCACGACCATGAGACGGGTGAAGTTCTCTGGGAAATAAACCTGGGCTCTCCTGTAGTTGGCTACCCGATAAGTTATGCCGTGGATGGAAAGCAGTATGTTGCTGTTAATACCGGAGTAGGTTGGGGATTTGCACCCGAGTTAAGACCCAGCTCAGGAAGCGGCCTGTACATATTTGCAGTGCCCGAAAGATAACTCGAACTTATGGAAAGGTACTTAAAATGAAAATTAGTGTTGATTTAGGCTGCTTCGCTTTACTCTGTCTACTACTGTTCGGGCCTTCGCTTAGTGCTCAGGACATCCCTACGATGACAGCGGCGGAGCTGGCACGGGTGCAGGTGCACGCCGTGCCTGGCAAGGATAATCTGTATCTTGTCCCTGGCTTCGGCGGCATTAGTGGTGGCAACGTGATATTTTTGGTCACTGACGAGGGCGTGCTCGTTGTAGATAATAAGTTTTTCTACAGCTATTCGGAGATCATGGAGCAGTTGAGGAAAGTGACGGATAAAGATATCCGTTATGTGCTCAACACCCACCACCACTACGATCACGCGGGCAGTAACGCGGACTTCCTCGAGGATGGTATACCTATTCTGGCTCACCGCAATGTGCGCACCAATGTGCTGCGTGATGAGCGTAATGCCCCGGAGGGAGCTCCAGTTATTCTCTACGATAAAAGCGCCACTGTGGTGTTGGGTGGACAGGAAGTTAACGCCCATTATTTCGGCCGTGGCCATACTAGCGGTGATTCGGTGATTCATTTCCCTGCGCTGCGCACGGTGCACACCGGCGACCTGGTTCTCTGGGGCGATCGTCTGGATGGCAGCACAATGTCACCGTTCTTTGACTATGACAACGGTGGAAGTGCGGCTGATTGGACAGCGACGCTGGATGGTCTGTTGACGCTGGATTTCGATACCGCTATTCCTGGTCATGGACCAATCCTAAGAAAGGTCGATATCCGTATATTTCGCAGTAAACTGGATCAATTCATGACTCGGATAAAGGTGCTGATAGATAATGGAGTAGGGCGTGATCGCATAGCTGCGGAGTTGGATATCGCCGATTTGAACTGGCCCATGCCGCCGGACCGTATTGAATCTATATACGATGAATTGACTCAATAGGCCGCGTCGGGCAGGCGAAGAGAAGCAGTTCAGGCCCGAGTAAAAACAGTCTCAAGAGTGACGAGACACCCGCATCGATCGATGCGAGATTTTTTTATGAGATACCTCCAAGACGATTTTCGCCGGCAGATACAAACATTTATGATAACCGGCCTCGGAGATATCTTTGAAACTTCATAACAAGGAGAATATACAAATGACACCATCACTACTCAGGCAGCTGCTGCCAATACTCGCACTCACTCTGATCACATCTTCAGGAACGCTCGCTGACACGGTGCCGATTCACACTGTTACCACGACTAAGTTTACGGTGGAGGACGCCGAGGTCAGCAAGGCGTTCTATGAGGACTTACTTGGCATCCCGGAGTTACGTCGCTATGTGGATGAGGGGCGACTGGTGGAGCCGTTCATGGGGTGGGTCGAGGATGGCCGGATAGGGCTGCTCGACTACAGTGAGAAGGAGACGTTAAAGAAGAGCTCAGCCCCGGTCTCGGCTATTTCCGTGCCTGACTTAGAAGAATTGGCAGCTCGGTTCGAAAGTGCAGGAAAGCAGTTTCCGATATACGATCTCGGCGGAGGAACGCGAATCTCCATCGTCAATGATCCGAGTGGCAACACCATCGAGATAGTCGAGGTCGAGGGACCACCGGCAGTGACTGGGGCTCGGCTCATAGTCGAGGACCGTGCGGCGGCCGAAGAGTGGTTCCTTGAAGTCTTCGATGTGGAGCTGGACGGTGGTATCGTTCCGGGCGGTCGTATCGTTACTGACAACTTCGACGAAGTATTCCTCAAAATGGGCGGGGGTTTATTCTTCGCACTCTACGAGCCAATGGACGAGCCTCCCCTGCCCAAGAGTAACTATCCGGTGGTAGCCATCTACTCCACCGACTACGACGGTGTTCTCGAGCGGATCAAGGCTCTCGGCCTGTACGTTCGGGAGCGCGGCGACGGATTGCTGTTTGCCCGTGATCCCTCAGGGAACGTTGTCGAGGTTGTTCGCCAGACGGCTCGCTAATTGAGAGCCTCGTAGTCTTATCGAGCTGCCCCGATTTGCACTTCTATGCGAGATTGAAGTAGGCTATTACCCGGCCGCTTAAGCCGGAACTTAGATAAAAAAATTTAGAATATAGAGGATTGAAGGTACAAACCATGAAAAAAGCATTATTAAGCATTATAGTCGCTCTACCTCTTGCATTTGCTCAATCTCTGCTGACCGCCCAGGAAAGTTTTCCGCGCACGCCATCGGGCAAACCGGACTTCACCGGAAATTACGATACGTCATCCCTGACTCCGATGAATCGCCCGGCAGAATTTGGTGATCGGGAGTACTACACTGCGGAAGAGGTTAAGGCAATTAGTGATCGTGCAGCAAATAATCTCGCTAACGGGGACAAACCGCTTGATCCCGAACGCGCTGCGCCGAAGGCTGGCGCTAATATAGGCGCCTACGATGGTTTCTGGATGAATTTTGGGGACAGTGCCTCTGTCGTTAACGGGAAGTACCGAACTTCTATAATTACTTACCCTGAAAATGGACGCATGCCTGGGCTTACTGAGGAGGGTAAGGAAAAAGCAGCCATGAGGATTCCCTTTGAATGGCCACAGACCTACACAAAGGATGATGCATGGTGGTTGGAAGAGCCTGACGTTCATCCCTTCGACGGCCCTGAGAATCTATCTCTAGGGACTCGCTGCATCTACACTGGCGTTGCGTCGCTTCCTGTCACTTCACTACCCTACAACAACATAAAAACAGTCGTACAAACTGAAGACTATCTGATGCTCTATATCGAATGGCAGCACTGGGCGCGGATAATCCGTATCGGTGATAAAGAGCACAAGCATGTTAGTCATGCCTCATACGATGGAGATTCTATTGCATGGTGGGAGGGAGAAACCCTTGTGGTTGAAACAGTTAATATTATTAACGAGGCTCCTCGCGAAGTGGCTGACCGTCGTATAGTCGAACGATTCAGTCGCAACGATGACGGTGGGATAGTCTACGGTTATACAGTGGAAGACGCTAATTTTACCGATTCCTATAGCGCTGAAGTGAGTTGGAGATTAACTGACAAGGTGCCCTATGAGTTCGCCTGCCACGAAGGCAACCACGCTATGATTGGAATTCTTGCGGGCGCGCGTCGGCAGGAAATGGATTACCGAGAAAAGAACGGTTTGTGAAACTAAATTATTGATGGGATGGACGTTCCTAATCGGCGTCGCTATTTCAGGTGATTAGCAGGAGCGTCCATTGTGATCGATCTTGATTTAGTTTCTAAAAGGTGTAGCGCAGTCTATTTTCAAATCTATTAATTTACAGATAATTAGTGAGTCTTCCGGGAAACTTTGTCCCGGTTAAATGCCCTCAATCGCTCCGTACTTTTATTGCCTCACTCGGCAATACTTGGATTCGGGGATACTTTATAGTTCCGGCCTACACAATCCATCGTTAGACTCGCTTTCAGTGGTAATTATTGAGCTGATCGCCAATCTCCTAAGAGGTTTTTATGAAACGACTTCAGCTTGCGGTATTTGGACTGGTCCTGGCCTTGACTGGCTGTGGAGGGAATGTGGCACCGATAGTAGAGGCCGGGGATTTGGCCCTCGTCGGGGCGCAGTTGATTGACGCAACCGGCGCGGCACCCACGGTAGATTCGGTCATTGTGATTCGTGATGGACGTATCACTGCGGCCGGTTCACGGGAGACCACCCCTGTTCCCGCCGGTGCGGAAGTGATTGATGTTAGCGGCAAGTCGATTATTCCTGGTCTGGTGAACATGCATGTGCACTACCGTGGCGAGAGCGCTGACATCAAGAGTCAGTTCAATGCGCAGCTCTATTATGGCGTTACAACCGCACGAAGTATCGGCAGCGACTCGCCGGAAGCTGTTGAGTTCTTGCTCGAAGCCAACGCCGATCGGCCGGACTTCCCGCGCGCGTACACCGCAGGCCTTGGATTCTCGCACCCCGGTGGTTTTAACGCGGGCGGACGGAACGCGCCGGCGACGGAAGACGAGGCGCGGATGCTGGTCCGGAAGCAGATTGCGCTTGGTGTGCAGTTTATCAAGATGTGGGTCAATGACGTGGCGCAGCCTGACTTGAAGATCAGGCCTGAGATTCGGGCGGCGATTATCGATGAGGCGATCCGTAATGGGGTCGTGCCGGTTGCCCACATCGATGGCGAAGCTGATGCCATTCAGTTGATTGGGGCCGGTTTGCGGGACTTCCTCCACAGCACCGTGTTGACCTTCGGCCCAGGGGGCGGCGCTCCCGTCGACAGCCCCGCGCCGTCGTCGGAATTCCTGCAATTGGCGGTCGAGAACGATGTTGTGTTCACTCCTACCCTATCTATTCGTCAGCTTGGCTGGTATTTCGCCGCGCATCCAGAGTTGCTGGATGACCCTAGTTTACGGGCGGTGTTCAATCCTGATGCCTTGGCTCGATGGGATAGTCCTGAACGCCGGGCGGAAGTGGTCGATGCGGACAACTTCGAGGACAGCAAGGCGGCATTTCGACAGCTTCAGGACTTCCTCAAGACGATCCACGATGCCGGTATTCAGGTCGCCATTGGCACTGACGCGGGCACCGCTAATGTGCCGTTCGGGTGGGGCCTTCATCGTGAGATGGCGATATATGTCGAGGCTGGCCTGACGCCGATGCAGGCTATTGTTGCGGCAACGGCCACGGGGGCTGCACAGATACCCCCCTTAGGCGAAGCTGATTTCGGAACCCTAGTGCCCGGTAAGGTGGCAGATCTAATCGTTCTCGATGCCGATCCACTGGCGGATATCCGCAATACGCAGAAGATCGATCGGGTGATGCGGCTGGGCGAGTGGGTAGATCGTACGCTATTATTGCCGACCAAGTAGACGCAGTGATTAGCCAGCGCCTAGAGTGCTGGCTAACATCCTCCCTGGTTTAATGCAGCTAGCGAGTCCTCGTGCTGCTCCTCAACGGTGCGCGTTAGATCAGTCGTTGAGACTGCTGAATACCATTTGGATCCAAGCGGGGATAGTCATGAAGCCGGTGAACTTGGAGTATTCGTCTGGTAGTCCGGCTGCCTGGATTTCATCTAGTGATTTTCCCGCTGACTTTTGCTTCTCCACGAGGTCGATCGTTGCCGCGATTCGGTCGTGGTAGGCCTGCAGTTCGGTCTTTGTCGTCATAGAGCCGTGGCCAGGGATAACTTTGGTATCATCGTCTATCATCGCCAACGTTGCGGCGATGTTATCCCGCAGTCCGGTAGCCGAGCCGCCCACTGCGAGATCGATGAATGGGTAACCGTAGAGGTTGACGTACTGGTCACCGGTGTGGATGACGTTCGATTCCCGAAAAAATATTACTGCATCGCCATCGGTGTGCGAGGCATTGCCGAGGTAGATGACGTCGATATCCTCTCCGTTCCAATCGAAGGTGATGTTTTCCTTGAAGGTCAGCACGGGTATTGCCTCAGCTGGGTGCGGTTCTTCGCGAAAAGTTGTTCCTGCCTCCCGTCCTTCCAAGAGACGCGTTCGCACACTGTGGTGCGCGATGATTAAGGACTCCTCACCGAATGCAGCGTTACCACCGGCATGATCGTAGTGGTAGTGGCTGTTAACGAGGAAGTCGATCTTTCCTTCCTGAATGCTAGCGACCGCCTCCTTGATATCGTCCGTCAGCGGCATTAGCTGATCGTCAACCATGAGTATCCCATCTTCACCGGCGGATACGGCTATGTTGCCACCGTAAGCTGGAACGGGCTCGATCCACCAAACCGTATCGCTGAGCTTGTGGACCTTCTGCTCGACCAGGGATAAATCTTGTGCCGAGGCAGATATGCCCCAGAGACAAGACGCCATCAAGAAAAAACTGAGGAGTCCTCGGAATCCATCAGCGCGTGTTCCCTTCTTCATCGCCTTTCTTTTTATGCCAGATCGCATTCCCAGCTTTATCATGTGTCTTCCTCTATCGGATCATGTTCCACGAGCATATTTAAGTGGAAAGAGATAGTATCTCTGCGGTGCGGGCTTGTCTAGGTAGGTGAGGGGTCACAGATAGCGAAGTTGTTGAGCCTGTGTGATCGTTTCTTTCGCCGCCAAATGGACCACTTTTGACTGGCTAAATCTGCGCTCATGTTTAATAAATAAAACAAAAAGGCGTGAGTGATCGTGAATCCTGCAACGGCAGGAAATCCACGACTATTACTTTATTGGCGGTTGTCGCCTAGTAGGATTCTAATCTTTCATTAATTCAACCTTTATTTGTCTTATCCTATATCTGGGCACATTACAAAATGTCACAGACAAGAGCCTCCCACTATTGTAGCATTTTCTCGGATCTCTAAGTATGGTGCTGGCGAAATTTACCTCAAAAAAACAAACATCCCAATGGAGGGATTCTCATTATGATACGCATTTCAAATAGACCAACACGTTTGCTCGCTTTACTGTCCTTGTTCGTTTTCACCGGTGTAGCTCCAGTAGTCGCTGAGGAAGCGACCGAAATGAGCCTAGGGATGGTGATACTCAACGTGCCTGATCTGGACGCCGCCGAGGCTTATTACACCGACGTAATTGGCTTTGAGACGAGGAGTTCGTATCCAGCTGACCGCAAGATAGCGTTTGAGATTTTCATGCAGCCGAAAAATAGTGGATCCGCAACTAGTGCAACCTTGGGGCTCGCTCAAGCGCCCGACACACCGTTACCGTTGCCAGAGGGAAAATCGAGCTATGGCCGCATCCTGATCTACACACCGAATGCCAGAGAGATAGCGGCTCGAGCTGAGAAGGCAGGTGCAACGATTCGCGAAACAAAACTGGACCGCGACAATGCGCCGATAATCCTCTTCTTCCACGATCTGAACGGCTACGAGATCGAGCTTTTTCAGGCTGGAGAGTAGGAAGGCTAAAGACTTTTAATCTCAAATCGGGCAGACTGAGTGCCTGAGGTAGAAACTAAAAAGGAAAGTGCAAATCAGGAGAGCGACTATGGAAAAAACAACCAAACTAATTGTTTTCACTATGTTTTTCGCTGTACAAGCCGGCGCGGACACCCTCGAAACCGAAGTGAGGCCGATGCTGGAAGCATCTTGCCTTTTGTGTCACGGCGAGGGCACGGCGACTCCCCTTAATATTCAACAACTCAGCTACGACCTTGGCGATGCCGAGGTTTATCGCACTTGGCAGCATATCTATAACCGTATTGAACGTGGCCAAATGCCCCCGATGGAGGTGTCAGACACGGTTCAGTCGCTTATCGACAATGCGCTTGCCGCACTCAAGCCTGCCTTAGTTGATGCCAATATAGCCGCACGCGGTGGCTCACGATCAGAGCTGCGTAGGCTGACACAGCTTGAGTATGCCTATTCCTTACAAGACCTTCTGCATCTCGATGCGGAGATTGCGACGTCTATGGCTAAGGAATTGCCCGCCTCCGCTGATACTGGCGGGTTCGATACCGTGGCTAAAAATCAGGACATCTCGGCCTTGCACGTGCGCGGCTATTTGAGCGCGGCTGACAGAGCACTGGATGCAGCAATCCAACTCGGGCCACGTCCTGAGTCGGAGCGTTTCGAAGTTGAGTATGGGAAGTCGCAGATTCTCAAAATTTTGAGTTCTGCTACAGTATTTGGCACCGGCGTTACCATGATGCTCGACGACGCGGCTGTTACGTTTTTTGATGTCGTATCGACCTATGCCTTTTATTCTGAGGACGAGGGCTACAACGTGCCGTCGCCGGGACGCTACCGGGTCACCCTCGATGCTTATCCCTACCAGGCGGATTCACCGGTAATTTTGACTTTGTACAGCGGCGTCAAACAGGGCATTGTCGCATCGCTTGATAATCTCATTGGCAGTTTTGATTTAGTTGAGCCGGAAGGTCGTGCTGTCGAAGTGACCACCTACCTGGAACCCGGTATGTTAATCGCCCCGTCTCTGGCAGATGCCGATAACCGAGGGGAAAACACCGGCGCATATTATGACCCTACCAAATTCGTCACTAGCTACACGGGCGAGGGCATCGCGATGAAGTCGCTGGTTATCGAAGGCCCTTTGAATGACGTGTGGCCGCCGAAGAGCACCCGCGAGCTGTTGACCGGCATTACTTTTGACGAGTCGGGCCAAATTGAACTGTCCAAGCCGGCCATGGATCACATCAACGAGATAGTCGAGACCTTTGCGCAGCGTGCCTTCCGTCGACCACTCGCCGCAGGTGAAGCCAAGTCCTATGCCGACCTAGCGCTACCTTTGTTAGAAGACGGTAGGCCTTTTCTTGAAGCACTGCGTGTGCCACTCAGAACGGTCCTGAATGCGCAGGCATTTCTCTACCAAGACGGTGCCAGCGGCGCTCTGGATGATTACAGCCTGGCCTCGCGCCTGTCGTATTTTCTGTGGCGGAGTATGCCCGACGATGCGCTTCTCGCCGTCGCCGAAGCTGGTCGCTTGTCCGAGCCTGCAGAGCTGGCACGTCAGGTGGAGCGCATGCTCGATGATCCGAAAAGTAAGCGCTTCATCAAGGACTTCGTGGGGCAGGCTTATCGACTCTATGAGATTAACTCAACCTCGCCTGATTTTTCGCTGTATCCCGAATTTAACGACCTCCTAGGTCAGGCTATGGTAGCGGAAACTGAGCTTTTTTATGAGGAGTTGATCCGCGAGAACTTGAGTTTGACGAACCTTGTCCGTGCGGACTTTACCTTCCTGAACCGTCGCCTAGCTGAGCATTACGGAGTGCCGGGTATCGAAGGACAGCAGATGCGCAAGGTGATGCTGCCGGATGACAGCGTGCGAGGCGGTTTTTTGAGTCAGGGCAGTATCCATAAGATCACGGCGAACGGGACGACCACGTCGCCCATACCGCGCGGCAATTTTGTGCTTGCGAATTTGCTTGGCCGCCCAGCACCGCCACCACCACCGAACGTAGGCGGTGTGGAGCCCAACACGAGCGGGACGACTACGATTCGCGAGCAGCTGGCGGCACATCGAGACAGCCCCATCTGCGCGGGTTGTCATAAAACCATCGACCCTCCGGGCTTTGCGCTCGAATCGTTCGATCCTATCGGTGGATTTCGCGAGCAGTACCGGTTTCTCGACGAAATTAATGATGTTAAAGATGTCTCTGGCAACACCGTGTTTACTCCTTTTGGGGTGGGGCTGCCGGTGGATCCCAGCGGCATTACATCTGACGGGGCGTCTTTCAGCGGATTCGCCGATTACCAACAAGTGTTGCTGGACAATGAGATGGATGCGATTTCTTACAATTTAGCGGATCAATTGATAACATTCAGCACCGGGGCGCAGGTCGAGTTTTCCGACCGGGATGCAGTGAACGAGATTCTCAGCTCGACCAAGGGCCAAAATTATCCTTTGCGTACAATAATTCATGAGGTCGTGGCAAGCGATCTATTCAGAAGGAGGTAGTAATGATGAATATTATAAAAAAGGGCAATAAGATAAGTCGACGCACATTGTTACGAGCATCCGGTGTGGCGCTCGCTCTCCCATTTCTCGAGGTGATGCCCGCGTACGGCGCGGCGCAAACTAGGCGGATGGTGAATATCTGTTGCACGCTGGGTTTATACACGCCTTCGTGGTTGCCGAAACAGGAGGGGGCAGACTATGAAGCGACAGAATATCTTAAGCTGATCGATCAGCATCGCAGTCGGTATACGGTCTTTTCCGGACTCTCACACAG
>Ga0302137_1000544_pt1 | contig 16442 bp, 17 predicted proteins | sample CBN3_SCM_MG_FD_203127 | JGI IMG/M metagenome (GOLD analysis project Ga0302137, IMG submission 203127) | Marine microbial communities from Western Arctic Ocean, Canada - CBN3_SCM | ecosystem: Environmental > Aquatic > Marine > Oceanic | place: Canada: Western Arctic Ocean | collected 2017-09-15 | reverse complement strand
AAATATCGATGAGCCATCCAGCGCACAGTCATCGGAAAATTACCCATCAACGTCTGGTGAACAACTAAAGAGCGCAACCCGTTCGCTACTGGAATTAGCACTAGCATAAAAACAGCCATCGCCACCAGGTAACCGCCAGACTGCTGCATAAAGTTTTCTGGATCTCTTGACGATAGCCAATCAACCACCTGACCCAAAATACCAAACAAAAGAGCTTCGGAAATGGCGGTGATCGCAGTTAATCCCCCCATCAACAATAGCCAAGGCTCCATTCCTTGAGTGTAATGACGGCAAAATTGATAGACGCCCCGAGGTGGACGCTGAGCTAACTGTTTCGGAAAGGGGTCGACTAACCGCTCAAAAAAACCAAACATCTAATATCCTTAGGGTGCCTTTTGGGCTCATGAATGGGCGCTATTGCGAATGGTTGCCATGATAACAACTAAACTGGCAAAGCTAGAGAAATAGATCGCCTATTAGCTAAAGATTGATGAAATTTCTAGTCTCCTCGCTTCCATTCCACACTGGATACTTAGCCATGGTGTTTAAAAAGAGCTCAGAATCAAGGAAGTGCTCTAACCAATTCTGTAATAAGGGATAACAGCTTTGGTCAAACCAGTCTTTGTCCACAAACGCGAACTGCCTGATAAAAGGAAAGATTGCTATATCAACCAAACTTAGTTGGTCAGACAGCAAAAATTGATTTTCTCCCAGTAAGACTTCTAACTGCTGTAAAAACTGTTCAGCCTCAGAACGATGCTCATGTTGCGGTTTTTCCGGGGATCTCTGCCAGTATTTATACCCGTCCAGCGCTTGCTTAAACATGCCATCGTTAAGCTCAATTAAATTTGTGCCAGACTGAGAAAGATGACCACAGAGTCTAATATCTAATTTATTTAAATCACTAGATGCCTGATCAAACGCCCACCTGATGATATCTAAACTTTCATCCAATACTGTGCCACCTGGCAACACCAGAACTGGGACAGTGCCCTTTGAGGATGCTGTCAACATAGCGTTGGGTTTATTTGATAATAAGACTTCTCGCAACTCCACAGCTGTGCCACAGTAGTTGATGACCATTCTAGCTCGAATTGCATAAGGACAGCGGCGAAATGAGTAAAAAACTGGTAAGTCATTAACTTGCATTGGAGTACACACATTCCGTAGTAAGATGTTAACTATAAAACAGCACATTGGGAAAGCATACTAACAATGACGACAAAATCGTTTGATCTAATTATTTACGGCGCTAGTAGCTTTGTTGGGCAGATACTCACTCACTATCTAGTTGAGCACATTGGTGTTAATAAAAACGTACGCTGGGCTATTGCCGGCCGATCTTCGTCAAAACTCCAACTGCTAAAAGAATCGCTTGGCGCCGTGGGCGCAGATCTACCCATGATTATTGCCGATGCGGCCGACGGAGATGCCCTAGCCAGCATGTGTCAATCCACCCGCGTCGTTGTTACTACGGTGGGCCCCTATGCCCTCTATGGCGAACCCCTGGTTAAAGCCTGTGCAGAAAATGGCACTGACTACTGTGATCTCTGTGGAGAAGCCTACTGGATAAAGAAAATGATTGTTAAATATGCTGAATCGGCAAAAAAATCTGGTGCTCGACTGGTCAGCTGCTGTGGGTTTGATTCAATTCCCTCCGATCTAGGTGTCCATTTTTTGCAGCAAAAAGCCAAGCAACGTTTTGGTTTATTTTTCAATGATATAAAACTTTCTGTTAACGCGATGAAGGGCGGCGCATCCGGAGGCACACTTGCAAGCATGATTGAAGCGGTAAAAGCGGCCATGAAGGATGCGACTCTGCGCAAAGAAATGAATAATCCCTACGCCCTCTGCCCAGAGAACCCCGATCTTAAATATGCTCAAATCAGTATTAAAGGTCCATTTTTCGATCAAGACATCCAGCGCTGGGTCGCACCCTTTATTATGGAAGCGATCAACGCTCGGGTGGTTTTGCGCTCAAATATGTTGCTCGACCTGCCCTATGGGGAGAACTTTATGTATCGAGAACAAATGGTGTCCGGGGCCGGTCTCAAGGGTAGGCTTACCGCGTTAGGCTTGACTCTTGGCCTTGGTCTCTTTGCCTTCAGTGTTGTGGTTTCACCGATACTTAAATTGATGCAGCGCTTTGTGTTGCCTAAACCAGGTGAGGGGCCCAGCCCAGAAGCCCAACTAGCCGGATACTTTGACGTCAGCCTACTAGGAAAAAATATTCAGGGGGAAACCTTGCAGGTAAAAGTAACCGGCGATAGAGACCCTGGATATGGCTGCACAGCCAAAATGCTGGCACAGGCAGGTTTATCCTTAGCGTTTGATTTCACTGAGGAAGAAAAAGTAGGTGGATTTTGGACGCCCGCAACGGCGATGGGAGACAAGCTCATAGATCGCCTAACGAAGCATGCAGGCATGACCTTTGAGATTGAGTAGAAAATTAAATCGGATCGAATCCGCACAAAAAAAGGCCCGACTATTAATCGGGCCTTTTGATTAGGAGTGACTCTTTATTACTCAGTAATACGATCCTTAATCACCATCAGGACTATCCCCAGAGCAGCGGCATTAACCATTACACTGAAATTACCCATAATCGCGCTAATATGTCCACCGATGACCGGAAGGCCTCCAGCTGCACCAGATACGGCTGTGAGTGCCACAGCAAACACTAAAAAGAACATTCTGTTATCTTTGTCCGCCTGATCACTCATTATCCCCATAGCCAGCCCAAGGATCACGTGTACCAACCCTGCTTCAGGAATTGTCGCAAAGGCACCGATAACAGCTACGGCTAATACTAATAGTCTTACTATTTTTAATGGACTCATTTTAATACCCTCTATTTTATTAGTTTAATCTTATATTAGATCTAAACGGTCCCTTTGCAATAAGGACTCCCTATAAACATACCAGAATATTTTTAAGGAATAAAGGTCATCGAGTTTAAACTAAAGTAGTCTTTAAAATACTAAAACGCGCCATTGGCAGGTGGTTTTTGAGCTAGCGAGAGGTTTTTGTAGAGCTGCTTATATTCAACCATTAGTACAGACGATGATCTTTACATACAGTCTGGACGATCAGTTAACGTGAACTCTAAGAGGATTGTGCTTTAACCAAAAAAGGCATCTTTTCAGACACCTCAACTATTAACGTTTCCAAATATTCGTTAGAAGCATTACGGCTATGATTACACCGAGTCCTGCTGAACCTAACGAGTCGATAACGCTTTGGATGTTTGCCATTATGCCACCGAAAAAAGGAACATCGGGGCCAAACAAACCTGATATCAGCACCGAAACAGCAAGCACAGCAGCTAAAATCTCAGCTACGTCCCACAATTGTTTTTTTATCTTTTTAAACATCTTTAACATGGTGCGCCCCTTTTAAACTTTAGGGAAAAGGGGACCCTAAGAGCCCCCTTCACTTAACAACTACAAATCTAGTCCATATTAGACATCAACCATCCAGCAACAAGCAATCCTACTAAGCCTGCATCGCCAAGAGAGTTTACTAAGCCTAATGCATTGTCTAGAACTCCGCCCACGAATGGAACGTTGCCGAAAACCACACCAGCTGCAACACCTAAAACAATAAGAGACACTGTAAGACTAGTTAATTGTGCAACCATCGCTGTTAATTTATCCATTTTTATTACCCCTTCTTTTATATTAATTAGAATTAAACCCCGATTGCATGGTGTGTTTACCAGCAAACAGATAGAACATATCACGTTACGAGCAAGAAATGAAACCCTGTAATACATTGATTTCTATTCATACTTCCATATTTTTCAGTTGTTTTAGGGCCTTTTTTTACAAGATCTGATTCTCAGAGCGCCCCGTTTCCGTTAGAATGGTCGCCCATAGCCTCAGCAGGCATACCCTATTGCTAGGCTTTACTCCCCTAAAATGAGTCAATAACCTCCATGGCACAATACGTTTTCACAATGAATAAAGTGAGCAAAATCGTTCCGCCCAAGCGTGAAATCCTTAAGGATATCTCTTTATCCTTCTTCCCAGGCGCTAAAATAGGTGTATTGGGGCTTAATGGCTCCGGGAAATCGACCTTACTCAAAATAATGGCTGCGCTCGATACTGATATACAAGGCGAAGCACGGCCAATGCCGGGTATTAAAATTGGTTATTTAGCTCAAGAGCCTCTACTTGACCCAGAGAAAGATGTGCGCGGAAACGTCGAAGACGGCATAAGAGAAGCGGTTGATGCCTTAAAAGATCTAGATCAAGTCTATTTAGATTATGCAGAACCGGATGCTGATTTTGACGATTTAGCCAAAAAACAGGGTGAATTGGAGGCAATCATTGAATCTTGGGACGCACACAACCTAGATCACTCCCTCGACATAGCCGCAGATGCCTTGCGCTTACCCCCTTGGGATGCCGATGTTACCTCTCTATCGGGTGGCGAAAAACGAAGAGTTGCGCTATGCCGGCTGCTACTTTCTCGTCCCGATATGTTGTTGCTTGATGAGCCGACTAACCACCTGGATGCAGAGTCGGTTTTTTGGTTGGAAAAGTTTTTAGAGGAGTATGCCGGCACAGTGGTTGCTGTAACCCACGACCGGTACTTTTTAGATAATGTCGCCGGTTGGATTTTGGAACTTGATCGCGGTCACGGGATTCCCTACGAAGGAAATTACTCGGCTTGGTTGGAGGGTAAAAATCGTCGTTTACAGACCGAGTCAAAGCAAGAGGTGTCACGTCAAAAGGCAATTAAGCAAGAATTAGAGTGGGTTAGACAAAATCCAAAAGGACGGCAGGCGAAGAATAAAGCACGAATCGCGCGATTTGATGAACTGAACTCACAAGAATTTCAAGCACGTAATGAAACCAACGAGATTTATATCGCTCCAGGCGAGCGTCTAGGTGATAAAGTCATTATCTTGGATAAGGTCAGTAAAGGGTTTGGGCAGGAGCTGCTAATTGATCAACTTTCTTTGTCGATTCCTAAAGGCGCAGTCGTCGGTATTATCGGTGGTAATGGAGCAGGTAAATCAACCTTGTTCAGAATGATTGCTGGTACTGAGAAGCCCGATAGCGGATCTATCACTTTGGGAGAGTCAGTGAAAGTAGCCTACGTAGAGCAGAGCAGGGATTCTCTGGATGATAGTCACACCGTGTGGGAGGCTATATCAGGCGGGCACGATATTTTAAAAATTGGCAACTATGAGGTTTCCTCAAGAGCCTACGCTGGTCGCTTTAATTTCAGAGGCTCCGACCAGCAAAAGCGCGTTGGCCAATTATCCGGTGGTGAACGAGGCCGCTTACATCTAGCTAACACCCTAAAACAAGGCGCCAACGTGTTGCTTCTAGATGAGCCATCGAATGATCTTGATATCGAAACTTTGCGTGCGCTAGAAGAAGCCATTCTGTCTTTCCCCGGTTGTGTACTGGTTATTTCACACGATCGCTGGTTCTTAGATCGTATTGCTACCCATACTTTGGCTTATGAAGACAATAGCGACGTAGTACTCTTCGAAGGATGTTATAGCGAGTACCACGAAGATTTTGTTAAACGTAACGGTGGCGATGCGCAACCAACCAGAGTTAAGCACAAACGACTGAAAACCTAGATCGTTAATATTTAAGGATTAAACATGACTAGTATTTGGCATCGCAGACCTGACTCGACATTAATCGATGGAATGAGTAAGGGCACCATTGATGAACACCTCGGTATCAAAATTATAGATGTTGGTGATGATTACATCACAGGTACGATGCCGGCTGATGCTCGTACCTTCCAGCCCTATGGTATTGTTCATGGTGGCGCTAACGTAGTCTTAGCGGAAACTCTCGGTAGTATTGCTGGTGCCCATGTTATTGATATGTCCACCACCCGGTGCATGGGTCAAGAAGTCAGTGCAACCCACTTACGTCCGGTTTCATCTGGTTTAGTAACAGGCACTGCGAAGCCAATTCATTTAGGTAGACGCTCCCATGTGTGGGAAATTCGCCTGACTAATGATCAAGGTAAGCTAACCTGTATTGCAAAACTGATATTGGCCATAGTCCCTCATTAACGGCCGCTAATAAGCGACGTCTTCAGCGATCACTTCACTCGTTTCTGCCTGCCATTGAAATAAATTCATTTCAACAAACACAAAGGCAACCAGCCACATAAAGGAATCCCAAAAATCAAGAAAATCACCCAGCAGCCCCCAATAGGCTGCTGCGAAAAAGAGCACACTGTATAGTCCCATTTTGATTATCTTACTCACAGTGACGAGGCCCCCCTGCAGGCGCCCGCGCAGCTGCAGCCACACGTCCACTTCCAAAATCACCACAACAGCCATCCAGGTTGCAGAGTTAATCACATCCAACCAGGCCAACCATTGGATATCAACCCAGTCAGAAGCGTTGCCCAGTATCTGCTGGCCATTTAGCTTAAACAGAGCCTGATCGGCTAGAACTGTGCAGCTATCTGTATCTAGTGACGGGTATTCATCTAGGCTCACTATGCTGGCATAGCCCTGCCCCACCATTGCGCAAAGATCATCAACAATAAAGGGAGATATATTGTAAGTGAGTAGCATTTTGTTGAAATAACCGTAAAACGCGTAGCCAATAAAGCCATAACTAAATACTCGCAGGCTAATAAAGGTCACTTTTACATTGGTTTTGCGCAACGTGTCATCCGCTAAAACTGAGGTTTCCAGTTCAAATAATAGCAACAACAAGACCCAGGCTGCAGTATCAATGGTGGCAGCGAAACCTTGGATAATATCAACCAGATTAATACCCTGACTAAAGGTTTGCTCAGTCGCCAGAAGTTCTTCTTGAAAAAATAAAACTATGTTAAACGCTAGCAGCGCATAAACAGTGTACTTAAAACTACTGTATAGCATCGCCGTCTTTAAAGAATTAGTAGATGCCATTCTCAGCTCCGTATGTTTGCGTAAAATTGAAAGTGTTGGCCGGCAATATTAATCTGAGAAACACTTATTGGAGTAACTTTTTCTATCTCATAACCAATAAAGTTTTTTCTAGCTGATTAAATGAATTTACTTGCAGTGATTCAATCAAGACTTACGAGTTTAGCTAACGACTGCGGTGTGCGTAGCCAAAAGTTAACCTCAGTATCATTATAAAAAAAGCTTTTTGCTACCGCCATACCCTCTTTGCGCATAAAGGAAGTCTCACTGAGCACAATATAGGTAACCGTTCCTTTAGATCGTACAGGGACAATTCTCAGTTCCTGACTTAATGGGGAGTCCTCCAATAATAAAGTAGCATTAGCTAAACTCTGAAAAGCACCAAATTGGATAAGGTGATTCTGCCTAGGGATATTGTCCAACCATACTGATAAGGCGACACTTCTTGCTGATGGTTTAGATGCAGGTGGGTAATCTTGACCTGTCTCTCCAAAATCAGTTGCCGATAATGGTTCCTCTAAACTTACTGCTGGGTCTTTGAATACCGCTTTAGGCTCAACCGATTGCGAACGGTCAGCAACACAACTCCAAATGATTTTATCTTCTGGCGCTCTCTGACAAGCCCAAGCGATATCAGCCGAAAAAACCTCTAACGCATAAAATATTAGCCATATTGTGACAAAAATGTATTGTCTTCGCATGGGTGAACTCCATATTAACCAGGTGCCATAAGAGGGTTAGATGAACGCTATATTACCTCAACTTCAAAATAAAAGGCCTGCTCTCACTATTATTAAAGTGATTGCTGATAATCAGACCATATCGAACTTGATCAATCTTTAGCCCTTCAGGTAGCTAGTAGTGATGATTATATTAGGTCAAAAACTGGCGCCAATGCATTAATTTAGTGCGTGCAATCAATAACGGTACAAATATTGCTTTATCTTTATCTCAAGGCGGATTTAAGCACTAGATCTGGATACAACAGCTATGTCGTGGTGCGAAAAATTCAATGACAACGATAATTTGCACCATTGTGGTGCTAGCATTTTAGGGGAAAATTATGGATTTAAACAACCGATGGCTCAGAGTAGCCACGCTTGCAGTAATAGCTACTCTTCAGTCCACACAAGTATTTGCCGATGATTTAAATGCGGCAAACACGTCGTGGATTCTCACATCCACAGCCCTCGTGCTGTTTATGACCATTCCCGGCTTATCACTTTTCTATGGTGGCTTGGTCCGATCTAAAAATGTTCTTTCTGTGTTAATGCAGTGTTTTGCCATAACCTGCTTAGCTTCGATTATTTGGTTCGCTTTTGGTTATAGTCTCGCCTTTGGTAATGGCGGCTCCATGAATGCCTACATAGGTAATCTGGATAATATCTTCCTTGCTAATTTAACCGAAGATAGTATGGCTGGCGATATTCCTGAATCGGTTTTTGCTATGTTTCAAATGACATTCGCTATTATTACGCCGGCACTTATCGTTGGTGCTTTCGCTGAGCGCATGCGCTTTAGCGCAATGCTACTTTTCAGTGGTCTATGGCTAGTCCTTGTTTATGCCCCGATCACTCATTGGGTGTGGGGCGGAGGTTGGTTAGGAGAAATGGGGCTGTTAGATTTTGCTGGCGGAACTGTCGTACACATTACCGCCGGAGTCGGAGCTTTGGTCGCCGCGCTAGTACTGGGCAATCGAAAAGGTTTCCCTCGGCAAGCAATGCCTCCTCACAATCTAACGATGACTGTCACTGGGGCCGGTATGTTATGGGTTGGTTGGTTCGGCTTTAATGGTGGGTCGGCACTGGCCGCAAATGGCGATGCTGGCATGGCAATGCTAGTAACTCATATTTCAGCGGCAGCGGGCTCATTGGCATGGATGGTGATGGAATGGACAAGGCATGGCAAACCATCAGTTCTCGGTATGGTTACGGGCATGGTGGCAGGTCTTGGTACCATTACCCCTGCTTCAGGGTTTGTTGGGCCAGCAGGCGCATTAGTCATTGGTCTCAGTGCCGGTATTATTTGCTACTACGCCACTCAAGCCATAAAACAGCGATTTAAGATTGATGATTCTCTCGATGTGTTCCCTGTCCACGGTGTTGGTGGAATACTTGGCACCCTTCTAGCCGGTGTTTTCGCTTCAGATGCGCTTGGCGTTTTCAGTGGCCAAGGCTATAACGAAGGAATGGATATGATTAGTCAGGTCTCCGTTCAATTAACCGGAATTGTTGCTACCTTTTCTTATACTGCAGTCGTGACTTATCTGCTCTTGAAACTCGTGGATAAAATGTTAACATTGAGGGTAGACGAAGAAGGCGAGATGAGAGGTCTAGATCTCGTTGAGCATGATGAGAGGGGCTACGATCTATAACTATAATATAAGTGTTATGTAGGAAAAAGCTGGCTCACTACTGCTTTAAATAAAATAAATTGTAGCGTGGGCGAAGGCACTAAGCCGCTGATATTGTCAGCGGCTTTTTTTATTCTGCGCTTATGTTTGGTCGCTTGAGCTTTTGTCTAGCTGTACCTAACCACTTAATCTAGCACTATCCAGGTGGCCACACATCAACTCCGCCCCCTCAAGAATGCGTACTGAATGACGCTGCATAAGATCTGATGGGATTAGATAAATCTGCTTGTTAATAACCGCAGATACACCACCCCATTGCTGCCAGCTCTCAAACCACATAGGCTTCTCTTCTTGACTGCCGCCCGCGATTATCACCTGAGGGTCAGCCGCCACAATCGATTCAATATTCACATAAGGAACCAGTGGAATAGCATCACCGAAAATATTCACTCCACCACAAAGCTCGATAATGTCACTGACCATATGTTCGCCGTTTAACGTAATCAGAGGCTCGTCCCAAATTTGATAGAATGTTCTAACGACAGACTTGTTGGCTTGGGCTACACGTAGATCTTTTAAACGCGCAGCAAATGCCGCCGCTAGCTGCTCGGCTTGCCCTTTATGACCACTGAGCTCTCCTAACCTCCTAAACAGGCTTGGAATCTCATTAATCTTTTGGGTTTCCACGACGAACACAGGAATACCTAACTTGCGCAATGGATTGATGATTTTATCGCCATTGCCTGACTGCCAGGCAATCACTAGATCAGGCTGTAATGACAGTATTAGCTCGTAGTTAGCAGCTGCATAATTATTCACCCGCAAAATATCTTTGGCCGCTTCGGGATAGTTACTGTATTCATCGGCACCTACTATTTTCTCACCAGCACCTATATAAAAAAGGACCTCGGTAATATTAGGAGCAAGGCTAATAATCCGTTTGGCTGGCTCCGCAAAGTGGAGCTTCTGACCATTGTCATCAACTACGACAACCTCAGCGGCAACGGCTAAAGACAACCAAGCTAAAATACTTATTAGTACACGCATTAAGTAATCACCAGAGGACGCTTTGTAATTGGGTGCTCAGAGATAATGCTTTTCACACCAAACACCTTATCGATTAAAGTCTCTGTTAAAACCACTTCTGGGCTGCCTTGCGCCGCTATAACGCCCCTATCAATAACTACTATATTGTCAGCACAACGTGCCGCTAGGTTTAGATCATGCACCACCATTACGACCCCAACACCTTTTTGCGCAAGCTGACGGACAATATCCAAGGTCAGTTTTTGATGAGAAAGATCAAAGGCCGAGGTCGGCTCGTCAAGTACCAAAAACTGCTCACCCAAACAACTGGGCTGCCAAATTTGCGCAAGTACCCGCGCCAATTGCACCCGTTGCTTTTCACCCCCAGACATTTGCGTATAAAAACGACGTTGAAGATAGCTTGCGTCTACCAACTTAAGTGCCTCGGCGACAATCTTCACATCTTTAGCTCTGCCGGTTTGATGAGGAATGCGCCCCAAGCCAACCACTTCATCGGCGGTAAAGGAAAAATTGAGTAATGTATGCTGCGGAAGCACCGCCAACATTTGCGCCTTTTCTAATAGAGACCATTGATTTAACAAGCGACTATTAAGATAAACATCTCCTGCGGTAGGCGGCATCTCTCCAGTCAGTACCTTGAGTAAACTCGACTTACCTGCACCATTTGGCCCGACAATGGTAGTGACTTTACCTGCTTCAACCTCAAGGCTGATATTACGCAGTAGATCGAAACCCGATAGATGCAGAGAAATACCCCTAGCTGACATAGTCATACGCTACACATCCTTACGTTGCTGCAATAGCAACGCGACAAAGAAGGGAGCACCTAAAATAGCCGTGAGGATACCTGTCGGTAATTCGGCAGGAATTACCACAACTCGCGCCAAACTATCGGCAACCACAAGTAATATTGCACCCGCTAATCCAGAAGCAGGGATCAGCCAACGATGATCAGGCCCAATCATTAACCGTATAATATGCGGCATAATTAAACCAACAAACCCTACCAACCCAGCAACCGCTACCGACACACCTACGCCCAGAGCTGTCAGCACAATTAATCGGCGCTTTACCCACTGTACATTAATACCTAAATGACGGGCCTCAGACTCTCCCAATAATAGCGCATTTAGCGCCCGGCTATCACGGGGAAATAAACCCATCAAAAGGATAGTAACCGCACCCATAATGCTGACTTTTAACCAACTAGCTCCGCTGAGATTGCCCATTTGCCAAAGGCTAATCTGGCGCAACATATCATTATCAGAAAAATAACTTAGTAAACTGTTTAAGGCGCCGGCCAAGGCACCTATGGCAATTCCGGCTAACAACATAGTAGTAACCGATGTGCCCATTCCTGATGTAGCCAGGCGATAGACCAGTAAGGTAGCCGTAAAACCGCCAACAAAAGCACCTATAGAAACTAGCGAAAGCCCGACCAAAGCACCGCCTTGAATAAATCCACCAGCAGTCACAATCATCAAGCTAGCACCTACAGATGCGCCGCTGGAAACACCGATTAATGAGGGGTCAGCTAAGGGATTACGAAATAATCCCTGCATCACTGCACCTGTAGTTGCCAATACTGCGCCCACAAAAATGGCTAAAAGGATCCGAGGTAATCGAATATCGAACAAGATGGTATCTATTTGAGTGGTAGAGGAGCTTCCAACAACAGCACGTAGTGCTTCAACCCAAGAAATACTGACAGTACCCACAGTCAGCGATAAAAGCGCGGCCACTGGCAACAACATTGCCAGTACCCCGATTAGCCTTCCTGCAGAAAAATGACGCAATTAATAATCCACGCCCTTACGAGCCATGACACCTGAGTGATATGCGTGTTTAATATCTTTGACTTCAGAGACCGTATCAACAAGATCCCTAATAGCACCGCCACCCCCTCTTCCTGTGACCACAACACTTTGATTCTTTGGTCTATTTTTAATCGCAGAGAGTACTTTTTCTTCGTCGAGATACTTAAAACTTAGCATATAAGTCAGTTCATCCATCACCACAAGATGATAGCTATCATCTCTGAGCATCGCTTCAACAACCACCCATGTTCTTTCGGCAGCGACTATATCGCCAGATCTATCTTGAGTGTCCCAAGTAAAACCTGTACCCATTTGATAAAAATCCACCTCAGGTAAATTGTTTTTGAGGTAAAGTTCTTCACCAGAAAGTTGCTCGCCTTTTATGAATTGAACGACACCAACTCGGTATCCATATCCCAGAGCACGCAACACCATGCCAAATGCTGAGCTGGTTTTACCCTTACCATCACCCGTCAGCAAAATTGAAACGCCGCGCTCTTCGCTCGCCGCTGCAATACTGGCATCAATCTTCTCTTTTTGCTTTTCCATCTTCTTTTGATGCCGCTGATCTTTCTTAGTGTTTTCGTCTTCCATCTGTTTAAACCTTAAGTATTAAATTGAATTGCTGAGGGCAACCCCTCGGGCAAAGAATGAATTTCAGGATGTAAGGTGTGCGCCATAATTTCTAGAGCATCCACCAATCGAGGTCCTGGACGGCTAAAGTAGGCATTGCCATCCACTAAAAACACCTTAGTATTATTGCGGTCAGAGAGCTCACTAAAGCCAGCAGAATTAAGAAATATATCAACATCCTGCATAGATCGCTCAACATTAAAACCACAAAGTGCGATAAAAATAATGTCCGGTTGGGCCGCAATTAACTGCGGCCAAGTGCGACGCTGAGAGGGCTCACGTTTTGCACCGAAACAGGGCTCTCCTCCAGAGAGTGAAATAATCTCCGGACTCCAGTGGCCGCCATCGAATAGCGGATCAAGCCAATCTAATAACGCTACTTTTGGCTTCTCCGCAGTCGCAAGAGTCGCTGACCTCATAGCCACCCTATCAATTCGAGCCTGCAGTTCCCCTCTGTAGCTCACACCTTTCTCAACACAGTTGGCGGCTAAAGCTAAGAGTTCGACTGTATCTAGAACATCATTAAGACAGATTGGCTCCAGATTCACCACCTGAGGATTACCCGACAGTCCATGAATTGCTTTAGCCACATCATTACCCGAAACAGCACAGACATCACACAGGGCCTGGGTCACAATTAAATCAGGCTCAAGAGTAATCAATGGATCCATTACTAGATCGTAAAGCGCTTCATCATTCTTCAACTGATCAGTAACTAAACGATCTATTTCACCACTATCTAACCCTTGAGGAATGCGCGAACTAGTCAGAATCGGGAGACCAACGACAGAGGGCGGATAATCACATTCATGGGAGACACCGACTAAATAGTCACGCAGACCAAGCCCGCAAACCAATTCGGTTGCACTCGGTAATAGTGAAACTATCTTCATGGTGAATCCTCCAGCAGCAAGTCAGCATAGACAAAACCATCTCGATTAACCACCTCACCAGCCACCACTGAGATTTTATGTTTAAACATTGGTCCATCCCAGGCGAAAGTATGAAACTCTCCATTCTCGCCGCAAGGGTCAACCGACACAGGCAAATCTTCCAATAATTTATTTGAAAATTCACTTCCAGCTAGCCGCTCTGGCATCACCCGCGGATCAAGACAAGTAATTTTTGCTTTTAGGCCACCATCAATCATCTTTTGGGCCAATTTTTTTGTGGGAATTTGCCAAAGAGAAAAGACCAAATCTAATCCCACAGCAGCCATCTGACGCTCACGATAGGCACGAATATCCTCTAAATAGAGATCACCAAATGCGATCGCATGAGGTTGTAATAATGAACAAGCATCATCTAATGCTTTCTCCATCACAGCTTCATACTGCTCATTACTGCACGGCCAAGGTAGAGGAACTTCTATTAATGGTAATCCAGCAGCCTTTGCCTGTAGACATAACAGCTGTTGTCGCACACCGTCAATGGCTGAGCGATTAAACGCGCTGTTGAAGGTGGTCAGTAATCCAACCACCTCAACCCTAGGGTCCTGCTGCAACTGATACAAAGTCCAAGCCGAGTCTTTCCCGCTACTCCATGAGAGCAGCACTCGTTTAATCCCTGTATCAGCTGATTGAGGCATACATAATATATCTATAGGCTGTAGCGTAATCCTAAACTAGCACCGAAACCTAGAGTCTGATAACCGAATACTTCCTCATAATTATCATCTAGAGCATTTTCTAATTTAAGGTACATATCAAGCTTTTCACTCGCCGCATAGTTAAGATTCATGTTGAGTAAAGTGTGGCTACCTAAGGTCACAACTTGCGATGGTTCAGGGAATGGCGGGAAGTACACATCTGTTTGCTCCCCAGTAAACTGAATATTAGTATTCAAATAAAGGTTGTTAGCGACCTGCCACCCTAAATTTATACTCGCAGTATTCCTCGGTCGTCGCACTTCTCTAGTGGAATCATCACTCGTTGAGTCAGTGTATGTATAAGCCCCGGAAAGTGATAAAGATTCAGAAATGTTACCCGCGGCACTTATTTCACCACCTCTACGATCACTAACACCATCAATATTGCTGGAAGTATAAGCAAAAGTCGCTGGATCATAGACAAATCCATCTATTTCATTCTCTAACTCTGCATCAAATAGAGTTAGGGATAAAGTGACCTCACCGTCCATAACTTGCCGGTCAACACCTACCTCCCAACTTGTAGACTCTTCAGGCATTAGATTTGGGTTTCCCATAAAGTTAGTGTAAAAACCGAAGCGCTCAGTAAACGTTGGATTTTTTACCGCCGTGCCAACTGCGCTGCGAAGACGTGTTGTTTCTGATAGCTGATAAATCGCTTCTGCTCTAAATGTCTTTGCACTATCAAACTCAGAATTATCATCATGCCGACCGCTGGCGGCCAGTGTTAATTGGTCGCTAATGTCTGTTCGATACTCAATTGCCAAACTATCAGTGTCACGTTCACGGTCTTGATTGGGATCATAAATGCCCCACGAAATTTCGCCTCGTTGCATCCAATCTTCTTCCTCTCGCTCAACTAAAACCGAGAGGGTCTGGGAGCCCTGAGCCCACGAGAGAGACCCAGTGTATTGATATTGATATTTGGTCGAAGCGGTTACATTACCCTGCACACCATCGGCGAAAGCGGCATTATCACTTTCGAATCGACTAACCAGGATTTTATGCTGCCAAGCGCCATCTTGAGAGGAATAGTTGCCTTGCAAGCGCATAGTGCTATTTTCAAATTCTGACATCCTGTCTTGGTCCTCAATAATGCCGTCAAAATCGCTATCGGCATCAAATTGATTCATACCATCAGACTCCCGAGCAGCAAATGAAACACTCATTTGATCACTCAACTTTAAGCCTGACTTAAGGTTCAAAGTAGTATTGCGATAACCGTCATTTTCATCGCCTGCTCGTGCGATATTATCGCCTTCTGACTCAACATGACTGAGACCAAAGCGAATATCGAAGTCACCTTGCTTGTGGCCAACGTTGAAACCACTGTGATGGGTAGACCAGCTACCGCTCTCTGCAAAAAAGCCGACACCAGACTCGTCTGCACTACGGGTAATAATGTTCACGACACCTGCAACAGCATCACTGCCTCGCAAAGAGCTCTGTGGGCCACGAATAATTTCAATGCGCTCTATGTCCGACGCGGTTAGGGTTCCCCAGCTAAACTCATCACCCTGGGAAGGATCATTTGCCTCAACGCCATCCACCGTAACAAGTAAATGATTGGCTTCAGCACCCCGCACACGGATCTGTGTTTGCGAGCCTAAGACTCCAACTTGACTCACAGAGAAACCTGGAACATCCCGAAGAATATTACTTAGACTAACCGACGCACGGTTTTTTAATTGCTCTCTATCAATAACGGTAACAGCGTTACCTGAACGGCTGGCTGCAATAGGCACCAAAGACGTGCTGACCAGTACTTCCTGAATTTCTGTATCGGCGGCAACAGTCTGCGCCTGTAATGATGTAGCGGACAACATTAATACTAACGACAAAAACGATATTTTTCTCATAATTTCCTCTGACACTCTCACCCGAGCGTATAGATTTTAGATATACGGGGGCGTAAAGCAGAGGGACAGAAACTGTCAATCAGCACAAGACCGCACCCCGCGGTTTGTCTGCGTAGCGACAGGCCGGTCTCCGGACTCATAAGTGAGCTAGCGCTCTATTTGATAACCTTCCCATGCAAAT
>Ga0302137_1000528_pt1 | contig 16627 bp, 10 predicted proteins | sample CBN3_SCM_MG_FD_203127 | JGI IMG/M metagenome (GOLD analysis project Ga0302137, IMG submission 203127) | Marine microbial communities from Western Arctic Ocean, Canada - CBN3_SCM | ecosystem: Environmental > Aquatic > Marine > Oceanic | place: Canada: Western Arctic Ocean | collected 2017-09-15 | reverse complement strand
AGAGCTGGCGAGCCACTATCCACACCTGATCTCCAAGGCCGCATTTATAAGTACAGCGCTAGCCATTCCTGTGGACAAAGCTCTGTTAGATCTGGCTAGCAATAAGCAAAGTGAAGCTATTGCCGCGATGATGGATTGGGGGCACGGGCCAGCCGGTCACATTCACGATCACTCAGTGCCAGGTACCTCCCATATGCAGTTTGGGAGCCAGCTGATGGCCAACAATGCACCAGGTGCATTATATGCTGATCTTATTGCGTGCAATTCTTACACAAAAGGAGCTGTAGCCGCTGAATCTATAAAGTGCCCCACACTCACAATCGTATGTGGTCAAGATCGTATGACGCCTCGTAAAACTGGATTAGCACTAAACGCAGCACTAGGCGGAAAGCTTGTAGAGATTACCCACTCAGGGCATATGTCGCCATCCGAGCAACCATTTGATGTTAATAAAGCTCTCAAGGAGTTTTTGTAAAAAACGAAAGTAAGACATGATATTTAAACGCATTGCAGTCATCGGCGCCGGTACTATGGGGTCAGGAATTGCTGGCCAGATCGCCAATGCAGGCCAAAAGGTTTTGCTTTTAGATCTCACCAAAGAGGCAACAGAGTACGCTCTGGAACGTCTCCAAAAGTCAGAGCCAGCACCACTGCATCAACGCAGCAATATAGACTTAATCGAAACTGGGACTATTGAGTCTGACTTTAACAAACTAGCCGAGTGTGATTGGATTGTGGAAGCAGTTGTAGAACGCCTCGATATCAAACGTAATCTCTACAAGCGCCTAGATGATGTCATCAACGATGATTGTATCGTCACCTCAAACACCTCAACCATCCCAATCAAACTCTTGGTCGCTGAGATGCCGCTTGCATTCCGTCAACGTTTTGCGATTACTCATTATTTCAATCCTGTACGCTATATGCGTTTGTTAGAGCTTGTAAGAGGCGCAGATACGCGCACTGATGTTATAGATAAGTTGTCTACTTATAATGATAAAGTTTTAGGTAAGGGCGTCGTTCCCTGTGACGATACACCAGGTTTCTTAGGTAACCGCGTTGGCGTCTTTGCCCTACAGGTTGGTATGGACGAAGCTTTCAAGCAGGGCCTTAGCATTGAACATGCTGACGCACTCATGGGTAGGCCAATGGGTATACCAAAAACAGGTGTTTTTGGGCTTTATGATATGATTGGTGTCGACCTAATGTCAGACGTTGTTGATACATTAGGCGACATTTTACCAGAAAATGACGTTTTTCATGCCGTAGGACGATCAAATAATCCCGCTAATGGTCTAGTGAACTCAATGATTGGAGAAGGCTTCACAGGACAAAAATCAGGCAAAGGTGGCTTTTATCGCGAAGATAACGCAATTGAGCTGTTTAACGGCAGGATGCGACCGCGGACTACACAACTTCCACAAATGGCCCAAGCCGCTGCAATTGCCCAACAAGAGGGCCGTGAAACATTACCGTTGATGATTGAAGGAGACGGACCGCATACCCGTTTTTGCCGTAACTTTCTTGGACGTGTGCTGGCCTATGCGGCCGCTCTAATTCCAGAAGTGACCCGCACTCCACAAGATATCGACGATGCAATGAAAATGGGGTTTAACTGGATCCGAGGGCCATTTGAAATGATAGATGCATTGGGAGCAGCTACTGTAATTGAATTGGCCAAGGAGGCCGGTTGTGAAATTCCACTGGCGCTTTCAATATCAGCCCAGCATGGTTGTTTTTACAAAGCAGACGCCGGCACACTAATGGTGCTAAACTTTGAAGATCCTCCAGTATTAAAGCCAGTGAGCCTGCCTGAAGGCACGCAGCGTTTCAGTTTAACTCGGCGTACATTAAAGCCAGTTGCCAGCAACCAAGCCGCCAGCCTGTGGGAACTTCCAGGTGACCTAAGATTGGTCGAGTTTCACTCCAAAGCAAATGCCCTCACTGCCGAAAGTATGGAAATTGTTCAGAAAGCGGCTAACGACCATGGGAGGGGAATACTTATCCATAATGACGCCCAGCACTTTAGTGCTGGAGTGGACCTCAATCGCTTTGCCGATTTTATTGAACGCAATGCGTGGAACGAAATGGATAGTTTCTTGAATGACTTTCAACAGGCAGTTGCCGCATTGAAGTATTGCCCAGTACCTGTGGTCGGCGCTCCGTCTGGCCTTTCACTAGGTGGAGGGTTCGAGGTTCTACTACACTGCGACAGGCTAATAACCCATGCCAATTCCGTCCTCGGTTTAGTAGAAAGTGGGGTTGGCGTGGTTCCAGGAGGTGGGGGCGTCAAAACAACATACCAACGCTGGCTTGAGGCCACCCAAGATCCCGAGATTGCAGCTTGGGAAACTTGGATGCAAATCGGGTACGGCAAAACAGGTGAAAGCCCGGAGCAAGCCACAAAACTGCGTTACTTTCGTCCTGAATATGACCAAACTGTCATGAACCGAGACAAGCTAATAACTCAGGCTACCGTTCTGCTTGAAAAAATGGGTGTGAATTATACTCCGCCAATTCGTCCCCAAATGGATTTACCTGGAAACGCTATTCTCCAGAAAATGGATGATTTTATGGCGGATGGTGTAGCCAAAGGCTGGTTCAAGCCACACAATAAAACTACTGCCATGCAGATCGCAACCATTGTTGTAAATACCACTTCAGATGAGCCCTTAACGGTGACTGAGCAAGATATGTTTAATCGAGAGCGAGCAGCTTTCCTTCACTTGGCCAAAACTTCTGATACAAAACGCTGGATCAAAGCTATGCTTTCGGGATCAGAGATAAAATAAACCCAACCTCTAAAGACTGCGTTTGTGGTCATGCACCCTAACATTTTTTGTTAAAACAGGCACTGGGATACACTGTCCAGAAGAGAGAATGGTACAACAACTTTAGATTTAATTTGGCCTTATATAGATATTAAAACTGGCCCTATTTTCAAAGCTGGAATTCTGCGCTTTTATGTTACAGGGTGCTTAACAACGAATCTGCCTAATCACAAAAAGGAATTTGTTACATGGATGGTAATTTACCCAATGACCTGAGTGAAGTTGTAGCCAACGACAAGGCACACGTTTGGCATCACCTTATACAAAATAAAATATTTGAAACAGTAGATCCAAATATTATTGTGGAGGGTAAAGGTTTACGTGTTTGGAACCAAGCGGGGAAAGAACATATAGACGCCGTATCTGGTGGAGTTTGGACCGTAAATGTAGGTTATGGGCGCGAAAGCATGGCTGATGCTGTGCGCGATCAACTAGTTAAAATGAACTACTTTGCAGGCGCTGCAGGTTCAATTCCCGCTGCCAATTTTGCGAAGCGTCTAATAGAAAAAATGCCAGGCATGAGCCGGGTCTACTTTTCAAATTCTGGATCTGAAGCAAATGAAAAAGGCTTCAAAATGATCCGCCAAATTGCCCATAAAAAATATGGTGGCAAAAAAAATAAAATTTTATTTAGAGAACGTGATTATCACGGAACTACCATAGCCACCATGGCTGCCGGTGGCCACCATCAGCGCAACGCACAATATGGGCCGTTTCCAGAAGGCTTTATTTCTGTACCCCATTGTCTCGAATATCGTGAACCCCTTCAAGATAATTTGGGGCAGGGTGAAACTTATGCATTGCGAGCGGCCAATGCTATAGAGGACGTAATTTTACGAGAGGGTGCAGACACTGTTGGCGGTTTGATTTTAGAACCTATCACTGCCGGTGGTGGCGTGATTGTGCCACCAGACGGTTATTGGGAACGTGTCCAAGAAATATGTAGAAAATATGATGTCTTATTAATGATTGACGAAGTCGTTTGTGGCTTGGGTCGTACCGGCACGTGGTTTGGATATCAGCATTACAACATTCAGCCAGATATCGTGACTATGGCTAAGGGCGTGGCATCTGGGTACGCAGCGATTTCATTGACCGTCACGACCGAAGAAATTTTTGACTTATTCAAAGACACCTCAGATGAACTTAGCTATTTCCGTGACATATCAACTTTTGGTGGATGTACGGCAGGACCAGCCGCCGCCCTAGAGAATATGCGTATTATCGAAGATGAAAATCTTTTGGATAACTGCATTGCGCGTGGCGAACAACTAATGGGCAATTTGCATTCTTTAGCTGATAAGCACGAATGCATTGGGGAAGTTCGTGGCAAAGGCCTGTTCTGTGGCGCCGAGTTAGTAGCTAACCGTGAGACACGTGAACCCGCAGCAGAGAGTAAGGTGGCAGCAGTTGTAAAGGACTGCATGGGCCAGGGTGTGATTATTGGGGCCACCAACCGATCCTTTCCAGGATTTAATAATACACTTTGTCTATCGCCTGCATTAATTTGTACTGCTGAGGATATCGACCTTATTACTGATGCTATCGACCAAGCGCTCACAAGGGTATTTGGATAAAGCTAAAGAGATTATTATTTCAGAATGGCAGGGTAAACGCCCTGCCATTGCTTATTTTAAGCCTAGAATAAAAATTTGGGCACTTAATTTAACCAAACTTACCGGTGGACATCGGCTCCTAATCAGTCATACGTAAGTCCAGTTGAGATACGGGTACCAGTCCAAAAATGGCCATTCCAAAAGAAACATTCTTTTTACTACCTGGTTCGGAAGGCACCTTACAAAACCAAATCCAGCAGTTAGTAGCCGAAGCAATTTTAAGTGGGCGATTCCGTCCCAATGAAAAAATGCCATCCAGTAGGAAGTTGGCTAAGCATCTATCCGTTAGTCGAATTACCGTAACCCTGGCATATACAGAGCTGTTGGCAGATGATTACCTTACCAGCCGTGGTCGCAGTGGTTACTATATTAGTGAAAATGCTCCTCAGCCGCCTAAATTTCCAGTCACGCCGCGAGAAGACAAAGTAGATTGGAGCCGAGCAATAGGGCAAAAGTTTTCAGGAGGCGTTTCACTAATGAAGCCTCAGGATTGGGGTCAATACAAATACCCATTCATTTACGGCCAGGCCGATGAAACCCTATTTGATCGTTCCAATTGGCGGCTTTGCGCTCTGCAGGCTTTGGGATCCAAAGACTATGACGCGCTGACATCTGATTATTTTGATCGTGACGATCCAAAACTAATAGAATTTATTCTGCGCCACACTCTACCACGCCGAGGCATAAAAGCAGATCCAGATGAAGTATTGGTCACAATGGGCGCCCAAAATGCGTTGTGGCTTTCAGCGAATGTCCTACTAAATCAACGTCGGACAGCTGCTTTGGAAAACCCCTGCTACCCCTCATTACGTGACATACTTACACAATCACGCTGCCAAGTCGCGTCAGTAGAAGTGGATTCTTCAGGTTTGCCTCCAGATAAGCTCCCAGACGACGTTGACGTTGTTTTTACCACTCCTTCGCATCAATGCCCAACAGCAACAACGATGCCAATAGATCGTAGGCAGGCTTTACTAAAGCGCGCTTCCGATAGTGATTTTCTTATTGTCGAGGATGATTATGAGTTTGAGATGTCTTTTCTTAAAGCACCATCCCCAGCGCTTAAATCCCTAGACCAAGAAGGTCGTGTAATTTACGTTGGAAGCTTTTCAAAATCACTCTTTCCCGGTTTGCGGCTTGGTTACCTTGTTGGCTCAAAACATTTTATCCGTGAGGCTCGTGCACTACGGTCAACCGTCCTACGGCATCCACCTGGCCACCTCCAGCGGACTGCTGCATATTTTCTTTCTCTTGGGCATTACGACGCATTAATTCGCCGAATGGGGAATGCATTTCATGAGCGTCGGCAGGCCATGGAATTGGCATTTCAACAAAATGACCTCACCGTGGCAGGCCAAGGGGCGTTTGGGGGTAGTTCATTTTGGATGCAAGCACCTGATGGTATAGATACTGAAATTGTAGCAGAACGGTTACGCAAAAAAGGTGTGTTGATTGAACCTGGACGGCCGTTTTTTACAAATGATGATGCATTAAAAAATTATTACCGCTTGGCTTACAGTTCACTACCTGTGCAAAAAGTTACAGATGGCGTTGCTTTAATTGCACAGGAGCTGCACAAATAATCACAGGCGCCCAAACACAGATCTCCCAAGGAGCCACCACATGCCGATCGCCAAATATAGCGATTTGAAAGAAATTTATTCAAACTTACCTAGCCCATCCTGTATTCACCACGCTAGCAAGATGAATACAGGATGAGCATCAAGGCCGATTGGGTCGCAGTAGATTGGGGCTCTCTCTCGCTGCGCGCTTGGGCGATGGATGCCGAAGGCCAAGACTTAGCAACCACATCTTTGGATCAAGGGACGGAGAAACTGTCTCAAACTGCATTTGAGGCCACCCTATGCGGCTCAATCTCACCTTGGTTGGTGGATGGTCAAACCGATGTGATTGCCTGCGGCATGGTCGGATCTCAGAATGGCTGGTTTGAGACTCCCTATGTTCTTGCGCCATGCAAACCTCTATCTAAACTAGTAAAGGCACCTTCGACTGATCCACGACTAAATGTTCAAATCATAGCAGGCATATCGCAAGCACATCCAGCAGATGTGATGCATGGCGAGGAAACCCAAATTGCAGGGTTTCAAAAATTAAATCCCAATTGGGATGGAGTAATTTGTTTACCTGGCAATCATACTAAATGGGTGCAAATGAGCGCAGGCGAGATTGTAAGCTTTCAAACCTTCATGACCGGTGAGATGTTTGCCCTCCTCTCAACATCATCCATCCTGCGCCGTTCAGTAGCCGGCAAAGATTGGGATCAATCAGCTTTTGATCAGGCGGTAGATGAGGCCATATCACGACCTGAGTCCATTGCGGCACGCCTGTTTGGATTGCGCGCTGAACACCTGTTGAATAATCAACCCACCGCCACAGCTAGATCGCGGTTGTCAGGCCTGTTGATCGGAGCTGAACTAGCAGCTGCAAAACCCTATTGGCTCGGACAGTCCCTGGCTATTATTGGACCTAAGACTATCAGTGATGGATATGCCACAGCCTTGGCGGCGCAGCATGCACCCGTGACCCGAACCGACACCAAACAGATGACATTAACCGGCCTAAAAGTTGCCTATTCCCATTATAAGGAACGCCAATGACCAACCACATTACTGTCACCGCCCTGACTTTAAATTGGAGGGCTCTGTGAAACAAATTACCCCATTTGGAAGCACCCAAGATGGCTGCGACGTGGCCCAGATCACAATCAGCTCAGATGAGCTGACAGTTAACATATTAACCCTTGGCAGCGTGATCAATGATGTACGGCTAACCGGGGTCGCTTGGCCTTTGACCTTGGGCAGTTCAGAAGTTGCTGCTTATGAGGGCAAAATGAGTAGTTTTGGCTCTCTGATGGGCCCAGTCATAAATCGAATTAAAGGCTGTTCTGCTGATATAGATGGGCAGATATTTACATTCGAAAAACACCATTCTGGCGACCTTACTCAACATTCGGGTAGCTCCGGGATGCACAACCAAATCTGGAACATTACGGACCATGGGCCAGATTTTGTGGCGCTAAAGCTGGTGCTGGCTGATGGCTTGGGCGGCTTTCCTGGTAACAGAGAGATTATGCTGCGCTATACAGTGCATCAGGCCACCCTCAGTATGGCTGTGCAGGCCACAACTGACGCGCCCACCCCGTTTAATCCGGCCAATCATTCCTACTGGTCGCTAGACCCAACGGTTGGGTTCTCAGGTCAAACGTTTCAACTTCAAGCAGATCACTACAGCGAGCCGGACGAAGATCTAATGCCCACCGGCCAGATTTTACCAGTTGCAGGCTCCCAATATGATTTCCGCAGTGGTATCAAAATGGCTGGGGATGCATCCCAGTTCTTCGATTTAAACCTCTGCATCTCTGACAGCAAGCATCCACTGAGACCAGTGGCAACTCTGACCGGTGCGCAGGGCGTGCGCATGGAGGTGGCCACCACAGAATGTGGGCTCCAGGTCTATGATGGCGGCACCATCCACGCGCCAGACTATGGCACCCACCACGGCGCACCATATGGCGCCTATGCCGCTCTGGCCTTGGAGGCGCAGAGCTGGCCCGGATCGCTCGCCCATGCGCATTTCCCAAACATTATTTTGCGTCCCACCAAACAATATGAGCAAATCACCAGCTGGACCTTTTCAGCGGAAGGTCTAGGGTAAAGGCATATTTTTGAAAAGTTTGACCCATGCGCGACATCTCTATCCATCAACTCACCCATGCAGATTTTGCCCCCTTTGGTGACATTATCACTCTGAAAGGTACTCCAGACAAACTGATAAATCAGGACCTATGCGGAAGACATCATGACTTGGCCAATATGTATTTTGGACCTAACGGCAAAGCCGGGATTAGCCTATTTGACGCCGAGCCCCGAAGCTTGCCATATGTACTGGAATTGATGGAACGTCATCCAGAGGGATCACAAGCCTTTTTGCCTATGACACAAAATCCATTCTTGGTGATTGTTGCACCTGATAACGACGGCGTGCCCGGTAAACCTTTGGCCTTTCGCACAGCACCGGGTCAAGGGATCAACTTTTACTGTAATATTTGGCATGGTGTTTTGACGCCCCTGTTCGCACCCGGCTTATTTGCTGTCGTGGATCGGATAGGCACCAGTACAAATTTAGAGGAATATTGGTTTGAAAAGCCATTCACTGTCTCAGGAGATTTAAAATGAAAGATATCCAAGAGTTAAAAGACCTCAACGCAAAACAACTGTGGCACCCCATGGGGCACCCCGGAGATTTACAAGCCAACGCACCCACCATCATAGACCGCGCCGAAGGCGTGCGTATCATCGACTTAGACGGTCATGAAACTGTTGATGCCGTGGGTGGCCTTTGGTGCGCCAATCTTGGCTACTCCAACAATGTGGTTAAGCAAGCGATATCAGATCAGCTATTTAAGCTGCCCTATTATTCCTCCTTTGCAGGTACGAGCAACGCTCCAGCTATTGAGGCAGCAGAGGCGGTAGTTAATTTCTTTAAAGAGGACGGCATGGCTCGGGTATTTTTTACCTCTGGCGGCTCTGACTCTGTCGACACGGCAATGCGCATGGCGCGGCAGTATCACCGACTGCGGGGCCAGCCCCAACGTATCAAGTACCTAAGCCTTAAGAAAGGCTATCACGGTACGCATTTTGGTGGTGCCTCGGTAAATGGCAACCAAAGATTTCGTACAGCCTATGAGCCATTACTGCCCGGCTGCTATCACCTGCCCTCCCCCTACACTTACCGCAATCCGTTTAACGAAAGCGATCCAGCCAAGCTGGCACAACTGGTGGCGCAGGCAATGGAAGATGAGATCATGTTTCAAGATCCCTCCACTATTGCCGCCTTCATTATGGAGCCAATCCAGGGAGCTGGTGGTGTAATAGTACCCGACGCTTCCTTTATGAAACTGGCACGTGATATATGCGACAAGCATGGAATTTTAATGATTTCAGATGAGGTGATTACAGGGTTTGGCCGAACTGGTGACTGGTCTGGCGCCCGACATTGGGGTGTTCAGCCTGATATGATGACCGTGGCCAAGGGTATCACCTCAGCTTATTTTCCTGTGGGTGCGACACTGGTTAATGCCACGATTGCAGAAGCTTTTGAAAGCGACCAATCAGGTGAAGGATCAATCTACCATGGTTACACATATTCTGCGCATCCCGTTGGTATGGCAGCAGTGAATGCCTGTGTCAGTGAAACGCTGCGGTTAGATCTTAAAACTAATGCCGCAGCACGCGGGCAACAACTACACCATGGTCTGTTGGCCCTTCAGGCCGACTTTGATATCATTGGGGATGTACGTGGCGGACACGGGCTGATGGCGGCTATTGAACTGGTCTCAGATAGAACTACCAAAGCACCTCTAGATATGGGTGCCATAAAGCGCGCGCACAAGGCCACATATGAGGCTGGGACCATGGTTCGAATTGGTGGCAGTAATCTGTTGATGTCACCACCATTGGTTCTGACCGAAGCCGACGTAGTCAAGATTTTAGAGAACTTGCGCAGTGGACTATCAGTACTCTAACAAGGCTAAAGCCATGCTCCATCTCTTCAAGCGTGGCTTTAGAGAGGTATGGTAGCCATGTGGCAAAAATAATAATTAATGCCACTTGGTATCAGTTAGTTACCTACAGTTTACTAGGATAAGTGGTGCCCAGTGGGTTACCAATTAGGTGGATCCCCATCCTCCCCCACCAGGCGTGGCGAGCCCAAATACAGACCCAGCCGGCAAGTCAATCTCGTCATTACCCTTCAAATCAACCCGCGTTCCATCCGGTAATTCAGCCCAGTTTTTACCTGTGGATCCGTGATTGCCTCCAGCAGTACCAAACGGCGGAACCTCCCGATGTGAACATAAGGTCGTAACTGTAACATCAGTCAAAAACTCCAACCGCCGGTATGCGCCGTGGCCACCCCGATAAGCACCACGGCCACCCGATCCTTTCCGAATGGAAAATGTCCGTAATCGCACAGGAAAGCGTTTTTCCAGGATTTCAGGGTCAGTCATCTTTGTGTTGGTCATATGGGTTTGCACCGCGTCACAGCCTTTAAAGCCTGGGCCTGCCCCAGCACCACCCGCGATAGTTTCATAATTCTGAAAAACGTCATTGCCCCATACAAAGTTATTCATTGTACCTTGGCTAGCCGCCATTATTCCCAGCGCGCCTATCAACGCATTGCAAGCAGCTTGACTGACTTCTGTATTACCCGCAATTACAGCAGCCGGGAATTGAGGGTTAAGCATCGAGTTTTCCGGAATAATGATACTCAGAGGCTTAAGGCAGCCCTCATTCAATGGAATATTTTTTCCAACCATTAGCCTAAATACATACAACACCACTGCCCGCGATACGGCGTAGGGAGCGTTGTAATTTCCTGCATGTTGGACACTCGTCCCAGTGAAATCCACACACGCCGAACGCTTTTTACGATCCACTATAATTGCAACTTTCACTTGTTGGCCGGTGTCCATCTTATACAGAAAATTACCATCTTGGAGGCCTGCGATCACCTCTCGCACGCTTTCTTCGGCATTATCCTGCACATGTGCCATGTAAGCAGTTACTGCTGGCTGACCATAATTTGCTACCATACGAAGTAATTCTCGGCATCCAGTTTCATTGGCTGCAACTTGGGCTTTGAGATCCGCCATATTTTGCGGAATATTGCGGCAGGGATATTTGCCCGACGAAAGTGTCTTAGTCGCCTCATCTTCGCACAGCTGACCAGCACGGACTAGTTGTACGTTGTCAATTAGTACGCCTTCCTGCTCGATATGCGTGCTGTCAGGTGGGGCAGAGCCAGGCGTACGCCCTCCAATATCTGCATGATGGCCACGCGAACCCAGCCAGTAAGCAGCCTTGCCATCTACAAACACTGGAGTGACCACAGTCACGTCTGGCAAATGTGTGCCGCCATTGTAAGGTGAATTGAGCATGTAGGCATCTCCCTCACCGATACCTAAGTTTTGTTGCATGACTGTTTTTATGCTGTCCGACATTGAGCCTAAATGGACAGGTACATGCGGAGCATTAGCCACCAAATCTCCATATTTATCAAAAATAGCACAGGAAAAATCAAACCGTTCTTTGATATTCACAGACCAACTAGTATTGGCCAGAGTTGCCCCCATTTGATCGGCAATAGACATGAAGCGGTTTGACATAACCTCTAATAATATTGGATCAGCCTTAGTACTGGCTAAATCACGCGACGGCCGCGCCACATGGTCAAGGACTAAATTACCAAAAGCATCCTGCCGCACCTGCCATCCTAGCTCTACAACATTGGTGCCTGTTGGCTCAAGAATAATGGCTGGCCCATCAATAACTTGATCACGGCACAGCTTGGTTCGGTCGTAAACCTTGGTGTCATACCAACCTTTGCGGTAAAGTTTGCTCTCTCCTACCGGATGGCCATCGCCAAAGCTTAGTTGCGGATTACCAGCTCCACTCATCTCACCAATCGCCTCAACACTGAGCATCTCAAATTGGAGTTTGCGGTCCGGAGAAGAAAAGCCAAATCGTGCGATATGCGCAGTTTCAAAATCTTGGACCATCTGGGTGGCAGTAGCAAAGACGACCTCTAAAGCCTGATGTGAGCCTTCATAACGCAAATGCGCCATAATCTCGATGCGAGGGTCTGTAATACCTTGCGCCGCCAACTCATGCTTTGCCACCTTTTGCAAACTGTTCAAAGTAGCTTGAACCTGAACATTATCTTCCAGATCACAATCCAATTGACCTTCGCGCAGGCAGCGAACATCTGCCAACCCCATACCATAGGCCGAAAGTACACCCGCGAAGGGGTGCACCATCACCCGAGACATGCCCAGCGCTTCAGCTACCAAACACGCATGTTGGCCGCCCGCCCCACCAAAGCTTTGCAGGGTATAGGTGGTGATATCATGACCACGCTCAACACTAATTTTCTTGATTGCGTTGGCCATGTTTTGGACAGCAATTTCAAGAAAACCCTGCGCAATATCTTCCAGATTGCCATGGAGGCCATTATGAAAAGATAGCTCCTTTGCCTTTCGTAAGGCAGCCTCCTGGTCCAAGGGCATTTTGCCAGATGCCCCAAAAACTGCAGGAAAATAATCCACCGACAATGCACCCAACAGCACGTTGCAATCAGTAACTGTTAGTGGCCCACCACGTCGGTAGCTGGCAGGACCAGGATCGGCGCCAGCACTTTCAGGGCCCACTTGGAACCTGCCATCACGATAACTACAAATGGAACCACCTCCAGCAGCAACTGTATGAATATCCATCATTGGTGCGCGCATCCGCACACCAGCCACTTCTGTTTCGAAACTGCGTTCAAACTTGCCTGCAAAATGGCTGACATCAGTTGAGGTGCCACCCATATCAAAGCCAATCAACCTATCAAATCCAGCTTGCTGCCCAGTTTGAACCATCCCAACAATTCCACCAGCAGGCCCTGATAAAACTGCATCTTTTCCCTGAAATTTTTGTGCGTCTGTTAAGCCACCATTCGATTGCATGAACATAAGGGCCTTGCAGTTTTCACCCACATTCAAGGCATCAGCCACCTGATCTACATAACGCCTTAAAATGGGAGACAGGTACGCGTCCACCACAGTTGTATCACCACGGCCCACCAATTTAGCCAAGCCAGACACCTGATGCGAGGTTGAAATTTGGTCAAACCCAATTTCTTTTGCCAGGGCTGCCAATTGCTGCTCATGGTTTGGATTTAAATAGGCATGGAGCAGTGCAATGGCGATGGATTTCACTCCAGACGCTCGAGCTGCCTGCATGCTATGCCGGGCCTGTACCATATCCAGCGGAGTGAGAACTTGGCCCTCGGCACTCAACCTTTCTGACACCTCCACTACTGATTTATATAGTAGTTCAGGGCGCTGGATATGCATGGCAAAAAGTTCAGGGCGGGTCTGATATCCAATTTCCAAAAGATCACCAAACCCCTCAGTTATCATGAGTAAGACAGCGGCACCCTTTCGCTCCAAAAGCGCGTTCGTAGCCACCGTTGTACCCATCTTAACCGCGTCAATATTAGCCTGGCTAATAGAAACATTCTCTAAGATGCTTGAGATGCCTTTTACTGCTGCATCTTTATATTGCTCTGGGTTTTCTGATAAAAGCTTATGGGTTTGTAGGTTGCCTTCTGGATCTTGGGAAACAATGTCAGTAAATGTTCCACCACGATCAATCCAAAATTCCCAAGCCATCTTTTTCCCCAATTCACTTAAAAGTAGAAAAGTCAAAAATCCAGAGGGTTATAACCACTTCTCTCAGAAGAAAATTAGCCAATAGCAGCACGAATTGCATTAATATTAATGCCATACGGAGATGGATTAGAAACTGAACCACCTTTAAACACAGCAGACCCGGCCACCAAGACATCTGCACCAGCACGCACCAAACCCGGAGCGGTTTCTTTAGTAACGCCTCCATCAATCTCGATGTGGATGGGTCTGTCGCCTATCATAGCGCGTAACTCCGCAACTTTGGCTTCTAGGGGAATAAACGACTGTCCCCCAAACCCAGGGTTAACCGTCATTACACAAACCAAATCCGTGATATCAAGTACATCTGCTACTGCACTTGCAGGAGTTCCCGGATTCAGTGCTACACCAGCTTTTACGCCATTTGCGCGTATTGACTGAAGTGTTCGGTGGATATGTGGGCCCGCTTCAACATGCGCTGTAATAATATCTGCACCAGCCGCGGCAAAGGCCTCCACGTAAGGGTCCACAGGAGCAATCATCAAGTGCACATCCATGACCGTCGAAATATGCGGTCGAATAGCCGCACAGGTGTTTGGGCCAAAGGTAATATTGGGAACAAAGTGTCCGTCCATCACGTCAACATGTATCCAATCAGCGCCTTCAGCCTCGACACACCTTATCTCCGCACCAAAATTTGAAAAATCCGCTGCTAAGATTGATGGTGCAATTTTCACTGCTCTGTCAAAAGACATTGTGTCACCTCTAAGTCGTTTTCTGGCAATTATCCTGCTCTATCCTGTTTGTCACGCGCTAGAATACTTGATCTAACGGTGAAACCCATGCACATAAGTCAAATGGAACAGCTCGCCACATCAATTGCGCACCTACCGCAAAGTACTGAACCCCGTAATATTGGGATGAAGCTTGATCTCGATTGGGCACTTGCTGTGCAGGCCAATACATCTGCAATTGAACGGAGATGCAGCAGTTTTCCTGGTCGGAGATCAGTGAAAAAAGAACACCAAGCCGCATGGCTAGCACGTTCAGTTTCATGCATTGACCTGACCACACTGTCTGGCGATGACACAGCAGGGAGAGTTAGGCGTTTATGTGCAAAGGCTCGTCAGCCCGTCCGGCAAGATATCCTTAATCAGATTGGCCTACCAAATCTAAAAACCGGCGCCGTTTGCGTTTATCATGATATGGTCAGCCCCGCCGTCGAGGCCCTTCAGGGGACTGGCATTCCAGTGGCAGCCGTTAGCACTGGCTTTCCGGCGGGTCTCTCACCATTACGACTACGAATTGAAGAAATCCACGAGAGTGTAAAAGCTGGAGCTTCCGAAATCGATATCGTGATTTCAAGACGCCATGTCTTGACGCAAAACTGGCAAGCACTTTACGACGAGGTGGCAGCGTTCCGCGCGGCATGCGGTGATGCACATATTAAAGTAATTCTGGCAACAGGAGAATTGGGGAGCCTGCGCAATGTTGGGCGGGCGAGTTTGGTTTGCATGATGGCAGGGGCAGATTTTATCAAAACCTCAACTGGTAAAGAAAGCGTAAATGCAACCCTACCAGTGACCTTAGTTATGTTGCGCGCCATTCGCGCCTACTACAACCGAACTGGATATCATGTTGGTTATAAGCCAGCAGGTGGTATTTCAAAAGCCAAAGATGCGATAACTTACCTCGCACTGGTTAAAGAAGAGTTAGGTGACCGCTGGCTGCGCCCCGATCTTTTCCGTTTTGGAGCATCTTCACTTTTGGGAGATATTGAGCGCCAACTTGAACATCACTTGACCGGTGCATACTCTGCCAATCACCGCCACTCAATTGGATAATCTTATGAGCATAGCGACTATTTTTGATACAATGGATTACGGCTCAGCCCCAGAGGACCGAGGTCCAGCACTTAAGTGGATTAGAGATCACGGAGGAATTGCTGGCCCTTACGTTAATGGCAAGTGGGGACCGTTTCGCAACGACCTCACCATTCATAATCCAGCAACAGGTGAGAAAATCGCTGGGATGACACTGACATCTGCCAAGGAGGTAGCTGTAGCTGTAAAATCCGCAAGAGCAGCCCAACCAGCATGGGAGGCATCAGGAGGGCCAGCGCGGGCAAGAGTTTTATATGCCATCGCCCGTATAATGCAAAAACACGCACGACTCTTAGCTGTTATGGAATCATTAGATAACGGCAAACCAATCCGCGAAAGCCGTGACATTGATATCCCCCTTGCCATTCGCCATTTCTACCACCACGCCGGTCACGCTCAATTAATGCAAACAGCTTTGCCTGATCGCAAGGCCGTAGGCGTTTGCGGTCAAATAATTCCTTGGAATTTTCCATTGTTAATGCTGGCATGGAAAATTGCGCCCGCTTTAGCTATGGGAAATACAGTAGTTTTAAAACCAGCAGAATATACGCCTATGACTGCAATGCTCTTTGCAGATATTTGCGCGCAGGCAGAAGTACCGGCTGGTGTAGTAAATATAATCACTGGAGATGGTAGCACTGGCGAGGCTCTAGTAAATTCTGACGTCGACAAAATTGCTTTTACTGGCTCCACAGCGGTAGGTCGAAAAATTCAAGATTCAGTTGCGATTAATGATAAATCTCTCACTTTAGAGTTAGGAGGGAAATCTCCGTATATCGTGTTTGATGATGCCGATATCGACAGCGCAATTGAAGGTCTAGTTGATGCCATTTGGTTCAATCAAGGCCAAGTATGCTGTGCAGGATCAAGACTTTTAGTTCACGAGGCCATTGCTGAAGATTTTCACAGACGGCTAAAGGTACGGATGGACAAACTGCGGATAGGCGACCCACTCGATAAATCCATTGACGTAGGCGCAATCGTGGATCCTATCCAGCTGGCACAAATTAAAAAGCTCGTCTCAGCTAATACTGCTGGTGAAACATATCATGCCAATATTACTGT
>Ga0302137_1000514_pt1 | contig 16832 bp, 14 predicted proteins | sample CBN3_SCM_MG_FD_203127 | JGI IMG/M metagenome (GOLD analysis project Ga0302137, IMG submission 203127) | Marine microbial communities from Western Arctic Ocean, Canada - CBN3_SCM | ecosystem: Environmental > Aquatic > Marine > Oceanic | place: Canada: Western Arctic Ocean | collected 2017-09-15 | reverse complement strand
TCCTTCTCAGCCGAGACGTTCGCCGAGGAAGCATCCGCAAAGCATGGTAGGCGTTTCGTCCGAGAAAAAAGAACAACAACCGGTATTGAGCGCAGAAGACTTGGAGGATTTAGAGATCGCTAAAATGCTCGGCGCCGCGGAGCAAGGAGTGCAAGCAAACAAGCATACGCCGGCGCCACCCTCCGCCTCGAAGAAAAACCGCACGCCGCTTTCTTTGCCGAACAAGCAAAGTCATCAAAAACCGAGCGCGACGGACAATTCGTTCAAGCGAACGTTCGAGAACAACAAGAACGATGAGAACGTCGACATACGAAACAAGTTTAGCAAAACTGCGTCAAATAATACCCCAGTCGCGGAATTGAAGAAGCTACCTCCCAAGCCGCCTTCGGTGAATAAGAAGTTTGGCGCTCCGGAAAAAGAAAAGACGATATTCAAACTCAGCGCCGACGGCGGTTTGAAAGAGATTAAAACGAAGCCGAAGTCCATCGCCAGTTTCTTCGCTCCAGTGAAAAAGAAGTAATTTAGTCTTAAAGTAGTCATCGTGATGTTGTATCATTAGTGCGCGCGTGTCCGTGACCAATCAATCCATCGACAGATGAACAAGATTTGTATGCGTTTTCGTTTTTATGCTACGTTCTTGGACTCTTTCGTGTTCAATACAACAAATCCAAATTCTAATGTTCTCTCTTTCTAAAGTTAAACTAAAAATAAAGGCAAAGACTAATACTGATGCATTAGTTGTTGCCCTTCTTCTTTTGCCAGAGGTGGTCCATGGCACAGTCCGATTCACCCTGTTGATTGAAACGAATGAAGGAGAGAGAGTCTTGGTGAGTATAGAGTTGAGATTTCTGAAGAAAACGAGAAAAGAGAGAGAGTGGGGTTTGTTTGGTTTGGAAAAATCAATCGCGAAATCGCGCGGTTTTCAACCACTCGCGACCCAGAAAATCTACAAACAACCCCGACCTAACATCGCGCAAATGCGGCGTTTCACAATTACACGATCAAATTCTTCGAATGCGTACCTTGTTTCTCACGTAACCCGAAATGGCAAAAGTCGAATAGTTGCCATTGTACGTCCCGTCCGGACCCAAATGCCCGACGTTCACTTGAATCGCCGCGTGATCTTTGCACGTGATCAAGCGGTTCGTCCACGAGCACTTTCTCGGGATGTACAAATCGACGTTATCTCCGTCAGCGTTGATCATTGTTTTAGTGGATGATACTTCGTAACGTAGAGTTTATGGCGAGATTCCGCGACAGAGTAAGAAGTACTTCTTCAAATAAAATTGCTTCCTCTCCAGAGCTCTCTTCCTCCTCAATAAGTTTGCTTTCAAAAAAAACTTAAATAAAAAAAGCTGCTCATCTCTGCTCTCTTCTAAAAAACATTTCTCCCGTTCCTGTTCGGAATTCGTCACTTTAGCCCGTAGTACGAACCGTAAATAATAATGTCGTTCGCAGCGTCCACCCCTACTCGATTGAATTTCTCAAACAGCGTTTGCTCCACGCAAGGCTTATCGGCCAAGGTAAATATTTGGCGTCGTTTATATGTGTGTGTTTTTGCGCTTTCGCGCGAAAATTCCATTCTTCCGCCGTCTCTACTCCCCTCTGGATAAAAAAATTCCGAAGGAGGGATGCGCGAATGTGCTTTTGCGCGCGCGCGCGCGCGATTTATAACCTCACGCGACGTAAAAACTAACCAAATTTTCTCATTTACAGGCGCCGATTAGAACTGCGAAAGCGTTTCCGTCGTTGAAGATTGAAAACAGAGTTGTGGTGAGTAGCAATACCTCTTCTTTTCCTCGTCGTCGTCGTCTCGTTCGCTTTTTTTTCCTCTCAACGTGTTGGAATTCAACCTAACCCTGTTTCTTCTTCTCCTTCGTTTGAATAAAATATTACAGATTCGTTTTACGCGTTTGGGAAGAAAGCGCCAAGCGTTTTACAGATTAGTTGCTATTGATTCCAAAAAGAGACGCGACGGATTACCGATCGAATTCTTAGGCTGGTACGATCCGATCAAAAAAGAGTCTTCCTTGAACGCCCCGGCGATCAAAGAGTGGATCGCGAAAGGGGCGCAGCCGTCAGAGACGGCTGGGTCGTTGCTTAAGAAAGCGCTCATCATCTCGTAAAGGAGGAGGAAGCTTTTCGGAGATACAGATATATATAAATAGATAAATGAGAGAAAACAACGCGTTGTGTATTCTTATGTAGTAGCATTTCACATTATAGTAGAACTTATTGTTATTAAAAGAGAAAGATATTCCTACCTTTTCGATTTTAAAAACGAGCGCTATTTCCGCGCTCCCTCTCTTATTAAAAAAATTCCTCCTCCGGACCTTCTCCATCCTCTTCAGGCAACTCATCTTCTGACTCTTGCTCGTCTCCTTGCGTGAAGTCGCGAGCATTTTTGATTCGATCTGATAACCAGCTCGTCAATTTTTCTTCGTCGTCGTGCATCATCATCGTGTAGTAGTTCATACCGTGCAGCTCGATTATTTTATGCACGTTTCTCTTCTCAAACGCAAACTGCCAGCCGAGCTTAGTAATCACCTCCGATTTTTCCAACAACGGGTGATACATGATTCGTAGGTAGTTTTGCACGGTAAAAAGGCCTTTGAAACTCACTTCAACTTCTCGAACGAGACCGGCGAGATCGTATTTCCTCGCCAAATTGAGTACTTCAAAGTAGTAATCCTGTATTAAAGTGGAGAAGTCTGAAGGCAAACTTTCGCGTTGCGAGAGACTCACCCCAGTGAATGTTCCAGAGTACAAATAGTACAGTAATTGCTCGCAGGCAAACTGGGAACAATCGAGCTTCACTCGACACATCGCGTTGTCTTTTTCGTTATCGTCGTTGTCATCGTCGTCGCCGTCGTCGTCGTCATCATCGTCGTCGTCGTCGTCGTCGTCAATCACCATGCGTGCAGGATCTTCTTCTTCGTCAACCATCGCTCCAAAGACTTTCTCTTCCTTCTTTTTGTTTCTTGTGTTTTTAACGTGCAAACAACCAGCTTCTATTAGCTTCAAGAATTTCTCGCTCGCGTGTGAGAATGCAATTCGATGCGCATGATACTCTAGACGACCGTAGGCGCACACGAACACGACGTCGCATAAATCAAGGTTCTTGGTTTTCGCGCTCATTTTCATTTCCGGTATCCCTGACATCCGGTCGCCAAGTCTGACTTTATAATCGCCACCATCCATGGCCAGGAGACACTCCTTGAATAATTCCTTCTCGCCGTTATCTTTGGGAAAGAATTGAGTGGAAATTTCCGAAACATACTTATTCGCCACGATTTCGTTTGCTGCGTCGTCGCCGTCGAGTTCCATGAACTCGTCATCGTCTAAGAACACTTCCGGGCCGTTGTTCCCTAGACCGTCACGTTTCGTTTTTTCAACGATGCTAGAAATAGCCTCTATGGTTTCCCGCACATTCGCTCCAGTCGCTCCGGACGGGAGTAACGAAGAAGCGGTCAAGCAATGACCGTGCAATTTTTGGACGTTTGCTAATTTTTCTGTAATCGCGACGATACTTTTATTGAAGTCAGAACCTGGATTGTCGTATTTCATTATTTCTTTCGTAAACGCGAGCGACTTTAAGAAGTATCGCCGCGGTTCGATATTATTAGTTCCAGGTCTGCTGAAAGACACTCCGTTTTCGGAAGACTTGTGTCCAGTTTTGTTCCACGCGTGATCAACGAGAACGTCGATTAATATTTTCAAACCTCCGGATTCGAGGAAGATGTCCTGCATGTCTTTCTTATTGCACAAGTGCGCGAAAGCGACGGCAATGCGAAACTTCTTCGCGTGTTTTGGCTCCGTCGTCATCAGATATTGCAAATACTCTCGACATTTTTTGTTTTTATCTAAAGTCAGTTTGTCTTCCAAACGTTGCAACGTTTTTTGTACGCACGTGGTGGAAGCTTCCAACAGAAGAGTGGCGTCGCGGAAACGTTGGACCGACCCTTCCGCGATGATTACGTGCACGTTATCCTCATTGTCCGATAATCCGTACAAAGCAAAGGCTGCGTTATGTTGCAAATTCTCCACGTATCGTCTCGCGTCGACTTTCAACTCAGAGTCCGGCTTTTTGACCGAACTATTAGTTTCTCGTAAGTGCAACATGATGTCATCGATGTTCGAATCGAGAAGTTTCAAGAGAGGACCAATACCGGTGCCAAAGCAAATGCCGATTTGATTATCCGTATTTTGCGCAAGTCTTCCCAGCGCGAACGCGGCCATTTCACGTAAACCAGGATCCGAATTCTTCAGCATCTCGACTAAAGGTGCGATGGCACCTCTCTGGACGATTCGAGTCATGTTATGATCTTTAGGCTCTGTAGCGGCGAATTGGCCGAGCAACAAAGCCGCCTCTCGTTGCGATTCAAGGCACGAGGAAGATAACAAACCAATGACGGGCTGTAAAGCGCCTTCGTCTAAAACTCGTTTCTTAATGGGTAAACTCGAATGAACGAGATTCCCAATCACACCGACGGCTTCTTTGTGTACCGAAGAATCTTCTGAGCGGACCATGAAAAGGAGCATTTTCAAAGCGCCTTCTTCGACGATTTGGTTTTTGTTTTCAGGATTCTTAAATGCCAATGTTCTCAAGGCGGCAGCGGCGGCGCGTTGTACTTTCACGTCGTGCACGCAATGCAGCAAGGAAATCAATGGCGGAATACCACCATCGTGTCTCACGGTGGATTTGATGGCGTGATTTTCGTGCGCGAGGTTCGTGATGGCGTCGGCGGCGCGTCTCGCAACAGAAGATGTGATGGCGACCGGATCGTGCGGTTTTTCCTTTTGCTTTGAGTTAAAGTTCGAGATTATCTGGACCAAGACTGGAATAACCCCAGCGTCTGCGACGCGATCTTGATGACACGATTTACTGGCCAATAAACTCATGCAATAACACGCTTCTTTGAGTACTTCCGAGACGGAAACAATGCGTGGATCCTTTTCATCTTTCACAACGTCTAACAATGTTGCCACTCGATCGTTGATTTCACGGAGAACTTGTATCAACGATTTTACGCTTTCAACCATTCCTTCGTCAACCATGACGTCGCAAGCGTCTTCTAAACGCGTATGCGCGAGTGCAGATATAATCGTTTCTACTAAATTCAATTCGAGCACCGATGGGTACTTCCCAGTCGCTAGAAACGTCGGATCGCTCGCATCCACATCCGTCGATGGATTTCCCTCCGGTAAGCCGAGAGAACCCACCGCGACTTTCGCCCGAAATATTCGTGCGTAAACACGAACGGTTTTATACAACTTGGTCTTCTTTATGTTCTGGTCTTCGTCGTCGTAGCAACTTCGAAACTTCAGGACTTCCGAGGTTGAACATGCGACGATCTGTTTGAGCGCGTCGTTCAAGTCGGCCTCCTTCCGAAGAGTATGCCAGTTGACTAAAGTTCCCTTGCTGTATTCTTCCTCAAATGATTTCAATTTTGCCATTCCTTCTTCGGTGTTCTTCATATTGTCGTAAATATGTTCTTCCGATTCTCGCCAGAGTCTCTCCATCCATCTAGCCATGCGAGTTTGGCTGACGACGCGGTTGATAACGTCCGGCACGGTTGGAGTTTCCTTCACTAACTCTGTGACAGAGCGCATCATGGATTTCAGCCCGTCTCGCTCAGTTACCGAGAGCAATTGCTTGGGATTACCGGAGTTGCGAAAGTTCTTGCCGAAGCTCTTGATCAAGTGTTCAATCTTTCCTATTATTTTCTTATGTTCGCCCATGGCGATGATTGCCGCCGAAACCGATTCTTTCACGTTGCCTTCTTTTCGTTCGAGCAATTTCAACAATACGGAGGAGAAGTCGCGCTTGTCCAACTCGTCGTTGATCTCTCTTATTTGCGAGCATGGTCCGTTCATGCTCGCAAATAATTGCAATTCGGAAACGCATTGAATAATTTCCGCCGTTACGGCACCTTTCTTTCGCGCCGTTTGATAAGAGCTCATTCCCGGTTTCGGTTGTTGATTCTTTAAATTCGTTTGTTCTCTTAAAGACCTCTTCATCCAATACGTCGGAGAGGCACACATGGCGTTTTCGTAGTTTTCAAGATACCATTGTCCCATCGACAAGGAGGAAGATGCGGAAGACGATTGCGGTGACAGCATATCGAGCAGTCTCGTCACTACCAATGGTACGAATGCGCCCTCTTCGTATTTCAGCACCTCCGCGCGAACTTGCTCTTTCTTGTTTAATAAAGCTCCAAACAACGACGCTAACTCGAGGTCGAGTGCGATGAAGCGGTGACCACCGGTTGCCTTTTGCAATATGATTGCGTCTGACGGTATATCGCGCAAGAGCTGAAGAAGTAACGGTAAAATGTTCGTCTCTTTGACAATGAGCTCCGCGCAGTCGCCGCACTTATTCTCTCGAACTGCGGTACTCGATGCAAGATTCTCCGTCGTCTCTTTCGCCATTTCTTTCAAAATGCTCAACTTTGCGATCAACTTGTAGAAAATTGGTCCATATTGTCCCGCCCAATCGCGCATCGGTAACGATGCTTCAACGTTGCCACTTTCCTCGGTAGGACTGTATAATCGGTCCACATAGTCGCGTTTGATGCCATCAACTAAGTGTTTGTGATACTTTAAGACGCACAAAGTGCGACAAATATCTTTCCGAGGAGGAGGAGGAAAATACCCGAAAAACCCGTCGTCTCGTGCCGCTACAAAGAAAGCAACGAGTTTGCGGCAAAATGCAGCTTTTGTCTCGGAGTGCGGCATCAATAACCATTGGCCGTATTCGTATGTATCCTGCATCTGTATACTCTCCGAGTACAAGAACATCTCTTTGCTCTCGATAAAATCGGGCGCATACCATCTGGATAAATTCTCTGCCACTATCACCTTTTCTCCTGAGGTGAAGAATGTCTCGTCTAAATTTTTTGGCAACATGGTGCCGTATATATCTCCAGCCATTGCGCATAGACGGGAAACGATGTCGTTGCCGAGCTTGTAAACTTCACTAAAAGCTTTGTGTATTTTTATACCTTCCGTGGAATCGTTCCAACGATAGACTCGAAACCGCGAAACCGCGAGTGAAACGATTGGCATGGAATAGATACATCGACCTATAATATCGCTATCCTCCAAGCGCATATCGCTTCTCGTAAACAAATACGAGTAATGCGTCAAAAGAGATGCCGTGGCTATCTTCGTCGTGGTTGTTTGTTGCTGCAGTTTTGTTCCATCTCCTTTCATCGCTTGCTCGTGCTCCATCCCCTCTAATTCGTTGTATTCGTCGTCAGGCTCTTGGCCACCGGCGGCCGCTATCGGTGTTCTCGATCTTTTTCCGAGCGCGCCTTCTTCTTTCTTATTCGTCATAGTCCCAAAATCGGTTATCATCTCTCCCTGCCATGGTGCCGTTATCATATTTCTCGCGTACACTTTCTTGCGTAACGTTCGCGCCAACCTTTTTAAGCTGTCGAAATCTAATTTAGTGGTCCCGACCGATTTGCTGCTAGTTGTCTTTCTTACCTCCGCGTTTGCGGACGCGTGTCCCGTGTATTCTAATTTTTGCCAAGCCTGAAACTCTTTTTCGTTGCTTTCGCCAATTAAACTAATCATAACTGCCATTACCGCGGTTATAATCTGCGCGTTTTGAAGCGTAATTTCTCTCGCCGTGTTGATTTGCTCTTCTTCTCTCGTCATCTCTTTCGTGACTAAGTTTGATTCCAACGAAAGAAATTCTACGGCATCGAGCAACTCGTGTCTGGCGCATGCGAACGCCAGCGACTTTAAACGCGTCAACACTTCCTTCATTAGCCCTTGAAATCCTCGAATGTGACTCGAGGTTCTCTTCTGACAAACGTCACCCGGTAGCTTCAAGTTTAAAACGTACGCAATCATCTTCAACCTTTCCACGCGTTCTTCGGTCGTGGATCCTCTTTCATAGATTTCAGTAAACCTGTGCGAGTGCGGTAATCGACTGAGTTGTTCGCTCGTCGTCGGTTCCTTCAAGAAAAAGTTATTATGACACACGGGCTCTAAAATCTTGGACAATTGCGACTTCTTTTGTGTCAACAGCTGTGCCAACGTTTCGATTCCGTCGAATTCTTTGGTCCATGCGTCCCCTTCTTCCCCTTCTTCTTTCTTCTCGAATCTGTTAATCTTCTTCAGGCGTTCCCTCGCGGTACCCGTTGGCCCCGCCGAAATAGTCTTCGAAGGATACGAAATGTCGACGCCACCGTGTTTGTTTGCTGTAATTTCTGCGGGCGTATACTCCTCCACCGCTCTCGATCGCACGTTCCACATGTCCTCAAACAAAAGACTTCCGGAATCTAACGCGTTGTACGGCGTTATTTCTTCGCGTTTTTGTTCATCTCCATCTTCTTCTTTTTCTACTCCTTTTCGCTTCTTCTTCTTCTTTTCGTCGTCGTCTCCTTTTTTCTTCTCAACTTCCTCCTCCTCCTCGGAAAAAGAATCATCCAACGCCTTCTCCTCCTCCTCTTCCTTTTCGTTATGGTCGTCGCATTTCAAGCGCTCTAAGTGCTCTCGATATCGCGAAGAGGAGTGTTCTAACAGCGCAAACCATTCTCTCGGCGTGATCTTCTTCTCGTGGTTTTCCTTCTCCTCCTTTTCCTTTTCCTCGATAGAACCAGTCGTCGTCTGAATCGTCGTTTGATTTTTTTTGCGTAAAGTTTCTTCGTTTTGGTGTGATTTGATTTTCGTCTTTGCCTTTGTCTTCTTCTTCTTCTTCTTCTTCTTTTTCTCGTCGTCGTCGAGATCGTCGCGCTGCACCGCACCCACCGCCGTCACCGCCGCCGCGGGAGAAGGAGAAGGAGACAAGGTCAGAGTCTCTTTCCGCTTCCGCTTCGGGTACGGAGAGTTCGCCATGATGATGGTGAAAGATTTTTTTAATTTTCTTTCTTGACGAGCTGAAAAGTCTGTTTTTGTAAAGAAAACCGCCAAGGCTTCTTTGAATTTTTAAAGGAGTGAAGCAGAGAGAAGCAAGAATGCGAAGCGTTAGAGAGTTGAGCACCCCTTTCTATTTTTTTCTCTCTCTTACATTAAATAGGTTTATTAAACTACTATGGTGTTGCTACTAATTACGATATCATCGCGAGTATTATTAATCCTGTAATATCCCGAGGATCTCTTCGTCTCGGTATAAGAGGAACTCTTTCTTTTGCGGGCCTTCGTCGAGCTTGACGGCTTGACCGCCAAACTCCGGGAGCAAGACTTTATCGCCGGCTTTAACGCCTATAATAATAGTATTAAGTCATCGTTAGGAAAGAGACTTAATGTTGTTCGTGATTAAAAAGCCGTACCGTTTGGAATTAGTTTCCCGTCCATTGAACTCGGTCGCCCCGGTCCGACGGCGACGACGACGCCGGCGTTGAGCTTTAGTTATTTAATAGAACAAGAAAGAAAGAAAGAAACATTTCATCCAATCGTCAGTCACGGGAAATACAGAGCGAGAGCTCTACTCATCACATAAAAAAAAGAAAACGCGTCCATCATCATCCTCTGTTTCAGCTCTTAAAGAGAACGTCCTCCCAATCTGGAGCGCTCTCTCTCTCTCTCTCTCTCAGACAAACAAACGACAAACCAAAGTCGAAATTCATAAAAAAGAAGACCGAAGAAGAAGAAGACGAAGAAGAAGAATGAGAATTCATCCGTACTTTACTTCCGACGGTTTCTGGCAACAAAATCCCCCCGCTCGTTTTCGTCGCCGCGACTGCTCTCTCCACCAGAACTCTGTCCATCAGAGGAATCAACTTTTTTACTGCGCTCATCTTTCTTTTCTCTCGTCGTGTTGCGTCGTTGTCTCTGTGTTCCCCGTAAAGGAGTGTTGTTAACGTGACGGACTGTTAGTGTGACGGACTGACTGACGACAAAAATTCTGAAATTTTTTTTCAACTTTTTTTCCGAAAAAAGTCTCTTCTCTCTCTCTCTCTTCTTTCTGTTCCACGAGACAACAACCTCAAAACGAGTCACTCAAAAGCTTGCTTTCTTTCTCTCTGCCGCGTAGTATTAATGATCGTCTCAAAATCGACGAATTTATCATCATCTGTTTCTTCTTGGAGAAGAGGAAAGTCTACTTTTTTCAAAACTAGGACGACGACGGGCAATTTTTCCTCCTCCTCCAAATCCTCCAAAATATCTCTCAATCGTCGTCGGTCTTCTCGTTACAAAAACACCATAAAAATGGAAAACTTTGAATCGAAGCCGAAACCGGAGGGCGCTCCCGAGTGCACCGTGTATTACACTCCAGAGTTAGTCTCGAAAGCGATCGCGGAGTTGACCGCGGAAAGTGCGAGAAGTGCGATTGAAGAGAGAGGGTACTTCGCGCTCGGATTAGCCGGCGGGAGTTTGATTAAAATGCTTTCCGGATTGAAGAAGGACACAAACGAGGAGAATAAAATTGAGTGGGAGAAATGGCACGTATTTTGGGTGGACGAACGATGCGTGCCTTTAGACGATCCAGAGAGTAACTTTGGTGGCGCGTACGAGACGTTGTTTAAGGACGTGCCAATCCCGAGAGAGAATTTGCACGCCATCGACGACGGTTTGTACGAGGCGAACGAAGGCGCGAGCGCAAAGTCGGCGGAGGCGTACGATAAAGAGTTGAAGAGCTTATCGGAGACAATCTTACCGAAAGGAGACGGTGGATTACCGATATTTGATCTGTTATTGTTAGGTTTTGGGCCGGATGGGCACATATGTTCGTTATTTCCGAATCATTCGCTGGTGAAAGTGAACGACGCGCGATGGATTTTACCCATCGCGGATTCGCCGAAACCGCCTCCCGAACGCATCACGTTTTCTATGCCAGTCGTGAATATGGCGAAACGAAAAGTATTTGCCGCCGTAGGGGAAGGGAAAGCAGAGATGGCGAAACACATCTTAGAGGATGCAAATAAAACGGACGGGTCGATACCGGCGGCAATGGTTAAAGATGCGGAGTGGTTGTTCGATACGACCGGATCGAGTAAATTGACGACGACGCACGTTAGGTTTGAGTTTCCAGGAACGCCGACGCTTTTGGGTTTAGACACGAAAGAAGAAGACTGATTTATGATGCGATGATGGTTGGTAGAAGAGAAGCGTGTAATTAAATTATTATTATCGTCATTATCGTTGTTATTCCTTCGCATTATTGTTCATATAAATCTCTGGATCGTGCGCGAATCGCAAAAGGTTATATTTGTGTTCGCGTTCTTTCATGCCTTTCCATCTGACCGCTTCTGCCTCTTCCATATCAATTTGCTTGAACTCTTCGTCCCAATCTAACTGAGTGGTCGTCAAATCTTTGCACGGAAACGCCTCGTTCTCTTTAGCAATCTCGTCGTCTTTGTAATACGTCTTCTTTTCGCTTTTTTTGAAGACGTTTCCGAAACCATCTTTTTTATCTTTCAGATCTTGTTGTTTACGGAGAAGTTGTAATTTTTTCCGGAGCGGAGCGAGTTCGCGCTTTAACTTTTCCACGTTCGATTCGGTCGCTTCTTCTTCGCGTTGTAACGCAGTATCCATATCTTTCTCTGCTTCTTCCCACTTAAGCAGTTCCAAGCGCGCCTTTGCCCTTCGCATGAGCGCTTTGACGTTATCTTTCTCGCAATCCAAAGAATCCGAAGCGAACGCTTCCGACTCTTTATAATTTTCCATCTTCAAATGTAGCATCGCGAGATTGTTATAAATCTTATGTGCGACTTGAAAGGACTCTTTGTTTTTCTTTTCTCCGTCTTTATCGAATTCGCCTTGCGGTTCTCTCAACGAAAACACATCCGCGCCTTTATCCCACATGAGTTTCGCTCGGCGATACCGCTTCGTTTGATATAACATGCGGCCGCGCTCCAACATTTTCTCGCCGTACTCCAACCGTTCTCTGTGCGACATCGCAAACTTATCATCCGTAACGCTATCGTCGGTTACTTCAACCACTTTAACTACAAATAAAGCTGTGAAAGTAATCGTTTGCGTCTCGGGTAAAAGTGCGTCGCATAACTGATATTCCGAGGAGGCAAAAATGGTCACTTCAGCGATATCGTTCACGCGCATTTTTAAAAGCGCTTCTTCCAACCCTTCCGGATGCGTTGAGTCTCCAATCGCAAATTTGTGTTCCACCCACGGTACTTTGCTTTTCTCTTCGTCGTTCTCTTCGTCGTCAGCATCGTCGGCGTACTCGCACAAATCTTTTACTTCAAGTATGATTGAGTTTCCTTCTCTCAAAAGCGGAGGCGTTATTTTGCTCGTCTTCGGGAGAGCTCTCCCTCGAGAGAGAAACTTCAACCGCCCTTGACCCGCGCATATGTCGACAATCACTTCCTCTTCTTCTAATTCTTCTTCCCCGACTTCTTCTCGCAGCACGGTTTCCTCCTTGTCGTCCTCCTCTTCGGATGATCTTTCGCGCATGGTGTGGTGTCTCGTCCTTGTCTGTTGTTCCGTATATTTTTTAAAGGCGTTATTATCGTTTTTAAGTTCAAGTTTTTTAACTTTTTCTACAAATAGTTCTTTCAATGCTAAAATTTTAGTACGTTTATATACTCTCTCTCTCTCCCCCAATCGTCGTCGACGTCGTGCAATGCCAGCCGTCCGTCCCGAGTTCCCTTTGTCTGCTCTTTTCCCCGTGTTGTTGTTCTCTAAGCGCTAGTCGCTCGAAAGAAAACGGTTCCAACCTTCTCGCGAAAACTCTCTCTCTCTCTCTCTCGTGTTCTGCTAAGTTTTTTTCTATGCGTGTTTATACATACATACATAAAACTTCTTAAAGCTGCACACCTTCTCTGACGATATCGTACGGGATCGGCGTCAAGATTTCCGTCTTGACGTTTTCCAAAGTAAAACCCTCTCTCGGCAAACCCACCGGTGCTCTCTTCGTGACAATCTTCTTACCCGCTTTGTTCGCCGCGGCGTGCGCCTCGTCGTTCGCCTTTCTTCTCGCTAAGAAATCTTCTCTGCATCGAGAGTGTTGCACGTGCTCGTAACGGATGTGAAGTCTCTTACGGATGATTCTGCCATTGACTTGCTTGTTCACCTCGACACCAACCGCGTGCGGAGTAACATCCCAGACGACGCCAGTTCTACCTTGGTACACCAAGTACGGCATGCCCTTGTGTTGAGAAGAATCAACTTTGATGTCAACGTAGTCTCCAATCTGCGTGATATGAATGGGATCAAAAAGAGAATAATTAGTCAGTTTCAATAATTAATAACGCGATTCATCGACAACATCTGCTCGAAACACGTCGCCTCGCGTCACACGCGCGCGCGGAAGCACGCGCGATTTTTTTTTCTCAAGGGAAGAAACCCCACAAAAGTAGTGGGTCGAGGCCGTCGACGAAAATTGAACTAAATGTGTCTTTAAAACACCATCGCGAACGGAAATATCGCCGTTTCTTTCCACGAATGCCTCAAAACATGCGCAAAGTACGCGCGAACGATTTGATTCCAGGAAGAAACGAACGCAATCCCGTCCGCATCGATGGTTTTCGACGCCCGAAATTTGAGAAAAAAAAAACTACGCGCGAGCAGAAAGCGGATTCTGTATCACTTACTCTGAACGTTCTCAAATACGTCGTCGCGTTCTTCGGCCCGTTTTGGCGGAAACCGCGCGTGAACATGTTTCTCGTGCCATGTCTGAGACCTCTGCTTCGTGCTCTTTGATTACCCATGTTTGTTTATTAGTAGTGGTAATAAATTTGCGCCTATTTCAATGAAGACATCACTTGAAAAACCAAAACTGTACGAGAGCTTCTGCGACCTGAATTTCGACCAAAACCAAAAAGCAAAAAAAAAGTCTTTTTCGTCGATCATCGTTTTTGTCTCTTCTCGGCTTCTTCTGCCTTATAACGTTATTCATTGTTGGGGATCTATCTCTCCCCGGTCGTCGGTTTCCCTTTGTGAGAAGGCGCATATCCCCTCCAACGACGCACCAATTATCTCATCCCCGTCGTCGTCGTCATCCAACGAAGACGAAGAGAAGGGTTGTACCGTTTTGTTCCGTTCCTTTTCTGACAGACAGAACACAAAAGAACGGTCGACGACAATTAATAATCTCTTTGAAAAACGCTCGTCGTCGTTTTCTTCCCGCTTTAACTGTTGTCGTTATCGCGTTCGATTCATCCCAACGAAGAAGCCTCAAAAACAATCTCATCTCTCTCTCTGCACAGAAGAAGAAGAAGGAGAGTAAAAGAAAATGTTAAAAGAGGCGATCAAAGCGGTCGCGGCCGCGCGAAAGAAGAAGAAAGGGCGAGAGATCGCAGAAAAGTCGATCGCCGAAAAAAGGTCGACAACAACAGAGAGTGATGATGATGACGACGACGATGATTCCTTACCTTCATCGATCTCGGATGAAGAAGACAAAAACAAAAACAAAAACAAGGAGGCGAAGAAAAGAGGGAGGAGTTCGACGGATTCTGGGGAAACGTTTGAAACCACAACGACGGGGACGAATACCAACGGTACCTCGGAGGATTCGGATGAAGACGACGAAAAGAAAGAAAAAAATAGAAAACGAAGGATGAGGAGGAAAGGGAGTCCGACAGACACGGACGACGACGAGGAGGCGTATGTGAGAGAACTATCCACGCAACAACAACGGCTGAAGAAAGTAAAGAGGACGAATATGATCGATACAAATACGGCGATGATGACCGCGCTCGGTGGTGGTGCCGTTCCGGCTGCGCAAGTTGCACCGATAGCAGTTCCACAACTGACGTTAGACCAAATTCAGCAGTTGCTTGCGCAGCAACAATTGATGCAGATGCAAAATTTGCAGCAACAGTTTGCACTGCAGCAACAGGAGCTCATGAGAAATCCGCCGAAAGATTTCATGTCAGCGTTGCAGTTTTTGCAACAGCAGCAAGTCCAAGCCATGTACAATTTCAATAGTTCTGGTGCCAATGCAGCCTCCGCTGCCGTCATGTTGAATCAAGCGACATCTGGTACGTTACCCCCGAGCCTTTTAAATTCTCTTTCTTCGGCTATGAACGGCGGCAACATAGGAAACAACGCGCTCGCGCCTTTGATTCAAGAGGAATTGCAGTTAAAGTTGAAGCAACAACAGATGAAGGAGTATCGAAAAGAACTTAAAAAGAAAGAAAAACTCCTCGAGAAGCAAAAGAAGTATCCGTACGCGAATAAGCAGTTGGAGAATATTAGTTTTAAAAGTATCATGAGTCAGCAATTGGAAGGTTCAATGGATCAACAAATGGAAGAAGATGAGGAAGGTGACGAAGAACGAGCAAGGGCGACAGTCTCAGTTCAAAGACAAAGCGATGATAGTGGTCGCATCGCGCCCAAAGCGGGAGCATCTGGTATTGGAGTCCCGACGCAGTCGGCTGCTACGACGACAACAACGATAACGCCTAGTTTGAAAGAACAAAGAGAAATCCAGAACGCCAAAAACGCGAACCACAAGGGAGGGTCGCAATTCGTTTCTGGACGCGCCTGCGGCGTGCAAGGATGCGAATTACTTTGCGAAAAAAGTCGCTCCTTAGTTGGTATCGTCCAACAGTGCTGCGAAATGCACAAACGCGAAGACAGTTTCAATTTAAAAGAAAGAGAAGGTGTCTTTCGATGGTGTTTCTACTGTCATCGTCCTCAGAAAATCGAAGAGTTTTCATCGAGTAGTAAATCTATTTGCAGGGAAAAGTTTGCGTTACGAAAGCAACGACGTAAGTTGGCGAGTCAAAAGCAGAAACTTTTAGCGGAAGCGTTGACGACGCAGATAGAGATGCAACAATACGTGACGGCAGAGCATCTTCAACAACAACAACAACAGTTGATTGAGATGATGCAGTCGAAACAAGCGAAATCAAAATCTTCTAAGAAGAAAGAAAAACGACCGAGGACGTCGGAGGAAAAGGAAGCCATGCGCGCTTTGTGCGATATCCTCGCCGATGAGGAACGAAGAGAGAGCGAAGAGAAAGAGCTCGCCGAGAAAGAATCGTCTCAAGCAGATGCCTGAGGAAAAAGCTAGTAGAAATTTAGTAATAATACGAGTGTAAGAAAGAAACACAGAAGATATAAAACAAATAATACGCAACACTCGCTATTACTATCTCGCTTACTTATTGAATCACCACTTACACTTGCTTACTGAATTGCGTCTCTATGCGTTTCTTCATCGCGTCCACGTCGTCAAATCTCTTTTTTATTTCATAAAGTTGACACAACCTTCGCATTCGGCGAAACGCCGTTGGCGTGTGACCGATACCAACCGCGTCGGTTATTTTTACCGATCTCTCCAAGACAACGATGGCGTCTTCTATGCGTTCCAACAAGAGCAACGCTTCGGCCATGTGATGTAATGTCAGCGCAATCTCCGGATGGTTCTCGTTTTCAAACACGAGTTGCTTCAAGTTCAAACTCGTTCGATAGTTTTCGTACGCCTCTTTCGGCTTGTTGTTTTGCAACATGCATGAAGCCAAATTGTGCAACGCTGCCGCTATTGTCGCTTCCGCTTTATATTCTGCTCCTTTTCTCTTATCTACTTTACTACTACTATCACTACTACTACTACTACTACTACTACTACTATTTGGCGTCGTCTCTTTCAATTCTCTCAGTAAATCCAAGCACTCTTTGTATAACCCTTCTGCTTTCTCCCACATTCGTTGCGTCCTCGCGAGTTCCGCCAAGTTATTCAGCGCCGCCGCGACGTGAGCGTCCTTCTCTCCAAATCCAAGCTTTGCTTCTTTCAACGCGCGTTCGAAACATTTCAGAGCGAACTCGATATCTCCGGCTAAGAATTTTTCACGTCCCAAGTCGGTATACACTCGCCATTGCGCCGTGTGTCTTCCTTTCTTACTTTTCCCGTTCGTCGTCGTCGTTTGTTGTTCTTCTTCTTCGCCTTCGATGTGCACTTCCACGTCTTC
>Ga0302137_1000503_pt1 | contig 16913 bp, 9 predicted proteins | sample CBN3_SCM_MG_FD_203127 | JGI IMG/M metagenome (GOLD analysis project Ga0302137, IMG submission 203127) | Marine microbial communities from Western Arctic Ocean, Canada - CBN3_SCM | ecosystem: Environmental > Aquatic > Marine > Oceanic | place: Canada: Western Arctic Ocean | collected 2017-09-15 | reverse complement strand
TGGTAGAGCTAAATGTGTTGTATATCTCATAGATGCTAATAAAGTGTGTTTGGACTCTCTCTCTCTTCTTAATGCGCGGTGCCCGTCGCCGCAACTTTCAAGTTTGGCAACACCTCCAACCCGTCTCTTGTAACTCTATCTGCTGCTTCACGCGAGCTAATCTCGCGTACAACGGCCTCGCGTGTTTTTTATCCGCTTTGCTCGCGACTATGTTATTCATTTTCATCAACCTCGCGTCGTACGCTCGAAGTCTTTTTTTCAAATTGCTCTTCTCCAGTAACAACCCATCTCGACTCATCTGTCGCACGCTGGTTGGATATAACGCTTCCAACGCGCTTCCGCAACATCTCTCGGACTCTGCTCGCATGGAATCAAAACAAGACGGGTCGAAGAGAAACTCCGAGACGAACTCGTCCGAGAGTAATTCTAGAGTGTAATCTCTCGCTAATACATCTTCTTCTTCGACGATACCATTCTCATCATCTTTTTCCAACGTTCTTCTCTCATCATCATCACCGCTTTTTCCACTACTACTATTACTACTATTATTACTCTCGCGATTTTGACGAAGAACATTGATCTTCTCAAAATTCTTCCCGTCTCGTTTTGTTCCTTCTAATTCTTTAAACGACGATTCAGACGACGACGCAAAATCATCGAGAAGACTGATATTCGTATTCGTGGCGTCGCGAAGCATCAGATAAAATAGGGGAAGAAGAATTTTGTGGGGCTGTCGAGTTCATTTTTGAATTTTTTCTCACAAACAGCGCTCTCTTCTCCCTCTCTTCTTCTTTCCGGATTTAAAAAAACGCTCGCACGAAATTTTTTAATAAAAAACTCTTTTCAAATTAGATCAGAAATCATCCACACACATTCGTTTGCGCGAGAATACTTACTACTACACGCATTTATAGTGCACACCAAAACAACGCAGCAGTAGGAAGAAAAATATCACGCGAAAACGACGATGGTGTCCTTCAACGCGAGAAACAGAGAAGAAGAAGTCGACGATCACGATTTTGATATAAAAAAAACCGATCAGGAGGAAAAATTCGCATGGCAGGAAAACTTGCGCGAGGACGATCCGTGGAAACACGTGAAAGATATCAAAGGGGATTTGCATTACCGAGTGTTGTCGATTCCTCGAAACGCGACGGTGCGGGAATTAAAGCGGCGTATCGGCAAAAAGCGCGCGAACATCATCCGGATAAAGGCGGTTGCAGCGAAACGTTCGATAAAGTGCAAAAAGCGTTCGAGACGTTGTCCTGTCCCAAGAAACGAGAGCAGTACGACAGGTTACAACACGTGACGCAATATCGGTACATACCGGGCGTGACGCAAAGAGCAGTCGGAGGAGAGGATTTACTGTTGGACGATATCGCCCGATTAGGGTTAGAAACAGACGCGAGCACGCAGTTGGTGGTGTTGTGCGAGGTGTGCGGGAGACCGTCGACGAGAGTGTGTATGTGCTCGATGTATTATTGCGATTTTTGCGAACGGAAGCAACACTGGAAAGGCGAGTTTGGTTTGCACTGGCCGGTGACGCAGAGCGATCGTTTGAAGGTGGATTTGGCAAAAAAAGAGTTGGAGGAGAAGAAAAAAGAAGACGCGAGGAGGTACGAGTTGGAAGATCCGAACTTTAGAGATCCGGCGTCTTTGAGAGAGATTCGCGAGTTCAAAGAACACGCCGCGGAGATTTACGGCGCGAGGAAACGAGATCAAACGAGGGTATTCGATATGCGTTTGGCGAGATATTACATGTGGACACAGACGACGCGTCACGTATACGTCGCAATCATGTTACCAACTGGATATAAAGATAAAGAGCTGCACATGGACTTCAGAGGGCAAGTGTTAGTGGTTCAAAGCGAAGACTCGCCTCCGGTGGTGGAAAGACACCTCGCGTTTCAACCGTCTCGCGAGTTTCCCGTGCAAACCATGCAAACGGAGGATAAAAGATTTTTCGTGCTCTCAATTCCGAAAAGCAACATGGGAGAAGATATCAAACAGTGCTTTGAAGGTGATCCAGACTACGCGCGATGCATGCAACCGCCGTATACTTTACACGAATCAAATACTGAAGTCATCATGGAATTTGAACTGCCGTTTTGGATCGACGAGGAAGACGTTCGTGTGGACATTACGAAACGTACCGTTCGCGTTCGCGTGACGAACGAAATCGATACGATACGTCATTTCTGGTGGAAAACGCAAGGGCACGAAGAGTTGCGCAAGAACTGGGAAGCCATCGTTCCTGAAGAGTGCGCGTGGTCTTTAGACGACGAAAGCATAAACTCAAAAGGCGAAAAATGTCGCCTATTGATGATTTGCTTCGCAAAGCCTTTGCCAGATCAAGAAGAGAAAGAATATAAGAAAAACTCGCGCCAAGATAACAGATTTGCATTGGCAAAGTGGGTTGACACTTCAACAACCCAAGAGTCCGGTGTCCGATTCTTTATCGAAGACGAAGACGATTTCGATATCGAGTCGTTGCTCATATCGATAATGTTTATGGAAACGGGCTCGTCTTTTGTACCCGCCAAACCCGAATACGCGTATCGCGCACCGTTCGATACTTCGAAAACAATAAGAGACGTAAATTTACTCCCAAAAAGAGTGAAAGCGTTGCTGGATAAGATGCTAGACGGAACAGAAGTGTTTGAAAAGAACGAAGAAGAAGGAAGAGGAGAAGGAGGAAACCTCGAGGCGATTGCGAACGAATAAAAAAAAGACAAATTGAGACATGCCGACATTGAATGTAATGCAACTCGCTAAATATGCGTACTAATAACACTAAATACTAAATATAACTAATAAGATGAAACTAATAATCCTATTGTACTAACAATCTGGAATGTCTTCATCCGAAAGCTCATCTTCATCCTGCCAAAAGTTTCCTTCCGCTTCAGAATCAGATTCGCGTTCTTCAAAAAATCTGTGTCGATCCGCCACACCAGCGGAAGATAAAAACCTTTTGTCGTCAGTATTGCCCACCAGTACTTCTTGATCTAATCCAATATACGTATCTGACATGATAAAGACCGTGATATCTGTAACACTCATACCTCGTGGAAAGTTATCAATGTTTAAAACTACGTCAAAGGTGTCTGCAAACTGAGCTCGGCGCATTGCCACGAGTTCGCCGGCGCGCCTCTTTTCCCCTAACACGATCCACCAACCTTCGTCTTTCTGTTTCGGAAATCTCGGCGCGTACGCCCTAGGTGCGGTTTTACGTCCCGATTTTTTACCAGAACGTTTCAACGATACTTTCACAGAAACGTTGCGACGTCCATCGCTGCTGTTGACTTTATCTTCCACTAAAGTGGCTTTCACGTCTAACAGCGGGAGGTTTGCGCAGACGTTGTAAATCGCCTCACTTTTAGATTTCGAGAGACCAGCCTTTGACATAGCCTCAAAGAATGCGCACTTGCGGTGAATAGCCAGAAACACGAGCTGTGGAAGACACGTTATCTTTGAAAAGCGTTCCAATTTAGAAACCTCCTCGTCGGCAATTTTTGGTAATAGGAGCAAAGAGTTGTCGTTTATGGAGAGCCCTTGAATAATCATTTGCGTCAAGTTCATTATTGATAACGCTGTCGACAACCATCCAGCTTCGCTGACTATTTCCGTCATAGCTTGCAGAATTCTTTGAGATTGGTCGAGTACAGACTTCGTATCCGTATGGTAATCCGACATTGGTAAAGGAAGTCGTAAAAAGTGCGCCTGGAAGAGTAAAGAAGCCTTGACGTGCGGGTCGTCGTACGCTCGTCGATCGACTTGATAACCTCCAGCTTTGAGAACATTTATCGCTAATTCCGCGTTTAACTTATCTTCGTTATGACGAACCGGGATTTCATCGTATTCTGCAACATCACACAAGGTTGTCAAAACATCCTCTAAAGTGTTCGATTTCTTCAAACGTTTGGAGAAAACAGCCATGGTTTTGAAATTTAAGTAATAGAAACTCGCAATTCTGCCGAGCATTAAAGGTTTAATGGAATCATCTTCGTCGTTTGTAGCGAGACATTTTGCACTCGCGAGCGTTTCCATGGTGTTTTCGACCATTTCTGATAGGTATGAGTTCACGGTTTCGTGATTCGTATCCTCGAGGTTGTAATAGGTTGGATTTTTCATGGCGCGACGGAAGAAATACGTCCACGTTAGGTAATCCACGGCGTCTTGCTTCGATTTTATAGCTCCACCAACGACCTCGGCGTTGAAGTGATCTTCTAAACATTCATTAAAGCATGATTCCACTGGAAATGGTTCGTACAAGAACTTTTTGTAAAAATTCTTCTTCGGTTCGTGTACGAGAACGACGCAACAGCCGCTTTTATCAAACTGCGGACGCCCAGCTCTCCCCATCATCTGCAACACATCGGTGATGGGAAAGTCTTGGTAACGTTTTGTTTTCCCGTCGTAAAACTCAGTTCCTTTAATAACAACCAAATGCGCTGGTAAGTTCACGCCCCAAGCTAGAGTAGATGTCGACACCAACACTTGAATTTTACATTCTGCAAATAACTGCTCCGCGACGCCGCGATCTTCCGGGGAAAGACCCGCGTGGTGTAAACCAATACCGAATTGCAACGTATGCTTCAAAGCTGGATCTTGAATCTTCGCGATTCTTTGCTCCAGTTCTCGACTGTTGCAGTGCACAAAAGCATTTGGATTTTCGTCAGCAGCTGCGTAGGCAATCAAATCGAGCGCCGTCAATCTCGTTTGTCTTCTCGAGGAGACAAATACCAACGCCGGTTTCAGAGGCGAGTGCGTTCGAATCGCCGCGTAGGTGGGTTTATTCATAGAAAGCATGCGAGGACAATAAAACTTCCCTGGAAAACCTTGAATGTGACATTCGAGTGGTACTGGACGAACAGATGGACGGAAGTTGAACAAACCTTTGTCGTTCTCGATACCAAGCCAGTCCCCTAAATCTCTTGCGTTTGCCAAAGCGGTCGATAATCCAACGATGCGAATTTTCGATTTTGTTCGCGCGGAAATATAATTCATTCTAGAAACGATAGCTTCCAAAATTGGTCCGCGATCGGCACCTAAAAGATGGATCTCGTCAATAATGACGAGTTTGACTTTGCTAACGTAAGAGCGGGACTGCCAATTTCGAGAAATACCGTCCCATTTTTCTGGAGTTGCGACGATGATATCCGCGCGTAGTAACGCACGCAAATCCGGTGTATAATCGCCAGTAAGTTCTACCATCTTCTTATTCACAGTAAGACAGAAGTACTTCTTCCAATCATCCACGCGCTCGCGAACGAGTGCTTTCAAAGGCGCGATGTAGACAACCTTACTCCCTGGCGGTTCATCTCGAAACATTTTTAGAATTGTAAGTTCCGATGATATCGTTTTCCCCGAACCCGTAGGTGCTCCCAAAAGAATGTTGTGGTTCGTATGGTACAACGTGTGAAACGCTTGCGTTTGAATCGCGTTGAAATGTGTAAACTTCCTTTCATAGAGGGACTCATACGTCGGATTATTGAGCGCGGATCTTGGAAGCGGTTCCAAATCGAGTAGCTCAGTATTCGGCGGCGGTTCCGTCGGTAAAACAATGTCCTCTAAATCGAGTTCTAAGAACGATTCGCATCCTAACCAATACAAATGCGTTGCCCTTAAGAAGTATTGGGGCGGTCGTGGATCAAAAATTGGAATGGTAAACGCCAACGTCATTCTACCTTCTTTGTATTGCTTTTTGCTCAAAGTGAAAGTCTCCGTGTGATAAATGTGCTCATTCACGGGATCCTCTACCCAAATCAACCATTGCTGCGCTTGCCCGTGAACTTCATCTCTCCACATGAACTCAGGCGTAAGGGTTGCGGAAACTCGAAGCACAGAGCGCGTGATCGGCCGAACTACAGCTTCAAGATTGACGTGAGGGAGTTGTTCGACGCAGCGTTTCACTTGCGCTCCAACGACAGCATTGAGTCGCAGTAAATCACCAACTTCCTTTGCACTCATATCGATCAAGCGATCGACGGTGGCATCCTTCTCTTCCAGCTTATAGATTGTCTCTGGCTTCAAAGTATTTTCAAACTGACGCAGTGGTGAGTGGTGTGGCCATAATCTTCGATCTACCGCTTTTGAAAGCGTTAACAGTGTTTCTGCCAGCGATGGCCATCCACGCTTAAGCATGAGCTCGAACAAAGCGCGACATATTCTGCTGGCATTTTGAGAAATGTAACTTGAATCTGCAACTAATGAAAACGATTCTAATCGCTTCCGAGATACGTATACTTGCAAGAGTAAATTAACCTTGGCAATTTTATCGCTCATGTCACCTTTAATCTCAATCGGACAGGCGGAACGACGGTTTCTTCGAAGTGCCTCGAGTTCTGGCATTTCATCTTCTCTCGGCGCGATATTTTCAAACTCAGAGGAGTGTGAGATTACGTGCAACACTTCTGGCAAGGACATGTGTCGATTCATCATCTCTTCGAACAATTCCATGGAAGTAACTTTGATATAGAAGTGCGACGCGATGCGTCCAGCTTCGGTTTGATACAGTTGGCCTGATTGTTCGTCGAAGCGAATCATCTTAGCCTTGTGTAGCTTTCTCGCTGCTGTTTTAATCAAGTTTCTCCGATGCTCGATGAGCCCGGGATCCAAGCGAACTTCATCCCATGTCAAAGCATATCCGAGTGGATTTTGCTCCATTCTCGTGTGTAAGTAAGAATAACTCAACCACTGCGCGCCTTCGCGGACATTCGTTACGGTTCCTAACACAATTTCGGCGTTCAAATTATCCGCCAAACACTCGATGAATTGCGACTCAATCGGAGTGGAGTGCGTCAACATTGCAACATATTTCGTGAGCTTCTTATGTTCGGTGATAATGACACCCTCACCACTGGTATCGAAACCCGGCCGACCTGCTCTGCCGAAAATTTGCTGTACATCTAGAACACCAAGGTCCTTAAAACCTCCCGCACTCGCGTCGTAGAGCTGCGTTCCCTTGATGATGACTTGATGGGCGGGTAAGTTTACCCCCCATGCTAAAGTTGCTGTACATACTAATACTTTGATCACACCGGCGGCAAACATTTGCTCCACTAACGTCCGATCTTTTCGAAGCATCCCAGCGTTGTGACAGCCAAAACCTTTAAAGAATAATTCTTTCATCTCTTGGTTTCTTGATCGCGACACTTCTCTAGCGAATATCGATTTCTCCTCGTGTGTGTCGTTCTCAAACAACTCGAGTTCGCCTTCTTCTCCCGCTATTTCAGCCAACTGTCGCGCTGTTTTTACCGTATCCTTTCTTGAGTGCACAAATACCATCGCCTGTTTACCCTTACGAAGTGCCTCGCACGCTTTCTTAAAAGCTATTCGAATAGTCACATTCTGACGTTTCATTGCGTTTGTCTCTGAAACGCCAATGAAAACTTGTGTGAGCGGAATCGGTCTGTACGATTGGTCAAATACGAACAAGCCTTTACCTTCGGTGACACCTAAAAACCGCGCAACATCTCTCGGATTGGGCAAAGTTGCCGACAAACCGACAATTCGAATCATTGATTGCGTTTGCTCGACTTGACGACGCGTTCGCGCCACTAGCGTTTCAATGACCGGTCCTCGCTCGTCGTTCAATAAGTGCACTTCATCGATAATAAGGAGCCTGAGAGTGGAGGCTACGGAAACTTCACCACCTTTTCGCGTGATGACGTCCCATTTCTCTGGCGTCGTAACAATAACGTGCGTTTCTTCTAATTCTCTCTTGGAGAGCTGCGTATCGCCAGTAAGTTCTCGACACACCATCCCCAATTCGTCGAGTCGCTTCTGAAACGTCCGCGTGACTTCAGCCGCCAACGCCTTCATCGGCGCCACGTAAACAATCTTAAAATCGTCGTGTTCGTGCAAGCAATTATTCTCTTCGTCAAAATGTTTAGCTATTTCTTGCATCGCGCATAGCATGGCAATATTCGTCTTTCCTGCGCCAGTAGGTGCACATACAAGAACGTTCTCGTTCGACGTATACGCGCACTCAAAAATTTTGGACTGAATACGATTGAATGTCTGAATACCTTTGAACGCAGTTTGAGCCCAAGCCGGGAGATAAGACACAGAAACTTGTAATTCACCGTCTGCCACGGCGTCAGGGATACGCGCAGGTACGTAAATTTCTTCGTAACCTTCCAAGACTTTACGAGTCGTTCCCGGCGGCAGAGCTTTTTTTCCGCCGTCTGTTCCGAGACCTAGTCCGCGCAAACTGTTCAGAATGTCATCCGCACTTCCCGGCGCGGCTTCGTTTCTGTTCGGTAGCGGTAACGAATCGTCGCAGAAAGCGCCATAACCAAGTCCAGAATCGTTCGTAAACCATTCTAACAAATATTCTCCATGACCACCAGCAGCGCGTCGTTTATTCCTCCGTTCTTCTTTCTTTCGGATTTTCTCCATCGCGACGTCCGTCGTTGATCGAACGGAGACGGCAGATTTACTTTTCGCATAATCATCCTGGGCAGAATCTTCTGGATCAAACGCTTCTTTTAAAGCTTGCAGCCGTCGTCTGATGGCATCCGCAAGTTGACCTCGTCTTTCGCAAACGCTCGCGACGAGATCAAATCCACCGTCACCGAGTAAATCGAACAAATCGGATGCAACCTGGTCGTCGCTGCTCGAGGCGTTCAAGCACACGCGACAGATATTTCCGCAAATATCCGTCCAACCTGCAAACGCATCTGAATTCGGATTGTTTTCTCTAAATATTTCGCATTGTTCGCGAAGCCAAGATAGAATTGAGCCAGAGCCGACTTGAAGAGAAGTTGACACCTCGCTCTCAGTACCTAATGCGTCCAGCTCGTGGAACGAAGGAGTCCTCGACCGTTCTAGCTCTAAAGATGCGAACGCATTCGCGCTATCTAAACCACGCGTCATGTTCGATAAAATTGTAGATTCTAAGCCACTGGATATTTGGTCGCAGTGTTGATTACTGCTGTCAAAGTCTTTCGCTCCGTAAAATCTCGGTGGCACGAAAAACATATCCTCCCCGTAATACGTCTCTTTTTTTCCCCCTACTCCCATCGTTGTGCCATTCAAATCGCCACCAGTACTACTCGTGCTTCCTGCTCTTCTTAGTGCGTTTGCGCTTTGCCAAAAATCTTTCCATTGCTGCGCGGCTTCACCGGTTTCGCTCAACACGCCCCCTAGTTTCGCTTTCACAAAACCGAAAGCTTCTCTCTCGTTTCCCTTCCTTTTCCCTTGCACTTTCTTTCTCTCCAATTCCGGCGCGTTCGAATACTCAACGACATCTTCTAAATCTGCCTCCAACTTCCAATCTACATCACAATTAGTTGCCACCGCTGCATACAAATCCGCCGGCGCTTCTAAAAGTTCATCCGGCGAAATCAAGTCATTCTCCAAACGCAACAACTGTATCGAAGCGTCCGCGACTAAATCGAGCGCGAGCCTCGTCTCCTCGTCAAAATCCTCCAAAGAAGAAGACGAAGTTTTCAAAGCTACATCAGATAACTTCAAAAGTGCCAAATCTCTGTTCTTGGTCGCTTTCTTCGCGGTTTGCCGAAAGGACGATGATGGTGATGATGTCTTTGTCATCGCGCTCCCTATTTGCTTTGCACGAGCCACGTACGCTTCATCCACATCGCTCACGTACCAATATCTATCGATATTATCATCGCTTCCATCGCCACTTTTGCCTCCACACTGCGCTCGCAAAAATGTCGTCAGACGCGGTGGTGGTCTTCGAGAGGAAGAGGAGGAGGAGGAGGAGGAGGAGGAGGAAGTTGATAATGGTGCCATCGCGTGTGAGGCAGAGGAAGAAATCACCTAGATATTGAAAAGATGCACTTTCATCTTCATCCGCGCTTTACTCTTCTTACTTATCATCATCCTTCTTCTTTCGAACGTGTAGAGGCACTGTATCTTTATCTCTTTCTTCTTCTTCTTTTGTACTTTCTTCTTCCAAGCGCGAGTGTGATGTTTGATCGCTCAAACTCGTTGTATGTAGCATGCACTTTTTGTTTTGAGTCTGACGCAAATGCGACGAGAGGGTTCGAGCCTGCAAAGTCCCCATACTTTTTGAGCACGAAACCATTCGACGACTTCTTAAACATGTCTTCTCGAAGGAACGCCAACGAGAGCGATGAAGACGAGACATCGAGCGCGTCTCCCTCTCCCTCTTCTTCTCCTTCTGCCGCTGCTGCACTCGAAGGCATGGCGGAAGCCATCGAAAAAGGAGCGCATCTCCCTTCCGTGGACGAAAGAATAAAACACGCTTTAGAATGTCCTTGCGTCAAACCATTGAGAGATACGTCGTGCAGAGAAGAGTTCGACCTGGCGTTGACGTGTTTTATGAAAGCAGACGAAGAGACGAGAGCGAGCGATTGTGCGGACAGGTTCGTGGCGTTGCACCAGTGCATGGTTAAGCATAGCGAGGAGTTTAAAGAATTTGCGGAGGAGCTGGTGAAACATAAAAACGTCGAAGGTCCAGCGCAAGTGTAATGTGTTCATACGCAGGAGGAGGTTTCTAGCAAGAGATAGATTAGATAGATTGAGAAAAATACGCAGGTATATTTTGATGGAGTATGATAGTGATAGTGATATAGTGCGGTAGTGGTAGTAGTAGTAGGAATAGTTTGCAATTCAATTCATTAAATGATATTTATTGTTGTTGTTGTTGTTGTTGTGTTTCGAACGTCGTTTACAACGAAAGCGTCATCCACTGCGCCGCTTTTGCCGATACCGACGCCTTGGCCGTTTTCAATTTAGCCGCTAAAAGAGCGTCGGCAATCGTAAACGTACTTCCACACACGTAATCGTTCGCGCCTTCCAACGCTTTTTCGACTCTCGTGACAACCTCGTCGACGTTGGCGTGATGGAACAACTCAATAAGAGCTTCGCATTTGGCGTTATCCTTCGCGGCGGTTGGTAACAAAGCGAGACTGGACGCTTGCGTCATCTTCGCGAGATATCTTGCAATAGCCGTAGCTGACGTCAACACAAAATCACCGCCTGCGATCATAGCCGGACCAACGATGTTTTCTGGGTCTGGAAACAATCCTTTCTCTTCCTCCGTGACGTCCACGGCGATGGATTTTTTCGTCGCCGCGGTGTCCGGAAGCTTTGATAGAATCGATTCCAAAGCCATGGACCCGGCACAATCGCCAGCGTTGACAAAAACGCTCAAAGAATTCGCGGAATCCGCACCATTCACTCCACCAAACAACGGTGCCGGCGCCGGTGAAACCGCTACCAAACGTTTCTTCTTGTCTAACTTGCTCACGAACGGAATGAACTCGATGCCGCACATCCAAGGGCGCAACGCGGGAGGTACCACCAACCCGTCTGGGGTTTGCCAGTTCTCCAACAAGCAACACAATGATCTCTCCGTAGCAGTTAACGTCGAATTCAACAAGTGCACGTATGACTTGGTCTTTTCCGGGCCTTTCTGCGGAGCGCCGTAACGAATTTCCAATCGTCTGGATTGGTAATCTGTACAGTTCGAGCAAGACACCAATTCTCGGTGAGTTCTAGAGGACGGAAACCACGCTTCTAAATCGTACTTTTTCGCCGCGGCGTCGTTTAACTCGCCGGAAACTATGTTCACAACGTTATACGGAATGTTCAAAGATTGGTAAAAAGCCTCTGCGTTTCCAATCAATCTGTCCATTTCTTCCCACGAAGCGTTGCCTTCCGGCGTCACGGCTACGAATTGTTCAACCTTCTCGAACTGATGCACGCGAAAGATACCGAGCGTATCTCTCCCGTGACTCCCAACCTCTTTTCTGAAACACGTGGAATACCCAGACAAACGAATGGGTAAATCCTTCTCGTTCAACCATAACTTTCTTAAATACGAGCAGCACGTTTGTTCGCTAGTAGCGATTAAATACTTATCGTCGCCTTCTCCAGTCACTTTGTACAACTGCTCGTCGAAATCGGCTAATTGCGCGCACTCTGCCATTCTGTCTTTTCTCATAAAAAATGGCGTCGCTAGCGGAGAATGCCCTCTCGCCGCCAAAAACGACAACGCGTAGTTAATCATCGCTTGGTTCAACAACACCCCGGCGCCTTTCAAATAATACCCTCTCCCTCCAGCCACGTCTGCACCTTTCTCCAAATCTGCAATATCCAACATTCCAACCAAATCTACGTGATTCGGTAAATCCTCTTCCATTCTTCTTCCCCCCCACGTCGCATGAACCGTGTTAAATTCCTCGTCATTATTCACCGGCACCGAGTCGTGGACGATATTCCCAATCTTCAACAACAACTCGTTCGTTTCCTGTTCCAAAGTCTTCTCCAGCTCCACGGTGTCTTTTCTCAGCTGGTCCACTCGTTTCACTTCTGGCATCAACTTTTCCGCCTCTTCCTTCTCCCCTGCTTTCATCTTCAACGCCACCGCTTTGTTCGCTTTGTTAAAATCCGCATTCAGCTTATCGAGATCGAATCGTACCGAGCGCCATTGCGCGTCTTTTTCGATGCACTGGTCGACAATTTCCACGGACTTGTACCGACGTTTTTGCGACTCTTTCACGACATCCTGTTGTTTAGATTCATCGCGCGCACAGAAGTGAATATGAATACTCGTCAGTCCTTGATATCAGAAAGAGAGAGAGCTAAAAACGAGATGAATAAAAATCCCACGACGCACGTGTGTCGGCGCTTTTTCATCAAAAATCGTCTCCAATCATCGCACGACGACGACGACGACGGAATTACGAAGAACAAAGAAAAACATCGACAACAGCGAGCAGCGAAAGAGGTATAAAAGTGGTCGCAACAAAACGCACCGGGTCGCCGCCTTTCTCCGGTCTCAATAAGTTTATATCGAGCATATTTTTATTTTGAGGTGTTTTTCTGTGGAAACTGTGTTTTTTGTTTTCCACTTTGGGGGAATTAAAAAAAAGGTTCCCCGTGCACTCCAAGCAGTCGTCCACCCCTCATCGCTGCACAGTTTTTGCGCGCATACTTAACAACCAACGCAATAATAATGTCGAAACCGTCGAGGTACTCCAATCGCGTGCCTACGACTAAAACTACTACGAGTACGTACGCGAATAGTATTACGAAAGTGGATAAAAAAGTGCACGTGGAGAAACCTTTATCTTACGAAGGTCCGTGCCACCGGTGTAACAGACTCGGTCACCAGGCGAAGGATTGTTCGAAACCTCGGATATGCGGGAAGTGCGGGCAGAAAGGGCACGTGGAGAGAAACTGTGATAAAGATAATAATTATAACAACAACAACAACACGCATCATCAAAAGAAGAAGCAGCAAAAGTATCGCTCGGTGTGTAAACGATGCGGTCAGAAAGGCGGACACTCTTCTTCGAGGTGTCCGAACGTTTCCAGGTGTAAAATATGCACGGAAAACCACGAGACGAGAGAGTGTCCGAGAAATTTAGGCGGGACCGTGAGTAAGAAAAGGAGAGAGATTGAGGAGCAGCAGTCGTTCGTGGAGCAGAGAAGACGAGCGGTGATGATGGAGGAGGTTGGTGGTGGGAGAAGAGGCGACGGCGTCGACGAGGAGACGGGCGGCGACGACGGCGCCGAGAAACGATTACGAAAAGGAGGCATCCTCGCGAGGAAGAAGGTGAAACTCGTTCGCGTACAGAAGATGGAGCGAGATGAAGACGACTGTGCAAAGCCTCCGTCGTCGGCATTTGAACAGGCGAAGGAAGGCAACAAGTGCGTGCCGCTCGTTGATTACGCTTCGTCCTCGGATGAATGATAGAATTTTTTTGAGAGCAAAGGACTGCTTCTGCTTTAGGGGATAGCAAATAGCTCCGAAATTGTGAGAGAAATAGATGCACGACGCAAACACATACAGACGGCGATGATGATGATACCTAATACATACTACTCACAACAGCAACCACCCAGAGTTTACACTCAATCGCTCTCTTCTCGATTTTATCTCTCGACTATTTTATATTCTACTAGTATTTTGATGCGCGTCAATCGAATCGATTTCACACACACGCGAGAAAAATCCTTCTCTCTCCGCTCTCTTTTCTAAATCGCCATCAACTCTCCAAAAGCTCTCATAAACACCACGGACCCGAAAAAGATGGCCGCCGAGCGCATTAACTCCACGTTCGCTCTTCGCACTTCCGGCGACGCGTGCGTGAACTCTCTGTCGATGATGTCTTTGACCCCCATTTTGTTTATTCTTTTGAAGCACTTTTGCGTAAAAGACCACAACACACGGACGAGATTTTGTGAAGTTATTCCACACATAATTAGTCCTCAACACACATATAGTCCACACACTGACACACTGACACCACGAAAGAGAAAGAAAGCGAAAGAGCTTTTCATGACGACGGAGGAGAAGTCTTCTCCTTCTTCGTTCACGGAAACGCTCTCCACAGACTTCATCTCCCGGGAAGAAATCGAGTCCATGGCGAAAACGCAAAAAGAAGCCGTCCAAAAGTTACAAAACGCGAGTAAAAAACTCGACCTGTTTACGCATAAATCGAAAGAGAACATGGCAGACTCGAAGGAAAAACTCGCCGAAGCGGACGAGAGTTTACGAAGCATAGCGGAAGATTTGAGGTGCATACACGGGGTGTGTGCGCGCGTGAAGAAAGGGTTGAAGAGTGCGAGTCAAGCGAACCCGAGAGGAGTTTGAGAGAAGAAGGTTGTTAGATACTGCACGTAGAGAGAATTTTAGAACTTACTTAGTCTTAGTAGTACATGTAGCTTTATTTAGATCTTATACACAACGGCGTTTCGGCCTTTGAAAGGTAAAAACGTAACTTTGATATCCTTATCTTTGCGGAGTAAGTAATCGACGAACTCCCTTTGCGTCGTGACCGTCCCGCCGTCTTCGGTGAGTCTGTCTGGAAACATGGTCGGGAAGACGCAGCAAGGGACCACGGCGAAGGATTTGTTCAGTTCGAGAGCGGCGTCGACGATGCTTTCGGTGGCTTGGTCAGAATGTAAACCAACCAGGACATCCGCAGACTCCAGCTTATGTCGAGTTCTTTCGTTGACGCCCCAAAATTCTTCTCGCACGTGCTCAAACGTGGAGAGCGCGTATTCGTCTTCTTCTTCTTTTTCTCCTTTGGTCTCTTTCAAAATTGGAGGAATTTTTACCGCTCGCTTCGGAAATGTTTCTAATTCTTGATTCTTATCGTATTTTGTCTCGTAATACGACTGATAATCAGGAGTATCAACTTTGCCGTCGCCGAGATTCGTGTACGCCAAAACGCGCTTCTCGTGTTGTTTCAATCTTTCCTCTTCTTCCTCGTTGGCGACGAGCATCCAGTTTTCTAATCGCAACCACTTCTGAACAGATGACGTGTTATTATCATCATAGCTATGTTTATTATCGCTATCGCTATCGCTATCGCTATCGCTGCTGCTGCTGCTACTACTATTTCTGCTATCGACGCTTTGTAATGCTCTTCGACGAGCGTTCTTAATCTTGGCTTGAATCTTCGTCAACGCGACACACCTCGGTTCCCAGAGAATGACCTTCTTCCATTTTTCCACGTTGAGTTCATACGATAACGTTCCTGAACCTCCAGCGACATCTACGAAAGTTTCAGCTTCCGGAAACGTTTCGCACAAAAACGTCGCGAAGAGGCGTTCTGCTTCGGCTTTATTCTTCTTATTCTTCGCGTGCGCCTCTTGTTCTCCTTCCACGTACGCCGTCTGCGCGGCATAGCTTTTTCCTCTCTTCGAAGCGTTCACTCTACTTTGCTGCATCGCTTCGAGCAAATCGTCGTTCGCGTAGTGTCTTTTCGTACATAACGGGTCGTTGCACTCGGCACCCTGTATAAACGTGCGACAGACCGACGGCGATATCAACGCCGCCGCAGTCCCATCGGGAGGAGTCGAAGATGACGAAGCGCCAGATAAAGACGAAGAGGAAGTGCTCTTACCATCCAAATCCGCCAAAAACTTTCTCGCGTTCACGACCATCGACGCCGGCGCCATATCCAATAACTCCGGCACATCTTCCGTTTCTATGTACACCCCTTTCGTCCTTTCGCCTCTTCTCCCGCTCGCGTCGTAGTCGTATTTTATTCCTCGAAAACGAACAGTTGCTCCCACCCTGATGCGCTTCGTCACGTTCGGTTCTGTGACTTTCAAGTAATAATATTGCTGCCGCTGCTGCTGATCGTGTTCGGCGACGCAGACGACGTCGAGAAACGTGAGACGTTTCCCCAACGTCGCGCGTCTCGTTACCACGCCTTGATTCGTTACCACGTTCTCAAAACTTCCCTCCCACGATGCATAAAAAAGCGTATTGGTCCTCTTGTTCTTCTTCTTGGTCGTCATCATCATCATCATCCTCGTCAGTGGCTTTCGCAACGACGACGACGACGACGATGATATTAAGGACTTCGAGAGAAGAAGCATTTTTCAGTCTCTCTCTCTCTCGCTCCGTCGTCGTCGTCGTCTTTTGACCCGGGGGGGAGTTGCAACAAACACGCTCTCCTTTTTTTGGGGGGCAGAATTGAGAAAAAAACACCAAGTGGCGGCTCTTCTTGGTAAATGATTTTTCTTCATTCCTAAGACGCACTCATTCAAACTCATCACACACACACACACCGCGCAGACGTAAGAAGAGAATACCCTCTCGACGATCGCTCTCTCTCTCGCTGTATATATATATATATGGTGCGTCGTCTTCTCACTCCTCTCTCTTTCTCTTTCTCTTTCTCGAAATTTGTTTTCTAAAAGAATTTTCCCCCTCTCTCTCTGCTCCTGTTGTTGTTGTTGTTGTTGTTGTTGTTGTTTCGAAACGACGACGACGACGACGACGCGTGCGAGTTATGTATTCATCGCGTCACGGCTGACATCAACTCTCTCTCTCTCTCTCTCTCTCTTTCTGTTTCCTCTAATGCGATATAAACAGGCCAGGAAAGGAATCCATCCTCTTCTTCGCAGAGTTCAGTACGTAGGCACGAACGGACAAACCTATCAGTTGT
>Ga0302137_1000490_pt1 | contig 17101 bp, 17 predicted proteins | sample CBN3_SCM_MG_FD_203127 | JGI IMG/M metagenome (GOLD analysis project Ga0302137, IMG submission 203127) | Marine microbial communities from Western Arctic Ocean, Canada - CBN3_SCM | ecosystem: Environmental > Aquatic > Marine > Oceanic | place: Canada: Western Arctic Ocean | collected 2017-09-15 | reverse complement strand
TCCTCTCTGCCGCAGTTAACCAAAAAGATATAAAACCTTTTTTAGATTTTCTGTTGGTTTTAGAGAAGCCATTCGATGAAGTCAAAGGGAATGAAGCTTACGCTACCCCTGGCCCTGTTTCTGACATTCCTTATCAAACCTTTTGTGGTACTTAGTGGTAATCAATAATGAAAATAAAAGTAAATAGAATTGATGGCTCTGATGGGCCTTTTGAGATTGTTTGGGATAAATTAGGTATCCCACATGTGTATGCAAGTACGGTAGCTGATGCTTATAGGGGCATGGGATATGCTGCAGGATACGAGAGGTTATGGCAAACCCATTTAAGCTGCGCTTATGCAAATGGCGAAGCAGCAGCTTTATTGGGAGAACGTTTTGTTCAACAAGATGCCTTTCAAAGAGGTTTTAATGTGCACGGTGGTCTGACAGGTCTCATCGAGAGTGAAGGGGATTGGATAGCTGATGCCTATTTAGAAGGATTGAACGCTTACGTATTATCCCTTGATGAAATACCTCCAGAGTTTCTGCATGCAGGAGCAGAACCTCGCTTGTTCACGCGCATGGATATAGCAGCAAGGTATCGATTCACTTCCTGGTTTCAACACAAAAGTTGGACGGAAAAAATGGTGTTAGGTAGATTAATGGCAACCCATGGTATTGATTATTTTTCTAATCACGTACTGCATCTTTCTAATGAAGATAAAGATTTAATTGATGATCTTAATGAGCCTTTACGAACCTTAGACCCGAAAATAATTAAGTTGGCTTACCCGGAAGTTGAGGTACCAGATTTTTCTGGAAGTAATAACTGGGCGATTACAGGAGAATTATCTGCCTCTGGAAAACCCATTTTAGCCACAGATCCTCATCAACCTCACTCTTTACCAAATACTTTTTTTTACATCCATCTTAATGCTGGATCGTGGGATGCTTTTGGTGCCGCTTTCCCAGGAGTCCCTTATTTTATGATGGGATACACCCCTGATGTAGCTTGGGGATTAACAACGGGATTTGTTGATTGCTATGATTTATTTATTGAAGAAGTAAATGATGACCAGTATCGAACCGGGTCAGGCTGGAAACCGGTGGAGATTCAAGAAGAGGTTATTGAAATAAAGGACCAACCTAGCAGATCTATAAACATTAAAAAGACTCACCATGGAGTGCTCCTGGAGCCATTCATGAATGAATTAGGAATGTCTGATTCAAAAAATAATAAATATCAGACAAGTCTTTACTGGTCTTTACAAAACGTACCTACATCAGCAGGGGCATTGGCTCTTTTACCAACGGCTAAATCAGCAAAAGAGTTTGGTGAAGTTTTGTTTGAGAATGACGTCTGTCCTTTGGTCAATAATATTATATGTGTAGATAAAAACAGTCAGATCGAAAGGTACATAGCAACAACCACTCCAGTTAGAAAAGGAGTCACTGGGTCGGTTCCTCTAGCCGGTTGGATAGATAAATACGATTTTAGTCTTTCTACAAAAGATCAGTTATTGGTGGAAAAAAATCCTAAAAGTGGTTTTTCTTTTACCGCAAATAACGACACGATGGGAGACGAAGGTGATTTTTATATTCATAATTTCCCGACACACAGCGCGAGAGCGGATCGCATTAGCGAATTATTAAACCAAAAGAAAAAATTCTCAGTTGAAGATTTTTGTGAAATGCAATTGGATTTACATGACTTACGTAGCATTGAAGTTTTACCCGACCTAATCAAAGTGCTAAAAGAAAGTGATGACCAAGAAATTAAATTAGCAGCAAAAATCTTGGGAGAATGGGACAGCAATACCAGTGTGGATTCCATAGGAGCCTGTTTGTACTATCCTTTCTTGGACAGGTTTTGGCAACGCAAATATATGCACACAGTACTACAAGATGATTTGATTAATTTATTACCAATGGCTGCACCTGGGTTAAATCGTTTTGATATCGGTTCTTTTTTAACAGAAGGCGAGCCTTGGATAAAGCATGAAGAATTATTAAAAACCTCGGTGCAAGAACAAATGAAAACGGTCATGAACCGAGTTAAGCAAGAGCTTGGAAATGACCATTTAAAATGGCGATGGGGAGATTTACATCAGATTGCCTTTAAACATAGGCTTAATAAACACAAACCATGGGAAAATTTAAAATTAGGACCCGACCAAATAGGAGGGAGTCCAACTACTCTAGCAATGGCAATGCACACTGGAAAGGGCCCAGGAAAAGCAGCTAATGGTGAAATTCCTTGCAGGGTTTTTCACGGTCCAGCGTATCGACTGGTTGTCGATCTGGCAGATCCATATCATTCAAAGTTTGTAATTGCTGGCGGTAATGGCGGGCGATCAGATAGTAATTTTTCGATGAATCAATACAAGGCCTGGCTAGAAGGAAGTTATTACACCCTGAACTTAAAACGAGAAGAATTGGATGAGCATTCAACCTGGGAATTTTTATAAACTGCCTTTAAAAAACCTTATTGATTAATATGATAATTCCAGGGCCAACAAATACCGTTATATGGGGAAAGGATATGAAGCATCTCCAATCTCCTGATGTAACTTATCCAACAGCAAGAATGCTAGCCACCTTAAAAGAAGGAGGACCCAATGCTAAAGTCTTCTGGGATGAGAAAGAGTATCCCATGTTCAACTCTGAAAATGAGATTCTTAAGAAATAAGTAAATTGCGCTTATTTCGTATCTGAAAGATCCGATTTATACGTTTCGGTAAGCATGAATACCGACAAAAGCGCTAATAGTGAAGCAAAAGCTATATAAACAGATACCCAAAAGATACCATACTCAGTCCAGAGTGTAACGGCTATCATTGGAGCAAAAGCACCTCCGATTATAGCTCCAAGCTGGTATCCGAGAGACGCCCCAGAATATCTAACTTCTGTGCTGAATAGCTCAGTAAAAAAAGCAGCCTGAGGTCCATACATCATCGCTAAAAAGGTAAGTCCGCCTGTAATCGCTAGAACTATAAGATAAAAATTTCCAGTATCTACTAAGGGAAAAATAATAAATGCCCAAACAGCCGTTAGTCCTGCTCCTAGCATAAAGATACCTCGTCTTCCGTGTCGATCTGAGTATGCTGAAAACATAAATTGCAAAGGAACCATTACAGCTGCAGAAATCAAAATAGCAGTTAGCATGTCGTCACGAGACATTTCAGCACTAGCGACTCCGTAGGCTAATAAAAAGGCTATTAAGATGTAGAAAGTAACTTGGACTGATAAAAAAGCACCTGCAGCGAGGACAATTCTTTTAGGGTACTTTCTTAAGGCTTCAAGTATAGGGGAGCGAATAATTGTTTTTGCAGCCTCTGCTTCTTGTTTTTCTCTGTTTGAAGTTTCAAGTTCTTTGAAGGCTTTGGTGTCTTCAAGGTTCAGTTGAATATACATGCTGATACCAATGAGAATCACACTAGCAATAAAAGGAATTCTCCATCCCCAAGTAAGAAAGAAATCTTCCGAAACTAATGAACTCGTTATTATTAAAGCAAGGTTGGCTAAAATAACCCCAACAGGTGCACCAGCTTGTGCAAAAGCTCCGTAGTACCCGCGCTTGTCTGCAGGAGCACTCTCTGTTACCAGCAACATTGCTCCCCCCCATTGACCTCCAATAGCGATGCCTTGAGCAAAACGTAATACTGTTAATAATATAGGTGCTGCAATTCCAATCATGGCATAAGTTGGTAATAGGCCAATCATGGTCGAAGATATGCCCATCAGTAATAAAGCAATTATTAACGTTTTTTTCCTGCCAATTCGATCACCAAAGTGTCCAAATATGATTCCTCCAACAGGTCTTGCAATGAAGCCGGCAGCAAAAGTACCAAAAGATAGAATCAGAGCCATCGCTGGAGTAGCTTCTGGGAAGAATGCTTTTGGAAAAATTAAAGCAGCCGCCGCTCCGTAAAGAAAAAAATCATACCATTCAATGCTTGTTCCAGCTAAAGAAGTCAAAGCAACCTTTCGCATATTTGTATCTGTTTTCTTTTGATCAAGGGTGTTGTTCATAGCAGTTTCCAGAATATGTATTTTTACTTAATTAGATTTTATAAATTATCTTACTTGATTGAATCATAAAAATCTTAATCGGCAAGTTAAGTAATTTAATTTTATGGGTGTAAAATATATCCCTCATGGGCATATTAGATATTAGAGAATCAATTTCTTGGACTTGCAAGCCAACGTGGAAAACGGCCTCTAAGAACACATTGTGGTGTTTGCTGGGTTGTTCAATAGGGGATTTTGGGACTATCTTCCTTTTTCAGATGGCCGCGGAACCTTATCCTATTTTATGGGTAATGAGTCTTGCCATTATTAATGGCTTGATAACTTCCATCATGCTTGAGACTTTTATATTGTCGCGTCAAATGGATTTTAACAATGCACTCAAAACAGCAACCGGGATGTCTTTGGTCTCTATGATTTCAATGGAACTTGCCATGAATACAGTTGATGTGATTCTTGCAGGAGGGGTGTTGGTTTGGTGGGTTATTCCAATAATGCTATTTGCAGGCTTCATTACACCTTTGCCATACAACTATTATCGTTTAAAAAAATACGGTAAATCTTGCCATTAAGTAAGTATCAATGATGATTAAGGAAGTATCACAGAAACAAGTACCGCATTATCTTCGAGCAAGGAGATCAAAGCTTTCTCGCTACCTTGCAAGGACTGCCCTTAGAATTTTAGGTTGGGAAGTTTCTGGAAACATTCCTGATGAAGAAATAATTGTGGTGGTTGGAGCTCCACACACGTCTAACTGGGACTTCATACTGGCCATGCTGACCATTTTAGCTTTGAATGTAAATTTAAAATGGGTAGGTAAGAGTTCTATTTTTAAGCCAGGTTTTAAATGGTTTTTTAAATGGCTTGGAGGTATTCCAGTAGACAGAAATAACCCTTCTTCTTTAATGGAAGACGTTAAAGATATTGTGGCTAGAGAAAAAGGTTTAATCATTGGAATGGCACCCGAAGGATCAAGAAAAAAGGTTATAAGATGGAAAACAGGTTTTTTAAGAATAGCTGAATTGACCCAAGCAAAGATCCTATTTTTTGCCATAGACGCTCCAAGTAAATGCATCCTTATAGGCGATATTTTTAAACCAACGGGCAACGTTGAAGAAGACCTAAAATTTGTAAAGAATTATTTCTCGGCGTTTAAAGGAATAAATCCAGATCAGTTCTAAAAATTAAATGATATTGCAAGACCTATAAGACTCTTTGGAGTGTTCTTACAATCATTTTTTTACTGTTCAAGCAGTTAGAATTTGTGGTTAAATCACTAAAATTAAATTTTATAGATCATGGATAAACTTGAAGGAAAGGTAGCAATAATTACAGGCGGTGCCAGAGGAATAGGCAGGGCGGCTGCTAAGCAGTTTTTAGCAGAAGGAGCTGAGGTTTTAATAATGGATTTGGAAGAAGAATCCTTAATAAGGGCTTGCGAAGAAATCGCTTCTAACAAGTTGAGTTATTTTGTAGGAGACGTAACAAAGTCCAAAGATAATCATGATGCAGTTGCGACTGCTGAGGAGAGGTATGGCGGCCTAGATATTTTTCTTGCAAATGCCGGAGTTGCAGGGGATATCACGGCTATAGAAGAATACGATGAAGATCAATTTGATCATGTGATGGCCGTAAATGCGAAAGGCCCTTTTTTAGGTCTGCAATCTGCAATACCTGCCATGAAACTGAGAGGAGGTGGTAGCTTTATAATCACTTCAAGTACAGCAGGCGTTATGGGAACACCTTCTATTGCTCCTTACGGGATGAGTAAGCACGCAGTTATCGGCTTAATGAAATCGGCCGCTAAAGAATGCGCACCAATGAATATAAGAGTAAATACTGTTAATCCCGCTCCGGTAGAGACGGACATGATGCGCTTACTTGAAGACGGCCTTACTACAGAAGATAAAAAAGATGTAAAAGGCGACATAGAATCTAATATACCTTTGGGGCGTTATGCTCAACCGGAAGAAATAGCCAAGTTGATGCTTTTCTTGGCCAGCGAAGACAGCAGTTTTATTACTGGCTCAGTTTATATGGCCGACGGAGGCAGCAGCTCTTAAGGTACTGCATAAAAAGAATTAGACTTTAAACTTACAGACCTTAGAATCAATATTCCAATTACAGGAGGATAATATGTTGAAACTTCACTTTGCACCAAATTCAAGAGCCGGAAGGGTTTTATGGCTTTTAGAAGAGCTGGGCTTACCTTATGAACTTAATAATATGGCTTTTCATCCTAAAGATCTAAAATCTGATGAGCACAGGGCCAGACACCCACTAGGAAGGGTTCCCGTTTTAGAAGATGATGGAGTTCAGATATGGGAATCAGGAGCCATTATCGACTACATTCTTGAAAGACATAAAAATGGGGGTTTAAAGCCTAATTCAGATTCAGATAATTTTGCTAAATACCTTCAATGGTTTCATTATTGTGAAGGCATGGTCATGCCTTCAATGAATACTATTGTTGTTCATACAATAATCCTACCTGAAGAGAGAAGGGACGAGACGGTACTAGGACAGGCACAAAGATTGCTTACCAGAGCTCTTGAGCCAGTTAATGAAGCACTGGAAGGTAAAGATTATTTGATAGGAGACTTTTCAGGAGCTGATTTTATGCTAGGACATTCTTGTTTTATGAGCAATAACCTTGGTTGTGTGTCTGATGAGATGACAAACATAAAAGCTTACGTTCAAAGAATTTCAGAGAGACCTGCATTCATAAAAGCCATACAAACAAAATAAGATAAAACGTGAGCTCGGTCTTAAAGATTTTTTCCTATTTACCGAATCCAAGAGTATGGAAGTCACTGATAGCAGCTAATATTGGGGGTGTTGAAGTAGAGATTGTTGGAGATAAGCCAGGAAATCTAAACTCTTGGTTATGGGACTTTGATGCAAGGGAGCTCTTAGAAGAAGAGAAAACTGAGGATAGTCCTCATTTACGCAAAGGAAAGAGGGGTTTTGCTGGAGCTTTATACAAAACGGATGACTTTTTGAAATCCCATCCGTTTGGAACTGTTCCTGCAGCTTTTAGCCCCGACGGGGAGATTGGTGTTTTTGAATCTAATAGCATTCTCAGGTCTATCGCTAGATCCAGTAAACATGAAACTTTATACGGTAGAAACGATTTTGAAGCCTCCAGAATTGATAGTTATTTAGACGCAAATCTTGTGTTTGCTAGAGAAGCTCAGGTTTATTTATTAGAGATAGAGCATTTAACAAAAGAAGGACATAGCCGAATGACTTCAACCTACGAGTTTTATCTTTCAGGCATAGAAACATCATTATCCAGAAATAAATTTATAGTGAGTGATTGCTTAAGCATTGCCGATATTTCATATGTATGCGATTTTGCTCAATTCCTTAGAGAAGGTCATTATTTGGAGACAATTACCCAAAAAGGTTTTGAACTCATAAGTGATAATTTATCCCAAGAGTACCCTCTAGCTCTAAAACACCTTTTAGATTTATCCGAATACGAAGAGTTCTCAAGTGTGATGGGTTCGTATTTAAATTGGTATAAGAGGAATTAAAAATGGGTCAGTTTAATATTAAGAATACAGAACAACTAGAAATCTTAAATATAAAAATTAAAAAATAAAATATGGATTATGTGGCATTAGCAGTACCATTTTTTTTAATAGCCCTGTTAGTAGAGTTTGCTTATGGCTGGGTAATAAAAAATAATACCTATAGGATTAATGACACCATAGGCAGTCTTTTTATGGGTTCTCTTAGGGGAACCAGTAAAGTCTTAGGTATCGGTTTTGCAGGTTATGTTTTTTATGCTATTGAGACTCATTTTGCTCTCTGGAGGATGGATAGTAGTTCAATCTTTACTTGGATATTTGCTTTCGTAATTTATGACTTATTCTATTACTTGTTTCATCGTTATAGCCATGAAAGACAGATATTTTGGGCTTCTCATGTGGCACATCACCACAGCGAAGAATACAATCTCTCAACAGCTCTAAGGCAGACGGGAACAGGATTCTTTATCACCTGGATCTTTTACGTTCCTCTTTTTGCTTTGGGCATGCCGTCTGAAATTTTTGTATCGGTCGCTTCAATTAATTTAATCTATCAGTTTTGGGTTCACACTCAGCACATTCCAAAGTTAGGTTGGTATGAGTTATTCTTTGTTACTCCATCAAACCATAGAGTGCACCATGCACAAAACGATCTATACATTGATAAGAATTATGGTGGGGTTTTTATAATTTGGGATCGTCTATTTGGAACCTTCCAAGAAGAGATGAGTTCTGAACCTTGCGTCTATGGTATTAGAAGTTCGATTAAAACTTTTAATCCTATCAAGGCTAATCTCCATATATATACCAAGATAGCTAAAGAAATTAAGAATGCAGATTCATGGAAAGATAAGTTTTATTCCCCGTTTGCTAAGACAGGCTGGAAGCCTGGATTTGCTCTAGGTACAACTGACAAAGGAACCTTCAACACCACTACCTTCTTTAAGCATGACCCTGTAATCAGTGCACTAACAAAGCTATATGCTTTTGTTCAGTTTTTGGTAGTAACAAGCATTGCTCTATTCTTTCTTGAAGGGGGGAATTTTACATACGAACAAACTGTTGGAGTCTTTATTCTAATAGTTTTTACTATGTTCTGTGTATCTAAATGGCTCGATGGTTTTAAAATAATTGCTATGGAAGTTTTTAGATTAGCTCTTTTAATAATAGTAAGTTTTTATATATTTCTACAAGATGAATATCTTCTTTCTGCTATTTTGGTAAGTTATGTGTTTTTAAATCTAGCGTATCTATTTCTTCTTGCAAGAAGAGAACCTAATTTCCGTTCTTAACTTTATTGATTTTTTTCTTAGGCGCTTGGTGCGATTAGAAATTTAATTTTAATAACACTACCGGTTCTTTTGTTGTCATACTAATGGGTGGAATGATCAGGTTAATAATTGCCAAATGAGAAGGGTAAGTAAAATGCCAGGAGAAAACAATTTATCTAAGCTGCTAGCAAACCTTTCTCCTGCACTGGCAGAGGAAGAATATGTTTTTTGTACTTTCATAGACTCTTCTTATGGAGATTTTTCAGAATTAAAACCCGTTGCCTCTGTGATGGAAAAGGAAGGTCTATCTTTAGTTCTTGAAAAGAAGAAAGCCGAAATGGCTAACATTAAATTCCAATCAAGTTTTCGTTGTATATCTTTAGGTGTACATTCTGATTTAATTTCAATCGGCCTGACGGCTAAGATATCGTCTGCTTTATGCGAAAATGGTATCAGTTCAAATATAATAGCGGGTTATTTTCACGACCATGTATTTGTGCCTGTAGGTCAAGCAGAAAGAGCTTTGGAGGTTCTATCCAAGCTTATAAAATAAGATAATTAATACGATGTTTACAATAAAAAAATTCCATAAATATTTAAGTTTATTTATTTCTATACAGCTTCTGCTGTGGACGATCTCGGGGATATTCTTTTCTTTTAACAAGATTGAGGAGGTTAGAGGAGAGCATTTAAAAAAACCAGAAATTCAGGAGCCTTTTTCAGTCAATGAGGCTAAATTTACATCTGATTCTGCAACCATCACTTATCACAAGAGATTAAGTGACTTGGTTGTTGAAGTTAAAAGCTCTAACGGTATTAAGTATTTTGACCAGAGTGGCAACCCTGTTAATAAATTATCTTTAGATGATGCAAAGAATATTATTATTCAAAGAACATATTTATCCCCCACTAAAATCTTAGAGATTACAGAACCAGAAGAAGGTTCAGAATATAGAGGCAGAAGCCTTCCCTTATACAAGGTAGAAAGTCTTAGTGAAGAAGGCAAAGTAATAAATATTTACCTAAACCCTTATTCAGGAAAGATAGAGGCATTAAGATCCAATCAATGGAAGGCTTGGGATTTCTTCTGGGGCCTTCACATTATGGATTGGGATGAACGAGAAGATTTTAGCAACACTCTTCTAAGAATTTTTTCTATTCTTGCTTTGTTTAGCGCTCTATCTGGAATAGTCTTATTTTTTAGGGTGCGCTATAGATCTTCTAAAAAAACTGACTCTTCAGTTTAAACAATCTAGAATTACTAAATAAAAAGGAGTTATTAATTTTGAATTCTTGGTCTGCCATAGCACTTAACACCGCTCCGGATTCTTCAAATAGGATTCATGGAGATGAAATAGCAAAACAGTATGGTTTTGAGGGTGGGCTTGTTCCCGGTGTTACTGTCGCTGCTTATCTTGTGCACCCTGCAGTAGAAAAATGGGGTCTCGATTGGTTAAATCGTGGTTTTGCTAATTGTCGTGTGACCTCGCCCTTATATGATAAAGAGAGTTTTACAGTCGATACAAACTTGCTAGATGATGCTAGCTGTTCGACTACTTTAATTAAATCAAATAAATTAGTAAGCGCAAATGCTGAAATCTCCTTAACTCAAGAACTTCCAATTGCACCAATCAGACGAAATGATCCTATAGTCGACGATGATTATAAGGCGCCCAAGGCCAGTTTGGACTTGTGGAAAAAACTTCAGTTAGATGGTTGTCAGGCTTTTCGTTTTTTTTGGGGTGCAGAGAATCCCTTAACTTATCTTAGCGAAAATAAGGACCTGCCTTTACTTCTCCAGCCCAAGGAGGGTGGATTTTCTAATTTTTCTTTTTTATTGGGATGTTCAAATTGGTCACTGGCAGGTAATGCTTACATGAACCCCTGGGTTCACCTTCAAACAATTTCTCAGAATTATAGATCTGTTCCATTGGGTACTAGTATTATTTCTGAGATGGAGGTTAAAGATTACTATGAAAAGAAAGGTCATGAATTTGTAGATGTAAACGTTAATTTATTTGATGAAGAAGATGATGGCTGCATTATGACTATTAATCTAATAGCTATATTCAAGCTTAGAGGGTCATAAGTGTTTAAGGACCTAAAAATCTCTTCAAAGAAAAATTTAGTTAATCCCATTTCCTTATTAATTCTCATGTCTATAGCAATGCCTATAGCTTTTAACGCATGGGCCGCATTATTAAATAATTTTGTTGTAGAGAAAGCTGCATTTACCGGTATAGAAATAGGGATTCTGCAAAGCCTGAGAGAAGTTCCTGGATTTTTAGCTTTCACCATGGTTTTTGTTCTCCTTGTTATAAGAGAACAGATTTTTGCTGTATTTGCACTGGCTTTATTGGGACTGGGCGTGGCTATAACTGGTTTTTTCCCTACTGTTTTTGGCTTATATTTCACCACGGTTTTGATGAGCATAGGGTTCCATTATTTTGAAGCCGTTAAGCAATCTTTGAGTCTGCAATGGCTATCTAAGGAAGAGGCTCCTCAAGTACTAGGTCGTCTAATAGCCATTGGATCTTTAACATCTTTAATCGTTTATGCATCTTTGTGGGTTTTATTAGAAATATTTCAGGCTTCGTATTTAGTGAATTTTTTTATAGCAGGTGGCCTTTGTATGATTCTGGCTTTAGCTATGTATTTTGTTTTCCCAGTCTTCCCTGCGAAAACTATACAGAATAAGAATCTTATTCTCCGTAAACGCTATTGGTTATATTATTTATTAACATTCTTATCAGGGGCAAGAAGACAAATATTCATGGTTTTTGCAGCCTTTTTAATGGTGGAAAAATTTGGTTACAGCGCTTCACAAGTTACCTTACTATTTTTAATTAACTATGCTTTTAATTGGTTATTTGCTGAAAAGATAGGTCAATTGATAGCTAAGTTTGGAGAACGTAAAGCGCTTACTCTTGAATATCTGGGTTTAATATTTGTTTTTATTGCTTATGGCCTTGTTGATAACCCTACTTTAGCTGCAGGACTTTATATTCTAGATCATATGTTTTTTGCTATGGCCATTGCAATAAGCACTTATTTTCAAAAAATAGCTGATCCTAAAGATATGGCCAGCAGTGCAGGTGTTTCTTTTACTATTAATCATATTGCTGCAGTTGTTATTCCAGCTGCATTAGGGATGGTCTGGATATGGTCTCACTCGTTGGTATTTTACATTGGAGCTTGTTTTGCTCTTGCTTCTCTAATTGCAGCGCAATACATACCCAAAGCTCCTTCACCCGGTCATGAAACAAGCTTTTCAGAGAGATTTACACAAGTATTAGAAAAATAAAATAGGAGAAAAAAATGAGCAAAGAAAATAAATTTGATGTGGTCATCTATGGAGCAACAGGCTATACGGGAAAGTTGGTTGCTGAGTACATGGTGAGTCAATATGGGCATAATCAAGATATAGCTTGGGCGATGGCAGGAAGAAGTATCGATAAACTTGAGAAGGTAAGAGAGGAGATAGGAGCCCATCATGACACGCCATTGTTAGTGGTAAACAGTGAAGACAGAAGTAGTTTAGATAGTATGGCTGCTCAAACGAAATGCGTTCTAACTACAGTTGGGCCTTATCAACTTTACGGGTCTGAACTTGTTGCAGCTTGTGCTGAGGGAGGAACCGATTATGTAGATCTAACAGGAGAACCTGGGTGGATGTATGAAATGATCCAGCAAAATGAAGAATCAGCAAAGAAAACTGGTGCTAGAATAGTTTTTTCTTGTGGCTTTGACAGCATTCCATTTGATTTGGGTGTTCTGTTCGTACAGGATGCTGCTAAAGAGAAATTCGGTAAACCAGCACCGCATGTCAGAGGAAGGGTGAGAGCGATGAATGGAGAGTTCTCCGGAGGCACTGTAGCCTCTTTGAGTGCCACGATGTCTACTCTGAAAGAAAAGCCTGAACTTATTAATGTCTTAATAAATCCATTCTCTTTGTCGGGAGGTTTTCAAGGTCCTGATCAGCTAGATGACTCTAAAGCCCTTTTTGATAAGAAATTAGATATGTGGGTTGCACCTTTTATCATGGCAGCAATTAATACAAAAAATGTTCATAGATCTAACGCCCTGATGGGTCATGCTTACGGAGAAGATTTTTGCTACGATGAAATGTCTATTGCCGGTTCTGGAGAAGAAGGGAAGGCAGCCGCAGAATTTATGGCCACACTAAATCCCTTGGCAGGTGATGATATGCCAGCTCCCGGAGAAGGACCTTCGAAAGAATCCAGAGAAAATGGAAATTATGACGTCCTGTTTTGCGCAGACATGCCAGATGGTACAACACTAAAAGCAACTGTTACAGGGGACATGGACCCAGGATATGGCTCAACTTCTAAAATGATAGCTGAGAGTGCAGTTTGCTTAGTTAAAGATTGTGGTGGGCTTAAAGGTGGAATTTACACACCTGCACCGTCCATGGGTCAGAAATTAATATCAAGGTTAATTGCTAAAGCAGGTCTTACATTTTCTTTAGATAGTGTCTAGGCAGTTAGGCAGAGAGAATAACAAAGGTTTTGTTCTAACTTCTTTTATCAATTTAAATGACAATTTATATTGTATTTTTTTTTTAAATAAATATTATTGTCGGTCTTAAGACTTATGAGTAAGAAAATATTATTTTTAATTAGCTGCTTTATTGCATTCAGCTTATCCGCTCATCCTTTGTTGCACATTGGAGAAGATCTCAATCAAGATAAGTTCCAAACAGAGTGTCAGGTTTGTAAAACCTACGAATCAGTCTTAGCCTTAGAAGAAATTGAAATAGAAGTTCAAAACTTCAATGAAAAAGTATTTTCAACTCACGATGAGTGCATTGAAAATAATATCTTACAAAATTATCTTTTAAGGGCACCTCCACTATCCTAGATTTTTTTTAAAAGTTTTTTAAATTAAATTTAGGAGAAATCATGAAAGTAATCTTTTATGCGCTCATGGCGATGAGCTTGGTATCAATACAAATAAACGCAGAAGAAGTGGAAGAAGTAGTCGTAACGGCTTCCTTCATAGATCAAAATATAAGTGAAATAGAAAACCCTTTACACGTTGTCGTTGGAAATGATATTTCCGATAACCTAACTCAAAGCTTGGGCGAATCTCTAGACGGATTACTTGGTGTAACGTCTACTGACTATGGACCTGCTGTTGGGCAGCCCGTAATTAGAGGTATGTCAGGTAATAGGGTTAAGGTTCTTAACAACGGAATGGTTGTAAGAGATGTTTCGGGAATTGGGGGCGATCATATTAACGATGTCGATCTCAACGATATACAGCAAATTGAAGTAGTAAGAGGGCCATCTTCTCTACTCTATTCCAATGGAACAGTAGGAGGGATTATTAACATAGTAGACAATACTATTCCCCGAGTAGATATAGAAGATCTTGAACTTAAGATTGGCCTCGAAAGTCAGTCTGTTAATGATGGAGATAGTCAAAATTTCTCTTATGCAAATAACATAGGTGGGATTAATCTGACTTTAGCTTACAAAGACTCACAATTTGGAAATTTTGATGTGCCGCACGGGGCTATCATTCATTCAGAAGAGCATGAAGACGACTATGAAGACGAGCATGAAGAGGATCTAAGTTTTCTTGCTAATTCAGATTATGAATCAAAATCTTCAAGAATTGGTGTATCTAAAACTGCAGAGTGGGGCTACATAGGAGCTTCTTATAGCAATGTAGAAGGCCTTTACGGGATACCTTTCCATGGAGAAGAGCATGAAGAAGAAGGACACGAAGAAGAGGGGCATGAAGATGAAAGAATTTTTTCTAGCACCGAATCTGATGTTTTTAATCTTGAAGGTTCGATCGCACTAAGTAACAACTTAATCAAGAAAGCTGATTTCTACTTCAGAGACACAGATTATTCATTAACTGAGCAACATGCTGAAGAAGCACATGAAGATGAGCATGAAGACCACTCTGAGGGTCCAACACTTTTCAAAAACGATGCTAAAGAATACGGTGTAACTTTTGATTTAGGCAGTAAAGCTATTTCTCAAAAAATTGTTTTAAAGAACGCTGATGAAAAAATGTCGATAATAGGGGAAGAGTCCTTTATGAATCCTACTGATAGCGATGAACTCTCTATTGGCTATTACGTAAGTGCACCGACAGATTTATTTCATATTGATTTTGGTTTGAGACACGACAGAATTTCACGGAATGGTTCAGTTACACATAAAGAAGATGATCACGATGATCACGATGACCATGGAGACGACGATCATGCTGATGATGATCATCATGATGATGAAGTCGAAATTGATTATTTTGATAAAGACATAAACAGTACAAGTTATGCTTTTAGCATTTCTAATGACTTGAATGATTTTGTTTCAGTTAATCTTGGTCTTTCTTATTTAGAAAGAGCCCCTTCAGCCGTAGAACTCTTTATGAATGGCCCTCATTTGGCTACGGGTAGATATGAAGTAGGGAATACTAATTTGAAAGCTGAAGAATCCAATAATATGGATCTTACTTTTAGTTATGAAAATGATGGCCTTTTTGGTTCTTTAACTTTCTTTCGTAATAATATTGATAACTACATTTATTTATTAGATGAAACAGAAGAAGAGCATGAAGGGCATGAGGAAGAAGAGCACCACGAAGACTTAATTCTTTCAAATTACCTTCAAAAAAATTCAGAAATGGACGGTTATGAACTGGAAATTGGGAAAACTTTCGGATTTTACCAAGGTAAATTATTAGTATCATTTGGAATGGATTCAGTTTCGGCTGAATTCTCTGATGGAACTAATATTCCAAGAATTGCTCCAGCGAGAAGCATATATAGATTAACTTATACAGAGGATGATCTTAAGGTTTTGCTTAGTTATAAAGATGTAGATGGTCAAGATGACATCGGTTTAGGTGAAACCACAACCATGGGTTACGAAATGTTAAATATGAGAATAACAAAGACTTTCGCTATGGGTGACGGAGACCTCAACTTATCTATTTTTGGAACGAATTTACTTGATGAAGTGGCAAGAAATCACACTTCTTTTGTTAAGAATGAAGTTCCTTTGGCGGGCAGAAACTACGGAGCTAAATTTATCTATAAGTTCTAGGTAGTTATTTAAGACTTAACTTTCCGTTAAGAGGACTTGCTTTACCCCAGAGAGCTAGTCCAAATAAAGGGTCAGGAAGCGATTTCTTGACCCTTTTTTTTAATTGTTTAAAAAATATAAGATAGGATTGTTGGTAGCTATAAGTAGCATCTGAAAGAAGAAGTTTCTTTGTCAAAAAAATATGGTCTAAAGTTTAAATTAGCGTTCTAATAACGATGGATGGAAGAACAAATATTAAATAATAATGTAACAGTTGAGACTTTCAGAGAATCATATGGTCGTAGTTTCAAAACACTCAACTTGGAATGGATAGAAGAGTTTTTTGTTGTTGAAGAGGAGGATTTAAAGATCCTTTCCAATCCAAAGTCTTATGTCATTGATACAGGAGGAGAGATATTTTTTGCTCTTCAAGAAGGTCAAGTAATCGGAACCTCTGCTATGGTTTTAGTTAAACCTAAAATCTTTGAATTAGCAAAAATGGCTGTTGACAAGAATTTTCAAGGAAAAGGAGTGGGTAGGATTTTAATAAATGCTTCAATAGAGTTTGCAAGAAAAAGATCTGCAACTGAAATATTTTTAGTAACTAACGATAAATTAAAACCCGCTCTCAATCTTTATAAATCAAGTGGTTTTAATCTTGATCTTGACTATGATGATACAAGGTATGAAAGAGGAAACACTAAGATGGTGTTGGATTTGGATAAAGGGGAAAACCTATGATGGATTTAGATTTAAAAGGCAAAAGAGCAGTTGTCACTGGAGCAAGCTTAGGCATTGGAGAGGCTGTAGTTAAGATGTTGGCAGAGTATGGTGCAGACGTTAGTTTTTGTGCAAGAAACCCTGAAGCAGTTGATACGTTATCTTCATTTGAGTCTGCCAACGGTTTAATCAAAGGTTTTGTTGCTGATATGGGCAATAAAGAATCAACAGATTCTTTTATAGGGTCTGTACAAGAAGATGGCCCTGTAGACATCTTGGTTAATAATGTTGGCGCTTCCCCTTCAAGAAATTTTTTATATATGACAGATGAAGACTGGCAGGAATTACATGAACTTAATCTGCTTTCTGCGGTGAGGTGCACAAGAGCGTTCCTTCCAAACATGAGAGAAAAGAAATGGGGCAGGGTGATAATGGTCTCAAGTTCAGCGGGTAAATATCCAAATGCAGCATTAATAGATTACGGAACCACCAAAGCTG
>Ga0302137_1000484_pt1 | contig 17144 bp, 19 predicted proteins | sample CBN3_SCM_MG_FD_203127 | JGI IMG/M metagenome (GOLD analysis project Ga0302137, IMG submission 203127) | Marine microbial communities from Western Arctic Ocean, Canada - CBN3_SCM | ecosystem: Environmental > Aquatic > Marine > Oceanic | place: Canada: Western Arctic Ocean | collected 2017-09-15 | reverse complement strand
CAATCCGGGGATCTCAACGGCATTGAAGAGATGGGTAACCAGAGGAGCTTCATCGATGCTGATCCGTATTTCCAGGTGCCGGATCGGCCCGGACATTTTGTAGCCGGGGACATTGTTCGCCCGCACTTGTTGACTACGGCCATTGGACAAGCCTCTATTGCGTCTGAGAGTATTGATCATTATTTACAGGCGCGCGATGCGGCCCGGCGACCTAAAGTAGATGTGCACCATTTCAGTTTGCTGTCCAAGCTTAATGAACAATCGTTGGCGCCGACAGCATACGATCACACCCAGGCCTGGGGTACCGCAGAGGCAAATTTCGCAGTGCATAACTACGAAGATCGTTCGGCACACGAAATCATTGCAGCCGATAAACTTTTTCTGGGGCACTTTGAGCAGACTCCGCGCTACCTTCGTGAAGCGACCGTTCCCGGCGCTGAAGAGGTGTTGGGGCATTTCGAAGAACGCCACCATGGCCTGGTTGATGAGGCTGCTCGCGCCGAAGCCGAACGCTGCATGAGTTGTGGTTTATGTTTTGAGTGCAACAACTGTGTGATCTTCTGTCCCCAGGATGCGGTATTTCGGGTCAACAAAGACCAGTCCACCACGGGGCGCTATGTCGATACCGACTACGACAAATGCATAGGTTGCCATATCTGCGCCGATGTCTGCCCGAGCGGGTACATCGACATGGGTATGGGCTAATAAAGCTAACCACTATGATCTGGAGCGGTTTATTTGAGCGCTGGTCCAAGCGGCGAAGTTGTGCCATACGGGCAGGCGTGATCACTGTAGGCCTGTTGGGGGGTATGGCTTTGACCGGAGCCTATGCACAAGTCAGCCAACCGCTGTTTCCCAGCGCGCGCGGCGAACAATGCGTCGAGCCGGTAGATGTCATGCGTCGGGATCACTTCGAATTTCTCAAACACCAGCGCGACAAAACCGTGCACGAGGGTATTCGCACCCCACGGCACAGCCTGGCGGGATGCATTGATTGTCACGCAGACAAGGACGCACAGGGTCGATTCGTGCCGGTGAACGCAAAGGGGCAGTTCTGCCAGAGTTGTCATGTCTATGCGGCAGTGAAGATAGACTGCTTTAGTTGCCACGCGGCCCGGCCGTCCGAGCGCGTCAGCCAGTCACCCTGAACCAATGGTTATGGACATGAAAGATTCCAGCCCTGCCAGTGCACGCCGGACGTTCTTCACCCAGGCAAGTGCTGGTGTTGCCTTATTGGCTTTGGCACCCGGGGTACGTCTGGTGGACTTGGCATTGGCTCGCGTGCAAGACGAGCCGGCCAGTGCCACTCAGCGCTGGGGCCTGCTGGTCGATGTAGATCGTTGTGTTAGCGGTTGTGATGCCTGTGTGTCTGCCTGCAATACCGAACACGGCCTCGATGGCAACGAGCGGCCACAGACCGATGCCCAGTGGATCCGTAAAGTGGATCTCGTAGACAACAATACTGAACACCAGCTGTCACTGCCCGTAATGTGTCAACATTGTGAAGAACCGCCTTGTGTTGATGTTTGCCCCACTGGAGCATCGTTCCGCCGGGCAGATGGCATCGTGTTAGTGGACAAGCATACTTGCATCGGTTGTCGGTACTGCATGATGGCTTGCCCGTACCAGGCGCGTTCTTTCATTCACGAGGATCTTAGCGGACAGAAAACCCACGCTCCACGCGGCAAGGGCACAGTGGAAAGCTGCACGCTCTGCGTTCATCGGGTGGATCGTGACGAGTCGCCTGCTTGTGTTGAGGCCTGTACCGATGCCGGCCACGAGGCCCTGGTTTTTGGCGACATTAATGATCGCAACGATCCCTTGGCTACGCAGCTCGCTGAGACGACAACCCGTGAACTTCGCGCAGACCTGAAACTCAATACCGCGGTGCGCTACCGCGGCCTGTAAGCATAATGAAGATCGCCTATTTTCAGAGCGTCAGCAGTAGCCGCGGTTATTGGCTGATATCAGCGATTGCCGGGGTAATCACGTTGGCCGGGTTGATTGGTGCCGATCACATGGAAAGTGCTGGCCACTGGGTGACCGGTATGAGCAACCAGGTTGTCTGGGGTGTCCCCCATGTTTTTGCGATTTTCCTTATTGTCGCTGCGTCCGGTGCGCTTAATACCGCCTCGATCGCATCGGTATTTGGGCGCGACGATTACAAGCCCCTGGCACGTCTATCTGCACTGTTGGCCATCGCCTTGCTGTTGGGAGGGCTCGCGGTGCTGGTGCTCGACCTGGGTCGACCGGATCGGTTGATTGTGGCTATGACCCACTACAACTTTAAATCTATTTTTGCCTGGAATATCTTTCTTTATATCGGCTTCATGTTTATTGTTGGGATCTACCTGTGGATGATGTTTGAACCGCGTATGAATCGCTTTAGCGCGCGGGTGGGCACCGTCGCGTTTATCTGGCGGCTCGTGCTCACCACTGGTACAGGCTCTATTTTTGGCTTCCTAGTGGCACGCGAGGCTTTCGACAGCGCGGTCATGGCGCCGCTTTTTATCGTGATGTCACTGTCATTTGGCACGGCGCTGACGCTGCTGATCGGCATGCTGATCTTTTGGATCAACGGCGCGGCCATAGATCCAGCGCTGCTGCGAAAACTGCGCCGATTGCTGGGCTTCTTTGTGCTCGGCGTGGCTTACCTGGTCGCGGTAGATCATTTGACCAGGCTGTACGTGACCGGCCACCACCAGCTGGAGCGGTTCATCTTGCTCGACGGAGGAATCTACACTTTCCTGTTCTGGGGAGTACAGATTCTGCTAGGCACTGTGGTGCCGGCTGTCTTGCTGCTGCTGCCGCGTTTTTACCAGCACGGTTATCTCATTACTGCCGCTTTGCTGGTCGTTGTGGGTGCCCTGGCCCAGATGTACGTATTGATTATTGGTGGCCAGGTTTTCCCCCTGGAACTTTTTCCGGGTTACTCGGTTACCAGTACATTTTACGATGGCGTTATTGCCCACTACACGCCATCGCTGGCCGAACTCGCACTTGGTATGGGCGGAATGGGATTAGCAGTGCTGATAACTCTGATCGGGGTTCGCATATTACCGTTTGTACCGGTCCAGATGGCTGGCGAAAACCAGGACTAGCCTGCCCGCTGCCCGCTTTTGCAGCGTCCTGCAGGTATTGACTGACTTTGACCCTTGAACCGCCTACTTCTTTCTGCCGCACATAAATCCTCCGGCAAGACCCTGGTGAGTATTGGTCTTTGTGCGGCGTACCGGCGTCGTGGGCTGAGCGTATCGACCTTCAAGAAAGGGCCTGACTATATTGATCCATTGTGGTTGGCTCGGGCGAGCGCACGGCCTTGTTGGAACCTTGATTTTTTCACTATGGGCGAGAACGAGATCCGGTCGTGCTTCCAGGCACACCAGCATGATGCTGACATCGTGCTGGTCGAAGGCAACAAGGGCTTGCACGATGGGTTGGATGTAAAGGGCACTGACAGTAACGCCGCACTGGCCACTTTGCTGGACTTGCCGGTGATACTGATATTGGATGTCACGGGCATCACCCGCGGGGTGGCGCCGTTGTTGACGGGCTATACCCAGTTCGACCCTGATGTACGGATTGGTGGGGTTATCCTCAACCGGGTGGCCGGACCACGCCAGGAACACAAGCTGCGCGCTGCGATCGAGTACTACACTGATCTGCCAGTATTGGGTGCAATCGGTCGCACCCCCCAGTTTGTGATCGATGAGCGTCACTTGGGTCTCGTACCTGGGAACGAGGATTGCGAGGCGGCATCGCGTATCGAGCAGATAGCAGACGTGGTTGAAAACGACGTTGCCCTGGATGCACTGTTGGCATTGACCGATGCGCCTTCCAAATCTCCAGGCCCAGCAGAGGTTTCTCCACCGAACCGCGTGACTCATGGCCGCCCGATACGTATCGGCATCGCCCGTGATCGGGCATTTGGTTTTTACTACCCCGATGACCTTAGTGCTTTTGAGCGGGCCGGTGCCGAGTTAGTACCCTTTGACACCCTCAATGATGCCCGCTTACCATCGGTAGACGGGTTATTTATCGGCGGCGGGTTTCCTGAGTGCTTTATTGAGGCTCTGTCGGCCAATACCCCCCTGCGCGATGCCATTCGCGCCTTTATAGAAGGTGGTGGCCCAGCGTATGCCGAATGTGGAGGTCTGATGTATCTGACCCGCTCTATCAGTTGGCAGGGAGTATGTAAACCGATGGTAGGTGTGATTCCAGCCGACACGCAGGTTGGGCAAAGGCCGGTAGGACGGGGCTACATGCAGTTTCGGGCCTTATCTGACCATCCCTGGCCGATGGCAGCAGGCGCACCAGACAAAGTCTACAACGCACACGAGTTTCACTACTCCCACCTGGAAGGCCTCCCTGAGAGCACGAGTACAGTATTGTCTGTCGAGCGAGGCTACGGCCTGGACGGTGTTCGTGATGGCATCCATATTCATAATCTGCTGGCGACGTATGTCCATCAGCGCCACGTTCAGACCAATCCATGGGTTGATGCCTTTACGGCGTTTGTTCGCGCGCAGCGCACCTGAAAAAACTGCAGCCTACCAAAATTAACACGATATTCACTGGAGACACCGGACAAATATGTTATTGCGTATAACGGAAAAGGCTGCAAAACAGATTCTTGTTTCAGCAAACAGCAGTGGTATGCAGAAACTGGCGCTACGCATCGCTGGCCTGCGTGTGGCCGATGGGTCGATCGAGTACGCGATGGGTTTTGATGAGCCAGCGGAAAATGACACCCGCTTCACTCAGCACGAGGTGGATATTCTGATTGCACCGACCAGTACGGAACTGCTTAGTGGCGCTGTGCTTGATTTTGACACGCCTGAAAATGAGACTGAGCCACAGTTTATCTTCCTGAACCCAAACGACCCACTGTTTGAGCCGCCTGAGCCAGACTAGAAAGTGGTCAATGACATTGTGGCGGGTCGTAGCTGCTCCTATACTTGTATGTCGTGTACATATTTCCGTCCTTAACTTACAAGCCCGGCGATAGAGGCACAGGAGCTACCTGCGCCAGGCGTCGGCTTTTTAGCGAAACGGCGCCGTGGATATAGCCGGCCCATCGAACGACCCACGTGCTGATCCTCGGGTGCCTTTAGGTATAACTCCATCTGTCAGTTCTTTGCCGCCCACGGGGCGTGCTTTGCAACAGCGCTTTCAATGGTTGGCCGCCTTAATTCTGTTTCTCGCCCTGACAACAGCCGCGCTGGCATTGATACTCAGTATTCGCCCGGCTGCCCCCGGCCAGTTGGGTGCCTGGCTTGCGGCGACGTCCGTAGTTCTACTGGTGAGTCTTGGAGTTTTGCTGGTGCGGATACGGCAGTGGCTACTATGGCCGTTGCTACGGGTACGGCTTTGGGCATCTGAGATTCGCCAGGGTGACTTTTCGTCACGGCTGCAGTTATCCGACGTCGAAGCCATGAGTGGCCTGGGTGAGGACATCAACCGACTTGCCGAGTGGCTGGAATCTCTGGCGCATGAGCGCGAGCATGAGTTACAGGCGCAACGGGATCGCCTGGAGGAGCGCGCGCAACTTGCCAATGAGTTGCATGATTCGCTGGCCCAGACATTAGCCAGTTTAAGATTTCAGGTTCGTGTGCTTGACGACACTTTGCGCCAGGACAATGAATTGGCAGTATGGCAGGAGATGGAACGTATCCAGGGCAGTCTGGACGAGGCCAACGTCGAGTTGCGCGAACTGATCGCGCATTTTCGGACCCCCGCCTCCAAGCATGGGCTGATGCCCGGTATCCGTAAGTTGCTGTCACGTTTTCGCAAGGAAACCGGGACCGAGGCCGTTTTACAAAATCAGGCGCCTGACGTAGAACTTGGCGTCGAAGAAGAAAACCAGGTGTTGCGCATCGTCCAGGAGGCTTTGACCAATGCCCGCAAGCACAGCCAGGCCAACATGGTTCGGGTGTTGCTGAGCCAGGACAACGCGGGTCGTTTTCGGGTGATTATCGAAGATGATGGCATCGGATTTATACCAGAGGCCGAGGATCGCGACACAGATCGTCATTTCGGACTGGCAATCATGCGCGAACGTGCAGAGGCGGTGGGGGCCGCTCTTGGTGTCGAGAGTGAACCGGGAGAGGGCGCCCGCGTGGTCGTGGAACTGGCCCTGAAGAGTACTGTTGCCGATAAGCTTGAGATGAAAGCAGGAGTCTTATGAATGTACTGATAGTGGATGACCATGCACTGTTCCGGGTCGGGCTGCAAGGATTGTTAGAGCGCCGTGGTATCGAGATCATTGGCACCGCGGCAGACGGCGAGGAGGGTATTCGCCTGACACAGGAACTGCGCCCCGATGTGGTGTTACTAGACCTGCGGATGCCAGAACTGGGCGGGTTATCGGTGCTACGCCGTTTAGCCGATCAGGGTTTGGATGTTCCGGTGGTGATGCTGACAACCAGCGCCGATGAGACCGACCTTTCTGAAGCACTGCGCAATGGCGCACGCGGTTATCTACTGAAGGACATGGAGCCCGATGAGCTGATTGTAGCGTTGCAGGATATCGTTGCAGGCAAGGTTGTGGTCGCACCGGGCCTGACCGGTGTCCTGGCAGATCTCGTGCGCCATGGTGACCGACGCGAACGTAAGGACGAAATGGCTCCGTTCAGCAGCCTCACCCCGCGCGAGCACGAAATTCTCTGCCACCTGTCTGAGGGGCAAAGTAATAAGGTGATCGCCCGTCACTTGGACATCTCGGACGGAACCGTAAAACTCCATGTCAAAGCCATTTTACGTAAACTGAGCGTGCATTCCCGTGTCGAGGCGGCAGTCATGGCTGTCGAAAAAGGCGTTTGCTCACGCCACAAGCGTGACTGAGGGGTGCGACTTAGGGGTAGGATTTTCGTTCGCTGCGCCGCCGGCCTGCTCGCTGCGTTACCACACCGCGAATGACCCCCAGGCCATCAATTCGGATTCTCGGGTAGCCTTGCGCCAGCGCTTGCAGTGACCAGTGTTCTGTCTTTATCACCAGTTGGCGCAGGATAACCCCGTTGCCATGTTCGGCAACGACGAATGCGCCGTCACATACTGACCCGCCAGGCTCCACGATGATCACGCAGCCATCTTTAAATTCAGGCGCCATGCTGTCCCCCAAGACCTGGAGCGCAAAGGGCTCGTTCGAGGCGCAACTGCTCATGTCAGTCAGGGTCGGTCTGGTTGAGTTGGTCGACCAGGTCGTGCAGAGATCCGGTTTCCACGCAGTTGAGGATATCCGTAACCTGTCCTGGCAGCCCGGCTAGTGTGCTCTGACGCACCTGCTGGCGGATTTCCAGTAGTTGCGAAGGCTCCATACTGAAATGACGCAGGCCCAGTCCAAGCAATAGTCGGGTGAAAGCTGGATCACCGGCCATCTCGCCACACATCGAAACCGGGATGTCAGCTTCGTGCCCGGCTCGTATCACGGTGCGAATCAGCCGCAATACCGAAGGGTGTAACGGATCGTAAAGGTAGTTGACGCTGTCGTCGATACGATCAATGGCCAGCGTATACTGGATCAGATCGTTGGTGCCGATAGATAAAAAATCGAGTTTACGCGCAAACAGGTCCGCTGAAACTGCCGCTGCGGGTACTTCGATCATGCCACCGAGTGGTACCTTCGGATTGAATGCCACCCCCTCACGCTCCAATTCGGCGCAGACTTCGTTAACCAATGCCAGGCTTTGTTCAAGTTCGTGCAAACTGGAAAGCATCGGGATCATTATCTGCGCATCGCCATGAATCGCTGCGCGCAAAATGGCGCGCAATTGGGGCTTGAACAGGGATGGCTCGCTCAAGCACAGGCGAATGGCACGCAGTCCCAGCGCCGAGGTCGCAGTCGTCTCGCTATCAGGCCGACTGCCATCGACCTGCTTGTCAGCGCCAAGATCTAGTGTGCGGATCGTCACCGGGCCTTCGACCCTGCGCAGTACGTGACAGTACGCTTGGTACTGTTCGTCTTCGCTGGGGGGCTTTGGGCGATTCATGAACAGGAACTCGGTACGGTACAGTCCGACACCGGCCGCGCCGGCTGAGCGCAGACCTTCGATATCTTCAGGAAGCTCGATATTGGCCAGCAGGGTGATCGCCTCGCCGTCTTGGGTCACGGCTTTCTCGCTCTTGAGCAGTGTCAGGCGCCGCTGATGTTCAAGATGCTGTTGTTGCAACTCGCGAAACTGCGTCAGCAGCGGTTCGTCGGGTGCGACCAGTACCGTGCCGGTAGCTGCATCTACTATCAGTAGATCGTTATTGTGAATGGTGTCGATAACGTCATGCAGTCCAACAATGGCTGGCAGACCGAGGCTGCGTGCAAGGATCGCTGTGTGGGATATGGGTCCACCCAGGCTTGTCACAAAAGCCGCCATATTCCGGCCGCGCAGCATGATCGTGTCGGCAGGGGTCAGGTCACGGGCCACAATGATCTGCTCTGCCAAACTGCTACCCAGTGTTGCGAGGTCAGGCGGTTGCTCGCCCTGGCTGCGTGCCAACTCGTCCATGATTCGCCCCACGACTTGGGCAACATCATTTTTCTTGCTGCGCAGGTAGGGGTCGGCGATCTTCTCGAAAAAATCGATCAGCGTGTCGGCGTGACTTTTCAGTGCCCATTCAGCATTTTGCTGTTGTTCCTGTATGGTCTGTACCGGTTGCTGGGCAATTACTGGGTCGTCCAGCATGAGAAGGTGCACATCGATAAATGCGCTGGTTTCCGGTGGTGCATCGGTCGGTAGATTACGCTGGACTCGTTTGAGGTCGGCGCGCACCGCATCCACTGCGTGATTGAAGCGTTCGATTTCGCCAGACAGCGCGGTGGCGCTGATGTGGTAATAGGGAGTATCGTTATGCCCTTGATCGAGGACAATAGCGCGACCGATTGCGATTCCCCGGCCGATACCGGTGCCGCTAAGGGATAGCATTACTCATCTTCCTCGAAACGGTTGTTGATTAAGTGTTGCACCTGGGTCATGGCATCTTCAGCGTCAGCGCCGCTGGTGATCACCGTGAGTCTGGTTCCCTGGGTGGCTGCCAGCATCATCAGCCCCATGATGCTTTTGGCATCAGCCTGGTGTTCGTTCTGGCACAAAACAATATCGCTCTCGAATTGGTTTGCTGTCTTAACCAGTTTGGCGCAGGCCCGTGCATGCAGGCCCAGCCGGTTGACGATCTGTAGCTCGCGCTGCAGTTTCATACAGTTTCGGCCTGGGCTATGGGGTGCAGGTCGCGATGGCGGATTTGTACCAGACGGTCAGCGCTGTGGAACGCTTTTGCCAGGCGCTGGACCATGTACACGGAACGATGCTGTCCACCGGTACAGCCCAGGGCAATGGTCATATAACTACGGTCGCCACTGTCGAAATGCGGTAGCCAATGTGTCAGAAATACGATGAGTTGATTGGCCATCTCATGAGCCAGGGGAGAGAGTTCGAGAAAGGTGATCACTGGTGTATCCATCCCGGTCAGATCACGCAGATCCTTTTCCCAGTAAGGGTTGGGTAGGCAGCGCAGGTCGAAGATATAGTCAGCATCTACCGGCGGACCGTGTTTAAAGCCAAAAGATTGAAACAACAGGGTTGGGCCGCTCTGCAGTTCGCCAAAGGCAAATTCACGGATAACGGCACGCAATTCATGCGGGGTCGTGATGCTGGTATCGATGGTTCTCTCAGCTGCGTCGGCCAGCGGACCCAACAGGCGACGCTCCTCCAGGATGCCCTCGAGCAGGGGGGTGTCTTTGTCGGTGAGCGGGTGGCGTCGACGGGTTTCGCTGTAGCGCTGCAACAGTTTTTTGTTGTCAGCTTCAAGAAAGACAATTCGAACCGCAAAGCCCGCGGCACGCAGCTCGGCCAGGCCCAGATCCAGGGTTTGCAGGAATTCACGGTTGCGCGAGTCGATGCTGACCGCCGCGTTGCCCTCAGACCCGGATGAAGCGCGCTGCAGTTCCTGTGCCAACTGAACCAGCATGACAGCCGGTAGGTTATCAATACAAAAGTAGCCCAGGTCTTCTAGCGCGTGGAGGGCGATACTCTTGCCGGATCCGGACAGCCCGCTGACTATGATCAGATCCATAGTGGACGTTCGCTGTGTTTGTCTCATCGCTAAGCGGGCCTCGCCGATGCTGTGAGTGACTGGGCACCTTATTTACTCAGGCGTGCCCACAGCGTGAAACTCAAGTCAGCAGACGGTGCAGGGTATCGGCATCAGTCGCCTTGAAGATCTCTCGCCGGAACGGCGAATCAGAAAATGCACCGGCGAGTTGACTCAGTATTCTAAGGTGCTGATCAGTGGCCTCAGCCGGAACCAACAGGCCAATCACGAGCGTAATGGGTTTATCGTCGATAGCATCAAAATCCAGTGGTTGGTGTAAGCGCACTGCGGCAGCGATCGGCTCACTGATGCCGTTCAGCCGACCGTGGGGCAGGGCAATTCCGTCGCCAATACCCGTACTGCCAAGGCGTTCACGCTCGTTGAGCACGGCGAATACGGTATGCTGATCCATGTCGGGCAGTTGCCGCGAGAGCAGTTCTGCCAGTTCTTCCAGCATGCGTTTCTTGCTTGATACCTTGATCGCTACAGCGACCCGGTCACGGGTCAACAGGGTATGCAACGGACCCGCGCTGGTGGTTGCGGCGTTAGGTGCGGTCTGGCTCATGGTTTTTCTGACATCGTTTTGATGCCACCATCTATCTGATGATGATCAGTTGTTTTTCTCTTGTGTCGCATGACCTGGCGGTCCAGTTTATTGATTGCGGCGCCCATATTGGCAGCCTCGCCGTGTGCATGCAATTGAATGCCTCGGGCATTAACGGCCACCTCGGCAAGGTGGTGCGATTTTTCCACGTGCAGGGCTACATGGATAGTATTAAGCTCGTCAAAATGATGAACGAAGCGGTTCATCTTTTCACCGACATAATCACACAGCGAATTAGTGATTTTCAGGCGCTGACCGGTAATGCTGAGTTGCATGGAAAACCTCTTTTGAGAATTAGGCTACAGGACACTTCGTCGCTGGGTCACGGGGGGAATATTCATCTGCTCGCGGTATTTTGCCACTGTACGCCGGGCGATCTGGATACCCTCGTTGTCGAGTATCGTTACCAGTTGGCTGTCGCTCACCGGTTTTAACGGGGCTTCGGATTCTATCACTTTGCGGATCCGCGCTTGTACCGCACGGGCCGAGGTTGCCGACCCGGACGACTCCCCCACCCCACCTGAAAAAAAATATTTTAGCGGATAAACCCCGTGGGGCGTGAGCAGATGCTTTTGATCGACGGCGCGAGAGATGGTCGATTCATGTAACTCGAGTCGTTGCGCAATAACGCGCATGGTCAGGGGAGCGAGCGCCGAATCGCCGTAGTCCATAAAGCCTTGCTGGACATCAACGATCTCGCGTGCGACCCGCAGGATGGTGCTGTCCCGCTGTTCGAGACTACGGATGAACCACTGGGCATTGCGCAGGTTCTCCTGCAGGTATTTCTGTGTTGGCGGGTCCTGGCCCCTGAGATACTGGCGGTAATGGTCGTTAAGCCGGACTCGCTGGGCGTTTTCCTGGGTTAAAGAGGTGGTCCAGCGATCGCCCTGACGACGCACCATTGCATCGGGGATGATACTGGTTGCCACTTGCTCGAAGAGGCGCTCGCCCGGCTTGGGGTCCAGCGAGTGGATCAAAGCCAGTGCCCGCGCGAGTGTCGGGCGGTCTATATCCAATAGCCGCACCAATTCATCGTAGCGGTGAGCCGATAACAGCGCCAAATGTGTCTCGACCAATCGCTGGGCAGTGTTGAGTTCAGGAGTGTTAGGATCCAGTGCTGACAATTGCAGGGTTAGACATTCGCGCAGGTCGCGTGCACCGATCCCAGGCCAGGACAACTGCTGTAACAGGTGCAGTACTGAATTAATCTCGGAATCTTCCGGCACCGTTTGTGGTGCCAGAATCTGACGTAATTCATCGTAGTCCACCGCCAGGTAACCTTGTGGATCAAGGCAGCCGATCAGGGCACGGGCAATCCACTGGTCAGATTCGCTCAGGCGGTGCAATGCCAGTTCGCCAAGCAGGACCTGTGTCATGTCGTCAGGCGGGTTTTGCCATTGTGACTCAGCACTGACAGAAACACTCGAAGACGAGTCGAAACTGGACGAGGCCTGTGAAGGCTCATCCCAGTGGTAAGCCGAAGTTGCCATACTGTCCCAATAGTGTTCGTTGGGATCATCCCGGTCTGCATGGATCTCATCTTCTAGTGCCGATTCCTCATCGGTATCGACGACGGGCAGATCTGGGAGTGGGGCATCCGGGCCCGTGGATTCAGCTTCCTCAAGAAATGGATTCGACTCCATGGCGACGCTGATTTCCTGAGTCAGGTCGGCATAAGACACCTGCAGAAGGCGGATCGATTGCTGTAACTGGGGGGTCAACTGCAGCCGCTGGTTGTGACGGATTTGAAGCGCCTGTTTCAATTCTTTGCCTGTACTAGGTCGTAAAGCTGCGACACAACTACAAGCGGAAACTCGTGCCGAGATAGACCGAGCGCACCTCCTCATGTGCGAGGATATGCTCAGAGGTTCCGGAAGTCAGGACCCGGCCCTGTGTCAGGATGTAAGCGCGGTCACAGATATTCAATGTTTCCCGTACGTTATGGTCGGTGATCAGCAAGCCGATGCCCATATCTCGCAAGTCCGCGATGAGTTTTTGGATATCGCCAACGGATATCGGGTCGATTCCAGCAAAGGGTTCATCCAGCAGCATGAATGCCGGCCGCAGGGAAACGGCTCGAGCAATTTCGACCCGCCGCCGCTCGCCACCAGAAAGGCTGTAACCATAGTCACCGGCCTTGTGAGAGATGCCAAAGTGTTCCAGCATCTCGTCTGCACGCTGTTCCCGGTCTACACGAGCCAGATCAGGCAGAGCTTCAAGGACGGCAAGCAGATTCTCGCGCACCGTGAGGCGGCGGAAAATAGAGGGCTCCTGTGGCAGGTAGCCAATACCTTTTCGAGCTCGCTGATGCATGGGTAAAGTGCTGATATCTTCGCCATCCAGCCAGATGCTGCCAGCATCCCGGCGCACGAGACCGCAGATCATGTAAAAGCAGGTGGTTTTGCCGGCGCCATTTGGTCCCAGAAGACCGACGACTTCTCCGCCGCTGACTTCAAGATCGACCTCGTCTACGACGACGTTGCCACCGAAGCGCTTAATTAGTCCTCGGGCTTTGAGTGTGCTCATCAGGGTACCATCCGCCGCCCGCATGGCGGGTGGCTGGTGCAGTTAATCCGTCGTGCCGGGGCGTGCCAGCTTGCGCCAGTCATCTTGCCACTGCCCGGTCCTGCCGGGCTTATGTATTCGGGCACTGGGTATCCAGGCCCTGAAATTTGCCGGGGGCTCAATCTGTTTCCAGTCGCCGCGCACCGCGATAACCCAGACCTTCTGTCCCCGGTTAGCTTCACCAGTCACCTTTGAGCCCGCTCCGGCCGAAGGGGCTGAACGCAGGCGCACTCGCGAACCCGTCACCACTCCAATACCTGCATTGGATGAAACGAATTTTCCATAAATCCAGACTTTAATTCCTCGGGGTGCGCTAATCTGGGCCCAGCCGTCACCAGAGCGCAATACCTGTACCGGGGTGTTAGCCGCCAGGGTACCCAACTGGGGGGCAGTCACGCTGCGCTGGGCAAAAACCGTTGCTCCTTTGTTGTCGATATAACGCATGGCAGGCGTATTTGCAGTTTCAACCTTAGCTGCACTGGTGGTGGGCGTTGTTGTTCTGTTGCTGTTATTTTTTGCATCAGGTTGGATAACCAGCCGGGGTCGGCCTGAATCCCCCTGCGAGATGACCGTGGGTGCATCTTCGCCAGCGCGCGTTGTGCGGGTCGGTGCTGTGGCTCCGCCACGCACCTTGATTCGGTCCTGAGCCATATCGTACACAATACGCTGACCTTCGATCGAATCCCGGTCTTGCCTTAGCTGGGCATCGGTAATGAAGGTAACGATATTGTGGACTTCATCCAGCTCAATTGTCTGGCCCGTGCCGATAATGTCGTGATCCTTGCCTTCGGGCCTTTGGCGGAAAACAGCGGGGTTACCCTTGGCTACCGCATGGTCCAGTTGCTCGCCGCGGTAAAAAAGTTCGATTTCATCGGCGAGGATACGAATGGTGCCCTGGCGGACAGAGACATTGCCTCGGTAGATTCGTTTGCCACTGCCAAAGTCCAATTCGACTTCGTCGGCTTCAATCAACGCACTTTGGTTGCGATCCGACTCCAGCGCCAGGGCGCTAAGTGGGGCTATGGCCAGACAGGCCAGTAGAGAGATCACAGTACGGTGCATAACTAAATTTTACCAAACCTGTGGCGGAGTTGGTTTAGCCACCACGTTCGAGGCGAACAGTCAGGCGCTCGGTATGGGTAACGCTCCCCGGGTCCCCTTCGCTGGGGTTCTGGGTGACCTCGACGTTGCCAGTGAGCAGCACGTCCTTGCCATCACCCGACAGCCAGCCGGACTCACTGGTGGTATGGCGCAAGGGCTGGTCGCCCTGATATTGCACGAGGTGCGGAGCATCCAGCAGCGAGGTGTTGTCGTCCGGGAAATGTACTAAGCGCTCTGCCTTGAGTACGTAGATGACGCCAGCTTCGTCGCGGCCTGTCGCTGTGAAACTCTGGATGTAGTAATCGGGTTCATGTGTCGAGGACAGCGGGGGCTTGACCGCAGGGGGCTCCAACAGGCTGACCTGCAGCCAAATGCCGAGTGCTGCCATAGTGCCCAGCACCCCCAGCAAGACCATTCGTTCAAGATAGCGGTGCACGGGTTCAGAAGACCCCAGCGCGGATCAGGTCCAGCGCATTCAACGCGCCGGCCGGTCGGCCGTCAGCATCCACCACGAAAACCCCATTGATCGAATGACGCTGCATCAGCTCTACCACCTCGGCCGCCAGGGTTGTTGCAGGTATGGTGTGGGGTTTTTGCACCATGACCGAGCCCACTTTGCAACGGTTGACATCTACGCCCTGGTTCAGCGAACGCCGAAGGTCTCCATCGGTATAGATACCACAAAGCAGGCCATCATCATCGATGACGCCAATCATGCCCAGGCGCTTGGCTGACATCTCGGCCAGCGCATCAAGCAGTGATGTCGTGTGGGTCACCAACGGCAGAGCATCACCGGTATGCATAACGTCCTGGGTATACACCAGCAGTCGCCGACCGAGCGCTCCACCGGGGTGCGAGCGGGCAAAATCGTCAGCACTAAAATCGCGTGCTTTGAGTACTGCAACTGCAAGAGCGTCACCCATCGCCAGCGTTGCAGTGGTGCTGGCTGTGGGTGCGAGGTTGTGTGGGCACGCTTCGCGCTCGACGCTGACATCCAGGCAAACATCCGCGGCAACGCCAAGCGAGGATGTGGTGCGCCCGGTCATCGCCAGCAGTGTAACGCCCATGCGTTTTATAATCGGCAGGATGGTGAGCACTTCTGGGGTTTCACCAGAGTTGGAAATAGCGATGACGAGGTCCCCAGGCATGATCATCCCCAGGTCGCCGTGGCTGGCTTCACCTGGGTGGACGAAAAATGCGGGTGTGCCGGTACTTGCCAGGGTAGAAGCGATCTTCCCACCGATATGGCTCGATTTGCCCATGCCGACGACAACCACCCGGCCGGTGCATTCCAGCAGGGCATGGCAGGCACGGGCGAAATTGTCGTCCAGCCGCTGTCCCAATTCCGCCAGGGCCTGGTGTTCGCGCGCAATTACCGCGCGGCCATCGGCAACAAAAGGGGGCTCGGTCATGCCGGGAAATTACTCAAAGGATTGCTGATCTCGCGAATACCACGGAGCATAGGGTTCAATCTGGGTTATTCTAAAGGAAAGGCTTGAGCGAGATGGTCTAACGTTCTTTGATGCAGACTTCATTGCAAATTGGCACTCGTGGGTGGATTTATCCCACCTGGAATAAGGCATTTTATGATCCGGATCTGCCGGTGGAATGGCAACTGTCCTGGTATGCTAATCATCTGCGAGCGGTACTGGTTCCGGCTGATACTATGCATGAGATGAACGTTGCAAGGGCACAGGACTGGGTCGAGGATACGGATCCTGAGTTTCGTTTTATCGTTGAAATTGGCCCTTCAGGCCCAGATGAAGGCGGGGATCAGGTGAGAGCTTCTTTTGCCAGGTCACTGGCCCAATCATTTGCCGGACAACTGGATGCGCTGCTTTTTACGTTCCAGCCGGGCTCAGTTCCCGATTGGGTCGTACTTGACACGTTGCGCCAAGATTTTCCGGAAGTGGCGATCTGTGTCGACGGGGTAACTGCCGATGCGATGCCGGCCGGTTATGGTAACTGCTGGCATGTTGGCGAAGGTGCATCTTTGGTGCCTTCTCCTTACACGGTAACTTTTTGTGCCCATGGCGCGCTATCGATCTTGCGGGAGGTCATCCAGACAGTGCGGGACACGCTGCCTGATCGCGGCGCCTTGATACTGACCGACCCAGAGCTTGCCTACCACCATGCCAAAGAGGCACGTATGATTGCTGACCTGCTAGACGCATGATGGAACCCTTCGCTCGGCGCTACGATGCTTGGGTGCTCGGCCGGCCACTTCTGGTGTTACTGGCGCTGGCGCTCGCGCTGGGGTTTTTTGTCTGGCAAGCGCGTGATTTTCGCCTTGATGCCTCGGCAGATTCCTTGCTGCTGGAAGATGATCACGATCTGCAGGTATTTCGGGATCTGTCGGATCGTTACCGCTCACGCAGTTTCCTGGTGGTTGCGCTGACTCCGCATGATGGGGTGTTTACGCCGGCAACACTCAAACGTATTGCCCGCCTGGCCGAAGATCTCGCTGCAGTGGGAGGCATTGAATCGGTGGTTTCCCTGCTTGATGCTCCGCTGTTGGCCCAGGGAGAGTCGTCTTTGATGCAGCTTAGTGGCGACTATCGTACTCTGCGTGACGCCGGGGTCGATCTTGCAAAGGCCCGCGAGGAACTGATCGCCAGCCCGGTGTTCTCCGAGCTTGTTATCAGTGTCGACGGCACCGCCACGGCGCTACAGTTAAACCTTGAAGATACCCCTCGTTTTCGCGAACTCCAGGATGAAAAACGAGCGCTCGCCGCACGAGTTCGTGACGGCGTAGCCAGTCCCGCTGAAAGGGCGCGACTAGATCAAGTTCGAC
>Ga0302137_1000465_pt1 | contig 17351 bp, 19 predicted proteins | sample CBN3_SCM_MG_FD_203127 | JGI IMG/M metagenome (GOLD analysis project Ga0302137, IMG submission 203127) | Marine microbial communities from Western Arctic Ocean, Canada - CBN3_SCM | ecosystem: Environmental > Aquatic > Marine > Oceanic | place: Canada: Western Arctic Ocean | collected 2017-09-15 | reverse complement strand
CTAACTAAAGTGCCTCAAGGCGCATGCCGAAAACACAGCTCTTCAGGATATTTTTGATGGCATTAAAAAAATTAATAATTACGTTATCTATAGCATATTATTGCTATAATCTTTCTTCGCTAACTGGAAAACAGATTATGAATTTTACTTCTGTACGGCGTGTCGCTCTAATTTTTTTAATAACCGTAAATTACGCTAATGCTCAAAATATTGTTTCAGATCAAACGCGCTATTTTGAGTTGAATGCCGAAATACTTAATGAGCCTTGTTTAGATTACGCGGGAAAACGATACAAAGCGCAGTTTGCCTTGCAAAATAATTCAGGCACTTCTGCATTAAAAATAATTAATGCTGCTGAGTTACCTGCAGCGCTAACCGTAGATACATTTGGGGATTCTTACGACCCCAAAAAAAATTGCGTTAGGCTATCCTAGAGCACCAGCGGCTTACATTATAATATTACATCATTAGTATTGGCTGAAGGTAATAGCGATAATAATTTGCGATACGATCTTCGCATGCTTGCGGATATAAATGATTTAAGCAAGGGGTTTGAAATCACTTTCGCGTGTGCAAGTAACTTTACTGTCGCTGAATTTATGAGATGCACCAAGTTAAATATTCCTAATTTAAACCCAGAGCATCACTATTTATTTTCTGACAATATTTCTAAGGACTGGATAAGAGACTACAAACAAATCATGTCAATGCTTATAGAGATGGGTTTGGGTTACGACCGTTGGGTGCATATTACCTATGAGCTGGAAGGGGATAATACTGCTGCGATTCAAACACGCAATCAGATAGGAGCTGGGAGTGACAGGGGGGATATTCAAACTATTGAAGATATTCATGTTCGGAGAGGTTGCTTGGCAGGCTTTTCTGCTTTTGGTGGAGATGGTGCAAATCCAACCAAGCGAGGCTATGACTTTTGTATACAACCTAACCCTTTCACTGATCCGGTCTTTGAAAATGATCGCAGTGTTGATGGGCTTGATCTTTACCCTTACTCGATAATACATGGGTTGCTTCATGAGTACTTTCATCACTTCCAGAGAATGCACACACTTGACGGTATGTTGGATATGGAAGGTTCAAGTAATTGCTGCGGAGTCGCGCTTAATGTGCCACCGTTTTGGAGCGAAGGCTCTGCTGTAATTTTCCCTGATCTTTTTCTTTACGAAAAGTTTTACGACTTGGAGCACACAGTGAGGACTGGCTTTAAACTACCGGGTTTTTATGATCGATCTTTTGAAGTTTGCCAGGGGATGGATTATTTCCTTTGCGATAGGAAAAACGGATGGTTTATAAGAGAAAAAGAGACAATGCAAGGTTATGAAAACGGTAAGAGCCGGGTTACCAACTCAATTGCTGCCAGGTAACCCTTACGCGAATTAGTGTGAATTCTCTACATTAGAAGACCAACTGGTGGATCAAGCTCTACCGAGAAAACTGATTTGTCAGTGGACCTTGACCGCCCCAATCCCGCTCCGCCGTTGTCTGATATAACGGACAGATTGGGGATAAAACACGCGGGAAACCGCTGTTAAGAAGCTGAAGCGGAGCTCGCTAATTTTCCTGTGCCAATGCGTTACCACTCTCCAACGCTGTACGCTCGTCCGGGTGAAGGCTTAGCAAAGCCGTGCCAAAAGACCCGTCCCGCTGTTTTCTTTCCATCAACTGCGACTTTCGCTCAACCACCATGGAATCGTATTCGTCTTCTTCCAGATAAGTCACGCTCACGTGAAAGTGGGACATGGCATCCACGCTACGCCCCCCGAATACCACCCATTGGTCTGGGTCTATGGAAAGAGGGTTGTTTTCCGTGTTGTCGAAATGGGTGCGCATAACAATGGCTGTGCCGGTGGGAAGAATGGGCCTGGCATCATCGGCAAAAACGAATGAAGTTTGCCAGTTGTGATTGTAGTTATTAATCGACGCGATTATATCTCTGCGATTGGCTCCAGGGCCGTAGTAATCTCTCACCCGGCCTGGCCATACCACTTCGATCGACATGGCGACGCCATGCAAGTGCATATGGCCACGAAAGCTGTTGAGCAAGACCGGTTGGTCTAGAACCCAGGTTCGATACATGGTCTGGGTGCCGTGGGGTGGGATCAGGATATCCCGCCCGCGAGCTTGGCCCGAGTCAAATTGATCCACCAGATGATGTATCTCTACATTAGCGATTGTTGCAGGCGGCTCGTCTTCGGGATGGAACCAGAACGCGACCTCAATATTGTCATCGAACTCTTCACCGATGGGGAAGTAATGGGCACCAAAATTGATGACCCCAGGACCTGTTTCAAAGAGGATGCCGGTATCCTCACCGAAGAAATCCCAGCGCTTGCCAGCACCAGCACCCACCACACGACCAGAAGGCCCCTCTTCGAGTCTCAGCGACACATTGTTGTGATGCAGCGCAGCACGGCCTTTGATAGTGTTGCGAATCTCTGCCGCTTTTAAAAATCGAGGTGCTAGAAGCTCTGGCCATTCCACGTCCACCGATGGCCAGAAATCGCCTCCTTCGGCGCGAACTGCGATGGGTCCAGTTTCAAATACCATGTCGGGTGGGCCCAGGTCAGGCTCGAGTTCCCATTCCAGCCAGTTCGGCCAATCCACCGGTGGTGGCAGGTTGGCGGAATCGCCCTCGGGTGTACCGGCATCGACCCAGGCTACCAAGGTGTCGATGTCTTTACTGCTCAGTGAAAAGTCGTTTTTGTATTCTTGAATGCCGATAGTCGGATCGAGGTGCCAGGGTGGCATCACGCGTCGGGTCACGTTGGTCTTGATGAGAGGTGCCCAGGCCCGAACCTGTTCATAGGTTTGCAGCGGCATTGGCGCTATGCCACCGGGCTGATGGCAACGCTGACAGTTCTGCTGCAGGATACGCACCACTTCGTTGGAGTAAGTCGGGGGGCTGTCCACTGTCAGTGCGCTCTCAGCAGACCAGGTCGCTTGCAGGGGAACAAACAGGAGCGTGAGTCCGCTCAGCCACAATAGCAACCGATTTTTACCTGGTCGTGGCCAGTCGGATTGTGCCTTATCTAGTTGTTTTTGCATCTGCCTGTCCTCGCATTTCTACTTGTTTAAATTCAGGGTAAAGTCGTTTGTTATGACGCGCCACTCTTAATTCACATTGATTCTGACATAGGCATTGGTCCAGCAGCACCAGAATTCGAAATCAGACGTCTCATAGGCTGCACGACCGGATTGGTTGTACGCCTGTATGTGCACAATGTATTCCCCCGGTTCACTGAACACGGCATCGGTTGCCGCCTGTCCGTAAGCAAACTCAGACTCCTGCCAGTTCGAGGCATCAATCACGCCAATAGTATCTTCCTTCCATGAATTCCAGTTCGAGGTGAATATGACCTCGCCCGGCCCCTGATACTTGAACCACCGTACTCGAATTCCCCGGTTATCCTCGTCACGGAATGGATTGTCGCGCCGCACCCTGGCGGTAAGTGTAACCGGCACACCCACCTCGGTGGTCAGAGTTTCGGACACCATGCCCCGGTTAAACCCGACGCGGCCCTCAGCGATTGGACCCTCCGCCGTCAATCTGACCTTGGGCGGGCTATTTTTGCGTGAGGGTTGTAAGGGCTCATCATGGCGATAGGTGCTGAATTTAAGGCGACCCGGTGAGCTGAATTCCTGTTCGGATTGTTGGTCAATCAATGTCCACACCACATCGCGATCTCCCCAATCCTCTGGCACCGTTACACTGAGCATACAGTAGTGGCGGCGCCCCCCATTAGGTTGCGGCATGAAATGAGTGGGCTGCAAACCGTTGAACTCGGCCGGCTCAATATAATTGTTGGGACCGATGGGTATGTCAAAGATTTCTACCGTGTTGGTGTTGAAGTAACCGAAACATAGTTGAAAAGTGCCGTCAGGGTTGGGGAACCAGCCTTCAAAAATTGGGATAACAGGCCCGCCGGTGGCCCTGACTAATTGTGGGTCATTCTGATGGCCACCCGGTGGCGCTACCCGGTTCCACCCGGGGACTCTTGCTTGTCCTTCGCTCGTTGTCAAATTCAGAGAAGCGACAGCTATACCCAGCAGGGCAATGCACAGAGTTTTTTTCATTGACTTGATTCCATCATATATTCAACCCGCTAATCCCTTCAGCCCTACCTGCTGGTAAAAGCTGCCGTTAATGACGTAATGCGCATTTGCTACCTTGTTGAGTACTATACTTACCCGTCAGACCGCTCTGAAATAGCATAACCGCCTAGCAGGGTATAGCTCACTACATAATAGTACTCACAAAATGGTCAAAACTGATAGTTAATCCTGGCATAAGATGTTATATCGGGGCGCGTGATGGTAAGGGTTTTGATGGCGTTATAAGGAAACCTCAGTGTGAGTGGGCAATAGCCGCTTATTACCTCGCTTATTTAACCTCTTTTCAAGTAATGTGGGTAGATATTCCAAGGGACATGTGGGCATTAGGGTTCCCAGGCTCATTTAAAAAGCATGTTGGTATGACGGTCGATCAATTTGCTGAGAGTTACTCAAATTTTATGAGCGAAGGATCGGCTAATGACCCTGCGCCAGAAGGGTTCTTTCCGACCAAGCCTCTGAGTGAGTTAGTAGATTTTTGGTCATTGAAAACAAATCCGAGCGGTGTGGCCCAATAGCTTACAGTTACGATTAGACATACCATATGAACATTGTGGGTTATCCGTTACTTCTGTTGCGTTAAATTAATCATCAATCGCTTTCACGGCCGTTTTCTAGGTGTGTGTTTCTACTGTATCAAAGAGCAGGACATAAGTATCTTGCTGACTTATCAGCAACGAACTATAAAACAGAAAACCCAATGACGAGAGCGATTATAGTAGGAGCGAATAGCGGTATTGCTTGGACCATCATCGAACAGTTATTGAATGGCGGCGTGGTCGAACACGTTACTGCGATAAGCAGAAGTTCAAACTCTGACCTGCAATCTAGGATGCAATGGATACGTTGTAACTATTCTGAAGCATCGATAAAAACTGTGTGTGCAAATCTTGCAAGCGATACTAACGAATTCTCTCATGTATTTATTTCCAATGGGGTATTGCATGCAGAGTAGCTAGGTCTGGAAAAACGCTTTGAAGATATAACAGCAGCGAAGCTAGAGACAGTCTTGCAGACCAACACCATCATTCCAATGCACTGGCTGGCAAGCCTATTGCCCGCACTAAATGGTGCGCTAAACTGTTCAGTGGCGATTTTCAGTGCACGGGCTGGCAGTATCACAGACAATAGATCTGGCGGTTAGTATGCCTATCGCGCATCCAAATCGGCATTGAATATGCTCATAAAGAAAGCAAGTATTGAGTACCAGCGCCGAGCCAGTAATGTAAACCTTCTTGCGTTTCATCTTGGAACTACAGGCACAAAGCTATCTAAGCCTTTTCAGTACCCCGTGCCAAAAAAACTGTTTACACCCGCTTTCATTGCGAGCTCATTGCTAGAAATTATGGAGAATCTAGATCATGACAGCGGCGCGGAGTTTCTAGATTGGACCAGGAAGCCCATAGGTTGATAACGAACTACTCGAAACTTCTCACGGAGTAACAAGGTAGAATTGGACTAAGTCGATCTTATTTCTTCTGATCTGGACATAATTGTGGAGAGGGCGAAAGCCATTGGCTCTTACACAAAAAGTCACATGAGTTTAATCGCTCAGAATCTTCAGTTAAGGAGTGCGGATATTTCTTCTTCGATTAAATTCTTATCCCGCAATTCACCATACAGCTTGCTCGGGGTATAGCTGCTCGCGAGACCTAGAATAACCCCTAATACGGAACCGCGATGGACATTGTCGCCACCCAAGTTGGTATTTGCCAGTAATCCGGCCTCAGGCTTGTCAACATATTTATACGCCAGATAGAGGACGCTCGGCCAAGAGTCGCTTATATAGCATGCGGAGGAGAATAAGCGGCCGACCACCTCATAGTCGGAATGCACCTTGCCTAACAATTGAGGCATGGCTATTCCAATGCTGCGTTTGGCACATACGGCGATGATTTCCTGAGCATGCTGCGCGTCTGAGCTAAATAGCAGGGAATCTAGCAGACCAACATAGTCACTGCAGGCTTTTGCTAGGGACTTATCTGGGTGAGTGAGCTGGATATGATTGTGGCAGATGACTTTTACGTCTTTAAGAGGGGTGCCCAGCAAACGTTCAGAAATGAAAATTGGGGCGATTGTTACCAAACCTCCTATAGACGCAGTATCGTGCGTTACGGCACCACACTTGTTATGAGGTTTACCCGCAGATAGGTTGGCAAAGAATCCACGATGATAGGACTCAGCGTAGGTATCTGGGTGCAATGCGGGATTGGCTGTCATTAATTCGATATAAGCCTTGAGGAACTTTTCCTCATCGTAATGGCCACCGTTGGAGGCGAGAGTTCGCATTATTATTCGGGCACAGTGTGCATTTAATGTATTCTCTCCAGCGAGCATACCTTGGTGATAGTGTTGGTTTGGTTGATTCCAGAATTGGCGTTTTCCTTTAAGAATGACATCGCCCACGATTTCCGGTTGCGAGCTACCGGGACGTTTTGCGTCACGTCCTCCATGTTTGGTGGAATGCAGTGACATAATTGAGGACGGGTGATGTTTGGGAGCGGCCTCTAGTTTCGTAATGCCACCGGAAAATTGTTTGAAAATATCCATTGGGTTGTAATACCAATGAACTGGCATAGCCAGAGAATCTCCCACAAACATGGATCGCAAAGAAGCTTCCGCGCGTTTCTGTGATATGGATAAGTTTGACATGGTAATTCCCTATCCTTTGCTTCCGCTTGTTTCAGGCTTTAGAGTAATAATACTGATACGCTCTTTTACTTATTCTAGATTACCATGGCTAAATTGACTTCCTTAAAGTGATTACTATAAGATTAAATCATCTTTAGGCTATTTCTGAGTGAGAACCCAGCAACTGCATCAGGACTAATTAAGAGCACAGTCTGGAGCGGATTGAACTGCTCTCTTGAACAACGCGTTATGGGTGAAGAATGTCTCAGCTCTGAAAGAGCAGAATTATCTAGGCAGTTTCTCCATAATGCTTTTATAGATTCTCAATAAACTTTGAATGAACTGGAGCAAACCAATGAAGCTATTACTCAACGCTAACAAATTAATAGCGCTATTTTTTTTCAGCATTATTTCGTCACAATTAGCTGCTCAAGACTATTCCTATAACCCACAAAGATCTGCCATTTTACTAATTGATCCTTACAATGAGTTTCTATCCGAAGGTGGGCTTCTCTACCCTCTGTCTAAAGAAACACTGGATGCAAACAATGCCATCGCCAATATGAAGGCCGTAGTGGATGCGGCCAGAGAATCCGGTATTAAGGTGATCTATGTCCCACACAATCATTACGATGAAGGTGATTACGATGATTGGAAATTTGGCGGAGGATCAGGCCGCGTGTTTAAGGCGGGTACGTGGAATGTTGAGTATCATCCAGATTTGCAGAAACAACCCGGTGATTTAGAAGCCCGTCAGCACTGGAAGTCTAGCGGGTTTGCAAATACAGACTTGGATTTCTTACTAAAAATGCATGATATTGACCACGTAATTCTGGCTGGCATGCGGGCTAACACCTGTATTGAATCGACAGCCCGCTATGCAGTTGAACTTGGCTACCACACCACCATGCTTACCGATGCTATCGGTGCTTTCAATATGAAGGAAATGCAAGCGGCAGTCGAAATCGACTATCCGGTAATTAGTCAGAACGTGCTCTCAACACAAGAGTTTATTGCTGCTATCGAATAGGTTATTAGTCAGAAGAGGTCAGATTACTTTGATCCTGCTTGGTAAGTTCTAGCAACGGATGTTATTTGGTGTCAGAATCTGGCCAGCGAGCTGATTGTGTGGATATAAGGACATAGAGATGCAACCAGGGGCAGAAGAATCCATAGCACACTCTAACCTCGCAAATATAATTTATTGATTCACATAAAAATCGGTCGCGCTGTCTCCTGAATTGTAATTATCAAACCTGACCTGAGGATAAAAAAATTTTTTAGGTTTACTTTGTTTGAGCAGTCCCCTCCATAATCAAGTTCAGACCAGAAAAATTCTAATCGACCCAGCTTCATTCTACCTGCTTAGCATCTCTATTCTAACTCGCCGAGATTTTTTTTAGATGCTATAGATCCAATGCGCCAGACTGTGCGTATATCTCTACAATATGCGAACGACCAAAACATGATGAAAACCTTTCACACCGAAAATCTGAGTCGGACGCGGAAAGTATGTGTATATATTGGGGCCGGACTACTAATCCTGTCTAGCATACTCTTCGTGGGTACATTGCTCAGTGTTTTTGAGCTGGAATCATTCGCAGTTTTAGGCCATAGCGGAGTACGAACTCTTGCCGGCATCTTTGTAGCTGGCTGTTTGCTCGCTGCCATTGGTTTTTATGACGAATAATTGGAGAAAAAACATGTTCAAACAATCCGACTTTTTTATACTTTTAGCCGTAGGCGTTTCATTTGCCGTCTCCAGCTATCTTTGGTTCACAGGTCAGCATGAAGAAGGGCTCTTTACTGCAATATGGGTGCCTTCGATTCTATGTTTTGGGATTTATTTCAAACTTATAGCGATAAGAGGTTCAATATCATGAATTCTATGACATTATTTTATATCGCGATGGTTGTTTTTGGCCTGATGATCACAGGATTGTATCTATCAGTGCGTGAATTCCTCTCCACTAGTGAAGAACCTTCCCAAGGAAAAGGTCCAAAGCCTGCCGAGATATGACAAGGCATTGAGGGTGGCGCAATTCTAAGACACAGTGATACTGAGTTCAAAATGCGCTGTCCCCAATCACTCGCTTATCCTGGCAGTCAGTAATGGCTCTGATGATATTGCCTTGCTTCTCTGTCGTATGATCGCCCGCATTCGTCAATTAGTCGTCGGTAATTTGAGTTTTCCGGAATATTCCAAAACCCATATAGGCAAGGCCTATAGATAACAGCGGGTTGATGTAGTTAAAAAATGCCCACGGGGCATACTCTAACGGTGACATACTGAGCACGCCCGTAATAAACGCGCCCGAAGTTGTCCAAGGAATTAGCGAGGTACTTAATGTCGCCCCCTCTTCCAGACAACGAGACAGCATGTGTTTCTCGAGGCCATCTTCTTCGTAAGAATCTTTGAATATTTGCCCGCCGAATATGATAGAGAGATAGCCTTCACCCATACTCATATTGGAGACAACGCCGGCGCCAATCGTCGCCGCAATAAGGCTTGCGGAACGCTTGATGCGCCTCAGCATCCCGCTCAACAGTACCCGTACAAAGCCCGCGCGATCGAGAATGCCGCCGAGAGATAATGCTATTAGCGCAAGAGACATCGTCCACATCATACTTGTTATACCTCCGCGGCTAAGGAGGGTGTCGAGTTGTTCAAGCCCCGTAGATGCAACGTAGCCGGTGTGCAAACTATTTAGAACCTCCGCGATAGTTCTATCTTGAATTGCGACGGCCAGCACCACCGCTGTCCCGACACTGGCGAGCATGCTGACTTCGGCCGGGGCTCGTTTGAGACTGAGAGTAAGTAACACCAATAGCGGTAACAGAGTCAATGGACTGATGGCAAATTCAATTTGGAGATGCTGGCTTAATATCAATAACTCTTCCGCTGAGAGAGTCTGTCCGCTGTAGTACAATCCGAATAATGTGAATAGAATAATACTGATGATGTACGTCGGCACGGTAGTGTATAGCATCGACTTGATGTGGGAGTAGAGATCCGTGTCTGCACTCATGGCCGCGAGATTGGTTGTGTCTGAAACGGGCGACATTTTGTCACCGAAACTCGCGCCGGAAACAACCATGCCAGCCACGAGTGGCAGCGGAATGCCTAGCGCGGCTCCTAGTCCCATGAGGACAACACCGATCGTACCAATTGTTCCCCATGCTGTACCTGTCGCAAGCGACATGAGACTGCATAGCACCAAACCCGCAGGCAGAAAGAAAGTTGGATGGAGTAAATCCAGGCCGTAGTAGATGAGCCCACCGATAGTGCCGCTCTCGATTAATGCAGCGATGAGTATGCCAATCAAGAAAAAAATAAAAATCGCACCTAGCCCTTTCTGAATGCCAGAAATCATTGCAGACTTGATCTCTAGGTAGTTGAATCCTAGCAGTGAAGAGTGACTCGCAACCCACACGACTGAGAGTACCAGCAGGCTATGCAGGCTGATCCCCAACCATAACATTCCAGAAATCACGATCACGATGACACCGCTAAAACAGATCAGGGAATGCAAAAAACTAGGGTCTTGTGGTTCTTCCGTAGAATCAGCCATAATGCGATATTGTACTCAAATATTGTGCCTCTATTAGTCCAGATTTTACTCTTGTATGCGGATGAGGCAACTATAACTATTGACCTTCCAGAAAATAGAGAAAATTAATTGGGGTCAGAGTAACTATACATTATTTTGAACATTGCAATTCTGTAAATTCACAGCACACTCTGATTTCGTCATTTTTACTCATTAATAAGAATTGGAATAATTCTTTTTCCAATTTCTGATTCACCAACAAATACAGGCAGTGTATGTCAGGCAATAGTGTAATCCACGTTATAGGTCAGTTTGTACTGCCTAACTAAAATTCCTGCTGGTTGTTTCCCTCCTGCACTATCGGGCTCCACATTGCGTATAGATCAAACCAGCTGTAAGATTTAATTTCAATCAAGAAAAAAAGGTAGAACATCATGCTTTTCGGTAAAACTGTACTGGGAGTTTCGGCTCTTGTCTTCATTGGTTATGGTCTTGTCAGCCTGGCATCTCCAGGGATACCCGCCGGATTTGCCGGCCTGGTAATGAGCAACGGTGACGCTCTTGCCGAAATCCGAGCCATGTATGGCGGGCTACAAACAGGCGTAGGCCTGTTCTGTGCAATGGCCCTATTGAAGCCGGAATTCTACCGTGCAGGTCTAACTCTTCTCGTTCTAGTAATTGGCACTCTGGCGCTGGCTCGTTTGACCTCCTTATTGATCGGACCGGATTCTGTCACCACATACACCTATGGAGCGTTGGGATATGAATTCACCACAGCAGTGGTGGCTTTAGTGGCTCTGTTGAGGAAGTGACATAACACAACACGTTTCACACTATTGAATTTTCACTCCGAGCTCATCTGTCGCGCGAGTCTTAAAGAATTCTCGGATCTTAGTAAATTGTACCTGCGTTGAAAAATACAATAAGGGTAAGCATATTGCCCACAAAAAACAGAGACCTATAGTTGTCGCCAAATAGGAGTATCCGAAAGTCACGGCGCCAAGACCTTCTCCAGCAAGATAATTTATCGGTATGCCTATACATCCAACGGCTGATGCAATGATTTTTCTCTTTCCCAGCAAACACAATGAACTGGTCAAGGTTGAGGAAAAAGCAATCCACAAAAATATCATCCATGAAGGCAGCAAAAAGAACGTGTTATCAAACTGAAATACACCCGCCAAGGTGAGAATTGAATCGAGTGCTATTCCAATAAACGCGGGAATAGCTATTTGTTCCAATCTGACAGTTTTTCTGACAATTAAAATAGCGCCGTAGGCAATAACTAAAGGTCCAACTATCCAGATAGTTTCTTCGCGACCGATCACACACCCTATCCATATCAGATTGTTTACGATCAGGTTAAATGGCTTGCTGGATAAGAACCGCATAACTTGCTACCTCTAGAAATGCGGCGCCTTGCTTACCAGTAGTTGCTGAGCACTAATGCGTCGCTCCAGAAAACCGCCTTCACAGTAACCTAAGTAGTACAGCCAGAGGTTCTTGAATTTCTGATCATAGCCAAGTGCATGTAACTGTTCTTGCTTCTCTAGGAATGTCTCGCGCCAATGAGCGAGGGTTTTCGCGTAGTCCAAGCCGATGTCTCGCAAATCACGAATCACGAATTCAGTTTTCGTGGAAATCAACTCCGACATCAAGCTCATCGAAGGCAGGAAACCACCGGGAAAAATATGTTTCTGAATAAAGTCTTCGTTACGACTATAGTAATCGAAACGCTGATCTGCGATTGTAATTGCTTGCAGCATAAGCAAACCATTCGGCTTCAATAGGTTGTTTAACTTTTCAAAGAAGCCGGGCAAAAATGTGCGACCGACTGCCTCTATCATTTCTACTGAAACAATTTTATCGTACTGCCCCTCGAGTAAGCGATAATCTCTATTCAACAGCTCGATTCTATCTTCCAGGCCCTCGGTTCTAATTGCTGCTTTCGCAAAATTAAATTGTTCATCGGATATAGTAGTAGTAGTTACCTTACACCCATAATGCTTAGCTGCAAAGATGGCAAGCCCACCCCAACCGGAACCAACTTCAAGCAAGTGATCCTTATCGGAAAGTTCAAGCTTCTCACAGAGGCGCGCTAACTTATTGATTTGCGCTTGAGACAGGCTTTCGGTCGGCTGGTTGAAGATCGCAGAAGAGTATTGCATGCGCTCATCCAGAAAAGCTTGGTACAGGTCATTTCCCAAATCATAATGGGCGAGAATATTGTGCTTCGCCTGGCGAGCAGTATTAGTGCGGCTGAGTAATCGCAATTTGCTAAAAGGCTTTATTATCCAGCCAAATTTTTTGTCCCAAAGATCCATCATCTCAAGATTGCGGGAAAAGAACCGGGAAACCTGTGTAATGTCGGGTGAAGTCCACCAACCATCGACAAAGGCCTCCCCGGCTGCGGCATTTCCTCCCACCAAAGCTCTTGCATAACTTCTAGTATCGAGAACATTGACTTCTGCGTGCAGACAATCGCTTCTGTCTCCAACTTCGGCAATAACTCTTCCATTTTCCTTCAATAGGAAATAGCCATGCTCTGCATTACTGAGCACTTGCACAAGCATTCGACGCAGAAAACCGACGGATTTCGAGGATTTCTCTTCAAGTCCAATTGTACTGCTGGCAAGAAATGCCGATTGCTTCTGATTCATACAATACCCTTCTTTGTTTTTCGGTTCATTCTATTCGGATGGTGATAGAGCGGCATTCGCTTTAGTAGTAGTTTCAAAGCTTGCCAGTAAATGCCCGTCACAATGCTAAATGTCTGCACCGGCGTTTTTAATAGTACGCGCATCAGTTCTGTTTGGTTCAGTGTTACTCTATTCAGATTTAACGTTGCATCGAAAACTTTTTTTTGATCTTCGGACTTATCAAATATATCGATATGCACTAGGCACTTTTTATGGTCGGCGTTAGGGGGAACCACTCTCCACTGGTAGTCTTGTTCCATGGAATGAAAGGGTGATACGTGGAATTCCTTTTGGTGACGCTGAGTATCCAGCAGATCAACCAGGTAGTAGTATTTTTCTTTCCATGGCGTATTACTTACTTCAGCCAACATATATCTAAACTCACCTTCCTGCTTCAGGTAGTAGAGGTTTAATGGACTAAAGTAGAAGCCGAAATAGCGAAGTTGCCCGAGGAAATAGACGTCACCACTTATATCTCGAGCTTGCAATTCGAGCTTTTCTGCAATCTTGGTTTTAACAGCCTGGCTAAGATCCCCACCCTTGTCTCCGATATAATCTTCCCTGTTGAAACGCGCCCAACGCAGTCCGTTGGTGCCGAGTTGCCAGAATTTCTGCATTACTCGAGGGATCTCATCTGCCTTTAGCAGCAACATGAATATTGAATAATCAAATTCATGGGTACTTGGCGTAAAGCGACGGTGTCGCACAATACCTTTATAAATAGCGCTTTCTAATCTGCTTGATTTTAGAGGTTCGGATTTCATGGGTGTTTAAAGCTCGAGCCCAAATCGCTCACACACGTCAAGAGCGCTTCGCACTCCATCCTCATGGAAACCGCTGTACCAATAGGCACCGCAGTAGTGGATGCGGTCGGTGCCACATATTTCTTGACGGCGTTGCTGTGCCGCCATAGAGTCCTTGGAGAACACAGGATGCGTGTAGCTAAATTCCTGCAGTATTTTCTGAGGGTTAATCTTGTGCCGTGCATTTAATGAAACCAGGAACGGGCTAGAGCTACTTAGCCCCTGCAAGATATTCATGCAGTAGGTGACCAGAGGCGGCTCATCGGAATTTTCTTCGCCTGTCAGAAAATTCCAGCTTGCCCACGATAATGCTTTACGCGGCATAATCGATTCATCGCTATGCAGGATTACGTCATTATTCTGATAGCCCATTGCCCCCAGGATTAATTCTTCCTTAGTCGTGCGCTGTTGCAGCAAGTTGAGCGCCTGATCACTATGGCAAGCCATGATGACTTGATCAAATTCTTCCACACCTTCCTCGGTTTGTACCCGAACTTGATCTTCGCTGCGCATAACTGTGCGCACAGCGGTGTTCAGCTTGATCCGCCCAGCAAACTCAGCCGTCATAGGTTCGATATAGCTACTTGAACCGCCTTTAAGTACATACCACTGCGGACGGTTCTTGATATCCAGCAATCCATGGTTATGGAAAAATTTAAGAAAAAACTCCAGCGGAAATTTTCCCGCTTGGTCAACACTGCATGACCAGATAGCAGCCACCATGGGTAACAGATAGTTCTCCCTGAAAAGTAAGCTGAATTTATGTTGGCTTACGAATTCATCCAAGGTGATATCAGTGATCATCCCTTGTTCGATTGCCAACTTGCTGATTTTGTTAAATCGAAGTATTTGGCAAAACAGGCTGTAAAAAGAAGGCCGAAAAAAATTCCTGCGCTGCGAAAATAGAGTGCTTAGATTGTGACCGTTGTATTCGAGGTCCATGGAATTATTACGAACGCTAAAGCTCATTTTGGTAGGCTGCATATCTACATTCAGTTTATTCATGAATTTCAGGAAGTTCGGATAGTTTCGATCGTTACAAACAATAAACCCAGTATCGACCTTGAAACTTTGACCATCCAAGGTTACCGGCACCGTATGCGTATGACCTCCGATATAATCACTGGCCTCAAACACAGTCACATCATGCTCTTTGTTGAGCAAATAGGCCGCTGTGAGTCCGGAAATACCGCTACCTATAATTGCTATTTTTTGTGCACACATAGGACGCTAATCTAACTTCAATATTGGCCCGGAGAGTTGTAGCCCAATACCGGAACTACTTCCAGTAATCAGAATCTTCATTGTCCGAGCTGCTGTTTGATTTTTCTAACAACCAGTCCGAGTACTGGCAGTTGCTCATAGACCATAGCACCCATATCAAAATAGTCACGGTGGTAATAAATTCGGCCATTTCGGGTCTTTAGCAGGCTGCCACCTTCGACCCGAATCGTCGCGCCGTTGCGCAATTTTGGGTGCGTGAAGAACATGGTCCAGGACATAAAGATGTTCGAATCGCTAATCAGAGTCTGGTGAAATTTGAAACTACAGCTCTCCAGGTTGCTAAACAGGGATGCAAAATAGTCCATAAGCGGTTTGCGTCCCTGCAGCGCATGCGCCGGATCCTCAAAGTGCACATCTTCGGTGTAAAGGGTCTCGAGTTCGGCCAGATCATCCGTGCCAAGCGACTGATAGGCAGACTTTACGCGATCAGCAATGTACTCTGCACTGGACAGTTCTGATGCTGACGTCAATATGGGGTTCACGCTCATTGTATAACCGTCTCATAAAGTTGGTTCCAATTAACTACGGCGCTTGATAGAGTTTGGATCACATTTCACCTAATTTTGAATAGAAGTGATCCAGATACGCTAGATGCACGTTAATTTGAGGTATGTACAGTGTGATTCGCAACGAGGACTACCCGAATATTAAGCCTACGCCTGATTCTGAGGAACCTGTCGTGGTGGATGCAGAGTTGGCTCTCGATACCAGCAGAGATCCCGATAGCGATGAATATCTGTTGATTGTTACGGGAAATACCCAGGATACAGAGGCCTTCAGCCGTTTGTTTCAACGCTATTCCAGCAAGATCTACGCCATGGGCATGAAGCTTACCCGTAATGAGCAACTATCAAAGGATCTGGTTCAAGAGGCTATGCTGAATGTCTGGCGAAAAGCACGCCTGTACGACCTAGATCGCGGATCAGCGCAGAGCTGGATCTTCACTATGACCAGAAACCGCTGTTTCGATATGTTAAGAAAGATTAAGCGCCAGCCGAATTGCTTAACCGCTGACGACATTTGGCCACGGGAAAGTGGTGCGGAAACCGGGTTTCTTAATGAAGATGCTCTTCATGAGGAAAAAGGAAGTTTGGCAGCCGAGGCTTCAATAATTGCAGGGTACTGCGGAAAGTTACCGAAGCTGCAACAAGATGTTATCGAACAAATTTATATTCTCGATCGCACTCACGAAGAAGCAGCCGCGATTTTAGAGATTCCTTTAGGGACTCTAAAATCCCGTTTGCGATTGGGCATTTCAAGACTAAAACTACTTATTGGGGTTGATCAATGAATACCGATCTAGACTGTCATCCCACGACGGAAATACTTAAGGGGTATGTACAAGGAAGCCTGCCGACAGGCTGGAGTGTGGCTTTATCAGCCCATCTGGAATTATGCCAAAACTGTAAACAACAATATCAAGACTTGGAATCAGATGCAGCTCAATATTGGCCCCATGATTCAACAGATCAAGGGACACAAGAATTTTCCGATCTGGTCGCCAACATCATCAACCAGCCGCAAGGGGATTCATCTGATGTTTCGGTATCTGGGGAATCTCCAATAGCTGAGATTCATATGTTGGACCACAGTTTCACCTTGCCACGAATTCTAGCCAAAGCGGCTAACGAGGGCTTGGTTTGGAAGAAATTGTCGGGAGGTATCAATCAGGCCAAGCTAAATATAGACACAGAAACTCAATGTGAATTTATCTATATGAGCCCAGGCAGTCAGACCCCGATGCACAAGCACCAAGGAAACGAAATAACCCTAGTGCTCGATGGCAGTTTTAGTGACGCATCAGGCACCTATGAGCCTGCTGACTTTATTGTCCGGAGCGGTAAAGATGAGCACCAGCCTATAAGTGAAGAAGGTTGCCTCTGCTTCGCAGTTCTCGACAGCCCTCTGACTTTCACTAAAGGTATCGCTCGCCTTTTTAATCCGGTTAATCGATACAGATTTCGAAACACCATTGTACAGAAACCCTGAGATCACTGTCTCAATTGTTAGCCTTAGCATAGCTGTCTATTGAGAATCCTCGTGTCAAGGGCTCAATTGACTCGAGACTCTTTATGTTCCAATGGTATAATGATCAGTGCTGAGCTCTGCTAAATATTGACCCCATTTATTCTTAATACCCGAATTGGGAAATAATTATTATGAGCACAGTCGCTACTCCACCTATTGGTCTTTTTGGTCTTAATTCGGGTGCCGCACTAGCCACTGTGGTCGGTATATTGGTTGAAGTGCCAGTT
>Ga0302137_1000461_pt1 | contig 17485 bp, 15 predicted proteins | sample CBN3_SCM_MG_FD_203127 | JGI IMG/M metagenome (GOLD analysis project Ga0302137, IMG submission 203127) | Marine microbial communities from Western Arctic Ocean, Canada - CBN3_SCM | ecosystem: Environmental > Aquatic > Marine > Oceanic | place: Canada: Western Arctic Ocean | collected 2017-09-15 | reverse complement strand
GTGTCGCCGTTGCGGTGGTCGATAGCGCGGGCGCGCAGCATAAGATGGGGGAAATCCAAATCGAATTCATGTGGCGGCACATAGGGGCATTTCGACATGAAGCACATGTCGCACAAGGTGCAGGCGTCGATGACCGGTTTGAAATCTTTTGACTCGACCGTGTCGAGCTCGCCGCTATCCGAATCGTCGATCAGGTCGAACAGGCGGGGAAATGAATCGCAAAGGTTAAAGCAGCGACGGCAGCCATGACAGATATCGAAGATACGGCGAAGTTCCGAATCAAGATCAGATTCGTCGTAAAAGGCCTCGTCTCGCCAGGGGATGGGGTGGCGCGTGGGCGCGCCCAGACTGCCTTCCGTCATGCGTATTCCGTCTGATTGTAAAGTCGCAAAACATCACGGCGCCGCGGAAACAGGCAACGCCGTGATGTGACGCGTGATTAGCCGTCGAGCGTATCGAACGCTTTTTGGAACCGACCGGCGTGGCTTTTCTCAGCTTTTGCCAGAGTTTCGAACCAATCGGCGATTTCGTCGAAGCCTTCTTCGCGCGCGGTTCGCGCCATGCCCGGATACATGTCGGTGTATTCATGGGTTTCACCTGCAACGGCGGCTTTCAAATTGTCGCCGGTGCCGCCGATGGGCAGGCCCGTCGCCGGATCGCCAGTTTCTTCCAGAAATTCCAAATGGCCGTGCGCATGGCCGGTTTCGCCTTCGGCGGTGGACCGGAACACGGAGGCGACGTCGTTATAGCCTTCGACGTCGGCCTTTTGCGCGAAGTACAAATAGCGGCGATTCGCCTGACTTTCACCCGCAAACGCGGCCTTTAGATTATCTTCGGTCTTGCTGTCTTTTAAGGACATGCTTTCCCTCCTGGTTATCGTTGTTAATGTTTAACTAAATACGGGACCCAATTAGGGCGGTGCTGCATTATTTCTTTCGCAATATCATAGCGAGATTAAATTATTAAAACAATTCTAAATTAAGCAATACCATATTTGTTCAAAACATTATTTTAGATGAACTATTATATCAACGTGATCAATTTCACGACCTTCGGGCGCGTCAGGCAACGCCAATACTTTGATGGAGTCGGGGGGAATATCGATGAGCGCACCAGTGTCTTTTTCGAAGAAATGGTAATGGTCCGAAATGTTCGTGTCGAAATAGGATCGCCCGGTTTCAACCACGACTTCCCGCATCAATCCCGCCCCGGTGAATTGATGCAACGTATTGTACACGGTCGCCAGTGACACTTTGATGTTGGCGCCCCGCGCTTCGGCATGCAGTTGTTCCGCCGTCACATGCCGGTCCGCGCCTTCCAACAACAAACGCGCCAAGGCGGTGCGTTGCCGGGTGGGCCTCAATTGGACGGACTTTAGACGATCGATCGCGTGGGTATAGGGGCGAATTTGAGCCATAATATTTTATAGGACGGTGGGCCATTTCTGTAAACCCACCCGCGCAAGGGATCTGGCGCCAAGCTGTCGCGGAGTCAGCCATAAGAATGCAGGCGCGCGCCGTTAATTTTCAGCCAATGTCGCCCGGCTGTGGCGTGATCGGTCAATTGATCCACCACCGCCCAGAAGGCCGGGGCGTGGTTCATTTCCCGTAAATGCGCGGCTTCATGCGCGACGACGTAATCCAGCACCATCGGCGGTGCCAGGATGAGCCGCCAGTTGAACGACAAACCGCCCTTGTGTGAACAACTGCCCCATCGGCTCCGCTGGTCGCGAATGGAGATGCGATCCGGCTTCGACGCGATAACTCGCGCTTTTTCCCAAGCCAGCGGCGTGATGGCGTCGCGCGCTTCGCGTCGCAGCCAGTCCCGCACCCGTCGCGCCACGTGGTCGTCGGTGCCGCCAACATTGAGCACCCCGTCTTCAAGTTTGACGCTACGTGTTATTTTAGGCGCGTGGCGGATCACACAGTTAACGCCGCCGATGGGCAGGACGGCACCGTCATGAAAGGGCGTTCGCAGCGGCAATTGATCGAGCTTGCCCAACAGCCACGCGGCGCGTCGAGTGACAAAATCAAGACCTTCGTATTCGGAAACGGATTTGGGCAAAATAAGCTCCGCGCCGCCGATTGTGGAATCAACGCGCAACGCCAGGCGTCGAGCCCGGGGACTGCGCCGGATGGCGAGCGAGATGGTTTGGCCGTTCACTATAATGTGTTTCACTATCTTGCCTGTCATCGCCGCCGCCGAAACGAATTGGTACCCTGATTCATCCAATCGACCACGTGCTGTTCAATGTCGTCGATATCGTCTTCGTTCAACACATCACCGCGAATTGAAACGCCCGCCTCATGAACGCTGTCCGGGTCGCCCGACACCAGCGGATGCCAGTCATATAAGTCGTCGCCCTGGGCAATCAGCCGGTAGGCGCAGGTCTGCGGCAACCAGCGCAGCATCGCCACCTTGCCCGGCGTCAACTGCACGCAATCCGGCACATTTTTCTGACGGTTGGCGTAGTCCTGGCACTGGCACGTGTCGTGGTCCAGATACCGGCACCCGACATTGGTCAACGCGATTTCGCCCGTATCCGCATCTTCCAGTTTATGCAGACAGCATTGTCCGCAGCCGTCGCACAGCGATTCCCATTCATCCGGCGTCATTTGCCGTAAAGATTTTGTTTTCCAGAAGGGCGGCGCTTCAGTCATGGGGCGGACGCCCCGTCAATTACTCGGTCAATCAAATGCATGAACGATCCAGCGACCCCACCAACGACCAATCCAGCGTTGCCTTGCGCATCACCTGCGGCGTTGGAAACTTGGAACAACGCCTGCCCAGGCCCCTCGCCGATTATGGAAGCGTAATGAAATTCATGTCCGGTGAATTTTGTCTGTGCGGCGCCCAGCGGGGTGGCTGTCAGGGTTTCCGCACGGCGATACCCCAAGTGCAACTTTGGTACGGCGAAGGACGTGCGGAGCGGGAGCAAACCAATCATTTGATGCGTGTGTCCGTCTCCATCGGTCAACGCATCGCCCAGAACCATATAGCCGCCGCATTCGCCGTAAACAGCTGCACCCCGCGCCGCGGCGTCACGCACACCGCTTATAAATTTATCATTGCCCGCTAATCGCCCAACGTGCAATTCCGGATAGCCGCCGGGCAGATAGACCGCGTCGGCGTCGGCGTCGGGCGATTCATCCCCCAGCGGTGAAAAGAAATGCAGCGCGGCACCCTGGGCTTGCCACTGGTCCAGCATGGCGGGATAGGTAAAGGCGAAGGCGTCGTCTCGTGCAATAGAGATGGTCTGACCCAGCGGCGGCGGCCCCGAGGAGTCCTGACTTGCGGGGTCCCGAAAGGGCGTCCGCAATCCCGTGGGTCGGGCTATTTTTTGCAATGCGTCGAGATCAAGCGCGGTGGCGGCAATTCCCGCCGCGTTGTCCATAAACGCTTCTAACGAGTCATGTTCCCCAGCCTGCACCAAACCAAGGTGTCGTTCCGGCAAGGCCAGCGCCGAGTCGCGTGGCAAGCAACCCAGCACGATGACGCCGGATTGTTCGGCGGCGGCGCGTAACGTTCGGGCGTGTCGGCCGCTGCCAACCCGGTTGAAGATGACCCCGGCGACGTTGATATCTTGCCGATGACGGACAAAGCCTTCAATCAAGGCGCCCGCTGATTGCGCTTGCCCGCGCGCATCAACCACCAAAATGACGGGCCAGCCGGTGCGCGCCGCTGCGTCGGCGGTAGAGCCATTTCCGATTGCCTTTTGGGTAAGCGCGCCGTCGAACAAACCCATGACGCCTTCGCAGATAACAAGGTCGGCGTTTTCCGATACTTTGTGAACCAGGTTGGAAAACGTACCAGCCTGCATCGCCCAACTATCCAAATTCACGCAAGAAGGCTCCCCGGCGACACCAATCCCTGCACGGTGATAGGCGGGGTCGATATAATCTGGGCCAATTTTGGCGGATGCGACCTTGACGCCCGCCCGCGAGAACGCTCGCAATAACGCCAGTGTGACAGTGGTCTTACCGCTGCCGCTGGCGGGGGCAGCGATGATGACGCCGGGCGCCACAGGGGCTGGCGGGGTTGAGTCTAGGCTGGTCATGGGTCACAGGATATCACCGAAGCTGCCTTTACCAACAGGCTCTTGCATTATATTTGCCGCAGAGGCGACTGTTTCGTCTTTCAATGATCCCGGCAATGCGTAAAATTCGTGGCGGTTTAATTTGCACTGAATTTACGGATATAGGGTGGAACGGTTCATGAATGGCGCGGAAAGTCTTGTTAGGACATTGGTTAAAGGGGGCGTAAACGTCTGCTTCACAAATCCAGGCACGTCGGAAATGCATTTTGTGGCGGCGCTGGACAAGGTCGACGGCATGCGCTGCGTTTTGGGGCTGTTCGAAGGCGTGGTGTCCGGCGCGGCGGACGGCTATGCTCGCATGACCGGCACGCCCGCCTCCACGCTGCTGCACACGGGACCGGGTCTCGGCAACGCGCTGGCTAATATACACAATGCGAAAAAAGCGGCCACGCCCATGGTCAATATCGTGGGCGATCATGCGACTTATCATGTGCAACATGACGCGCCCTTGACTGCCGATATAGAAGGTATTGCGGCGCCGGTGTCCCATTGGGTGAAAACATCACCCGACGCCAAATCGGTGGCAACGGACGGGGCGGAGGCGATTGCAGCGGCCAGTGCGGCGCCGGGTCAGATCGCAACCTTGATACTGCCTGCGGACACCGCCTGGAATGACGCTGACGGTGTCGCCGACGTACCCGAGATCATCGGGCGTGCGAAAGTTTCCGACAGTGCGGTGGAAACGGCGGCGTCGGCGTTACGGTCGGGCGAACCGACATTGTTGTTGATGACAGGCCAGGCGCTCTACGAAGACCCCCTTAATCTGGCAGGAGGGATAGCCGCGAAAATGGGCGCCCACATTATGTCGCAGGGTTCCAACGCGCGGTTGCAACGCGGCGCCGGGCGGGTGTCGGTTCTGCGTATTCCCTATGTCGTTGAACAGGCGCTGGACGTTCTAAAAAATTACAAACATATCATTCTGGTGGGCGCGAAAATCCCAGTTGCATTTTTTGCTTATCCCAACACGCCCAGCCTGTTGGCGCCGGAAAGCTGTGAATTCCACACCTTGGCTGATTTATCCGATGATATGGTGGATGCGCTGGAACGGCTGGCCGATGTGGTGGGCGCCAAACGGTCCGACGCGGTACGCCAGGAAGCCAATCGTCCGGGTCGTCCCACCGGCGCGCTGGACTACGACACCATCGCCGCCGCCCTGGGCGCGGCCCTGCCGGAAGACGCGATCGTCGCCGATGAATCGGTTACGACCGGACGAGGGTTTTATCCGTTGACCGCAGGCGCGCCGCCGCATTGCTGGCTCAATAACATGGGCGGGTCAATTGGCCTTGGCATGCCGTTGGCGACGGGCGCTGCAGTGGCGTGTCCGGACCGCAAAGTGCTCTGCCTGGAAGGCGACGGCAGCGGTATGTACACATTGCAGGCATTGTGGACGCAGGCGCGGGAAGGGCTGGATGTCACAACGGTGATTTTCGCCAACAGATCCTATGCCATTTTGAAGGGTGAGTTGGCCAAAGTCGGTGCCGGAAACCCGGGCCGCAAGGCGTTGGATATGATGGATCTGTCCCGTCCGGACCTCGACTGGCTGATGCTGGCGCGCGGCATGGGCGTTGAAGGCTCACGAGTGTCGTCGGCAGATGAATTAAACAAGGCTCTGGATGCGGGCCTCGCCACGCAAGGACCGTATCTTATTGAAGTGATGCTGTAGCGTCCGTTCGCAGCGCATCGTACACTCACGCGTATGAACCGGAAACCAAAGAGCCAAAAACCAAACACACCGCTAAGGCGCGGCTGGACGACGGGCGCGTGTGCAACGGCGGCAGCGCGTGCGGCGTTCATGGCGCTTCACACCGGAACATTTCCGGCGACGGTGGTGATCCGATTGCCACGCGGGGACCGGCCCACCTTTGATTTGACCGACGGCAAGGTCGCTCAGGACGCCACAGGGCCCTATGCCGTGGCGGGTGTTGTAAAAGACGCGGGCGATGACCCCGACGTTACCCATGGCGTGACCGTGCTGGCGACGGCGCGGCACGGCGCGGTGAATTCCGGCGTCACGTTTCGCGCGGGCGAAGGGGTGGGGACCGTTACCAAGCCCGGTTTGCCGGTGGCGCCGGGAGAACCCGCCATTAATCCGGCACCCCGCGCCATGATTACCGACGCGTTGTGCGACGCGGCGGAAGAATTGGACGTGGCATGCGACGTTGATATTACCATCTCCATTCCCGGCGGCGCAGAAATTGCGCTGCAAACCTGGAATCCCCGGCTCGGCATTCTGGGGGGATTGTCGATACTGGGCACAACCGGTGTCGTCATTCCGTATTCGTGCAGCGCCTGGATTCACTCCATTCACCGAGGCGTCGATGTAGCGCGCCATACGGGTGTGGTGCATATTGCGGGTGCGACGGGCAAAACATCCGAAGCGTCGGTAAAGGCGGCGTTCGGACTGGACGATGGCGCGCTGATTGACATGGGCGACTTCGCCGGGGGATTGCTAAAATATCTAAGACGCCACCCGGTGCCCCGACTCACTATTGCGGGCGGGTTTGCAAAATTGACCAAACTGGCGCAAGGCGCTTTGGATTTGCATTCAGCGCGCAGCCAGGTTGATTTCGAGCGGTTGGCCCAGGTGGCGAGTGGGTTGGGCGGCGACGACATAGCGCGCCAAGTACGCACCGCCAATACGGCCGCCGAAGCGTTAGATATCGCCACAGGATTGCCACTGGCCGACGTTATAGCGGCGCAGGCGCGCAGTGTGGCGCTGGCAACATTGGCGGGGGGCGTTCAAGTCGATGTGTTTGTGGTTGATCGCAAGGGCGAGCGAGTCGGGTATGCCGCGCCGTAAACCGATAAATCAAAAGCCGCATCTGTTAATTCTGGGCGGGACCGGCGACGCGGCGGCGGTGGCGCGTGCGGTCGCGTCGGCGTATGGCGTCCGAATTCAGGTGACCTCATCACTGGCGGGCCGGACACGGGCACCCGCATCCCTTCCTGGATCGGTGCATACTGGCGGGTTTGGCGGACCAGAAGGTTTGCACGCTTGGATACTCGCGCAGGGAGTTGATGTCGTCATTGACGCGACCCACCCGTTCGCCGTGCAAATAAGCAAACATGCGGTTCAGGCGGCGCACGCCGTACCAGTACTGCGCCTGGATCGACCGCCCTGGGCGCCGCGACCTGACGATGATTGGCGTTCGGTGACTGACATTGCAGCCGCTGCCGCATTGCTGCCAAACGTGGGGCGGCGTGTATTTTTGACGGTGGGGGCCAGCGAACTGGCCGCTTTTTCCGAACTTGAGAACGTTTATTTTTTAATACGGCTAATCGAGACGCTGGAAACGGTTTCAGCGTTTGTGGACTATGATATTGTGAGCGCGCGCGGACCGTTTACGAAAGTGGGCGACCTGCAGTTAATGAAGGCGCATCGTATTGATGTCGTGGTGTCTAAAAACAGCGGCGGCGATGCGACAGTGGCGAAATTGCACGCCGCGCGGGTGTTGGGAATTCCGGTTGTCATGATTGACCGCCCACCTTGTGATTTGGGATGTGCCGGCAGAGTGGGACTTAGCCAGGCGGAAACGGTGCAACAGGCGTTATTTTGGATAAAGCAGATTGTAGGTTTCTAATGAAGGCTTACATATAGGTCCGCGATTGGAAATTCATGCAGCTGGTTTTTAAATCTTTTACAGTTTTTAGCCTGATGGCGCTTCTTGGGATAATGTCCCTTGGATTGGCACCGGTGCGTGCGCAAGGAAACGTGTTGGCTTTGCATCCATTGATCGATGGGGCCGCGATTGGCGACGCTGATGTCGTCGAGTATTGGCTTAAACGGGGCACGCAGCCGGATATCTCGGACGATGAAAATCGCACGCCATTGATTTATGGCGCGCTGGCGGGGTCGCTGGAAATTGTGGCGATGCTCCTAGAGCGCGGCGCGCGGCTTGACTTAAAGGACAAATTTGGCCTGACAGCGTTGGCAGCGGCGGCGGCGGAGGGCGAAATCAGTGTTGTTGCAATTTTGCTGGAAGCGGGTGCCAAACCAAATGTGCAGAACAAGTACGGCCAATCACCTTTGATGCTGGCGGCGAAAAGCGGATGGCTCGACGTTGTGCAGTTGCTGCTGGACAGTGGAGCGGACGCGACCATGCTGGATTATACCGGGCGTGGCGTGCTGGGTTGGTCTGATGAGGGCCGTAACCGGTCGGTGCGGCGGGTACTGGAAAAAGCGGGCGCGCGCGAATAACTGATTATTCAGAGGGTTTGGCACGGGGCCGCAACACGTGATGGTGGTCCGCAGCGTAAAGTCGGCTTTCGTGAGTGATTCTGGCATCAAGGCTGCTGGCGTCAAGAGCGTGCAAATCTAGCGCGGGACCGACTAGAATCAATGCAGTGCGGGTCATTCCCGACTCCTTCACCAGGGGCCGAATTGTGGACAAGGTCCCACGGATAATTTTCTCGTCCGGCCAGGACACCCGATAGGCGACCACGACCGGGCAGTCCGCGCCGTACGCTGGAGTTAACTCACGCACGACCTTGGCCAGATTGTTCACCGACAGATGAATCGCCAGGGTCGCATGGCTTTGCGCCAGAATCGGCAGCGATTCTCCTTCCGGCATGGCCGATGCGCGCACCGACGTGCGGGTCAGAATAACGGTTTGGGAAATTTCCGGCGCGGTCAATTCGGTTTTCAACACGGCGGCGGCGGCGGCGAAGGCGGGCACGCCGGGGGTTATGTCATAGTCGATGTCCAGCGCATCCAGGCGGCGCATTTGTTCCGCGATGGCGCCGTAAATCGACGGGTCGCCGGAATGCACCCGCGCCACATCCAATCCTTGGGCTTGGGCTTGAGCTAATTCCTCAATAATCTCGTCAAGGTTCAGCGGCGCGGTGTCGATGATGCGAGCGCCGGGCGCGGCTTCGGCGATAACTTCGGTGGGCACCAGGGACCCTGCATACAAGATGACCGGGCAGCGCTGGATTAATTTCAAGCCGCGCACTGTGATCAAATCGGGGGCGCCGGGGCCCGCACCGATGAAATGAACCGTCATTTGATTGTCCCTTTGGTCGGTTTCTTTTTGGCGTATCCGCGCGGCGTATAAGTCCAACGGTTTACGCCGCGTTGGATGGTCTTTGTATCAGCGCCGCCAATAATCACGATGGTCAGCATATCGACTGTGTCTGGTTCAAAATTAGCCAATGTTGTTATTATGATGGATTCATCTACGCGGCCCAGATTGCGCGCGATGATCACTGGCGTCGCAGCGGGGCGGGCGTCGACAAAAATACGTTGAGCTTCGCCAAGCAAGTCGCGGCGCGTGCGGCTTTGCGGGTTGTATAGCGCGGTGACGAATCCGACTTTTGCCGCAGCGTCCAAGCGTTGCAGGATCACCTCGCGCGGGGTTAATAAATCTGACAGCGAGACGGCGCAAAAATCATGTCCCAGGGGGGCACCCGCCCGCGCGGCGGCGGCCTGCATGGCGGAAACGCCGGGAATAACGTTGAGAGTGAGCCGGTTCCAACGTGGATCATCGGCGCTGTCCAGGCATTCAAACACCAATGCCGCCAGCGCGTAAATACCCGCATCCCCGGAAGAAACCAATGCGACGCGTTTGCCCGCCGCCGCCAGGTTCAAGGCTTGACGGACACGGTCTTCTTCGGCACCTAAATCGGAGTCGACCCGCGCGCTCGGCTGCATGACATCGGCGACAATATCCAGATACAGACTGTACCCCACCACGGCGTCGGCGCGCCGAATGGCCTGGTCCGCATCCGGCGTGCGCCAGGCGCTGGTGCCGGGGCCGATGCCGACGATATTCAGAATTCCCTGCGGTTGGCCAATTGTATGCGCGTCGATGTCGCCGGTTGCGCGCGCGATGGCGCAGGTCGCGCGGGCCGACTTGGTCTTGGCGACAATGAGTTGAGAGCCGGGTCCCGCCGCCGCCAGTGCTGCTCCTTCACAGACGCCATGGCATCCGGTTTCCCGAAACACGATATCGGATGGAGTTTGCAGGCGCGGTGATTCCGCTTCCAACGCGGCGGCGGCGAAGAAGCGGGCAGGTCGTCCCAACTCATCCGCCAGAGCGTGAACGGCAGGCTCGTTTGATTTCAAATCGATGGAGACGACACAGGCCACGGCGTTTGGCGATAAATTGGCATCGCGCAGGGTTTTGAGCACAAGCACGCGCAGTTCTTCCGGGTCTGTATTGCGTTCGCAACCAATCCCCAGCGCCAACACCGGGGGGCGCAGCACCAGATCGGTTTCCGTGTTCGCGTCCGCTCTGTCCGTAACCTGTACATTGCAGGGCGCCGTTGCAGTCCAGGGCGCATCTGCCATCCATGTGGCGTCGCCACATTCCACATCAAACGCCACGGGGTCGCCCGCCAGCAAGGCGGCGGCAATGGGTTTCAGTCGATCCAAGTTTTCGACGCGCCAGCCGTTCGGTGGATCATCCAATGCGAACCCAAAGGCGATGTCACTGGCGGTGGTGATCGCCGCCGTCCCTCCGGTCACCGCAGCGATGCGCCGGGCCAGATCATTGGCGCCGTGATGCCCGCCGATCAGTGGCACAACAGACGCACCGTCGGCACTGACCGCCAAAACAGGCGGGTCCTGGCGCTTGTCGGACAAATGCGGGCCCAGGGCGCGGATCAGAATACCCGCGGCGCACACGCCAATGATTGTGATATTGGCGATGAACAATTCGCGCAGATATGTTATTGTATCATCGAAGATGATGTCTCCAGAGTCCGCGGATATGCGGGCGACCCGGCGATGCACTGTTGCGTCGGGCAGCGATTCGGACAGGGTCCGCGCCAAGATTAGTCCCCGCGCATCAAGTGCTATGATGGCGATCGTCATGATCCTGTTTCCGTTCGGTCAGCGTCAGTTCGCCAGGCTTCCCGGCGTTTATGCACCAGGACCATTGAAAAATACGGTGCAGAGACGACATCCGCCAGACGTTGCTCGGTTTGGGAGGGCATGGTGGCGTGTTCAATATAACGAGCATCGTCCAGCAAATCCGCCGCTGCCAGCGCCGCTTTGACTTTGTCCAGGTGGCTCCCGATTTTTATGATCGCCACGGCGTCGGACTCTTCCAATCGCCGTCGCAATTCCGCTGCGGGCAAGGGTGCCGGCAACACGGTCAACACATCGTTGCGTGCGGCCAATGGCGCGCCGAGCGCAGCGGCGCTGGCGGTCAGCGATGATATACCGGGCGTGACATCAACCGGGTAACTTTCCGCCAGACGGCCGAATAAATACATGAACGACCCGTAAAAAAACGGGTCGCCTTCGCACAAAACCGCAACATTGCGCCCCGCGTCCAGATGCACGGCAACGTCATGCGCGGCCGTATCATACACAGTTTGCGCCGGGAAGCGCGCGACGCTCATCGGCATACGAATGGCTATTTCCACTGGCGCGTTGTCGGCGCCGCGCGCGTCAATATGGGGCGCTGCAATCGCGCGCGCCATGGAATCTCCGGTCAGTGGCGCGGGCCAGGCGATCACCGGGACGCTTTGAATTATCCGCAGCGCTTTCAGCGTAATGAGGTCCGGATCGCCGGGACCAACGCCCACGCCATGCAGAATTCCCGTCATGATTTCGTCACCGTGAATTGCGTCACCGGCATCGCCGTATCCCATCCATGCAATCGTCCAATAGGCCGGACCTTAGAAATGGCAATCCGGGTCAAGGATCCACCCCACGCTTCATATGCGCGCGCCAACGTCGCTTCGCCCTCGACGGTCACCGCGTTGGCGACCAGTCGTCCACTGGGAGCCAGGGCGTCATAGCACTTCGCCAACAACCCATCATTTGAAAGACCGCCACCGACAAAAACCGCGTCCGGCGCGGTCAGGTTCGGCAAAACGTCAAGCGCGGCGCCCGCAACAATCTCCAGTGCGGGCACGCCCAGGGAAGTGGCGTTGCGCGCGATCATGGCCAGCCGGTCCAGGTTGCGTTCCACCGCTGTGGCGCAGCCGCCTGCCCGCATCCATTCAACACTGACAGACCCGCACCCTGCGCCAATATCCCACAAATGCGCGCCGGGTCGAGGTCCTAAGGCAGCCAGGGTCGCCGCGCGCACCGCCTGTTTGGTCAATTGACCATCATGTTCAAAGGCGTCGTCGGGAAGGCCGCCGCTGTGGCTATAAAATTGTGCGTCCGGCCCGGCGACGCATTCCACGGCGATGGTGTTGAGTTTCAAAGGTTTTGCGGCCGCGTCGAAAGCTTCGGCAGTTGATTGGCGCACTATTTCGCGTGCGCCGCCCAAATGTTCCAGGACGTTGAGGATGCTGTCGCCGAACCCTCGGTCGCATAACAAGCTGGCGACGGCGGCGGGCGATTTTTCGTTTTCGGACAGGATTAACAGCTTGGCGCCAGGTGCGATGTGCAGGTTCAAAACCGCCAGAGGACGGCCATGGACTGACAGGCAAATTGTCTCGGGCAAGGCCCATCTCATCCGCGCGGCAGCAAGGGAAAAGGCGCCGGGAGCCGGCAGAATTGCCAGCGTATCGACCCCGAAGGCGTCTCCAAATTCCCGAACCAGGGTCGCGCCAATGCCAAAATTCATGGGGTCGCCGGTCGCCAGCACGACGGTTTGGCAGCCTTCCAACGCTTTGATGTCGGCAAAACTGTCGCGCAAGGGCGTCTTCCAACGCCGTTGTGCCCCCGGGTAGCTCGGCGGCAACATAGCCAGATGGCGGGCACCGCCATAGCAAATTTCAGCGGCGTCGATCAGCGCGCGCGCAGTAGGGCTCAACGCCCAATAACCGCCCTCGCCAACGCCGATAATGTTGAGCCAGGGCGCCTTGTTTCTAGATTTCGCCTTCAGGGGCGCATCCTCGTCTCTTGCCAGTAACGCCAGCGCATTGACCGCCGCCGCCGCCATAGCGCTGCCGCCGCGCCGTCCTTTTAAGGCGATATACGGAACGCCAAACGGATTGTCGATCAATGCCGCCTTGGATTCCGCCGCGCCCACGAACCCGACCGGGAACCCCAAAATGAGCGCCGGTTTAGGGGCACCTTCACCCAGGCGTTCCAGCAGGTGAAACAGCGCGGTCGGCGCATTGCCAATGGCGATGACCGCACCTTCTTGCCAGGGCGTCCAAAAATCGACCGCCGCTGCCGACCGGGTGGTCCCAAGCGCTGCGGCGTGGTCGTGCGTCCGGGGATCGTTGAGCGTGCAAATCACATCGTTACGGTTTGGTAATGACGTGCGCGTGACCCCGTTTGCGACCATTTCGACATCGCATAATATAGGCGCGCGATTGCGTAAGGCCTCACACCCTATTGTGGCCGCGCCTGGCGATGCGACAAGGGCGTCGATAATGTCCGGCGTGCCCGTGGCGTGGACCAGGCGTCGCGCGACATCACTTAAATCTACCGGGACATCGTCTAAATTCGCTTCCCGTCGGACAATTTCAAAAGAGGTTTGATAGATTTCTACCGGATTGCGTTCATAGTCGTATCGACGCCTTTTCGTCGGAGGGCGTCTTTCAGGGCGTTCATTATTACGTGTTACACCTAATATCCACGCTTCTTCACCTACTATGGCCTCGCGTTCGGCGGGTGTCAGGTCCGGGTCGCCTGCGAAAAAAGGTTCCAAGTCACCTGTTGCGTCCAGCGTCGCGAAATATTCCGCCGTGGTCCGAACCTGGCGGGCATCCTTGACCTGATCTGGTTCCGGTTTCGGCGTTAACAGGGACGGATAGACTTCGGCGAAGATGATTTTCGCGCGCGGGTCGTGCGCCAACCCGGTCTCAAACGGCCAGATAAGACTGTCCATCGCCAGGCGAGGATCAGTGCGCAATTGCAACACCCGGGAAACGCCGGTCAGAACTTGACTGCCGACCGATCCGTTTCCCACCAGTTGCCAGACGGACGAGGTTGTTTTACCAAGTCGGTCACAAGCGCGCCATTCCGCCAAATCACCGTCGGTATGGGGGCGCCGACCCCGGCGGCGCAGATAGGGGCGATCCTCTTCGCGCACATTGCCCCAGAATGGAAAGGCTTCGCCGTAAAGGCGTTCGTTGAGGTTTTCGGCGAGTTCGAAGCGGTTGTTTGAATTATCGGGCGCGTCGTCCAAGGCGTCGGCGATGTCCTGCCACATATGGCGCCAGGGCAACCCGGGTAATCCCAAGCGTGCGGCGGTTCCGTCCGGGTAGCCAAACGGAAAATCAAACCCGATCAAAGTGCGGGCACCTTCGGCCAGCAACTCGGCAAGTTGATTGGCGAGATCTTGGGTGGCTGCATGACGGGTGGGGGGGTTTTCGCGCCGAACCATCCCCACCTCTCCATTGATGCGGCGCACCAGCGCCCACCAAATGGAATCCTTGCCGTGTCGGGGGCGGCTGGCGGCGCTCCAATCGACAACGATATAGGCATCAAACAGCGCCATGAGGTCAATCGCTCGGTAGGGGTGTTTTCTTCATGCTTACCGGTCCGTGAGGGTGGTCCGCATGGGGATAGGGATGGTGGCCATGATCATGATCATGATCATGATCATCATTATGACTGTGGTCATGCGAAGGCACGGATTCCGGACCGGTGCCGACGCCTTCGACATGGTGGTGGTGGCTTTCCTGCGGTAGGCCAACTTCGGCTTCAAACCCCAGAACCTGTTCGCGATACTTGCACATTTGGCAATTCATCAAATTCGCGCCGTTTAGAATTTCGTCAACCCGGTCGGCGAAACAGTCCAGCACCAGGGGATGGTCGTTCAAATAGGGCGCCTTGATGAATTCGATATCCGGGTGTCGTTCGGCGACCAAATCGGTGTAACCGTAGATTCGCTTCACCAAAACGCCGGTGAACAGAAAATATGGAAACACCACCACGCGTTTGTAGCCCAATTTCGAGACATGTTCCAAGGCCGGTTCGACCAAGGGAAAGGTGACGCCAGAATATGCGGTTTCCGCCCAACCAAAGCCCAGGCCTTCCCACAACATGCGTGTCACCTTGGCGACGTTCCCGTTGGCGTCCGGGTCCGACGCGCCGCGTCCGACGACGACCAACAAGGTTTCACTGCGAGAAATATCCGCGTCGACAGTGGCCAATGCCTGTTCGATCCGTTCGCCCGCGGCCCGGATCATCTTTAAATCGACACCCAGTTCGCGACCGTAATTAATCTCAAAATGGTCGGTGTTTGCCTGATAGGTATTGAGAACCGAGGGAATGTCATTTTTCGCATGACCCGCGGCGAACAACATGCCCGGCACAGCTAAAATACGGTCATTGCCCAGGGCGCGCAGCGAATCGAGTCCAGTGCGAATAATCGGCGTCGCGAATTCCAGAAACCCATAATCCACATCGAATTGTGGCATTCGTTCACGCAAGCCCTTGGCGACGGCTTCAAATTCCCGAACCGCTTCCACATCCCGACTGCCATGGCCACACACCATGACGCCTGTTTTTCCCATCTCCGATGTTTCAACCATCACCATTCCTCCAACATCCTGCAAATCAGGGCCTCTTTTAACAGCCTAGCACGACGGGGTCAGGCCAATTCTTCGCCAAAAATTATCTTCGGTGGGCGCGGGCCGGTCAGCGTGATATTTTGTTGTGGAATTCACATAACGAGAGCAAACCGACGCGATGCCCGAACCGATGTTTCTATTGGCGCTGGCGCTGGTCCTGGATGCGGCGCTAGGAGATATGGACTGGTTGTTTCGCCATATTCCCCACCCTGTTGTCTTGATAGGTTGGTTGATCAGCGTGCTGGACCGCAAACTAAACCGGCGGGGGGAGGCTGCGAAGCTTGTCCGTGGCGCGATTGTCGTTGTCATCGTCGTAAGCGTTAGCGCCGGATGCGGCTGGGCGGTTCATTACTTTGCCGAAACCGTTCCGCATGGCTGGTTGGCAGAATTGGCACTGGCCGGGGTATTGCTGGCACAGCGCGGGTTGTATGTGCATGTCCGTGATGTCGCAGTCGCCCTGGCGCAAGGCGGGGTTGTGGCGGGGCGCGTTGCGGTTGGTAAAATTGTTGGACGAAATGCGTCGACGTTGGATGAGCCTGGGATTTCACGTGCAGCGATTGAAACGCTGGCAGAAAATTTCGCCGATGGTGTTGTGGCGCCAGTGTTTTGGTATGGGTTATTCGGGCTACCTGGCATGTGCGCCTATAAAGCGATCAACACCTTGGACTCCATGATTGGATATAAATCGCCTCAATATCGTAGCTTTGGCATGGTGGCGGCGCGGCTGGACGATGTCGCGAACTGGATTCCGGCGCGGCTTTCCGGCGGCCTAATCGTGCTGGCGGCGGCGTTCGCGCCCGCCTGTCGACCGACGCGGGCATTGCGGGTTTTCTGGCGCGATTCAGGCAATCATGATTCGCCCAACGCCGGATGGCCGGAAGCGGCGATGGCGGGCGCGTTGGGATTGGCCCTGGGCGGCCCGCGCGACTATCCCGGGGGGGTCACAAAATCCCAATGGATTGGCGATGGTGATGGTCATCTGAGCGCCAAAGCCGACGACATCCGCCGTGCCCTGGTGGTGTTTACCGTAGCGTGCCTGTTGAATGGGCTGGTTGTCGCGTATTTGGCGCTGTTGTCGTTTTAGCGCACTCTATAATAAAGTCCGTACTAGGGTGCCTCTATAAAGAGGCCATAGCGGGCGGGTGACCCAGCATGAACGCCCCAACATTCTGGAAATGGTCTTTCCGGCCCTGCATTTGCTGGGTGACCGTGTGAATATCGCGAAAACGCCGTTCATAGGCGGCGTTGGCGAAAATTGCCGTGGCGCCTGCATTGTCCCAGACGGTGTCGGCGACCCATTTGGCTTCGTGGATGGCGTGGGTGGTGCACAACCGGATGCGCATGCGGTCTTCGATCGATAAATTATTGGTCGCCGTGGTTGACGCCCATAAATCATCCAGCTCGCTCAACACAAACGCGCGTGCGCCGCGTAATCGCGCTTCGCATAACGCAATGTCGGTTTGCAACACCTGATTGTCGGACAACTTTTGTCGTGCCTGACGGGGCGTTTTTTCGGTTGCCAGTCCTTTGAGGGTTTCCAGCATGGTGCGGGCGACGCCTTGGGCGACGTTGCAAAACCCGGATGCGTAAAGGTTGGAGGCGCTGAATTGATACAGCGGTGTATCAATGACCCGTTCCGGCGCATAATCGCGGGAACACATGAATTCCTTAGGAATGAAGTGATTTTCCAGGGTATAGGCGTCGCTGGCGGTGCCGCGTAGGCCGACGACGTCCCAAATGTCTTTCATCGGCGCGTCGCCGGCGGGAAACAGGAAGGTCCGAATGTGCGGCTTGCCGTCGGGTTTCAATTCCAATTCGCCGTTTTCTTCGGTGACGGGTATATGCGCGCCTAGATAAGCCGCGTGACGACCGCCGCTGGCGAACATCCAACTACCAGACAGACGGAAATTATCGCCGTCGCGGACCGCTTTAGCCTTGCCGGGGCCCCAGGCGACC